>Ga0075425_100008482_pt1 | contig 10894 bp, 10 predicted proteins | sample SoiMethybrSBSTD4_FD_75300 | JGI IMG/M metagenome (GOLD analysis project Ga0075425, IMG submission 75300) | Bulk soil microbial communities from a Populus tree surrounding site in Tennessee, USA - Soil MetaG P. TD hybrid SBSTD4 | ecosystem: Environmental > Terrestrial > Soil > Tree plantation...
GTCGCCGACTTCGGCGACAAACCGCTCGATGTCGTCGTCCACTCGCTCGCGAACAGCCCGGACATCAAAAAACCACTGATTGCGACGACACGAAACGGCTACCTCACCGCACTTTCGGTCAGCGCATACTCGATGGTTTCGCTCGTTGGCCGGTTCGGGCCCCTCATGCGCGAAAAGGGGGCTTTCCTCTCGCTCACCTACCTGGCGGGTGAACGCGTCATCCCCGGCTACGGAGGCGGCATGTCGTCGGCCAAAGCGGCATTGGAGAGCGACACCCGCACGCTCGCGTTCGAGGCGGGCCGCAAATTCGGCGTTCGCGTGAACACCATCTCTGCCGGCCCGCTCGCCTCGCGCGCGGCGACGGCCATCGGAATCATCGACGAGATGATCGAATATTGCAGCACGAACTCGCCGCTCACCGAAGCGATGAGCGCCGACGAAATCGGGGTCACCGCCGCGTTTCTCCTCTCACCGCTGGCGAGCGGCATCACGGGTACGACGGTGTACGTCGACAAGGGGTTTCACGCGATGGGCAAGGCCGTCCGTCCGCAAGATCGGCTGGCGTTGGAATGATGCCGAGGGTGGCCGATCGCCGGGCCGCGTGCTAAACGGCGCGCTCAATGTCGCGTCCGGACTTGCGCAACATCGCCATCGTCGCACACGTCGATCACGGCAAAACCACGCTGGTCGACGGAATGCTCAAGCAGAGCGGGACTTTCCGCGACAACGAGCAGGTGGCGGAGCGGGTGATGGATTCGGGGGACCTCGAGCGAGAACGCGGCATCACGATCCTGGCCAAGAACACGAGCCTTCGTTACCGGGGGGTGAAGATCAACATCGTCGACACGCCCGGTCACTCCGATTTCGGTGGCGAAGTCGAGCGCACGCTCATGATGGCCGACGGCGCGCTTCTCCTCGTCGATGCGGCAGAAGGGCCGCTGCCGCAGACGCGTTTCGTCCTTCGAAAGTGCCTCGAACGGGGCTTTCCGATCATCGTCGTCATCAACAAGATCGACCGGCAGGACGCGCGACCGCACGAGGTGCTGTCCGAGGTGTTCGATCTGTTCTGCGATCTCGAAGCGAGCGAGGCGCAGACCGACTTCGCCGCTCTCTACGCGGTCGGCCGCGACGGGATCGCCAAGCGAGAACTCACCGACCACGGCAAGGATCTCGTCCCACTCTTCGAGACGATTCTCGAAAAGATACCGCCCGCGCCAGGAGACCCTGAAGCGCCCCTCCAAATCATCATCTGTAACCTCGCTCACGACGACTACGTCGGTCGGCTCGCCGTCGGGCGCATCGTCCATGGGACGATAAAAAAAGCGCAGAACGTCGTCGTCTTGGGGGAAGGACAAATCAGAACCGAGGCGATCAAGGTCCTTTTCACCTTCGAAGGGCTGAAACGCACGACCTGCGAATCTGCATCGGCCGGCGAGAACATCGCCATCGCCGGCATCGACGACATCGACATCGGCGACACGATCGCGACGCCCGAGTACCCGCTTGCCTTGCCGCGCATCTACGTGGAGGAACCGACGATCAAGATCAAGATCGGCGTCAACACCTCCCCTTTCGCCGGCCAAAGCAAGGCGTCGAAGTTCTTGACCAGCCGCCAGCTGAGAGAGCGACTCGAGCTCGAAACCAAGAAAAACCTGGCCATCAAGCTCGAGATGACCGACAGCCCCGATACCTTCACCGTCTTCGGTCGCGGCGAGCTCGGGCTCGGCATCCTGGTCGAGACGATGCGCCGCGAGGGGTACGAGATGGTCCTTTCGAACCCCGAGGTCGTGACGCGCGAAGTCGACGGCAAATTGATGGAGCCGGTGGAGCTCGTCGTGCTCGACGTGCCGGACGCTTTCATCGGCGTCGTGACCGAGCGCCTCGGCCGCCGCAAGGGGCGCATGGTGAAGATGCACAACCCGGGGTTCGGACGGGCCCGTCTCGAATTCCGGGTTCCCTCGCGAGGGCTGATTGGTTTTCGGAGCGAGTTTCTCACCTCGACCCGCGGAACCGGGCTCTTGAACGCGCTGGTCGACGGCTGGGAGGAATGGACGACGATGGTCAAGCGTGCGAACGGGGCCATCGTGGCCGATCGCCAAGGCGAGGCGACACCTTATGCACTGTTCCATCTACAGCCGCGGGGCGTGTTCTTCATCAGCCCGGGAGAGAAGGTCTACGAGGGGATGATCATCGGCGAGCACAACCGGCCGAACGACACCGACGTCAACGCGGTCAAGGAGAAAAAGCTCTCCAACGTTCGCAACCACGGCAAGGACGAGAACGTCGCCCTGGCGACGCCGCGCACGCTAACGATCGAGACCGCCATGGAGTGGATCGACGCCGACGAGCTTGTCGAAGTGACCCCGGATGCGGTGCGCGTCCGAAAGCGCATCTTGTCGTGCAACGTGCGACCACGGCGGCAGGTTGCGCTCGAGGACGCGCAGGCCGGCTAGCACCGTCGGTGCTACTCTCTTGAAAGTGATCAGACGTCGTCTATCGCTCGTGGTCGCGCTGGCGTGGATGCTGGCCCACGTGTCGCCGCCGGCCCGGGCGGAGGGGGCGTGGGGCAGCAGCATGGCCGCGGAGCTCGTCAGGCAGGGCCAAGAGCACGCGAGAAACGGCGACGAAGCGGTCGCAACGCGTCGCTTCGCGGATGCCATTCAGCTCGACCCGACGTACGGCCCGGCATACCTCGAGCTCGCCGCCGCGCGCGAGCGCTCGGGCGATCTCTTCGAGGCCGAACGCACCTACGACGTCGCGATCCGCAACGTCCCCGATTTCGGCGCGGCATTTCGCGCGCGGGCCGCCCTCTTGCATCGCCTCGGCGATTCCGAGCGCGAGGTGTCCGATCTCGAGGCGGCCGTCCGCCTGACCGACGCGCCCGACCTCCTTCGCGATCTGGCAGAGCGGTACGTCGAGGATCGAGCCTGGCCCGCGGCTCTCGCGACCTGGCGCAAGATCCTGGCGGCGACCGAAAGGCGAAGCGACGACGGTCTGGCGCACGAAGCCACGATCCAGATCCGGGCCCTCGTCATCCTCTGCGGCGAGCTCGATCCCGTTTCCGGCGGCGCCTCGAGCCGCAACTGGGTCCGCCGCTCGGAAGCGAGCGTCGCCAAGCGGCGCGGGATGTAAACCGCGTTCTCATCCGAGGTTTTCTTGCAACTTGGCTCGTACGTCGGCCGGCATCGCCGTCGCGCGAAACGAGTCGAGCGCCACGGTGACAACGATTTGACGCACGACGGCGCAGAGCTCTAGCGTGTCGGCGTTTTTCATTTCGTGGGTCAAAGTCGCGCTGGTCGTGCCGAGCTTGGTGCACGACGTCTCGACGCGGAGCTTGTCGCCGTACCGGAGCGGCGACCGAAAGTCGGCCTCGAGGCGCACGCTGGGAAGGCCGATTCGCCGCTTCTGGATGAGAGCCGGGTATCCCCCCTCGAGATCGGCGAAGAAACTCTCGATGGCCTCGTGCGCGAAGTTCGCATACCTCGCAAAAAAAACGATGCCGGCCGGGTCCACTTCGTCGAATCGTATCGGCCGCTCGTAAACGATCACGTGACGCTCGCGCCGCTAGCGTAACATCGATCGGACTAGCTGGTGAGATCTTGAGCGACGGCCTTGACCGTCGCGACCGGCAGCTCCTGTCTCAAGTTGAGCTTCGCGTGGTCGAGAACGAAGAACGCCGTGCCGTTCGGCGCTTCGTCCGCGCGCGCGACGAAGCGCCGGGCGAGATCGACCCCGAGGGGAAACTTGACGTAATGCACGGCGGTGGTTCGATCGGGAAGCACGCCGCGGGTTTCGTTTCGCCCACGAACGGTGACCCCGAGCACCTCGAGCGCGATGCACCCCTCGAGCCCCGCGAGCTCGACGAGTCGCCGGTCACGAACGGCGGCGTCGGGGATCTCGACGAACATCGTGGCCGAGAGCTCGTTCTCGGCGGGGACCAGGTCGTTGTAAGTTTCGAGCTCGTGGAGCACGGCTGGCTCTTTGGTGATGCGCTCGGTCCGCAGCATTTCCTGAATCTGAAAGAGCGCCGTATCGTGGTTCTCGAAGACGAGGCTGATCTCGTCGCCGGCGATGACGCGCCGATCGCGCTTGTCGGCAATCATCCGCGCCATGAATCGCTGCCGGATCTGCTCGTACTCGGCGAGAGGTAAAAGCTCATTTCGTTCGACTTTTTTCATGGCTTTTCGCGTCGCTCCTCGTGTCGGGTCATGACTCGGTCGCGTCAATCGGCGGGCAGCCCGTACGCATCGCGCATCGCCTCGATGGGGTGCATGACGGCCACCTGGTTCTCTTTCTCGATGCGGCGCGCCGCGAGCGAACAATCGCTCACCACGAGCTGGTGGTCTTCGGCGTCGATGCCGCGCACGAGCTTCTGAGCGTATTTTCGCCCGAGCTCGTAGTAAGCCGCCTTCATGCCCCAAGTTCCATCGACCGCCGAGCATTGCTCCACGACCCGCACGTCGGTGTCGGGAACGGTCGAGAGGACGCGAAGACCGGGGTAGGCAATCTTCTGAGCGCGCAGGTGGCAGGCCGCGTGGTAGGCGACGTTGCCGAGCCCTTTCTTGAAGTCGGTCTTCAAAGTTTTGTCTCGACGCAGCGAATCGAGAAACTGCATGAGGTCGAGGGTGGCCGTGGACACCTCGCGCACCTCGGCCTCGTCGACATAGACGGGCCACTCCTTTTTGATCGTGTAGCCGCAGGTCGGCGAGGGGACCACGATTTTGCTTCCCGCCCGAACGTGCGGCAGAAGCGCTTCGACGTTGGCCTTCACCTTGGCGCGCATCGCGTCGACGTCCCCCCCGTCGAGGTTGGGCATACCACAGCAGACCTCTTCGGGCCGGACGACCCGATATCCGTGGTGCTCGAGCACGCGCACCGCGGCGCGCGGAACCGCCGACTGGTTGTAGTCGCCGTAGCATGTCGAGAAGATCACGATTTCACCGGCGCTGCCGGCGCCCGGCAACGGATCGTGCTGATCGATCCAGGCGGGAAAGGGGCGCCGCTCGAACGTCGGGATCGGAAACTCGGCGGAGACGCCGGTCACCTTCTCGGCGACCTTGCGAAGCAGCCTGCTCTCGTGGATGAGGTTCGCTGCCGGCGCGATCGCTCCGGCGCCCATCTTGCCGATGAAGCCCGGTTCGCCGAGCACGCGATCCACGAGAGCGATTCCCTCGCGGCGCGCGCGCTGCGCTCTCTCGCGCGCCATGAGTCTCGGAAAGTCGACCAGCTCGCTCGCGCCTTCGTCTCGGGTGTACGGGCACTTGATGTAGCAGAGCTTGCACTGCCAGCAGAGGTCACCGGCGCGGCGAAAATCGTCGGCCGAAAGGTGCTCGGCTCCTTCGGCGCCGCCCGCTTCGATGTCGCGATCGACGGCGGCGAAGACCGAGGGAAACGTGCCGCAGTAGCCGACGCACATCCGGCACTCGTGACAGATCTGGAAAACCCGCTTGAGCTCTCTCTCCAGATCGACCGGATCCCAGTAACGGGGATCATCTGGGGTTTCGGCAGGTGAAACAGCCGGCCGGCGTGCAATCTGGGACATGGGATTTTCACAGGAAGAAGGAAGATCGGGGAGGCGATTGCCTCCCCGCCTTCACGACGCGTTCAACCGAGCGTGTCGTGTGCCTTCTGAAAACGGCCCGCGTGCGACTTTTCGGCCTTGGCGAGAGTTTCGAACCACTCGGCGATGTCCTCGAAGCCCTCTTGGCGGGCCATCTTGGCCATGCCCGGGTACATGGTTTCGTACTCGTGCGTTTCGCCTGCGACGGCGGCTTTGAGGTTTTTCGCGGTATTGCCAATCGGGAGCCCGGTGGCAGGGTCACCGACCTGCTTCAAGTAGTCGAGGTGGCCATGCGCGTGCCCCGTTTCGCCGTCGGCCGTGTCCTTGAAAAGACCGGCGACCTCCGGGTAGCCCTCGATGTCCGCAACCTTCGCGAAGTAGAGGTAGCGCCGGTTGGCCTGCGACTCGCCAGCAAAGGCGTCCTTCAGGTTTTGATGCGTCTTCGTACCGGTGAGCTTGGACATGGATCGTTCTCTCCTTGGGTTGTTGACTCTCGTCGTGGGATGCGAGCGCTTATGTCAAGCTTCTTGTGCGGACGCGGTTCTTCGCGCACGAGGAACAAACTCCGCGGAAGATCCGCTCGACCGAGCGGAGCTCGAAACCCGGGGCAACGTGAGCGACCGCTTTCGCGGCCGACGCGTCGGGCGACCGGAACGAGCCCGGCGCCAGAGGGGGCACGTCGCGTACCGCGCCGCAGACGTCGCACACGACGTGGTGGTGCGGGACCATATTGGGGTCGAACCGGCCGGAGCCCGGCGAAAGCGACAGCGCGGCACAGAGCCCGGCCGACGATAACGCGCCCAGGGTATTGTAGACGGTGGCGAACGACATCGTCGGAAGACCGGGCTGAAGTCGCTCGAAGATCTCTTGCGCGGTCGGGTGCGTCTCGTCGGCTGCCAGCTCTTTCACGATGGCCATCCGCTGCGGCGTGAGCTTGAGGCCGGCGGCCCGCACGCCCGCCAGCATCTTCTCGACCTTGTCGGCCAGTTCTGCTTTTTTGTGGCCCATGCAGAACAAGACCATAGTAATAATTATTCTCAGTTGCAAGTTATTTTTTGTTAAAAACTGATGCAAAGGGTGCGGCCCGCGGCCTTGCGAGAGGCTCCCCGGGCCGGACGGGTGATGCTATACCGGGCGAACCGAACCGTGCGCGTCGCCATCCTCACGACGTCCTATCCTCAAACGCCGGGAGATCCTGCTGGTCATTTCATCGAGACCGAAGCGTTGCGGCTTGGCGGCGCGGGCGGCGAGGTGCACGTCATCGCACCGGGCGGGCACGGAAATGTCCCCCGCCGGGGACTTCCCAGGGTCGTCCGCACCGTTGGCCGCGGGCCCGGAAGCGTGACGCTCTGGGGCGCGGGGGGAGGATCCCTCTTCGGGTCGCCGGGGGCGCTATGGCGCGCGAGACAATGCCCTTTCCGGCTACTCGAGCTCGTCCGATTTCTACCGAACGTCCGGCGGCTGCTCCGCGCGCTCGGGCCGTTCGATCGCACCGTCGCCCACTTTCTCGTGCCGTCCGGGTACCCGCTCGCGCTCGCTGCTACCGGCGAGATCGAGGTCGTGCTGCACGGGTCCGACGTTCGCTTCGTCGCCGGTCTCCCTTTTGGCTTGCGCGGTCACGTCGTAGGGCGTCTGCTCGATCGAGGCGCACGGTTTCGATTCGTTTCCCACGAGCTTCGCTTCAGGCTCACGGGCGCCTTGGGCGCGCGCGACCGGGAGCGGCTCTCCGCTGCCTCTCGCGTGGAGCTGCCCCCCATCGACGTTCCTTGTCGGCCGCGACCAAACGGGGCGCACGGAGCAAGCGCCCGAAGCGCTGAATCTCACCTTCTGGCAGGCCGCCCTCGATGGGTGGTGTGCGGGAGGCTCATCGCGTCGAAAGGGGTCGACCGGGCGATTCGCGAAGCGGCGCGACGCAACGTCGATCTCACGGTGATCGGAGATGGGCCGATGCGGGCCGAGCTCGAAGCGCTCGCCGCGTCGTTCGAACCGAAAGCGACGTTCGTCGGACACCTCCCACGCGCCGACGCCCTCGCCCTCATTGCGGGCTCGGAGAGGCTGTTGCACTTGAGTGAGGCCGAAGGGGCTCCGACCGTCATTCGCGAGGCGCGAGCGCTCGGTGTCCCCGTGCTCGCGACGCCGGTCGGCGACGTGCCAGGCTGGGCGCTGGAAGATCCGGGAATCGAAATCTTTCGTCCTGTGTGAACCGTTCCGCTGTGGCGCCAGCGTTTGATGTACTTGGCGCGCTCAGTGATCAGTTTGCCCATGAAATTGCCTCAATCAGATGTGGGCTGCCGGCCGCCCGACCCACGCCTTCACTTTTCTTTTGAGACGCCAATTCGATGAAGCGGGGGTCGCAAACGACGTGAAGTGAGGTTGGTCAACGGAGGGTCCTTCGGCCAAATGTCCAACGCGGCGGTTTCGGCGCATAGCACGATGGGGAAATCGGCACCTACATCGGCGCCGCTCGACTTCCGGGCCATCTTCGAAACCTACGGCCCGTTCGTCACGCGAGCGCTGCGTCGACTCGACGTGCCAAGCGCCGATCGTCACGATCTGCGGCAGGAGATCTTCGTCGTGGTGCACCGCAAGCTGCACGAATACGACGGCCGAGCGTCGCTGCGCAGCTGGATTTACGGCATTTGCGTTCGCATGGCTTCGACCTACCGGCGTTCGGCACGCGTTCGGCGCGAAGAAGCGTGCGAGCACCCCGAGCCCGCGATTTCGCTCGGCAACGAAGGCGCAACCCAGGATCGCGATCTCGACAGCCGCCGCGCGTACGCCCACGCCGAGGCCCTGCTGGCTAAGCTCGACGACGAGAAAAGGCGCGTGTTCGTCCTCTATGAAATCGAAGGGCTCAGCATGGCCGAAGTGGCCGAAGTGGTCGGTTGTCCGCTACAAACCGCCTATTCGCGTCTTCACGCGGCCCGCAAGGGGATGAAAGTCCTCCTCCAGAGGAGCCTCCTCGTTCGCGTAAGCCCAGCCTGAGTCTTACGTAGACGCCAATTTAGCTCGTTCGCTCTCGTTGCCGACCGCTTGCTTTCTCGACGATGGACGATGTTGTAGATTTGGCAGCGAATGGAGTCGAGCTCGAAGGGCGGACCCCCGGGCGTACCCGGTCGGGAGGGTTCGTCGCCACCTTCTCCCCCGCCGGGGACTTCGCAGCGTCACGAACAGGACGTCCATTTCCAGGCGCTGCACGCGATCTCCGAGCTCCGCCACCCCCATTTGGTCGCCATGCGGCGCGCGTCGGCCGGAGCGGGGTTCGAACCTGCTGCACCCGATGGGCTCTCACTCGCGCAGCTCGACGAGGATTCGAACGGCGTTGGCGTGCTGACGCTACCCACCCGGCTGCGCGTGCTGCTCGACGCGTTGAGCGGGCTCGCCGCTTTGCACCATGCGAAGCTCCACGGAAGGCCCATCGGCTTCGTTCATGGCGAGGTTGCCCCGCACAACATCACCGTCGGGCGTGATGGCATCGGGCGACTCGTGCCGCTCGTCGAGTCTCACTGGTCGACGCCGCCCCTACCCTCGCCCGAGTCGTTGGGCTACGTCGCGCCCGAAAGGCTATTGGCCGACGTTTTCGATCAGCGGGCCGACGTTTTCAGCATCGGTGTTTTACTCTGGGAGGCAATCGCCGAAAGGAGGCTGTTTCGCAACTTGAGCATGGACGCGATCGTGACGCAGCTTGTCGGGGGCAAGGTGGGTCCCCCTCCACCTCCTCGGGGCGCCCCTTGGGCCGAAGCACTCGCCGACGTTGCGATCCAAGCCCTCGCCGTTGATCCGGCGGATCGCTGGCCTCACGTCGGCGTGATGGGGGCCGAGATCGAGACGATCGCCGAAGGATACCTGGCTTCGTCCGAAGAGATCGCGCTCCTCGTGCGCCGTCGCGCCGGAGGCGATCGGCAGCCCGTCTCGATCGGCGCCCCACCGCCGGGTATGGCGACGCAAGCGTGGGCTACGCCGAACGCGATCGCGACCTTGTCAAAGCCGGACGCAACGCTCGTGTCGACGGCGGACCCGGTGATCTCGTCTTCTCGAGCGATCGCACCTCCATCGAGCGGCGGCGTCGTCTGGCGCGGTCCGAGCAGCGCTCGAACGCCGTCCGAGTTCGGGCGCGGGCAAGATAGCTCCCGATCCTCTTCGCCCGACGGCGTGCGCTCGAGTCGGCGCCGGCCGAGCCGCGAGGTCGTCGCTCGACAATCCAAAATCGTCTGGACCGCGGTGGGGCTAGGGACTGCCCTCTTCCTCCTCACGGCGTACGAGTACTTCGAGGCCGCGTCGTCGACGGCGACGGCGGGGCCGACCGATCTTCCGCTTTTGACTCCGACCGGTCCCGTCGCCACCGATCCGACGGGGTCGGCTGCCGTGCCCCGCGACATCGTCACCCCCCCTCCTCTCCGCCCGCAGCCCGCGAGCGACGCGATTCGTTCCGCCGCAAAGGCCACGACGCCGCCCCCTCCACCGGCCGCGCCTCGAAGCCCTTCGTCGCCGCGCGTGATCGCAAAACCGTTGGCGCCGCCCGCCGTGCCCCCTGCGGCTGCCCCAGCGCCGCCAGCGTCCGCACCGGAAACTCCGACCACGACTCCTCCTGTACCCAAGCCGAAAGAAGATCCTTTCGGGATTTGAGTACGGAGCGGAGGTGTCGAGGGAGACCCAACACCAACGGCGTCGTCAGTTGTTCAGCGCTCCCTCGTTCACCCAAGTCGTGACCGTCTGAATGTCCGACGTCGCGATGCACGGCGCGCTAGTGCAGCCGCGTGGCATGAGGAAGGCTCCGCATCTCCCCTGGACCAGTTCGAGGAAGGCGCTGTTGGCCGGATCGTTGGACACCGCGAGCGTATCGCCGCCGCACTGAGCCACCGAGTGACTCGTGAATGTCGCGTAGTTCGGGAAGGTACCGTGGCAATTTCCGCAGTAACGCTGAACGATCGCTCGCACCTGCGTAAACGTCACGATCGGGCCTCCCGCACCCGAATCCGCGACGCCGCCATCGGATGCTCCGCCCGTTCCCAGGTCCGGTTTTGTGATTCCCGCACCACCTGCGCCACTCGCTCCTGCCGCTGCTCCCGTTGGGTTACTCCCTCCGGTTCCAACTCCCGCGCTACCCCCGCTGACGATCCCCGTAGAACCTCCCGATCCGGTCACCCCGCTGACCACCCCCGTCGTACTCGTACTCGTACTCGTGCTCGCACTCGCGCTGCTCGCCCCCACCACCCCCTGCCGCCCGCTTCCCCGTCTTAATCCCCCGTCCGAATCCATCCCTTCGTTATCGACCACGCCGATGCAACCCGCGCACAGTATCAAGGCGCCAAAATGAAGCAGTTTGCTCATTAT
>Ga0075425_100008484_pt1 | contig 10893 bp, 2 predicted proteins | sample SoiMethybrSBSTD4_FD_75300 | JGI IMG/M metagenome (GOLD analysis project Ga0075425, IMG submission 75300) | Bulk soil microbial communities from a Populus tree surrounding site in Tennessee, USA - Soil MetaG P. TD hybrid SBSTD4 | ecosystem: Environmental > Terrestrial > Soil > Tree plantation...
CGTCGCCACGACCAGCACCCAGGACCAGAAGATCGTCGGCTACCTGTCCTACGGGGACGGCTCGCCGTTGTTCACCCAGGACATCGAGATCAAGGCCTCGGCCATCGACCCTGCGGCCAGCGGGTCCACCGTCGCGGCCGGGCTGTCGCTGAGCGGGTGCTCCGACTTCACCGGAGGCGGCTGCAGGCTGGCCGCGGCGTCCACCTCGGTCTCGGGCGCGGTCACCGCGGTGATGTACACCGCCCCGAGCAACCAGCAGCTCACGGTCGGGCTCTTGACCGCGCTCCAAGCGACGACGGCCGTGTCCACGTTGCCGCTGCAGCACGACCCTGGCGCGGCAGCGCACCTGCTGGCCACCTCGTCGCTGAACGTGTCCGCCGGATCCGCCTCCCTCGACCAGGCCTCAGTCTTCGCCAACGGTGACAAGGTCGACACCACCCTGGCGACCCACGGTGTCCTCGTGCCGCTCCTCGCCCTGACCGCGAAGTGAGGGGACACCTGTACATGATCCAGTTCCCACGGCGCGCCGCCCGCCGACCTCGGGCCCGTATCCTCGCCGTCACGGCCGCGACGGCGGCAACAGTGCTGCTACCCCTCGGCATGGCGGCGGCGCCGGTTGGTTCGGCGGCCGAGGCGGCGCCGGCTCCGAAGGGGGGTGTGTGCGACCAGGCGATCGCGCAGGCGGGGACCGGGAAGGGCAAGTATGGCCACTACCGGCTGGTCCGGGCCCCGGCGCAGGGCGGTTCGGGATCCGATGTGGTGGTGGGGACGAACGGCCCGGACCAGCTGGTCGGCGGGTCGGGCAACGACGTGCTGTGCGGACTGGGCGGCGACGACGTCCTCGAGGGCGGCAGTGGCAACGACTACCTCGACGGCGGGCTGGGGTTCGACCGGCTGTTCGGGGGTCCCGGCAACGACACTCTGGTGAACGGCGAGGTCAACGACGGCGGCGCCGGCAACGACAAGATCACTCCCGCCCCGGCCGCGCAGGCGCCGGTGGACATCTCCTCGAGCATGCCGCGGACGACGCGCGACGACATCACCGGAGACTTCCTGGGTCGCGGGTACGACCAGCGGATGGTGGTCGAGTTCACGAACCTGAACCTCTACGACTCGGCGTCGCACGGCGGTGCCGTGATCAGCGCGGCGACGACGGACTTGACGCTCGTGCCACCCAATGGCATCAACGTCCCCTGCGACAGCATCACCGGATGCTCCCCGGTGCAAACATGGTCCAACGACGTCTGCAACGGCTGCTTCGCGACCCTCTGGGGCCTCTACCACCTCAATACGATCTACCTGGCGCAGACCAGCAACGTGTTGTTCATGACCGGGAACCAGGGCGACACGTTCGACGAGTGGCTCCCCGTCACCTCGGGACAGACTGCCTACCGGAACTACTTGTACGTGCTGCCGCGCGATGGCAGCTGCGCCAGCAACAGCTGCGCATACCAGCGCATTCGGCTACCGGACGCCTACCTCTTCGACCCGAACTTTGGCAACGTGCAGCGGGCGATCACGGTGACGTCGTTGGCGGCGACAATAGTCGGGGGCAACACGATCGTGGCGGTCGGGCTCAGTGACGGCGGCCTGCAGATCTACGGGGACGTCGGGACCGGTTCCTTGAAGCTGACCGACACGTTCACGGGCATGGCGACGGGTGACGGGTCGCAGACTCCGGTTACCGCGCTGGCGTTCGACCCCTCGGGTTCGGGCCTGCTGTCCGTGGGCGTGATCAGCAAGGGCAACATCGGGTACGTCATCGATGTCAACGGGCAAGGGAACGTCCAGAGCAACACCGTCCGCACCTGGTCTACGACCGGCGGCGGCGCCCTGGTCCCGGCGGTCTTCTCGACCGCGTGGGGTACGCGACAGGACGGCTCCTCCGTCGTCGCCTTCGGCGTCCGGGAGGGCGACGGCAGCGGGGTCGTTTCCCTAGTCGACCCCACGGTCAGCGGATCGCAGATGAGCACGCTCGCCTCCTCCCCGGCCGGGCCCGGGGTCGACATGGCGATCAACCCGATCCCACGGCTCGACGGCTCGGTGGGGGGGTCGGACTACGCCGTGACCAACCAGAACTCGCCCGACGCGCACGCCGGCGTTGGTGAGCTGCTGCGCTGGGACGGCACGGTGAACGGGTGGACGCAACAGCCGGTGGCAGCCGGTTCGCCCAACACACTGACCGCGAACCTTGACGACTTCCGTCGCTGGTTCCCGGGGATCAAGGAGGGCCGCCTCCTGGTCAACAACACCTCCGCCGAGCCTGTTCAGGTCACCCTGCAGGCCGAGTCGGACTCGTCGTCGGGCTGTTGGTATGCGCCGGCCTGGGCGGATGCGCCGGCTTTCCCGGCTGGCGGGGTGACCGTGCCCGCGGGACAGTCGTCGGGGCTGTACACGATCGGGGCCTACACGGCGGGTCCTGACGGGCTGTGTGCGACGTCGGGCGACGACGTCTGGCGTGGCTACCTCGTCGTCACGCCGATCAACCACCTGGTAAACCAGCGCGTCGTCCGGCTGCGCCTCCAGCCGGACCTGTCGGTGGACGTGGACAACCAGGCGGGAGGCACGACGACCGTCGGCGTCTCGCTCGTCGTGGCCGGTGTTGCGGCGTTCGGTCAGTGGCAGCTGAACGTCAGCGCGCCGGCGGCGCCGACGCCGCAGACGGCGGCGACGGTGGCGGCGGCTCGGGTCACGACGGCGGCGATGACGTCGGGTCCGCCGGTGTACCGATTCGACGTGACCGGGGCGACGCTGACTCTCCCCGGGTCGTATGCCGACCAGATGACCCTGCCGCCGTTGGTGGTGCTGGGGTCGCGGAACAATGGGACGACGTGGACGAACCTCGGTTCTGTCGTCCCGTCGGTCGCGCCGACCATCACCCCGCAGGGCAACGGGACGGCGCTGCTGCAGCTGGGACCGTCGACGTTCTGGTGGGAGAACCCCGCGGGCTCACCCGCATACACCCAGATCCGGGTCGGCTTCGGAACCGGCGGACCGCAGTCGGCCGTGGTGACCCTGGCGAACCTGCCGACCCCGACGGACCCGCCCAGCACCAGCTCTCAGGGTCCGCAGGTCACGGTGCCCGGCGGGATCGCCCAGCCGGTCAACTCGGGCATCGACCAGGCGCCCCTGTCGGTGCAGGTCCTCGACACCAACAGCAACGTGCTGCCGGTGGCCGATCCGCACTACGCCCGGATCTACTACCGGCAGAAGGCCAGCAACGCCCTGATCACCGGGCTGGTGCCGCCCACCGGCACCCCCGACCTGGTCACCGTCACCCCGTACGCCGGGGCCGCCTACGCCAACAACGGCGACGCCGACACGGGGGCGCCGGGGGTGTTCCAGGGCTACCACTACGTCGCCACGACCAGCACCCAGGACCAGAAGATCGTCGGCTACCTGTCCTACGGGGACGGCTCGCCGTTGTTCACCCAGGACATCGAGATCAAGGCCTCGGCCATCGACCCCAAGCCCAGCGGCTTGACCCTCGCCGTCGACGCGTCCCTGAGCGGGTGCTCCGACTTCACCGGAGGCGGCTGCCTGCTGGCGGGAGCAACCCCATCGGGCGTGGGCTCGCAGACGCCTGTGCTGTACACGGAAGCCGGTTCGGCAACTTTGACCGTGGGGCTTCTCAACGCGCTCCAGGCGACGTCGTCGACGACGTCTCTGCCCCTTCAGCACCCTCCCTCCGGCGCGGCGCACCTCCTGGCGACCTCGCCGCTGAACGTGTCCGCCGGATCCGCCAAACTCGACCAGCCCGACGTCTTCGCGACCGGTGACACGGTCGACTCCGCCTTGGTGGCTCACGGAGTACTCAAGTCCTTCACCATGACCGCGAAATAAGGGGGAACCCGGCATGAGGCAGACATCACGGCGCGCCGCCCGCCGTCGCGGATCCCTTGTCCTCGCCGTCACCTCCGCGCTGGTGGCGTCACTGCTGGTTCCCGTCGTCACGGTGCGGTCCGCCGCGCCGGCTGCGGCGGGGCCGGTGTCCGGCGCGATCGGGCTCGGCGATGGGGTGTCGGGGTCGGTCGACGAGCGGACCGGCATGTTCTCGGCCTCGGTGCCGCTGGTCACCGTAGGCGGGCCGGGCTCCGCGGGAGTGGCCTGGTCTCTGGTCTGGGAGCAGAGCCGCGCGGAGGCCCTGCTGGACCGGTCCGGCTTCGGTGCGGGGTGGTCGCTGGGCGCCTCGTTCATCGATCCGGCGAGTCCGGTGACGGTGTACCCGGCCAACGGCGGCGCGTACACGGCGGGAGGGAGCTACCCGTCCGGTCTGCAGAACTACCCCCTCCAGGACCTGGTCTACGCCAAGACCTCCGGTCAGTACGCCTTCACCCTCACCTACGACGACGGCCGGGTCGACGGCTTCGACGAGCACGGCAACCTTGTGAACCGGGTCGACCGTTTCGGCAACCACACCCAGCTGACCTGGGAGCAGCTGCGCGGGGACCGGTGGCGGCCGACGACCATCGTGGACGGCTACGGCCTGACGACCACGTTCACCTACACGCCGACCTCCGTCACGGTCTCCGCTCCGGCTCGCTCGGACGGCGTCGTCGCCGTGACGACCATCACCCTCGACGACCAAGACCGGGTGCAGTCGGTGAAGGACCCGACCGGCGCCACAGCCTCGTTCGGCTACGGGCCGGTCCCCGGATCGACCCACGAGCTGCTGACCTCGGCGGTCTCCGCCACGCAGGCGCGTACCACGATCACCTACGACGACAGCCAGCTTCAGTCCGGGCTGACGTTCGTGCAGTCGCTCATCACGGTCGACGCGTCCGGCGCGGTGGTCGGTCCGGCCCGGTACTTCTCACTCAACCCGCCGGAGAACAGCGACGACCACAACTACACCGGCTACCCGAACCATCTCGGGGGAACGACGGACGCGTTGTTCGCCTCCGGTGACCGGTCCTATTTCTATACGACCTCCATCAGCAGCTGCGTGGTGACGCGCCCGCCGGCACCCGAGACGTGTCCGGGGGCGCCGCTGACCACGCTGTCGACGTACGACTCGCAGCACCGGCTCATCGACCGGACCGTCAAGGCGGGCCAGGTCACGGTCCAGCGTCAGACCAACGGCTACGTCCCGGTGAAGGCGTCGGACCTGGACCCGAACTACGCGCGGCCGAAGACGTTGGCGGTGACGTACTCGGCGACGTCCGACGCCAGCGGGATCAAGGCCACTTCCGGTTCGCCGCGCACGGCGGCGGCGACTCGGGTCTATGACAGCCACGGCCGGGTTCAGTCCTCGACCGACGAGACCGGCGCCACCATGGTGACGACCTACGACAGCGCCTATGGGCTGATCACCGGGGTGACGATCACTGGGGCCGACGGCTCACGGAGCCAGATCACGAATGTGCTGTCGACGGACCTCAAGGCGATCCACAGCGCGACGACCGCCTCCGCCGCGCCGGGTCAGCCGTTGACCGCCCGGTCCACCACGACGTACGAGTACGACGGCCAGGGGCAGCCGACGCAGCGGACCATGACGTGGGCGCCGGGCGCGAAGCCGGTCGACGACAGCGGCGGCCCGGACACCGTGACGACCACATTCTCCAGCGCCGTCGACACCGCCGCGCGGACCCGGACGGTGATGACGACCACTGCGGCGGGGACATCGGCGGCGGGGAGCACCAAAACCGTCCTCGACCTGGTGACGGGGCAGCCGGTCCGGGTCATCGACGGGGCGGGCCGGGTCACCAGCTACGGGTACGACGCGAGCGGCCGCCGGACCAGCACCACGACTCCGGACGGCCTGGTCACCACGACGTCCTATACGGCCGCCGCCGGGGCGACACCGGCCACCCGCACCGACACGGGACCCGACGGCCGGGTCCAGCTGACCACGTACGACGCGCTGGGCCGGACCGCACGGGTCACCGACAACGTCAAAAACCAGGCGTTCACCGGCTCGCCGACGACCCGGCAGCTGGCCTCATACACCTACAGCCTGGACGGGATCAGGCTCACGACGACCGACCGGGCCGGTCGCACCATCGACACCACCCTCGACGCGCTCGGCCGCCAGGTCAGCCAGGTCGGCGTCACGGGCATCACCCACGGCACCGGCTACGACGACGCCGCCCACACCACGACGCAGACGGCCACCGGCGCCGGGTCCGCGTCGGCGGCGATGACGCGCACCAGGACGTACGACAACGGCAACCGTCCGGTGACCGTACAGCGGCAGTACAGCGACGGAACCGCGGACCCGACCCAGACCACCAGCTACGACGGGCTGGGACGGTTGACCTCGCAGACCGTTGACGACCTGACCCTCGGCGCCAGCTACCTCGGTACCGGCGGCGCGTCAACCGCGCAGACCGCGACCCCCCAGGACCCCGCGGAGTTCCCCGGCGACCCCATCACCCTATCGATCAGCCACGCGCTGGGCGGTCAGCAGACCAGCAGCACCCGCTCGCAGTCCGGCTCCAGCGCGCAGGGCACGAAGTCGACCTACGACCCGGCCGGCCGGAGGCTCACCTCGACCGACCCCGATGGCCGCACTACGAGCTACGCCTACAACGCCGACGGCACCGTCGCGACCCGCACCACGCCGTCCGGCACCGTGATCACCAACACCTACGACCCCGGCACCGGTCGGTTGTCGACGGTAACCGCCCGCCCGAAGAGCGGACCCACGCTCACCCAGAGCTTCGGCTACGTCCCGGCCGGGCAGCCCGGCGCCGGGCAGGTCCGGACGATCACCGACGGCGCGAGCACGGTGACGCTGGGCTACGACGCCGACCGGCATGTCGTGTCCCGCGCCTACTCGGACGGCCCCTCCACTTCGGCGAAGTACCTGGACAACGGACAGCTGGCCAGCACCACCGACGTCACCGGGGCGGTCACCAGCTATGTTCCCGACAGCCTGGGCCGAGTCAAGACGGCGACGCAGGTGCGCGGGGGCGCGACGCTCGCGTCGGTGACCTATACCTATGACCCGATGTCCCGGGTAGCGACGACGACGAGGGCCAACGGTGTCACCACGACGAACAGCTGGACGCCGCGCAACCAGCTGAGCAGCCAGCGCACGACGACCGCGGCGGGGGCGGTGGTCGAGGAGCACTTCTACACCTACGACGACCACGGCAACGTCAGCGTCCGCATCGACACCGCACCGGCCGGCACGTGGACCACGCGGTACGACTACGACGCCTACGACCGGCTGATCGGCTCGGCGGTCTACCCCGGCGTCCGGGGGTCCGGGCAGCCCCGGACGTCCACGACCTACACCCTGAACACGGCGGGCGACGTCGTCGGCACCTCGACGCGTTCGCTGAGCCCGACGAGGACGACGACCACGACGAACACGATCGACCCGGCCGGCCAGCTCACCACGCAGACCACTAACGGCACCGCCGTGCAGCAGTCCTTCGACGGTGACGGGCGGGTCCTGACGTCGCTGAGTGGCTGGGGCATGAGCTACGACTCGTTCGGCCGGATGCTCACCGCGAGCAAGGGCGGGACGACCGCGACGTATGCGTACTGGCCGGATGGGAGCCCCCGGTCGGCGACGACCGTGTCGCCATTGTCCAGTGTGTGCGACCAGGCGATCGCGGAGGCGGGGACCGGCAAGGGCACGTACGGCCGGTACCGGCTGGTCCGCGCGCCGGCGCAGGGCGGCTCCGGCTCGGACGTCGTGGTGGGGACGGACGGGCCGGACCACCTCGTCGGCGGGTCGGGCAAGGACGTGCTGTGCGGGCTCGGCGGCGACGACCTGCTGGAGGGCGGGAGCGGCAACGACTACCTCGACGGGGGCGCGGGTACGGACACCCTGCGCGGCGGCCCCGGCAACGACACCCTGGTCAACGGTGAGATCAACGACGGCGGCACCGGCCACACGACGCTCGGAGCGAGCGGGTCCAGCACGAGCGTCCAGACCTTCCACTACGGGACCGACGGTTCGCTGGTCAACGACACCACCGCCCAGGCCACCAACGGCGGCTCCGCGACGACCGGGTCGTACCTGCTTACCGCCGGTCGGGAGGCGCGCACCCTGCAGCCCGGCACCACGAGTGTCGGCACGGTACCGGCCGGGGCGCCGGCCCCGGTGACCACCGGCGCCGGCACCGGCTACCTGCTGCGGGACCGCCACTCCTCGGTGACCGCGCTTATCGACGCCACCGCGGCAGTGACGGAGACGTACGCGTACGGCGACTACGGGGCGGCCGCCTCGCCGAACGGGCAGCTGCTCCCCGTGCCGCCGACGACTCCCGATCCCGGCGGCCGGACCAACCCGTTCCGGTACACCGGCGCGTCGCCGCTCAGCTCGATGACCGACGCCACGACCGGCCTGCTGCTGCTACCGGCCCGCAGCTACGACCCGGCGCAAGGCCGCTTCACCAGCCGCGACACGGCCAACGTCTTCAACCACTACCAGGCCTTCTCGACCAACCCGATCATCAACACCGACCTGACCGGTCACTTCTCGCTGGCCGACCTCCTCATCGACATCGGCGTGGCGATCGCATTCGTTGTGGCCACCGTCGCCACCGCAGGAGCGGCGGCGGCCGCAGTGCCTGCGGTCGTCGGCATGGAAGCCGGGGCGCTGACCGCCAGCACCATCGCCTACACGGTCGCCACGGCAGCGGGTGCGGTCGCCAGTGCCACCGGGGCCGTCACGTCGGTGGTCAAGGTGGCCGACGACATCGACGACGCGGTCAACGGCAAGCACTTCCTGTCCACGAGCGCGCGGTCGGCGATCAACACCGTCCAGATCGTCGCCGGCGCCGTAGCCGGCGTCGCCGGCCTGGGGACCCTCGGCGCCGCCGCAGCCGGCGCGGGCGCCGACATCGCCCAGAGCGCCGTGCAGGACGCAAACGACTTTCTGACCCCCCTCGATGACTCCGACCTGGCGAGCGCCGGTCTGAACAGCTCCGATCCAGCCAAGCGCCTCACCCTCGTGGAGGGAGAGAACAACATCGGGCCAACACCCCCAAGGCGCTACGCCCTCGTCGAAGGCGAGAACGCGAGCATCGACAGCATCCTCGACGGCCCGTCCAGCGGCGCTTCGGAGTCGGAGTCCGTGACGCCCTCGACCAATCGGTCCCTCACCTCGCAGGACAGCGAGTTGCAGCGCGTTACCGGCGCCCGCAACCTCACCGATCCCGACGGCGCGGTCATCGACAGCGACCGCGGACTGAGCACCTCGGTGGACGCCAACGACGCATCCGAATCGTCATGGGAGGGGCACTCGGAGCTCACCCGTTCCGCGCCGCGGCAAGGCGAATCCACCGGCAACGCCAATCCCTACACCCACGACGCGGTCGAAGGTGACTGGGACGTGGAGACCACCGTCCGCCACGGTCAGCACATCTACCGGGAGAAGGACTACACCGACGCCAGCCTGGAGGAAATGATGCTCGCCTCAGACGACGAGGTCACCGCCTCGGATGGCCTCTTCCCTGATGGCAAAGACCCAGGACTTGTGAACTCATCGTGGTTCAAGTGAGGCAGGCCGCCACGTCCGGTTACGCCTCGACGCCTGCTACCTGGGTGGCCAGGGTGTGCCCGGCCGGTGCGGGTGCACGACCTCGACGCCGACGATGCGGCCGATGCGGTAGACGGTCCTGCTGATCGAGTGCCGGTTGACCGTGCCGCGGTGATCAGCGATGAGCCGCGCGTGGGCGCGGATGTGTTCGAGGTTGGTCGCGGTCCACTCGGCGAGCAGCGCGACCAGCTGCGGGTGTAGTGATCGGTCACGGCCGTGTTCAGGATCGCCCGCAAGAGCCCGCGAGCGTGCGCGGCCTGCGTCGGGCCGGTCGGCAGATTGGCGAACCAATCCCGCACCATAGGCGGGCCGATCTCGACCAGTCGCAGCGATCCGAACGCCGGGACGAGATGGCCCTTGATCAGCTTGCGGTACTCGTCAGGGTGCGCGGCGTGAGCTGGCGGGTACCTAGCCACGACTCGGCGTAGGTCTCGAATGAGGTGCGGCAGGCGCTCCGCGACTTGCGCGCGCCCGGCGTCTGCTGCGGCGCCCGGACGCTGCGGGGCGGCATCAACTTCGGCACGCGTTGGTCGGGGAAGCCATCTGTGGCGAATTGCTGCCTAGTGAACGAAATGAGTTGCACAGCCGGGTTGCCGATCTGATGGACGAGTGGCACGACCCCAGCGAGGCTGGGGAGATCGCCAACCACGTTGCCGCAGCTGGTCGGTCCGGTGATGAACTGCGATGGCGCGTACGTGCCGCCCGGTACGCCGATGCGGTGTATGCGTCCAAAGAGGCAGCCGAGCACTGGCAGCGCGCTGTCGCTCTATCTGCCGACGGGCCGATCACGCAGACCGTGGACGGCATGTCGCTGGCTCAGCTGTACGGTGCGGCTCAGGACGCGCTCGCCGTATCGGGCAACGATGAAGCGCTCATCAGCTCGCAGAAACGCATTGGATCGGCTAGCCGACGCCGACCCGGGAAGCCGGGCAGACGTCTTCGCGCGGGCAGGTGGCGCCAGAGGAGCGGCGGCACCAGAGCGTGGGTTGGACCTTCTTTACCGGTCGGTGGCTATCTACGAGCGGCTGCCGCCCGGTCCCGGTCACGTCAAGGCGCTAGGCGATATCGCTTGGATCCTTAACTACAACGGGCGGCACTCGGACGCGGCCGATGTGGTAGATCAGGCGGCCGCGGTAGCCGTCCGCGCAGGGCTCCACGCGGCTGGCGTACAACACCGCTCAACTGATCGCCGCCACCGAGGACGACGCCCGCGGCCAACGGGCCACCGCCTTCGCGCGTGACCGCGCTGACCGGGGCCCCGCGGCAGCGTGCGTGGAGTACGGATCAGCGGCACCCCGCCGTTTCCGCGGCGTCCGCTGGGGCGACGCGCCGCCAGGCTGCCCGGCACCGGATTGCCGACCACACCGGCATCGCCACGCACAACCAGATACGCA
>Ga0075425_100008485_pt1 | contig 10892 bp, 8 predicted proteins | sample SoiMethybrSBSTD4_FD_75300 | JGI IMG/M metagenome (GOLD analysis project Ga0075425, IMG submission 75300) | Bulk soil microbial communities from a Populus tree surrounding site in Tennessee, USA - Soil MetaG P. TD hybrid SBSTD4 | ecosystem: Environmental > Terrestrial > Soil > Tree plantation...
GGAATGTTGGCAGGAGGCGGGATCGCGGTCGGAGCGCCGAATACTTGCTCCGCCGGAGCCGTACATCTTTATACTTCACCCCTGGCTACGTCTCAACAACCGAGCTTCGTGTTCCAACCGCCTAGCCTTGGGGGTGCGTTCGGCTACGGCGTTGGACTTGCGCCCGGCTATCCGTTCCTTTTGGTTGGCGACCACATAGTAGATGTGGGTTCAACCGTCCAGGCCGGACAAGTTTACGTTTACAAGAAGAACTAACTAGAGGGCACGTGACTGGAAGCGCGAATTCAAGTCTAGATGCAATTGCCGCGATCAATTCGCGGAAATCCGTTGCGACCTCTGTCGTACACCCGTCGTGGGTGCGTCTGATCCGCTACTGCGCAGAACTGGGGCACGGGGAGATCGAGAAATTGAAGATTCAGGACGGATTGCCAGTCATCGCTGAGGTCACGACAAGAAAAGTCAAATTCAGTCCCTAGCGGGCTGAACAGATAGCAGGCTGACCGTATTCACGGAGGCCGTCGCGCTGGCACAAGCCGGTGTGGCGGCCTTTTTTTGTGCAGCGCGAGCATGAGCAGATTGGTTGACAAGATTTCGGCCGCTCTCCCCGCCCGGCCAGCCGCGGGTTTGTAGTGATTTCGGTTAAAGGGATTTCTTGATTCTCGGGAGGCATCATGTGCCAGGTCAGCAATCTGAAAAAGCGTTTCCCCTATCTTGCAGGCTGCATCGGGATTCCTAGTGTTCTAGCTTTGCTTCTTGTCCCTCCTCCAGCCACGTTTTCTCAATCTTCCAAGGCGCAGGCGGGTCAGTACAAACCAATAATGGCACAGGCGCCAAGCGGCGCCATGCAGACGCGGGCCAAGGAAGTGTTTTCCAAGATGCCCCTAAGTTTTGAGTTAAACCAGGGACAAACCAATGAGGGAGTCCGCTTCTTTTCTCGCAGCGCTGGTCACACCCTTTGGCTAACCGCCGACACACAACGAACGCTGACAATGCGTTTCGGTGGGACGCCACAGGCAAGCAATGGATCTTCAACCAGGCCACCGGGAGGAACAATCTGTCACTGTCGCAAACCAACACCATCTACCGTTTCCGAATCACCCTGAAAGACGGCTCCACCATTGAATTCCAGTATGGTTTGAAATAGCGAAAGTTAAGGAGTAACGATGCAGATCAAAACACTCAGCCTTATCCTGTTTGTGGTAGCGGCCTCGGCTTTCGCCGCGAAGTCCACCAGCGTGAACGTCACTACGATCATCCACGACACGGACTCCACCGGCGCCCAACTGCTGATAAGGAGCGATGATTACGACGGCTCGGGTCAAGCAACCTACAGTCCGTCCGCCGTGGCCAGCTATATTTTCTCCGACGGGCGGTACTTCCTCCGCTTGTACGGTCAATCTGTCCGCACGCTCTTCATCACTCCCAATGACCCGATCAACGGCTCGCAGCCCATGGCCCCTCCCCCCGGCTATTACTGGCAGCAGGTGGAGTTTGCGGTAGCATGCTACGATCAGAGTTTTAACTTGGTCCCGTTTGCTAATGTCGTAACCACCAGCGGCAATTGCGAGATGATTCTCGATTTCGGCTACAACGGTATGGAGTACAAGGTTGCGATGGGGCCTACGGGCCACTTGCCCGCGCCCGGACCTGCAACCGGACTGGTCACCGTCACCTGCAACTCCGTCGTTAGCGGAAAGTGCGGGAACTGGACCATCACTCCGAACACAACAGCAATCGGCAACAATCCGCCCACCATTGCCAATCTGTTCGTCTACACAAACGACCACAGGACGCCGCTTGCACTCGTCGGCCAATACTACGAGACGTTCCGGATCGATGTAACGAACCCCTGAAACGTTGACAGGTTTCAGCTTGCTCGTGCGAGGCGACGTATTCCCGCCGCCTCCGCAGTCACATCCGTATACTTCAACCCCGCTCCGGTGTTGAACAAGACGACCCGGTCCGCAAGCGACCAGCACCACCACTTTCTACCAGCAAGGGGAGCAGTGGCTCACGCAGCTTGCAGCACGCAAGCGCAACCCCGTCGAGGGAACGACGATAGACACCCGTCGCTACGCACTGGACAAGTGGATCTATCCGCTCATCGGAGACATGCGACTAGCAGACGTCAACAGCCGCGTCATGAAGGAGCTTGCGGAAAAGCTCACCGCCGCGAACCTATCCGCCGCCACTATTCGCGACTACCTCAACAACTCAAAAGTCGTCGTGGCCAGTGCAACCGACGAGAATGGGGAAGAGCTCTTTCCCAGGAGGTGGAACGCCGAGTTCATCGACGCTCCGCCAATTCGCGACCAACGCCAGCCATCCACCAACGCCGAGGGAATGATCGCGATCGTTGGTACCGCAACCGGGCAATACCAAATGCTCCGCGCACTGTTGGCCGGCTGCGGACCGATGCGAGCCGGAGAAGCACTGGGACTGGATATCGACAAGCACATCAGCCCCGACTTCCGGACGCTCTACATCCGGCAGAAGGCGAAGCAAGGAATCATCCAAGACCACCTAAAAACTGAGAACGGAAAACGTGATGTGGACCTCTGCAGGCCTCTTGCGGACATGCTGCGGGGCTACGTCGGAACACGCACGTCCGGACTCCTATTCCACACTGCGAGCGGAAAGCAACTGTCCCAACGAAACATCCTACGAGCCTGTCTGCACCCCATCCTCAAGAAGCTCGGACTCGAACGGGGAGGGCTCAACATCTTCCGGCGTTTCCGCATCACGCACGTCGGGAAGTCAGACTGTCCAGAAGCGCTGAAGCACTTCTGGTCAGGCCACGCGCAGCGACACGTCAGCGAGCGTTACACCAAACTTCTCCAGGAACTAGAGTACAGACTAGATTGGGCGGGGCGAATTGGCCTGGGATTCGAGCTGTCCACGAAGAGTGAAGTTGGGCGACCAGGGCGATTTATCATGTTCCGGAAGGTAGGCTAAGTTACTGATTTGATGGTGGACGAGACCGGGATCGAACCGGCGACCTCCTCGTTGCGAACGAGGCGGAACTTTAGCTAAGGCCTGGTGCCTCAATCACTTAGCCTTTCCTCGACCGGTCTTGATTGGCCTACTTGGCCTACCCAGGTCCACGCTGCAATACCGAAAATATCTCGGAGGCAAGATCGTCAGTATCGCTAGAGTGTGGTACGCGTCCCGCACTTCCTGCAGGGCCTTCGTTCAGATGCCGGCGACACCACCCCGAGGCCCTGGCACGCTGAGCGGATTCAAGACGTCGCCCCTACATCCTGACGAACACTCTACGGTCAGAAACGGCCAACGCACGTCTCTTTCAGAAATTCTAAGTTGGGGCTTAAGCCGTACCGACCCGCATCTAGGCAATCCGACGATTCAATCAGAGAGATGGCTAAGGCGACGGGTAAGAGACAGCCAGCAAGTTGTGCTGGGTCGCTTTCTAAACAACGAGACTATGGTTATCGACGTACCCGCGGTGTACCTCACTTTGGCGTTTTTGCCATTCCTCGCGATTCTGGCCAATCGTGGTATCAATAAGATATGTGCCATCATCAGTTGGAGAGGGTCCGAATTCCACCTTCTCCGCCATATCTTTAGGATTTGTGGGTTAGAGCTTTCCTAAATTCAAATCCTAAGAAATCTCCAGAACTCAGCATTAGCCATCCCCGAGATTTTCTTGGTTCAGCCCCAATTCACACTTTATGTATACATCCTTCGAAATGCCCCTCACTCGGCCTTGCTGAGGCCAATGTTACTGCTGCCAACCGCCTCCGAGGGCTTCGTACAACTGCACGAGAGCCAGCAGTTCGTTCAATTGCGCCTGGACCAGACCCAATTCTGCGGTGAAGGCATTGGTTTCGTTCGTCAGGACTTCGAGGTAACCAGTAACACCGCCGCTGTAGCGCATGTGTGATAGGCGCGCGGAATCTTGCGCGGAATGGAAGAGCAGTTCTTGTTGAGCGCGAAATTCGCGTGTTTTGCGGTATGCCACCAAAGCGTCGGAGACGCTGCGGAAGGCGCCTTGAATCGTTTGCTGGTAAAAAAGCAGCGCGGTCTGCTGCTGTGCCTCGGTCAGGCGAACGTTGGAGCGAAGGCGGCCGGCGGTAAAGATAGGCTGAGTCAAGGAGGCACCAAAGCTCCAGACACCCGCGGGGCCGCTAAAAAGCCCAGTGAGAGCGGCGCTCTGGAAGCCGCCAGTGCCGCTGAGCGAAATATCGGGAAAGTACGCGGCTCTAGCGACACCAATCTGTGCGTTCGTGGCAACAAGTAGCTGCTCGGCCTCACGAATGTCCGGGCGGCGCTCCAGCAAAGTCGACGGGATCCCGGCTGGAACCTGGAGAGGGCGCGCCTGCTCCGTAAGCTTTTGACCGCGAGGAACATCGCCCGGATTTTGCCCCAAGAGAGTACTGATGAAGTTTTCTTGCTGCTCGATCTGCTGTTCGAGAGTTGGAATTTCGGCCGCGGCGGTAAACACCAACTGTTCCGCCTGGCGCACATCGAGCATTGAAGTCGAGCCGCGGTCGGCAAGAATGTTGGTGAGCCGGAGCGACTCCTGGCGCGAGGCGAGCGTGCGCCTGGAGATTTCCAGTTCAAGATCGAGCGCGCGCAACTGGAAGTAGGCAGTAGCTACATTTCCGACTAAGGTGGCAATGACTTCCTGGCGAGCCCATTCCGTGGCGAGAAGGTTGGCTCGGGAGGCTTCGGTGGCGCGGCGATACTTTCCCCAGAAATCGAGATCCCAAGAGGCCGACGCAATAACAGCGCCTATACTTCTTTCGGAAGCAGGAAACGACGCCGTGCTTGCGGTTCGCGTATCGGTGATTGACGCGCCCGCGGCGACACTTGGAAATTGGTTGGCGCGGGTGATTCCAAGTTGCGCCTGAGCGGCAAGAATGCGGGTTGCGGCGATGCGAACGTCATAATTCTGCTGCAGAGCCGCGCGAACGAGAGAGCGGAGTTGTTCATCTTGAAAAACGTTCCACCATTTTTCGTCGGCAATAGAAGCCGCCTCCGCCTTGGCGGCTTCCTCATCCGTGAGTCCGCGATAACTATTTGGCGTGGAGACCACGGGCCGTTTGTAGTTAGGCCCAACCGCGCAGCCGGCAAACGAGAATGTGACGAGAAGAACAACCAGCCTTTTCATGTCCGGCTTCATGTCAGTCGGCCTCAGCAGGAGTTGGCCCAGGCAAAGCCGAGGCTTCGCGTTGTTTGCCCGCTCCAGACCATTTTTCTACGAGGTAAAAAATTGTCGGGATGAAGAAGACTCCGATGAGACTTGCAGCGAGCATACCGCCGATCACCGTGGTGCCCATGATTTGCCGGCCGACTGCTCCCGCGCCAGTAGCGGTCCACAGGGGAACCGTACCGAGGATAAACGCAAACGAAGTCATTAGAATCGGCCGGAGGCGCAAGCGAGCTGCCTCCAGAGCCGCGTCCGCTAACGGCTTCCCTTTTTCGTATTCGTCTTTGGCGAATTCGACGATCAGAATCGCGTTCTTGGCCGCCAATCCAATCAGCATCACCAAGCCAATTTGAGAATAGACGTCACCTTCGATCTGCACCATATAGCTGGGCAGAAGCGCCAGCAAAACCGTGCGGCGTAACCAGAGGATCGCGAATGCGCCAAAAACCGCGACGGGGGTGCTCAGAAGCACGCTGAAGGGAAGCGTCCAGCTTTCGTATAAGGCGGCGAGGATCAGGAACACAAACAAAAGGGAGAACCCAAAAATCGCGGCCGGCGGAACACCTTGCTGTGCCTTCTTCTCCTGGAAGGACATGCCAAGGTAGTCGAAGCCCATTTCGCGCGGCATGGTTTGCGCGAAAACTTCTTCAAGCGCGGCCGTGGCTTGGTCGGCGCTGTAACCGGGAGCGGCGGCTCCGTTGATCTGCGCCGCACGATATTCGTTGAATCGCATCGTGAACTCCGGGCCCGGGCGCGCTTCGAAGCGAGTCAAAGCGGCAAGTGGAACCATTTCGCCTTTATTGTTGCGAACAAAGAACTGCCCCACGTTCTCGGCGCGAGTCCTATAGTCGCCCTCGGCCTCGATGTACACCTGCCATTGCCGGCCAAACCGGTTGAAATAGTTGATGAACAAACCGCCCATGAAGGCTTGCAGCGTCTTGTAAACGTCGTTCACTGCGACGCCCTGCTTGATGACCTTGTCGCGATCCACGTTCACAAATTGCTGCGGCACGCTGGCCAGAAAAGTGGTGCTAAGTCCGGCAATCTCCGGGCGCTTGCGCGCGGCAGTCAGAAATGTTTGCAAATTGGAGGCCAGAAAGGCGACGTCGTTGCCTGCTCGGTCCTCCAGCACAAACGTGAATCCTCCGGATGTGCCGATGCCGGGAATGGCCGGCGGAGAAAACGAAAAAGCGATACCTTCCGGCAGAGTTGCGAGTTCCTGGTTAATGTGCGCCTTGATGGCCTGCAGTTGCTCTTCGCGCTTCTTGCGATCGTCCCACGGCTTTAGGGTCACGAAAAAGAATGCGTTATAACTGGTGCGCACAAAGCTCAGCAAGCTGAAACCGACCACACTGGCGGTATATTCCACTCCGGGCGTGTTCGCGAGTGCCGCTTCAATTTTTCTGGTGACCTCATCGGTACGTTGCAGGGAAGCGGCGCTGGGGAGCTGCAGGTTGATATAGAGATACCCCTGATCTTCGTCGGGAAGAAAACTCGAAGGAACTTTGGACCCGAACCAAGCCGCGGCACCAGCAAAGCCGGCCAGTAGGATCAGAGCAGTGGCGCTCTTCCGGATGAGCGCGCCGCACACACGAATGTAGGCGTTGGTGGCGCTGGCAAACACTCGATTGAACCCTCGGAAGAACCCGTCGAGCAGCCCCTTTCTGCCCGTCTTAGGCCGCAGCAGCAAGGCAGCGAGAGCGGGGCTCAGCGTCAAGGCGTTGAACGCCGAGAGAATCACCGAGATGGCGATGGTGACGGCGAATTGCTGATACAGGCGGCCGGTGATGCCGGGTATGAACGCAGTTGGGATGAACACCGCCGAAAGAACTAATGCGATGCCGACCACTGGGCCGGAAATTTCTTCCATCGCTTTCAGTGACGCCGCTTTAGGATCAAGACCTTCTTCGATGTGGCGCTCCACAGCCTCCACGACAACGATCGCGTCATCAACGACCAAGCCGATGGCGAGGACTAGGCCAAACAACGAGAGAGTGTTGACGGAAAACCCGAAGAGCGGGAAAAACACGAATGTCCCGACTAGCGAGACGGGAACCGCGAGCAGCGGGATCAGTGTGGCGCGCCAGCCCTGAAGGAAGATGTAAACGACGATGATCACCAGAATGATGGCGATCACCAAGGTCAGGACGATTTCCTTCATCCCTTGCGTGACCGCTCGAGTGGTGTCCAGTGAAGTCACGTAGTCCATGTCATTCGGAAACCGCTTCTTGGCTTCGGCAATGAGTTGCTGAACCCCGCGCGCAGCTTGGACCGCGTTCGAGCCAGGCAGTTGATACGCGGCGATAATGGCGCAGGGTTTGCCGTTCAGCCGCCCGACCACACTGTAGTTCTGGGCGCCAAGCTCCACACGCGCGACGTCCTTGAGCCGGACGATCGCGCCCGTTGACGACCCGCGAACCACGATTTGCCCGAATTCCTCGGGGGATGAGAGGCGTCCCTGGGCGCGTACCGAATAGGTGTACTCCTGGCCAGGTGGAACGGGCTCGCTGCCCACCTGCCCCGCGGGGTTGACCGTGTTCTGCGACTGGATGGCCGTCACAATCTCCGGAATCGTAATGGCCAGCTTGGCGAGCTGATCCGGCTTGACCCATAGCCGCATCGCGTACTGGCCAGCTCCGAAGATTTGCACGCTGCCGATCCCGTAAGAGCGGGTGATTTGGTCGGCCAGGTTGATGTATGCGTAGTTGGAAAGGAAGCGCGCATCATAGGTACCCTTCGGTGAGTAAACGGTGATGAGCATCAGCGGAGCCGTGACCGTCTTCTGCACGGTCACACCGAAGTTGTTTACGTCGGCGGGAAGCTGAGAGGCAGCTTGTGTTTCGCGGATTTGCGTCAGGATGAGGTCGGTATTGGGATCCGTTTTGACGTCGTAGTCCACAATCAAACGCATCACTCCATCCGCGGTGGAGTTCAGCGAGTACATGTAATTCATATTATCCACGCCGCTCATCTGTTGTTCGATTGGCGTTGCTACCGACTGCTCGATGGTTTGCGCGTCCGCACCAACGTATGTGGCGACGACTTGAACTTCGGGTGGGACGATATTCGGGAACTGAGCCACCGGCAGGCTGGTGATGGTGACGGCACCGATGATGACCATGATGATGGAGATCACCATCGCAACGATAGGGCGATTGATAAAGAATTTGGACATGGCTTAGCTGGCCTTCGGAGCTGCAGTTGGCTGCTTGATTTTTACGGCGGAACCGTCTCGGATTTTCTGAAGGCCTTGCACGACGACTAACTCGCCGGGCTTCACGCCGCTTTCGATGACCCACGAAGCATCGACGCGCTCTCCAACTTTCACGGGACGGATGCTGACCTTGCTGTCGCTGCCAACTACCGCAACCTGATAGCTTCCCTGAAGTTCCGATACGGCACGTTGCGGCACGAGCATCGCAGCAGTCCGCACGTCACCTGGAGCGCGAACGCGACCAAATTGCCCAGGGCGGAGGATATTGCCGGGATTAGGAAACGAACAAACGATACGTATGCTGCCAGTGGTTACATCCACTTGACGATCAGTAAGCAAAAGCCTTCCTTTGTGGGGATAGACTGACCCGTCGGCCAGAATCAGATCAAAAGGGGGTGCATCGGAGGGAATTTCCTGCTGATTGTGCGTGTTGATCCTGGCGGCGTAGTGCATGTATTCCTGTTCGCTGATCGGGAAGTAGGCCTTGATCGGATTGACCTGCGAAACCGAAGTCAGGACCGTCGTTGTATTCACAAGATTGCCGATCTGAACTTGGGCAATGCCCGCGATGCCGTCCACCAAGGACGTGACGTGTGTGAATTCCAGATTCAATCCGGCTTGTTCCACTTGCGCCTCGGCGGCTTTTACCGATGCTTTGGCCGCAAGGTTCGCTTGTATGTCGTTATCTAACTGGCTCTGCGCGATGGCACGCTCTTTTGCTAGCGGAGTATCGCGATCGACGTCAAGTTGTGTCTTGCCTAGATTAGCTTGAGCCTGAGCGAGCTGCGCTTTTGCCTGGTCGAGAATGGCTTGAAAGGGCCGCGGATCAATCTGAAACAGCATCTGGCCCTTGCGTACAAACGAACCTTCTTTGTAGGTCTGCGCTACGATGTACCCCGTTACTTGCGGCTGAATCTGCGCGTTGACATAACCGTCCAGGGTTGCAACCCATTCGCCGTAGATCGAGACATCTTTTTGCACAACGCTCGCAACTTCAACTTCCGGAGGCGATAGTGAAGGCGCGGCGTTCTGGTTCTGGCAACCGGAAATACTTAATGCGGCCGCAGCAACCGCAAGCAGTGGAGCAAAAATCCTCGCAATGGGGATGCCCGCACGATTTTCACTCTTTTCTATTACGAAGGATTGCATGACCGTTATGCCTCAGCTGCGATCTCGGACGTTCTAACTTGAAGAGCGCTAGACATGTCGCTTTTGATGTACCGGAGGATATTTGTATACACCAATTCATTGCACCCGGCGAAGCAAAGTTGAGCCATTTGGCAGCGGCAGTCAAACTGCTGTACGGGGACGCTGGAGCCTCAACGATTCGTCTTTTCTTTGCCGACGCTTTTGTACTCCTACCCGAGAGGTGGTAGTAGGGAGTAAAGTAGTTTTTCGGCGGTGTTGTCGTCAATCGCCTCGGCCTTGCGCAGTAGTGAAACGGAAGCTGTACCCCTTACTTGATTCTTTGGGGGTCGAGCATGGTGGATTACACGCATTTCGTCACACAAACAGCACACTTATGGATCGTTTGGGCGTGCCGTTGAAAGTGCGCCAGGAACGTCTCGGGCACAGCGATGCTTCGCTCACGCTGGGTGTTTACACGCACGTTGTGAGCGAAGACGATGTCCGATTTGCGGAGCAATTTGACGGAATTCTGCGCCCAAATGCGCCCAAAAAGGAAAACGGCTCAGGAGTGGAGCCTCCCAAGCCGTCGTTTCTAAACTAAGAAATTGGTTGCGGGGATCAGATTTGAGCTAACGACCTTCGGGTTTTGGGATTGAAGGACATCTACTAAGTCTCGTTGATTCAATGGGCCTTATAACCCGACGACACCGCAAAACCGCCCTCTTGGACGGAGTTTTGGACGCGGGTTGGACGTCGAGATTCCGGCGAGGTCACTTCAAGGATAGCGGACTTTCCAGCCAAAATGATCGGGGCTCGTCTACGTAAGCTGAGTAGAAGGATATGAGAGCGGCCTATGGTGGGGACCCATTCGGTTCTTACCCGCTTCGCACAGCGGTTGAGACCCTGGGATGAAAGTGCATCATCTTCTGGTTGCGCAACGCCAGCCGGGAAAATTAACGCGACGATCGCCCTTCACGACTAATCGGGACTTGAGCAGGTTCCATGGCATAATCCCAAAACAATGCGCGCTGCGTTCATACTGGCGGTACTTCTCAGCTTCATTGCCAGTTGCTCTAAGCCGCAGGTGGCCCCGTCATTGACGCCCAAATTCAACGAGCTATCAGACTCGGACAGACGACGACTCGACCAGCAGAGAGCTATAGTTGCAGCGACCGCCAAACAGAAGTACGGAACAGGCGGCCTTACGAAAACCGTAGCAGACTTGCCTGTCCTGCAACGCTTGATTGACGACAATGCATTTAACAAAACGCAGACGTACGAATTACAGAGCCTCGGAGTCTCCTTTGGAGATGTCTTGGCAAGTGAGCTTCCGCTGAGTTGGGCGATGGTGACCGATGAATATGGCACCGACCCCACGCT
>Ga0075425_100008487_pt1 | contig 10892 bp, 11 predicted proteins | sample SoiMethybrSBSTD4_FD_75300 | JGI IMG/M metagenome (GOLD analysis project Ga0075425, IMG submission 75300) | Bulk soil microbial communities from a Populus tree surrounding site in Tennessee, USA - Soil MetaG P. TD hybrid SBSTD4 | ecosystem: Environmental > Terrestrial > Soil > Tree plantation...
GTACTTTATTCGCCAAATGCAAGGCCCGTTTCCTGAAGTTCGTTTCATGGTTTCGGGCGGAGTGAGCTTGAAGAACATTGCGGAATACGTGGAAATTGGCGTCACCGGTATTTGTTTGGGCAGCGCCTATCTCGGCGAACTGCTCGCCAACGCCGGTAAGAAATCGTTCGTCAGAGAAGTTCGAAAATTCGTCACCATCGTGGAGAAGAAGCAGTTGCGTAAGACGAATCTTAGAAAGCGGCAGTCATGACACACCTTCGTTTAACGCTGGCCTGCGAAGACTATGATCGCACGCGGTCGATCAAAGACGGCATTATCCGAGCTGAAGGTATTGAACTCAATTACCTGACCATGTCGGTGGAAGAGATTTTCTGGCGCATGATGAAGTACGAAGAGTTCGATGTCTCCGAGCTCTCGATGGGGGCGTTTTTAACCGCCGCAGCGCGCGGCCATCGACCGTTCGTAGCGATACCGGTATTTCCGTCGCGCACTTTTCGTCATCGCTGCATTTTCGTCAACACGGCTGCCGGCGTGCAGCGGGTGGAGGATCTGCGCGGCAAGCGTATGGGCGTGCCCGAATATTCGATGACCGCTGCAGTGTGGCTGCGCGGCTTGTTTCAACACGAGTACGGCGTTCAGCCAGGCGACATTGAGTGGGTTCAAGCCGGCGAGGAACATCCGGGTCGCAAAGATCGAGTGGATTTCGAGATGCCGCCGGGCGTACGGCTCCAAAGCCGGCCCGACACCACCCTTAACGCGATGATCGAGCGCGGCGAGATCGATGCGATGATGTCGCCGCGGATGCCTACCTGTTTTCTGCAAGGCTCGCCACGCGTCCGGCGCTTGTTTCCGGATTATCGACAGGTCGAAATGGATTACTTCAGGAGAACCGGCTTGTTTCCGATCATGCACGTGATCGTGATCCGGCGATCGATCTATGAGAAAGAGCGCTGGGTGGCGCAGACGCTCTACAAGGCGTTCTGCGAGGCGAAAGATATTTGTATGCGCGATCTTTATGACACGAACATTTTGCGCGTGAGTCTGCCCTGGACATCTGCCGAATACGAGGAGACCCGCGATCTCATGAGCCGCGATTATTGGCCTTATGGCATGGAGCCTAACCGCGCTAATCTAGAGACACTGCACGGTTATTTGTTCGAGCAGGGACTTATTAAGCAACGGCTCAATCTGGATGAACTCTTCGCGGCGGAAACGGCCGAGGCTTTCAAGATTTAGTTGCGCGAGCGCAAAGACAATTTGCCATTGGAGAAAACGCGTCTATCGGTAATCGCGCATTCCCCAGGGCGTAAAAATGAGGATTTGTGTCGGCGGCGGCAACGCGGCTTTGCTGAACGTCATCCGGAACGTGCCGAGATATTTGTGGGAATAATTCTTAACAAACATGTCAAGCAAGTAGGTGCTTTCCCTATAGTGCATCGGAATAGCGATCTTCGGTTTTAGTTGTTGCAGCACTTCACGCGCAGTGTCCGGCGGCATGGTGAAGGTGCCGCCAATCGGTATCATCGCGATGTCGACCTTGCCGAAGGCTTTGATTTGCTCTTCGGTGAGCTTGTGGCTCAAATCACCCAGATGGGCGATGCACAGAGTTCCAAGATCGAAGACGAATGCCGCGCCCTTTAGAGCATTGCCGAATTGCTGCTGGTAAACCGGAACACTGTAGATCAATACGTCGCCAACGGTGGTGCTGATTTTGTTCCATTCAGCGCCGTAATTCCCCAGTCCCCGCAGGATCAAGGGTTTTCCTTTGGCGATCTCGACGTAGTTGTGATTCGGATGCTCACGACCGACCGTGACAACATGAGGCGAAACCTCAGGTGTCGGGTAAAATCCCGGTGCGACCGGATCCGTGATAACTTTCGTGCCTTTGCTCGAGGTAATTTGAAAAAAATTGTGTCCGAAAAATTCTACCGTTGCGTCCGGCGTTGCGGCGTAGGCCGGTCTTGTCCCCCCGCCAGCGACGTCGAGTTCACGGCATGCGCAATAAACCGCATGCGCCGAAAGAAATGCAAGCGCGAACACGGCCAAGCCGGCTAGTTTGTGCATGGAGTTAAGGAGCGCTCAGCCGATCGCTGAATTGCTCGGCTTTGAAAAAATCAGCTACGTATTCGGTGGCCGGATGACGCATCAAGTGCTCCGGCGTATCCGCTTGCTCAAATTGGCCGTTATGCATGACTGCAATGCGATCAGCGAGCGCGATGCCATCGGCCAAATTATGCGTCACATACAAGGTGGTCAGGCGCTGCTCGCGGTGAAACGCCAGAATCTCGCGACGCATTTTTAGCCGGTTCGGTGGGTCGATATTGCTCAGCGGCTCGTCCATCAGGAGCACGCGCGGTGAAGTGACCATGGCGCGACCGAGAGCTACGCGCTGTTGCTGGCCGCCGGAAAGCTCGGACGGTTTGCGCTTAAAAAAACTTTTTTCGATGCCGACCTTCCAGGCAAGCGGACGAAGAAATTCCGTGATTTTGTCCTTCGACCATCTTCTCACCCTAAGCGGCAGGGTTAGGTTCGAATAGTGCTGCTCGTCGAATATTTTCATGTGCGGCCATAATGCGAAATTTTGGAAAATCATCTGTACCCCGCGCTGACCGACAGGGACAGAGTTCACCGGTGCGCCATCTATAAAGATCGTTCCGCTGTCCGGTTGTTCCAGTCCCGCGATCAGGCGGAGTGTTGTGGTTTTACCGCAGCCGCTCTCGCCGACGATGACGAGAAATTCTCCGCCGTTGATATCGAGATTGGCTTGATCGACGGCGATGACAACGCCAAATCTTTTCGTCAACCTTCGAAGCGAGAGCGAAACCACGGATTCATGCTATTCGACGTCGAATGAAAAGACAATATGAATTGGCCTGGCGAAAACCATTTGACTTGGTTATCATCGGAAACAAAAAGGCGCATTCTGCAAGGGGGACGTATGGAAGGCGTGCTCGGACCGGAAGAATTGATCGAAGACTTGCAGCACACGTTGCAGCAGCGCCATCCGCGGCCGCATCCCATTCGGCAGCTCTTATTAAGCGGTCGATTGACCAAAGAACAGCTTCAGTGGTGGGCGAGAAATCAGTTTCACGAATTCCGCAACATTCATCGCTTCTTCGGTATTCGCTACCAAAAATGTCCGGTTCCTGAGTTGCGCCGCATGCTCCTGGAGAACATGGTCGAAGAAGAAGGTGAGGATTTGTTTGGCGGAAAATATCCGAGCCATCGTGACTTGTGGGTGCAGTTTGCCGAGGGATTGGGAATCGGTCGCGAAGATATTTTGCACTACGAGCCGCTGCCGGGCATCCGCGCCGCGCTTGAAATGTATGTATCGCTCGTCCAGCAAAGTCACTGGGCGGTTGCGATCGGCACAGGCTTGGTATTCGAAGGCGGCGGACCCAAACGCATGAAAGAGGAAAGAGAGGCACTCGAGAAATACTATTCCTGGATCCCAACGAGTTCTTTAGACTTTTTTCGCGCCCATGAATATCATGACGAAGGCCACGGTAACATGGTCACCGACGTAATTCGACGACACTGCTTGGAGGAAAAACTGCAGGAGCAAATGCGCGAAGCCGTGAAGCAGCGCGCGGACATCATGTGGCTGCAGAATGATTGTATTTATAATGCGTTCGTCAGACCCGCTCTTTCGCCCGCGACCATTCGTGAGATCGAAGACCGATTGGAATAGCGGTTTGAATCTTCAAGGCTCGGTTTGACCTCGAGGTGAGCTTAAAAAACGATGCACCACAGAGTCATTGATCTGCGCAGTGATACTGTAACGAAACCATCGCCCGCGATGCGCCGCGCCATGGCGGATGCCGACGTCGGCGATGACGTTTACCTCGAGGACCCCACAGTCAATCGGCTGCAGAGTCGGGCTGCGGAAATCTTTGAGCGCGAGGCGGGACTGTTTGTGCCCTCCGGCAGCATGGGAAATCTGGTTTCGATCATGGCCCAAACGGCCCGTGGCCAGGAAGTGATCTGCGAGGCTGCCGGTCATATTTATAACTACGAGATGGCCTCCATGTCGGCCATCGGCGCGGTTTTGCCGCGTGTGATTCCGGCGGACGACGGAATCATGAGCTGGGACCAAATCGGCGTGGCAATTCGCGAAAAATCCTATGCCCGCGCGCAAACCGCGTTGGTGGCGCTGGAAAATAGTCACAACATGGCGGGCGGCACTGTTTATCCGACCGAGGTAGCGCACGAGATCTGCGAGAAGGCACACGGCGCCGGCATCAAAGTCCATCTCGATGGCGCACGTGTTTTCAACGCCGCAACTTATCTGGGGCAAAGTGTCGCCGAACTGACGCGGAGCTTCGATTCGGTACAATTCTGTTTCAGTAAAGGGCTGGGAGCGCCTGTGGGGTCGATGATCGTGGGGAGCGGAGATTTCATCGAGCGCTGTCGAGTCATTCGCAAGCTGCTCGGCGGCGGCATGCGCCAGGTCGGCGTTTTGGCGGCAGCCGCCGCGATTGCATTAGAAGAGGGACCGAAACGATTGCATATCGATCATGAGAACGCGCGTTTTTTAGCCGAGGGTTTGGCATCGTTCCCGCGTATTCGAATCAAACCGGAAAAAATCCAGACCAATATTGTACTGTTTGATGTCAGTGAAACCGGATGGACGGCAGGAGAGTTTTTGCAGCGGCTGTCCGAAGGCAAGGTGCTGGGTGGCCCGGTTGATGCCCGCCGGGTGCGGATGGTGACTCATCTCGATGTCAACCGGGCAGATATCGAGCAGGCATTAACCGTGATCGGGAAGGTTGTCGGCGCCGGATTTTAAACGGAACTCTACCTATCACTCCTACTTTCGTTGCTCGGCTCCGCTGATCGACTTAACACACCGGCTGCAACGATGCGCAGGGTTCAAAGTGCCAGTTTCAGAAGCTTTGCCGCATTCTCACCGAAAATCTTTTGCTTATCTTCCTCCGGGATCTTCAATTGCTTAACCGTGTCGACGGCTCTGGCGAGCGGAAGCGGCACGGGCGGCGAATCGCTGCCGAAGACGACGTGATCGATGCCGACCGTATCGATGGCACACTGTATTGCCGGGGGATGGTAGCACACCGTATCGAAGTAGAGTTGCTTCATATAGCTTGCCGGCGGCCGCGTCATCACATCAGGCTCCCAAGGTCCGAAACTGTCATCTTTTCTCAACTCGTAACCGACACCGTATCTCCCCGGCAGCATCGGCAGCGCGCCGCCGACGTGAGCGCAAACCATTTTGAGCTTGGGAAATTTCTCAAAGCCCCCGATGAAAATAAATCGGGTCAACGCCAAAGTTGTATCGAACGGTCGGCCGAGCATCTCTGGCAAACGAAAACTTTCCATCTTTTCATTGCCGATGGTAAATTTTGGCGGGTGCACGAAGAGCGGGACGTCGAGCTCGCTGACCAATTGAAAGAACGGCGTAGCGCGCGGCGAATCGAGATATTCACCATTGGTGCTTGACCCGATCATAATACCCTTGAGGCCGTACTCGCGAACCGCCCTTTCAGTCTCCTTAAGAATTTTGTCATTGTCATATGGCACTGAGCAGGCCAGCCCGAGCAAACGCTTGGGATGCTTAGACGTCAGCTCGGCAGCGTGTGCATTGAACTCTTGAACGACTTTCAACGGATCATAGCCATCCGGTGAGCGAATCCAATTGTTGCCGAACACTGTAAGATTTACGCCGGATTGCTCCTGCTGTCTGAACAGTTCATCGAGATCGAAAATCGAGCGCGGCGATTTGGGATGATACCAGTTCTTCGGAACCAGATGCGCGTGACAATCAATAATCATCGTGAAGCTTCCTTTTCGGTAAAGCTTAGCGGAGCCCAACCCAGATATGCAATTGCCCCAAATCACCTTACGATGAAGCGGAGTTTATTGCCACTCGTAACCGTCCGGCGCGTTTCGCGACGCAGCGACACCGAACCCTATTGGCGTCCGTTGATATCTCGGTGTTATTTGCTTGATTCAGGATATCAATATTAGATCAGAATGAATTTCACCGGCACTTTGGGGGGCAATGCGGATAGTGGCCTGATCATGATAAAAAAAAGGCCCGTCTGCTGACGAGCCTTCTGTCGAAATGGAATTGTGTCTGGGTAAAAGCTTATGAAGCCGTTTCTTTCTTGGGCTCCTGGCGTAGCGGCAATACCCGTCCCTCGGTTTTTTTCATCGAGACGTGACCCTCAAGGATTGCCCCATCACCGATCACGAGGCTTTGCGTGGTTACGTCGCCCACAACCGAACCAGGCGGTTGGACTTCCAGTTTCTTCTCAGCAGCCACATCTGCCATGACTTTTCCCTGAACAAGAATGGACGCGCCGGAGATCTTTCCTTTTACGGTGGCCTGTTGACCAACGGTTATGTGACCCTGGGCAACGATCTCGCCCTCGACTTCGCCATCGATGGTCGCTTGGCCGTCGAAATGCAATTTACCATTAATTTTCGTGCCAGGACCGAGATATGCTCCCATATCCGTTGCTAAACCCGACGGTCTGTTGGTTTCGGCCATACATTTCCCCCTTTTTGTTGTGAAGACTGAATGAGTTTCTGAACTATAATTCACGACATCAACGTTGTCCATATTTTTTTGGCCTTGGGACCTGGCCAGCGTCAAATTGCTTTCCATCATAAAGTTGGGTTTGGTATAACGTCATGGACTACCCACCGTTTCACCGCAGGAATTATCCACTACCCGACTAGGAGAGTGACTATGCAGATTGATGATCTCAGAGACTATCTCGATATGCTCGAAGAATATCGAGAAGTGCAGCGCATTAGGGCTGAAGTCGATTGGAATCTCGAAATGGGCGCAATTACTCGTCGAGTTTACGATTTAGGTGCACCCGCCGCTTTGTTTGAGAACGTAAAGGGCTATCCAGAAGGGTTTCGCGCTCTGGGCGCTCCGCTCGGACCGAGCAAACATCCGGGGCATGGCTTATTCGCGCGTACTGCGTTGGCCATGCATATGTCGCCCACATCGAGTCCGAAAGAGATCATGTCGACTTACTTGAAGCGCAAACAAAAGCTGATCGCGCCAACTCTAGTGAAGACAGGACCATGCAAAGAGAACATCGATCTCGGAGACGCGGTCGACGTGCTTAAGTTTCCGATTCCTCTGATCCACGGCGGCGACGGCGGGCGATATATTGGAACGTGGCATACCGTGATCACCAAGGATCCGGAGAGTTCGTGGATAAATTGGGGCATGTATCGTCTGATGGTCCATGATCGCAATACGCTGGGTTGTCTGTTTCCGGCGCAACAGCATATTGGCCAGATTTATCAAAAATACGAAGCGATGAATAAGCCCATGCCGGTCGCAGTCGCAATCGGTGGGCAACCCGTCATACCGTTGGTGAGCTGCGTGATGTTGCCGCCGTACGTCAATGAGGTCGATGTCGCCGGAGCATTGCAGGGGTCACCGATACCTCTCGTGAAGTGCGAAACTGTTGACCTTGAAGTCCCGGCGTCCGCGGAAATTGTTATCGAAGGAGAAGTCTTGCCGCACGAGCGGCGGATTGAAGGCCCGTTCGGGGAGTATATGGGCTATGAAGCGGGTAAGTCTTCGCCCAAGCCGATTCTCAAGGTCACGGCAATAACTTACCGCAATAATCCGATTTTACCCTTTTCCAATATGGGAATGCCGGTGCATGAAGGGCAGACAGCCACGGCCCTGATAAAAGGCGCAGAAATTTACGCCGAGCTAAGAAATCTTGGCTTACCCGTAAAAGCAGTCTTTTGTCCTCCGTTCGGGGTTGGTCACATGTGTGTCGTGTCGACCGAAGTTCCATTCATCAACTTCGCCCGGCGGGTCGCCCATGCCGTTTGGGCAACCAAACCCGGACTATTCGTGTATTACATAGTGGTCGTCGAGAGCGATGTCGATCCCACCGATATGGACGCGGTGCTGCACGCGATGACGACCAAATGTCATCCTGTCAACGGGATTCATCACGTGCCGCATATTCCTGGTTTTCCGGTGCTGCTGCCATTCTTGCCGCCCAAGGAAAGGTTAATCGGCGATGCTGCGGGGGTGATCTTCGATTGCACCTGGCCGAAAGACTGGCCCCGGGAAAGCATTCCGGAAAAAGCGAGTTTCGAAAATCTTTGGCCTGCCGAATTGCAGGAGCGGGTACTCAAAAATTGGGAGCAGTACGGATTTGGCAGGAGCGACGTAAAAAATTCGCGTTGATTGAACTTACCGTGTGCAGGGCGCTCCATCACTGGGCGAGGGCAATCCGTTTCGAAGAAGACAATGCGCTACGATCGCAAAAGGGAACTGCCAACAGCAGTGCCGGATAAGACGACGTTCCTGCGAAGCAAATCCACGGTCATTCTGATCCGCTGGCCGGTGGTATTGATCAGTTGTTCGCTGGTTGTATTTCGTGCCACGCCAACACAGTTGTCATTTTTCGTTGAACTCGCGGTAGCCTTGTATGCGCTATCGAATATTAGCTTGTACTTCTTCGACGACTCTCGGTTTCACGAGCTGCAATTTATTTTTTGGCTCATCGCTTTGGATACCGTCGTTCTCACTGCGTCTCTGATGGTCAATGGCCGCGCGGAAACGAACTTGTATCTGGCTTATTTTCTGCTGATCATTGTTTGCGCTATTTTTGAAAACCCGCGCGTAATAGCCGTTATTTCACTCGCCGTACCCTTCATCTATGCGGCATTATTTTTTGACAAAACGGATCACAATTTCGCAAGTTATCTCCAGTTGGTTTTTCTGATCATCGTGGGATTTTTTTATGGTCACTTTGCGCAGCTGGTTCGATCCGAGCGACAGTTAACGGAGAAAGCTGAGCAGCGTAACAAAGCCAAAACAGAACTGCTGAACATTTTGTCCCATGAGCTCAAAACACCGCTCACAGTGATCGCGAGTTATAGTCAGGCCCTCAAAAGCTCTGCCCTGGGCGAGATCAACCGAGATCAAGAAAGGGCAGTGATAAAAATCCTGCAGCAAACGGAGCATTTGGAAAACATAGTCAATGTCATTCTCGAATCAGCGAGCGTGGAAACCGGAGCGGTAACTGTTCGTCGGGAAGAGCTGGTCTTATCGGAATTTCTCGATGAACTTCGGCAAAACTGCGAAGGAACCGTGGTTAATTCGCGGATCGCTTTGAAATGGGATTATCCGGTGTCAATGCCCGTCGTGATCTCAGATCCGGGAAAGCTAAAAATTATTTTGCTCAACCTTGTCAATAATGCGATCAAGTTCACCGATGAGGGTGAAGTCTGCATATCCGCGCGTCATCAGTCTGAACAACGGAAGATGGTTTTTGATGTGAAAGATACGGGAATCGGTATCGCGCCTGACCAACTGCCGTTCGTATTCGATAAGTTTTGGCAGGTTGACTCCGGGCGAACTCGAACCCAAAGCGGGATTGGGATGGGGCTTTATATCGTGAAAGCTTTTACTGACTTGCTGGGGGGTAGCGTGAGGGTGAACAGTGTGCTGGGAAAGGGAACGCGGTTTATCGTCGAGTTGCCAACAGCCTAGGGATCCGTCCGTGATGCTGTTTAGCCGACTTTCGGGGTCGTGTTCTCTTCCTCCTCAACCCATTCTTGAAACCGGCTTTCAAGAATCCGCCACTGCCCGCCGACTTTGAACGCTGGAATCTGCCGATTCTGAATCATACGATGCAGAGTCCGTTTGGAAATTTTGAGGATTGTCGCAGCTTCGGCGAGGGTCAACAGCTTTATGGCTGTGTCGGGTTTTTTCATCAATCCACTCCTAAGCCTAGGGAACGTAAGCAAATGATATGCCATAATCCGAGCGCGCTGTAACTGCCGATAATTCGATGGAATTGGGAGTCAAAACTCGCGAGCAGCCAAAACAGTCTGGCCAAAAATCGACACCTCCGAACTGGCCGTGACAAAAATCGCAGCTTCACAATCCGGATTTCAAACTAGCAGGTCGAAAAACAATCCGTTGTAACCGAGCTGAATATTCTTGAATGGTGCGAGGGACGGGATTTGAACCCGTACACCATTTCTGGTACTAGCCCCTCAAACTAGCGCGTCTGCCGATTCCGCCACCCTCGCGAGGTGTTAAGGTGTGGGTGTTTTTGCCGGCCCAGTTTCGGGCGCTGCGGGTTCTGCACTTCCGGATGGAGCGCTTTGCTGAGTTGCCGTGCCCGACGGCGCCACGGGACGGGACTCCGTCACGGGAGTCCTGGTATCGAAGATGGATGACGACGGCCTCCTTCCGGCAAAGTAACCGAGCGTGAGGGAGGTGATCATAAATACAATCGCCATTCCGGTCGTCAGTCGGGTCAAAAAATTGCCTGCTCCGCTGCTACCAAAAATCGTCGCGCTGGAGCCACCGAATACGGCGCCGACTTCCGCACCCTTGCCGGTCTGCAGCAAAACCACCAGGATCAAACCAATACTGACAATGACATGAAGAATCGTGATTGCAATAATCATCTGGCTTCAGTTTTTGTGAATGCCGATACGATCGCGATAAATGTTTCCGCCTGCAAGCTCGCGCCGCCAACCAGCAATCCGTTCACTTCATCAATTTGCGCCAACGTCAAAGCGTTCTCGGGTTTTACGCTGCCACCGTATAAGATGCGCACTTGACGGCCGGAATCACCAAAAGAACCTATGAGCAATTCCCGAATTTGGCTGTGCACGGCGCTAATTTGCTGTGAAGATGCGTTGTGACCCGTGCCGATGGCCCAAACTGGCTCATAGGCAATTTCGAGTGCTTTAATAGCACCTTTGTTTAGCGCCTTCAATGCGGCGTGCAACTGCCGGGTGATAACTTCATCTGTTATTCCCTGTTCCCGTTCACTTAACGTTTCGCCGACGCAGAGAATCGCACGCATGCCGTCGGATATTACCGGGTCGAGCTTTCGGGAAATCATATCGTCGTCCTCATG
>Ga0075425_100008489_pt1 | contig 10891 bp, 10 predicted proteins | sample SoiMethybrSBSTD4_FD_75300 | JGI IMG/M metagenome (GOLD analysis project Ga0075425, IMG submission 75300) | Bulk soil microbial communities from a Populus tree surrounding site in Tennessee, USA - Soil MetaG P. TD hybrid SBSTD4 | ecosystem: Environmental > Terrestrial > Soil > Tree plantation...
GCGTCGAGCCCAACGGTAGTCAGGTGCGGCTGCGCGATGTGGCGCGCATCGGCTTTGGCGGGGAGAACTACCAGACCATCCCCAAGTGGAACGGGGACCCGGCGGCGGGTTTCGTGATCAAGTTGGCGAGCGGCGCGAATGCGCTCGATACCGTCGCTGCGGTGAAGGCGGTGATCGCAGGGCTCGCTCCGACCTTCCCGCCAGGGCTCAAGGTCGTCTATCCGCTCGATACCACGCCGTTCGTGAAGCACTCCGTGAAGGATGTGATGCTGACGCTCGCCGAGGCGATCGCGCTCGTCTTCCTCGTGATGCTGCTCTTCCTGCAGAACGTGCGTGCGACACTCATTCCGACGATCGCGATCCCTGTCGTGTTGCTCGGCACCGCGGCCGTGCTGGCAGCCTTTGGCTACTCGATCAACAGTCTGACGCTCTTCGGCATGGTGCTCGCCATCGGGCTGCTGGTCGATGATGCGATCGTCGTGGTCGAGAACGTCGAGCGCGTCATGGAGGAGGAGCATCTCCCGCCGAAGGAGGCAACCAGGCGGTCGATGGAGCAGATTACCGGCGCACTCGTCGGCATCGCGCTCGTCCTCTCCGCGGTGTTCGTGCCGATGGCCTTCTTCGGGGGATCGGGTGGAGTCATCTACCGGCAGTTCTCCATCACGATCGTCTCCTCGATGATCCTGTCGGTGCTGGTCGCTCTCATCTTCACCCCCGCCCTCACCTCCACGCTCCTCAAGCGTCCGGAACACGACGCGAGCCCGCGGCGCGGCTTCTTCGGCTGGTTCAACGCCTGGTTCGCGCGCAACCAGGCGCGTTACGGGCAGCAGGTGTCGAGAATCACCCGGCGCCCGGCGCGGGCGCTTCTCGGACTCCTCATCGTGGCCGGTGTCGCCGCGTTCGGCTACCTGCGCCTTCCCGGCGGCTACCTGCCGGAAGAAGACCAGGGCTTCATGTTCGTGCAGGTAACGACTCCGCCCGGTGCGACCGACTCGCACGCGCTCAGTGTGCTCGATGAGGTGAGCCACTACTTCCTCACGGAAGAGAAGCAGGCCGTCGAGGGCGTCTTCGTCGTGAGCGGCTACAGTTTCGGCGGTCATGGGCAGACCGCGGGCCTCGCGTTCGTGCCACTCAAGCCGTGGGACGAGCGACCCGGCAAGCGCAATCGGGTCCAGGAGATCGCCGCGCGCTTCAACCATCGTTTCGCCAGTACCCAGGAAGCGATGGTCTTCGGCTTTCCCCCGCCGGCGGCGCTCGAGCTCGGCAACGCGACGGGATTCGACTTCGAGCTCATCGACAACGCCGGGCTCGGCCACGAGGCCCTCATGCGGGCGCGCAGCCAGCTGATCGACCTCGCGAAGAAGGATTCACTCCTTGCCCGGGTCCGTGCCAACGGGCTCGAGGATGAGCCACAGTACCGGATCTCGATCGATCGCGAGAAGGCGAGCGCGCTGGGGCTCACGCTCTCCGACATCAACGACACCGTTCAAAGTGCCTGGGGCTCTTCCTACGTCAATGACTTCATCGACCGCGGACGTCTGAAGCGCGTATACGTCCAGGGCGACGCCCCCTCACGCATGCTGCCCCAGGATCTGGGCAGCTGGTACGTGCGCAACGGTAGCGGCCAGATGGTGCCCTTCTCGGCCTTCGCGAACGGCGTGTGGACGTACGGCTCACCGAAGCTCGAGCGTTACAACGGCCTCTCCTCAGTCGAGATTCTCGGGGAACCCGCGCCCCGACGAAGCACCGGAGAAGCCATGGCCGAGATGGAGCGCCTGGCGGCGAAGCTCCCGCGCGGCATCGGCCACGACTGGACGGGACTTTCCTACGAGGAGAAGCAGGCCGGGTCCAAGGCGCTCTTCCTGTACGCGCTTTCTCTGGCTGTCGTGTTCCTCTGCCTGGCGGCGCTCTATGAGAGCTGGGCGATCCCCGCGGCGGTGCTCCTCGTCATCCCGCTCGGAATCGTGGGCGCGGTGCTGGCGACTTTCTTGCGCGGACTCAACAACGACATCTACTTCCAGGTGGGCATGCTCACCACGATGGGTCTCGCGGTGAAGAACGCGATTCTCATCGTGGAGTTCGCCAAGCAGAACCACGAAGCGGGCCGGAACCTCATCGATGCGGCGACCGAAGCCGCACGGCAACGGCTGCGGCCGATCCTCATGACCTCCTTCGCCTTCATCCTCGGCGTCGCGCCGCTCGTGATCGCTTCTGGCGCCGGATCGGGCGGCCAGAACGCCATCGGCACTGGTGTCGCGGGCGGAATGATCACCGCCACGCTGCTCGCGATCTTCCTCGTCCCGGCGTTCTTCGTGGCGGTGTTGCGCCTCGTGGAATCCCGCCGGGGGAGCGGCGAAGTGCCGCAACTGCCCGCCGCGCAGGCTGCAGGAGACTAAACCATGCAACGTCTGATCATCGCCTCGCTCGCCGCCACTGTGCTTGCGGCGTGCACGTTGATGCCCCACTACGAGCGGCCGCAGTCTCCGGTCCCGGACAACTGGCCGGCGGACGCCGCCGGCGCAAGCGGCACGGCCTCCCCGGACGTCTCGCTCGATCAGATTGGCTGGAGGGACTTCTTCACCGATCCACGCCTGCAGCGCCTCGTCGAGATCGCACTCGAGAACAACCGCAATCTGCGCATCGCGGTGCTGAACGTTGCCGCCTCCGAAGCCCAGTTCCGCGTCGAGCGGGGCAATCTCTTCCCCGCGATCTCCGCCACCGGCGCGGGACTCGCCGAGCGGCTGCCCGCAAACGGCGCCCTGCCGCTTGGCGGGGTCGCGGGCTCCGGCGGGAATACCCAGGTGTCGAGTGGCTCTGCGGCCACCACCTTGCACTACTACAGCGCTGGCATCGGCTTCACCAACTACGAGCTCGACCTGTTCGGTCGACAACGCAGCCTCACGACGCAAGCGTTCGAGCAGTATCTGGCACAAAGCGAGAGCCGCCGCAGCACGCAGATCAGCCTGGTCGCCGAGGTGGCGACGGACTATTTCGCCGTACTCGCTGACGAAGCGCTCATGAAGCTGACGCGCGAGACGCTGCAGAACGAGGTCGAGTCGTACGAGCTCACCATGGCGATGTACGAGCGTGACACGACGACGCTCCTCAGCCTGCGCCAGGCGGAGAGCGCGGTCGAGGCGGCACGCGCGAACCTCGCGCAATACGAGCGGCAGCTCGCGCAGGACACCCACGCACTCGTCCTCGTGCTCGGGCAGGGAATTCCGGCGGATCTTCCGCCCCCCAAGGACATGAACGCCGAGGGACTGCTTGCGCAGGTGCCGGAAGGTCTGCCCTCGAACCTGCTCACACATCGCCCGGATATCCTCAGCGCCGAGCACACCCTGCGAGCCGCGAATGCCAATATCGGTGCGGCGCGTGCGGCGTTCTTTCCCAGCATCCAGCTGACTGCATCCGGCGGCACGGCAAGCAACCGGCTGAAGAACCTGTTCAGCGCGGGCTCGAGTACGTGGAGCTTCGCGCCAACGATCACTCTCCCGATTTTCACGGGAGGTCAGAACCGCGCGAACCTCGACCTGGCGCACATCGAGAAGAATGTCACCATCGCGCAATACGAGCTCACTATCCAGACCGCCTTCCGCGAGGTCTCGGACTCCCTCAGCGCCCGCGGCACCTACATCGACCAGCGCCGCGCGCAGGAGGCCCTGGTTGCGGCCGACGCCGATGCCTACCGGCTCGCGGAGATGCGCTTCCGATCCGGCGTCGACAACTACCTGGCTACCCTCGACGCCCAGCGCTCGCTCTACGCCGCTCAGCAAGGGCTGGTTACCGTGCGCCAGGCGGAGCTCGCCAATCAAGTGACGCTCTACAAGGCGCTCGGCGGTGGCTGGCAGCCGCATACCGTCGCAGCCCGTTAAGACCGCGACGGTACAGATCGAGCTCCCCAGGGAGACTCAATTCGAGGCATCGGCTGGACACGTCACTGCGGAGAAACGCTTCATCAACTTTCCGTGTCTCGTACCGGGCGTTCTCCCTCGCTACGCTTTCAACGTGTTCGGAGCAACCGAAGAAACTCGTCCCCGGAGCCACCATGACCGACCGGAATCGCAGCTTCGGCGCCGCGTTAGCGATCGTTGCCGTGTTGATCGCGGTGACTGACACTCGCCGCGATGCTGGCTCCCTGAGCAACACGCCCGAGGCCCACGAAGCATCCTCCTGACGTACACTATGCGTGTGGACACGCTGACCAGCATCAGGGTATTCCGGCAGGTGGTGGAGTCGGGAAGCTTCGTGGCTGCGGCCGAGCGCATGGACCTCTCCACCGCGATGGTCAGCAAGCACGTCGCGTATGTGGAGAAGCGACTCGGGGTGCGACTGCTGAATCGCAACAGCCGCACGCTCAGCCTGACGGAACCCGGCAGCCTGTACTTTGAGCGCTGCAAGACCATCCTCGATGACCTGGAAGCCACGGAGCTGGAACTGGGGTCCCTCGGTACGGTGCCCCGCGGTACCGTGCGAGTCACATGCCCGAGCTGGTTCGCGCGGCAAGGCCTCGCCGATGGACTCGCCGAGTTCCGTCGCCGCTACCCGGAGATCGTGGTCGATGTATCATTCGAAGACCGGCGCGTCGATCTCGTGGAGGAAGGTTACGATCTTGCCCTGCGGGTGACGCGTGAGAGCACGCTTCCACCGGGTCTCATCGCCCGCCCGCTGCGGTCGGTACCCTTCTTCATCGCGGCGTCACGCGAATATCTAAAGAGTCACGGCGCTCCCAAGTCCCCGCAGGAGGTCGCCCACCACGATTTCGTGGCGGTCGGTAATATCGATTCCCTCTCCTTCACCGGCTCGGAGGGAGAGATTGAGGTTCCACTACGCGTCGTCCTGCGCTACCGATCAGTGGGAGGCGTGGCGCACGCCGCCGCCACCGGCATCGGTCTTGCGCCCTTGCCGGACATCGTGTTCGAAGAAACGACATTCAAAGGCGTCTTGACACCCATCCTCACGGATTATCCGCTAGCGGAGCCGACTCTTTATGTCGTGTACGTCAGCCGCCGGTACCTACCCCTCAAGATTCGCGCCTTCGTCGATTTTCTGATTGAACTGAGCGCCCGGACTCGGGTACGCGAACTGGCCGTGGCCCGTTGATTCACGACGGCTGATAGACACGCCGCTCGCGGTCACTGGCCCTGGATCCCGCCATCCCTCGGGCGGCGCGATGTGAGCCGTCTCTGCGGGACCCCAACTGCCTTGCTCGTACGGGTAGAGCGCCGTACTCGCCTTCACGACCGGATCGACGATGCGCCAGGCTTCCTCGACATAGTCCTCGCGCGCGAAGAGCGTGCGGTCTCCTGCGAGCGCATCGCTCAGCACGCGCACGTAGCCATTGCTCTCGCTAGCACCCGCATGGCGACTCGCGAGGAGCTCCACCATCTGCCCCTCTCCTCGCTCCGCTCGGTCCATGACGTTCAGCCCGATCGCGACCTCAGTCTGCGGGCTCAGGCGGATTCGGACGTAGTTCGCGCGAGGTTCCACGCGAAGGATGCGCGGCGGGCGACGCAGTCGCACGATGACCTCCACGCAGGTAGCGGCAAGCGACTTGCCGGCACGAATGAAGAACGGCACGCCCTGCCATCGCCAATTGTCCACCGAGAGCCGTAGGGCTACGAAGGTCTCCACCTCAGACCGCGGAGCGACCCCGCGCTCCTCGCGGTAGCCACGGAACTGACCGCGAATCGTGTCCTCAGCGCGCAGCGCGGGGATGGCTTTCAACACCTTCACCTTTTCGTCCCGCACGGACTCGCTGTCGAGATTTGCCGGCGGCTCCATCGTGAGATGGGTAAGCACCTGCAAGAGATGATTCTGCACTACATCACGGATCGTCCCGGTCTGCTCGTAGAACACGCCGCGACCTTGAACACCAAAGTCCTCGGCCATCGTGATCTGCACGCTCTCGATGTGCTCGCGATTCCAGAACGGCTCGAGGAATGCGTTGCTGAAGCGAACGAACAGCATGTTGCGCACGGGCCGCTTACCGAGATAATGATCGATGCGGAAGATGCGCGACTCATCGAAAGTCCTGAGGAGGATCGCGTTGAGGGTGCGGGCGGAACTGAGATCACGGCCGAATGGCTTCTCCAGGATCACGCGCGCACCTGCCGCTGCGCCGTCTGAGTTCACGAGCTGCCCGACGACGGTTTCGAACAGTGCAGGCGGAATTGCAAGATAGTGTGCCGGATGCCGTGCGGGCCCGAGCGCAGCGCGCAAGGCACGGAAAGTGGCCGGATCCGAGTAGTCGCCATCGACGTAGCGCAGGAGCGAGAGGAGCCTCGGGAACGCCACCGGGTCGACTCCACCGTGCCGCTCGAGGCTGTCGCGAGCTCGCGCCTGCAGCTGCGGCAAATTCCACCCGCTCTTGGCGACGCCAATGACGGGCACTGCGAGCGCACCGCGCTTGATCATCTCCTGGAGTGCCGGAAAGATCTTCTTGTAAGCGAGATCCCCGGTCGCACCGAAGAATACCAGCGCATCGCTTTCCAGTTGGGGCACCGTCACGGCTCGGATCCCGGTGAAACCAGCAGTCGATCAGTTCGGCATTTGCTGGCGAGCGGTCGGCAGAACCATGGCGACCAGCAGTTGCCCCGTCTTCAACGCACTCAGATCGACCCGTTGCAGGAATTCTTCCAGCGCCATGTACCGCCAACCTTCCCAGGTTCCATCGACCGCTCTCAGCAGCACCATTTGCTCATTCATATGAGTCTCCCGCGTCATTGCGTCTCGACAGGAATCGGCATCGCGTAGTGAACCTCATGCGGACAGCCTAGGGTCGGCCGCCATAGGGAACAATCGTCGCCCGCGGAACGCACCGTTTCGCCCAAGGAAAACTCACGCGGGGCCCGGGGGGCGGGCAATTTCCATTCACGAAACGTTGCGTCAACGCTCGGCGGGTTCCTCGCGTTCGAGCCTCGACGTAGAGTCCTTCAGCTATTTGCAGCTGCTGTACGGAGACGCGGATGCGTGCGCCCGCAGAGAGAGTGAATTTTGTCGCACAAATCGATGCTTTCGGATTGGAGCATGTGAGAATCGTCGAGCGGCCGCTCGTGCCCCTTCGGCACCACGAAATTCGCGTCCGCGTGCACGCCGCTTCGCTGAACTATCGCGACCTCCTGGTCGTTCTCGGGCACCACGCCAGTCGCCACAACGGTGTCAAGCTACCCCTCGTTCCGCTCTCCGACTGCGCGGGCGAGGTTATCGAGGTCGGGCGTGCGGTCGATCGCTTTCAGCTCGGCGACCGCGTGTCCTGCGCACAGATGCCGGATTGGACGGCAGGCCCGTTCAAGCCCGAGAACGCCAGATCGGCCCTCGGCGGCGCGGTCGACGGGGTCCTTGCGCAGTACTTCAGCGGGCACCAGCGTGGCTTCGTCAAGATTCCCGACGCGCTGTCATTCGAGGAAGCAGCGACGCTCCCGACTGCGGCCTTGACCGCCTGGAATGCCCTCTTCGAGGTCGGCGACCTCAAGCCCGGCGAGACAGTGTTGGTGCAGGGCACAGGCGGTGTGAGCATCTTCGCGCTGCAGTTCGCGCTCGCTGCGGGCGCTCGTGTCTTCGCGATCACGGGAAGTGAAGCAAAAGTTGCGAGACTCGAGCAACTGGGCGTGGAGCATGTGATCCGCTACCAAAAGGAGCCTGAGTGGGGCGAAGCTGTTCTCGAGGTCACCCGCGGTGTCGGCGTGGACCATGTCGTCGAAACCGGCGGCGCCAGCACGATCGACGAGTCGATCAAAGCCGCCGCCATTGGCGGCTCGATCAGCCTGGTAGGCCTGCTGACGGGCGCCGGCGGGCGCCTCGATATGCTCCCGATACTCGCCAAGACTCTGCGGATTGAGGGCGTCATGGTTGGATCCGTTGAAATGTTTGAGCGCATGATCGGCATGATCGAACACCTCGGAATCAGGCCAACGATCGATTCGGCCTTTGAGATGCAGGACGTTGCGGCGGCACTCGAATATCTGAAATGCGGTCACCATCTCGGCAAAGTCGTCATTAAGGTATAGATGGACAGGGTGCTATTCCCCGGCTTCAGCATCAACAGCGCCTCGCTCTCGGGAATGAGGGCCCTCGAGCACGTGCGGGCGGTAGCCCACGCCGCAGAGCACGAATAGCGCGGAGGTTGCTTTCGCCGGCCCTGCACCCTCAGCTCAGGATGCGCCTCTAGCGCTGTTCGGCCAGATACGCGATGACGTCGGCTCGATCCTGGGCAGTTGTCATCCCGAAGAACATCTTTGTTCCCGGTACCAACGGATGATCTCCGTCTGGATGTGACCTCCGAAGTCCTGCCCGGCGTCGAGAGACACTTCGCAAGCTTCTCAGCCGCCGAGCGCGAAGCTTCGCTCAGCCGCATATTCGCCGGCGTGCACTTCTCGATCGACGAGCAGGCGGGTGAGACTCTCGGCCACCGGGTGGCGCACTTCGTCATCGAGCAATCACTGTATCCCGAGAAGCATGAGGAGCGGATGGCGCCGTGATCGTAGCTGCGGGAGTGGACAGGCTCGTCCCTCGGCCGGCGGGTCGCGCGCGGCAACGGGCGTTGGACGTCGTTTCGTGCGCGCCGCCGGTCGAACCTTGTAGCGGGCGCGGCTAAGGCACCGCGATCCGGGGTGATCGCTTCCGCGATCTCATCAGTGAACGAACGCGGTCCGCGTCCCGCGGCGTGGCGGGCGTGTAGATCACCATGCCTAGATCAGGGCGACCGTCCACGGAAAAAGCCGAGTATTCCAGCCCTATCAGCCCGGCACGCGGGTGCTTGATGAACTTGGTGCCTTCTCCGTAGGTGCGGACATCGTTGTCGCGCCACATCGCTGCGAAGGCTGGACTCGATCGTGAAAGTTCGTCGACCAGTGCTTGAACGTTGCGCGACGCGCCTGCACGCGCAGCATCCGCCCGGAAGGCCGCGACGACGAACCGAGCGACGCCTTCCCAATCCGGCTGCGCGGCTCGGACCTGGGGATCGCAGAACATGAGGCGGAGAATATTGCGTTGCTCGACCGGGAGCGACGCGTAGTCCTTTAGCACTACGGACGCCGCGCGATTCCACCCGACCACGTCCCATGTGGAGGTCTTGACAACCGCGGGGCTGAGCTCGAGCGCATCGAGCACACGCTGCAGTCGTGGCGTCACGCCTTCAACCGCGTGGTAACGAACTTCGGGGGGGCGGCCGAGGCCGAGCAGGAAGAGGTGTTCGCGCTCGACTTCCGTCAGCATCAAAGCGCGAGCAATCCGGTCAAGGACTTCCGCGGAAGGAGCGCCGCCTCGTCCCTGCTCGAGCCACGTGTACCAAGTGGCACTCACGTTGGCCCGCTGAGCGACTTCCTCCCGCCGCAGGCCGGGCGTGCGCCTGCGGTTCAGTGAGAAGCCGAATGCAGCCGGCTCGAGCTTGGCGCGGCGATCTCTCAGGTACGCGCCCAGCCCAGTGTCAGCGGCGATCGTCATGCGGCACTCATCCTATCAGGTATTACACCAGTATAAGGTCACTACTTTACCGCGATGATACTGTGAGGCCATAGTCGTTGCCACTGCAGACCACGGAGGATTTCGCATGCGTGTTTTTGTCACTGGTGCGACCGGATTCATTGGCTCGGCCATCGTCAAAGAGCTGATTGCAGCCGGCCACAGCGTACTCGGGCTCGCCCGGTCCGATTCGAGTGCCAAGTTCCTCGTCGCGATGGGTGCGCAAGTACATCGCGGTTCACTCGAAGACCTCGAGAGCCTGCGCCGCGGCGCTAACGTAGCGAATGGCGTGATCCACACCGCTTTCAACCACGACTTCTCCAAGTGGAAGGAAAACTGCGAGAAGGACAGAGCCGCCATCGAGGTTCTGGGTTCTGCGCTCGCTGGCTCGACTCGCCCGCTCATCATCACATCCGGGACCGCGCTGTTGACGCCCGGTCATCCGGCGACCGAAGAAGATGTGCCGGTTTCGGGACCCACGGCGCACCCGCGTGTAGCGTCGGAAGAGGCAGCGGCTTCGATGGCAGCACGCGGAGTGTATGGGTCGGTGGTACGGCTTCCTCCATCGGTCCACGGTGATGGCGATCACGGCTTCGTACCGACGCTAATTGGCATTGCGCGTGACAAGGGCATTTCGGCGTACGTGGGCGATGGGCTCAACCGCTGGCCCGCGGTACATCGTCTCGACGCGGCCCCTCTGTTCAGGCTGGCGCTCGAGAACAACTCCCCAGCCGCGCGATATCACGGCGTGGCGGAGGAAGGCGTTGCGTTCCGGGACATCGCGAACATCATCGGTCGGCGTCTCAGTGTGCCGGTCGTCAGCAAATCCGTCGATGAGGCCACTCACCACTTTGGCTGGTTGGCACACTTCGCAGCAATGGACTGCCCCGCTTGGAGTCGACACACTCGGGAGCTGTTGGGCTGGCAGCCGAGACAGCCTGGGCTGATTGCCGATCTCGAGCGGGGGAGCTACTTCGATAGCTGATGAGACCGGTGTCGGGACGTCAGTTGACGCTGGATCAGTGCCCAGCGCATCGAAGTCTCCGGTGGGATGGCGCTTTAGAGTGATGACGCCCAAAACTCTCAGCCTGCCCTTCCGGGTAGGAAGGGCAGGCTGAAGGGAGACGCACAATGACCGATTTCGAGCAGAGTCGCTGATTACAGGTTGCGCGCATGGCGTCGCAAGGCCCGTTGCGGGGGCCGACTCTGACTGCAACGTCAATCGCTGAACCTACCTCACGATGTAGCCGTGCGCCTCGAAGCAGGCCACCTCGGCGCGCAAGTAGGCCGCTCGCCTTCCGGTGATTTCATCCGGCGGCACACCCCCGTCATCCTCCGTCGGGTCGAAGCCAGTCTGGTCGGCCGCCGAAATGTCACACTCATAGCGGACCCGGGCCTGCTGTGCATACGAGACGTCGCTCGAGCGTTT
>Ga0075425_100008490_pt1 | contig 10891 bp, 8 predicted proteins | sample SoiMethybrSBSTD4_FD_75300 | JGI IMG/M metagenome (GOLD analysis project Ga0075425, IMG submission 75300) | Bulk soil microbial communities from a Populus tree surrounding site in Tennessee, USA - Soil MetaG P. TD hybrid SBSTD4 | ecosystem: Environmental > Terrestrial > Soil > Tree plantation...
AGCGTCTTCTGATAGACGAACCCGTCGGATCGCCAATCTCTTCAGCGGGAGCCGCTCCTCAGCAGGAGCCCAGGAATACCCCATCCTCTACTTCCGCCGGGATCGAGGGGCACCCGACGGAATTGGAGCTCAACGCGACCCTATTGAGCCGCAGCCCGTGCATTCGACTTCGTCTCGAGTTGCCCGATCCACCCTAGTTGCCGAAACGTGCGTATGACTTGGTCGATGTTCCGGTTTCGACACGCCGGCGCCAATGCCGGTGAACGGCTTGGCGCTCGCAGCGGCGGCCAAGCCGGATACCATATGAATAACCGTCGTAGGACGACGAGAGAGACGACGGCTGCTTTCAGCCGAGCAAACTTCTCAAATCGTCGCACAACTGGTCAGAGGCTGCAGCACACGCCGCCGAGATCGCAGTGTAGCTGAAGAAGCCGTGATTGAGGTTCGGATACTCTCGATAGATGAGGCGCACACCAGCCTCGCGCAGCTTTGCGGCATACGCGATGCTGTCCTCGTAAAGAAAATCGTGCGAGCCGACCCCAATGAGAGCGGGCGCAACGGCTTTAAGATCCGCCAATATCGGGGAGGCCTCGATCGTCTTCTTCGCTGCCGCGCCTAGATCGGCCCCGAAATACATGTAGGCGATATCGGCATTGTCGCCGCCCCCAGCACCTAGGGCGCCGTAGATCAGAACCTGCGCTGCGATTTTGATGCCCGCATCGCGCGCGCGAATGGCTGTCACTGCAGCAAACGTGCCACCTGCACTGTCTCCGCCGAGGGCCAGCGGCTTGTCGGCGCCGCCGAGCTCGCTGAGATGCTCAGATGCCCATATTGCAGCCGCAAAAGCGTCGTTCACGCCGTGCGGGAATGGGTGCTCGGGCGCCAATCTATAGTCGACATTGAGAACGACGACGCGCGATCGATTGGCGAAACGTATGGCGTGCGCTTGATGACTGTCGATGTCGCCGATGACGTACCCGCCACCATGATAGTAGACCAACGTCCCTATCGGCGTTCCCTCGACGGGGTAAACAGATTCCACCGCGATCGATCCGTTGGGACCCGGGACCGTGAACCGTTCCAACTTTCCGCTGGGTAGCTTTGGTTTCGGATAGAGCAAGGCACGGAGGTTGCGCGCGCGCTCCCGGCTTACAGGACCGTTACGACCGACATAGACGCCGGGAATACCGCTCTCGCGCCAACGGCGCTCCATCTCTGCAATGTCGGGATCAAGCGGTGCGATCGTCTTAGCGCTCATGATCGTCTCCTCCTGGCAGGCGTGCGAGGGCCGGTGGTTGGCATTGGTAACACCCTATCAGCTACCTTTGGGTCCTGGCGCGCGTAGCAATATTTTTTCCCTTTCTTGCTGCTCACAGGCCTGAGCGTCGGTCGAGGCCCGCCCGCAGATTTCGAAGTGTATGGCAGGACCATGATGCCCGTGGTTGAAATGCCGACTAATTGCCGTGATGAACGGCGCTAATAGACGTCGAGGTCGCGAGCCACTACGACCTTGGCGGCGTAGCGCGATTGCATCTCCTTGAGAAGCTCCTCAACCGAGGAGTTGGCCGGGAAATTTGGCCGCACGCCGGGCCGCACGACAATTGAGGCGTGATAAAGCACCAAAAGACCGGGCTTCGCCTTGGAAGCAAGCTCCGCAAGCTGCTCGGTCGAGGTGTGGTATCTCGCCGCGAAGGCTTGGAAGGTGGGCGGGCGAGCTGCGACGGCCGTCAACGTGTTGACCTCGTGAATAAGAATGTCGCAGCCATTGCACGCATCGACGGTGGCTTGCGTTGGCGCCGTATCTCCCGTGATGACGATGCTGCGATCGGGAGTGTCGAAGCGATAGCCGTAGCTCTCCAGGGCATGTTTGGTCGGAAAGGCCGTTACGGTAACATTCGCATCTTTGTAGACCACCCCCGTCGTTATCTCGTGCACATTGACCCATGAGCCCTGCGGAAACCCATGCTGATTGCCGTCGGGCCGGGTACGCGCTTTGATATCCTCGTCGTAGGCCGCAAGGATATGCTGCGTCATCGCCTTGATACCCTTCGGACCATACGCCTCGAGCGGCACTTTGCGCCCGATGACCCACGGCGTGAGAATGAGATCCGGATATCCGACGGTATGGTCCGAGTGCAGATGGGTCGCGAAGGCCACCCTTAGGTTGATTGGCTCCAGTGCCTTGACGCCCCTCTCGATCACTGCGGCTTTGGCGCGGCGTACGACGCCCGGGCCGAAGTCGACGAGATAGGGGGTGCCGTTGACCACAATTGCCGTGGCAGGTCCCGAACGGTCCGGGTCCGGACCTGGGGTCCCCGTCCCCAGCATCACGACCTGGGTCGCCGGCGTCGCTGTGCTCGTCGGCTGCGCGGATGCAGCGATGCTCAGCAAGCCCATCAGCAAAACCATAAAGAGCAGCAAGCTCCCACTCTTGAGCATCGCAATTCCTCTTGCTCCCAAGTGCCATTGGGGTGAACCCAGCCCGGGTTGCGGGTCTTCGGTCCGTTTACTTAACGCCGACGGCCACAATCAACTCGCAGGGGCCTTCGAAGCCGGCCAGGCCCTCGAAATGACTGAGCTTCTGCTCGATCTCTGCCCAAGCCGCGCTGCGGCCAGCCTCATCGAGGCTAGCAAGCATTTGATGCAGCGCGCCGAATGATTCCTTCTCGAACCGCACGCACTCAGCCGCAGAGGCCAGCTTGACCGGCGCGGCCACGCGTCGCGTCTCGATCTCCCGAAACTCGGCCTTGGCAAGCTGATTTTCGAGCACGCCTGGTGAACCCAGGCTGAAGGGCCCTGGTTGGCCCGGCAGCGGCGGCGGCAGGTCGGCGCGACGGCGAATGATCGACACGGGAATTGAGAAGAATTCGTTACGCTCGGCCGTACTGTAGACGATAGCTGCCACCCGGCCGCCTGGCTTGAGAGCCCTCCGCATGCTCGCAAGAGCTCTTTGCTGATCGGGGAAATAGATCAGACCGATGCGTGAGATGACGGCGTCGAAGCTCGCCTCGGGCACATCCAGATTCTCACCGTCGAGTACTTTGGTCTCCACATTGGCATAGCCCGCTGCGCGCGCGCCGGATGCGGCAAACTGGAGAATTTTCGATGAGATGTCGGTTGCCAACACATACCCGTTCGTGCCGACCCGGGCTGCTGTTTGCAAGGTCTGATCGCCGGCACCGGCCGCGACATCAAGCACCCGGCTGCCCGGTCCAATCTTGGCCATGTCGAGCATGACCTCCGTGGCCGGCCCAAGCCATGTGCGCAAGAGCGCAGCCCAGTCGTTCCAGGCCCTGGCAGCAGCTTGCCACTGTTCACGCGTGGTTTCCTTGTACTTTGCGGCATCAAACGCCGTCATGGTTGCGTCTCCAAGCTGTGGCTTCATCTCGGTGAGCAGAAGCGAGGTCCTGGCGATCAGGGGCGAATGAGGTTGGGGGTGCCCTTCTGGCCGGAGAAGACAATTAGGAACCGCGCGGGCTTGTCACCCAGATTTCGGCCGTTGTGCCAAGTGTGGGTCACCTCGGCGAAACCCTGACCCGCCTGGAACGCATGTGTCCCATGGCCCTCCATCTCGATGGTGAGCGTACCCTCGAGCATGTAGACGAAGAGCGGCACGGGATGCATGTGGCGTCCAACTTGGCCTCCAGGCGCCACCTCTGCGAGCACAGCAACCAGCTGGCTTTCGCCTTGGGGGAACCGGATTGGTTGACCGGTGAAAGTCGTCGTCGTCTCAAGAACGGGCGTCAATGTCAGTCCGATCGGTCCATGCTGTTGCGGCTGCGCCTCTAAGGCTGTCGCGCCGAACAGCGCCAGGGGCGCGAAAAGGAGCATGCGTGTTGATTTCATGACGGGACTCCGGATGACTGCAGAGAACTTGGGCATTCGCGGGCATCAAAGCGGGCCTCTCTCAGGTATGCCTGCTGGTGGCATGGAGGGCTTTGAGGTACTCTTGACTTGTTTCGAATTTTCTCTTGATTTTTCCTTTGGAGGCGGCACGCCGGTCAGGTGGGGACCAACAGAATGACCTACCTTTTCGAGGACTACTCGCTCGACACGGAACGGCGCGAGTTGCGGCGCGGGACCGATCTCATTAGCGTCGAGCCGCAGGTTTTCGATATCCTGCTGTTGCTTATCCGCAATCGCTCCCGCGTCGTCAGCAGAGACGACCTGATCTCCGAGGTATGGAACGGCCGCATCGTTTCGGAATCGGCGCTTTACAGCAGGATTACTGCGGCTCGACAGGCCATCGGCGACAGCGGCGAAGAGCAACGGCTGATCCGCACCGTCGCCCGAAAGGGGCTTCGTTTCGTGGCCGACGTTCAGGAAGCGCATTGCTCGGAACTCAACCCGCTCGTCGCTGACCAGCCTCCGCCTTCCCCCATCGGCTCCGTAAGGAGCCTCGCTCCGACGCGGGATCGGCCTGCGCTCAGCCGTGACCGGGGTCGGCCGGCCGTTGTGGTTTTGCCTTTCGACAATCTCAGTGGGGCAAACGATGATTACTTGGTGGATGGGTTGGTGGAAGAGATCACCTCAACCTTGTCGCGCGTGCGGGATTTTTGCGTAATAGCTCGCCACTCCACGCTCGCCTACAGGGGCCGGCTTGTCGATGCTCGCGAAGTCAACAAGGATCTGGGTGCCAGCTATGTCGTCGAGGGCACCGTGCGGCGAGATGGTGATCGCCTTCGCATTTCCGTCAAGCTGGTAGACGCTGAGACGTGTAATCAGCTGTGGTCTGAACGCTACGATGGCGTCGTCTCGAACATGTTCGAGTTTCAGGATCATATAGCCGCGCAAGTCGCCGGCACGATGCAGCCAGCTGTTCGCCATCGCGAGTTAGACCTAGGTAGGCGGAAGCAGCCCAGCAACCTCGCCGCCTACGATTGCGTACTCCGTGGGATCTCGATCCACGGGTCCGGCCATGCGACCCCGGAGGAAGCCAAGGAAGCCGTGGCCTGGTTTGACCGCGCCTTGGAGTTGGACCCGAACTATGCCCGCGCCCTTGCTTGGCGCGCTTGCGCTGCTGCCCACCTCTGGCCTCTACAGCCCACGCAGGAGCATCTCGATCGGAACATGCAGTTGGTTTCGAGCGCCCTAGCGATCGACCCGACGGATAGCGAGGCGCACCGCATTAAGGGCGCCCTTCACACCTTCCAACGGCAATTCGATCCCGCTGCCTATCACCTGAAACGCGCACGCGAACTCAATCCGAACGACGCTCATGTGCTTGTGAAGGGTGGCCTCTATCTAAGTTACCTTGGCGAGCACGAAGAAGGACTGAGCGACATCGATCTGGCCGTGCAGCGAAATCCGCTACATCCCCCCTGGTATTGGCGGGAACGCGGGATCGTGCTGTTCGGGCTCGGGGCATATCGCGAAGCGCTAAATGCCTTGCAACGCTGCCAAGAGGATCGCGACCTAGATCACATCTACCTGGCCGCATGCCTGGTAGCGCTTGGTGACGAACTGCCCGCACGGGAGCGCCTCGAGCAGCTTCGCCGCACGCGACCGGAGATCGATTTGCACTGGGTGAGGAGGGCGCTCCTTTATCGTTGCTACAAGAACACCGCTGATCTTTCGCGTTTGACGGCGCTTCTCGAAACCGCGGGGTTGAGCTAACGAAGAGCACTTTGGTCTGCACTGCTGAGCCACGCCTTCTCGGAAACTCAGCTCGAGTCAGGATTTCAGGATTTCGCAGTCAGAGCGCGTGACGGCCACAGCTGAAGTGCCGGCGGAGCTTCTTCGGATCGAGCGCCACAAGGCCGAGCTGGTTTCGCAACTTTAGCGACAGACCAACACCGGCACCGAACTGAGTGCGACCACCTTTGTTGCTTGGCTTCCGAGCAAGAGTCGCGCGATCCCGCGTCGCCCATGCGAGCCCATGACAATCAGATCACACGCTTTGGCCTTGGCCGCCTCGATGATGGCTTCTGCCGGAAAACCGTTAACGTGCAATGTCTCGCATTCTACGCCCTGTGTAAGCGCGTCCTGGCGAACCTGGTCAAGAATACGAGCGGCCTTTGCCTTGGTCGCCTTTTCATATTCTTCAATGGCGAAATCTATGGTGTTCAAGTTAGCCTGCGCCAGGCCCAAAAAAGGTTCAGTAGCAGTTAAGATCACCGCCCGAGCGCCGAGGCTCTTCGCCAACTCTAGGCCATTTATGACGGCCTTGGCGGCAATGTCGGATCCATCCGTCGCAATTAGAATATGCTTGAACATCCTGTACGGCTCAGAGGTGAGATGTCACCCCCAGACGCGGGAGGGGAGCAGCCCTGGCCTTGGGGCGAATGCGACACGCGATGTCAGTTTGCTGGTAGTCGACGGACCAGCCGGGACAAGTGTACGTCACCGAGGGCTCCTGTCGCATCAGGTCGATACCGGACGAGAATGTGTGGAAATCCGGACGCGCATCACGGCCGCGCCCTGTGGCAATTCCCAATTTACAACCGCGCGGTTGTAAATTGGACAAACCCAGCGAATCTCAGCCGGACACCTCGATGCGGCCGATCGAGCAGGCATGATCGGCCGCGCTCAGCATGACCACAGACGCGATCTCGAAGCCTCAAAATGGCGGACGATCTCTTGTTGGCGATTAGCACAACGGTGTGGGCTTTGCCCGCTGCACGAACCCTTAGCAAGGCCCCGCCGCGCGCCATCACCACCACTTGCATTGGCGGCGGCCGCTCGGGCTCCACCAGCAATGTTTCACATTGTTTGCAACCTCCACTTCCCTTAAACGGCCTAATGCTCCGCCCGGTGGCGCTCGTAACCCGGATTTCACTTGAAGGGCGGCGGCGGATACCCGTAGAAGCCCCAAATTTTAGCAAGCGTCGCCTGCGGCGTTTGCCGCTGAGGCTTGAGGCTCGGCCCGCACGTATCCCGATCACGCACTCAATTCGTGGTGGCTTTGGGTCCGGTATGGCCCGGGTCCTTCGCGAGGGTTAGCCTCGCCGGCGAGGTGCTCGACGGCAAAATTGACCGCCGCTTCCACGGCGGTAGCAGCCGAGCCGTTAACGCCCGCTAAGCGCGAGTGAAAAGGGTGTGGGCATACAAAAACGCAGACCTCGACAAGGTCTACGAGGCAGGTCAACAGCCGGTTTCAAAGTTCGCACCGTGGGCCGTTGTATTCACCACCGTATCCCGCAAGCGGCCCTTGTCGAGTCGACATCAGCTCAATCGGGGCTTTTTAATGTGACCCACTTTGGCCAGTGCCTCAAGCCTGTTGCGCACACCTATGCGCCTAAACAGTTTCGTCTTATAGCGCTTAATCGAGCTGACGCTCAGACCGAGTAACCCTGCCACTTGCGCATTGGTTAGGCCTTTTGACGTGTGATCCAAGACCTGTTGTTCTCGGATACCGAGAGGTTGTACTGGCTTGCGTTTCACTTCAATGGGGCCTAGCAATCGCCAAGCCAGGTCAGAGGGTATGTGGCGCGCACCCGAGTGCACAGCTCTCAAGGCGCCAACGAGTTCGGTGCCTGTAACCTCTTTTACCAGATAGCCGTGCACTCCCAAATGCAGCGCATCCTTGGCATGTTCATCATCGAGACGCGCCGAGAGGAAAACCACCTTCGTATCGGTGCTTTCCAAAATTTCTTTGGCCAAGTCCAGGCTAGCCGGTACCGCTGGTTCCAACAAAAGGACATCACATCGCCACGCCAGGCGCCGCGCATCATCGGCCGTACCGCCCGCGGCAATGACGGTCAGGTCATTCGCTCGTGCGATGGCTTGCGCTACGCCGTCCCGGAAAATTGGGTAGACATCGACGATACCAATGCGGATCTTGTCAGCCACCGTTTATCCCCATGTCCGAAAGATTTATTTCCGCAATCAGGGAGAGCTGTCCGGCGGCCGTAGGGTCAACGCCAAGCGTCCCTCCCAGAGCCTCTATTCGATCGCGCAGGCGTGCAAGCTTCGCCGGCGTTTCTCCATCCCCCACGCCACCGATGATCTCGAGTGTGAGGCTATCTTCTGCAGCTGAAGCACGGATCGATTGTGACTGTGTTCCTCCCGCCGTGCTCTTCAGACCATCAAGTGCAATTCGGTATAGGCAAGCCTTCAAAGGCGTCGGCAACTGGTCTGGCAGCGCGTCCACGTCGTAATCGACGCGTTGGCCGCTCTGGCGATGGTGCTCGCGGGCGGCCCGAGCCAAGGCCTCGCCCGGTGAAAGATCATCGACCCGCGGGGGGACCACATCGGTGGTCATCGCGCGCATCTGGCGAATGGTTTTGCTAAGTGCATCGCGGATGGCCTCTAAGTCCTCCATGCACTGAATAGCACCCGGTAGGACCGCGCCATTCGCATCACAAAAGGCCCAATTGACCGGGTCTAACTTCAGGAGAGCCAACGTAACATTCTGAACGGGCCCGTGCTGGAGCGCGCTATCGATCCGTCGCAAGTACGATTCGTTTGTCTCGCTCACCTTCATGTTTGCACGGGCAATCCTTCGACGCTGCTGTTCGCTCTGTGCGCGGTGGTGTGTAAGTTCACCAATTTTTCTCGCCATACTGAACAATGGCACGAAGACCATGAAGGCGACGGTTATGACCACGATCCAGGCGAAGAGCTGATTCACCAACAACTCCCGCTTTAGCTCGACCCCAATCTCATAGGTCTCCACAAGAGCAATGATCCGGTCGGTACCCTTCTGCCGCACGGGTGCGTACACCTCCAACAGAGGCAACTGTAAAGATCGGACCTGCTCGTCGTCCTCGCCGTCCAGCTGATCAAACTCTACTCCAATCTGACCCTGCCAAGCGCGCTCGCGCGCTGCTGTACGCCCAAACGATTTACCAATGAGATTACGTTCGTTACTGAAGACCACGGTATCGCCCTTCCAGACGCGAAAGGCGATGACTGGTCTGTGCATTGAGGCAGGCGACAGTAGTCTTTCGAGTATGTCTCGCACCTTAGGGGAGAGCACCTGCTCGGTTGCAAGCTCTTGAACGTGGAAAGCGATAAAGCCATCCATGTAAAGCGCCGCTGACGAGGCGGCGCGCTGAACGGCATTCTCTCTGATTTGCCCGGAGACGATAATACCAACATAAAGCGTCGCGAAGGCCACAAGCATTGAAGCGACAACAGCGGATCTGCAGCGAGAGTGCAAACTACTCACCCACTCGATGATACTCAGTATACAGAATTCACCGATGTGGCGAAAAGCTATTAGAGCCATGGGTCTCATACCCCGAGCGTCGCAACTAGAGGCGAGCATAAGACAAACACCGTCTTGAAATAATGGACTATGGGCTCACGGGGAGAGCTCCTAATCACCATCGCGCCGGGCTCAGGGGATACCGATTTGGGGCAGGCCTTAACCGTCTTGAAACCTTCTAGGAGCGATTACGCCTCGGCGCCGGCTTGCTGCGCAATTCCGCCGTCTAACCCTTGGGTAGAAGCATTTCCCAAACTTTATCCGTTATTTAGGTTGGACAACTGGGGGCGACTCGACGGCACCCGCAAAACGGTGTGGCGCCGCCAAGGCGGCTGACAAGAGAACCGCTGCATCGAGGTGTCCAGGGCAGTGGACTGAATAGGGGTGCCCGACACCTGTGGAATGGGTCGGCCGCGGTGGTCCACCAGTCCCCGACCAAACGCGCGCAAGGGCACGGGACGCAGCTGGCCTTATCTAAAGGCCCTTTCGAGGATTTCACGGGTTATTTCAGCTCCGCGGTCTGACCCTTCCCGCACGCCTCGCCAGGAGCGCGTTTCCGCGCCTAATACCACGTTCAGGCTATTCGGTCAGGGCATCGATATCGGTTTGGAGTTTCTTGCCGAGGCTCCAAACAGATCGTGGTCATTCCATTGCAACGAGACGAGCCGCTGCTCAGTTTGAATGTTCTGTCGCGACCGGTATGCAGCATCGCACAATCAAGCTCCGGTCCATGCCCGCGTCGCTGGCATCACGCATTCTCATGCGAATATGAAATGCCCATGCCGTCCCGCACGTAGCGGTTCTCGTCCGGTTGAGCGCGCGGTCCCTGCAGTCAAGATTTTGTTGGCTGCCGTCGCTGAGAAACTTCGTGTCTGTCTTCGGCGGTCGCCGCGCACATCTTCGATCGCGCGCCGGCGGGCTTATCGCTGCCGCCTGCCTTGCTCGAGGCGGAAGCCGTCGAGTGCGCCCGCCCCGACGAGAGGCGGAAGCCGCCGGGTGCGCCTGCTTCGTGGAGCTTCTGCTCACACGCGCTCTTTCGTCGAGCTAGGGATAATCGCGCAATCCTAGGGATAATCGCGCAATCCGCCCACGCTTTGATGTTGTTGGATCGACTAGACCATGGGCTCGCCCCAGGTGAGCTCCTAGTTGAAACGGCGAGTCCAACAAGCTTGCTGATTGGTAGCCCATAGCCTCTGCCGACAGTTCTGAGCCGGGTACAGCATCGTGTCGAGCAAGGATTTGCCGACGCACGGACAGGTGCTGCTGATCGCTTCGAGCACGCTGCCCCATCAGGAGAGCACCAATGGCCCTTGTCTTATATCGCGCTGATCTCGATTTCATTCTTGAGCAAATTAAGATCGCGGAGGCGAATGCGGCGGGCACACCACTTATCGATTTGGTACCGAACTGGGAGCTGCCGTTCGGGTTGCGCACCATCTCCGGCGTGGACAACAATCTGCTGCCAGCCAGCGACCAGTTCGGCACGGCCGACAACGTCTTCCCGCGGCTGACCGATCCCATCTTCCGCACGGCGGATACCCAGCCGGCTGATTTCTTTGGCCCCGACACGCCAGCCGGAACCACTCCGACCTCCTACGCCCAGACCAGCGGCTTCGTGTTCGATCCGCAGCCGCGTACCATCTCCAACCTGATCGTGGACCAAACCGCCGCCAATCCGGCCGCGTACGCGACCGCGTTCGATCCCGGCCCCGATGGCATCCTCCACACCGCCGATGATGT
>Ga0075425_100008491_pt1 | contig 10891 bp, 10 predicted proteins | sample SoiMethybrSBSTD4_FD_75300 | JGI IMG/M metagenome (GOLD analysis project Ga0075425, IMG submission 75300) | Bulk soil microbial communities from a Populus tree surrounding site in Tennessee, USA - Soil MetaG P. TD hybrid SBSTD4 | ecosystem: Environmental > Terrestrial > Soil > Tree plantation...
GCCTCGCGTGCGGCTATGTTTACGAAGTCACTCTCTAATTCTTCAAGCGTCTCTTCGCTAAGGGCCGGCCCACCGTTGACCCGAAGGCACTCACGCCACAATTCCTGCGGCACCACATCAGGATAAAGCGCTACGGTAAAACAGATTTCCGAGTGAATTTTTTCGCGTAACTGGTTATATCGCTCTTCACCAAGGGCTCTTACAAAAGGAATATTAAGGTAGCGAACGTCAGACTCGATTCCCTCACGCTCTCCGATCGCTTTGAGAGTGCCAAGCGCCAAACTCCCCCAGGAGGCTGAAGCGAAGGGCATGCAAATGTAAAGCACCTTTTTCATCATTCTGCTCGCTGTTCTGCTTTGGCCACTAACGTCAACAGCAACAGCCACTGTGCTGGATTGGCGACGATCATTTCCTCCAGTAGTCGCGCAACGGTGGCGGCCACCAGATGCATCAACCAGCGGCGATCAACTGCGCCTTCTTCGCGTGCCGGTATCTGAACAGGCTGGGCGAATTCAGCGGTTAGGTCGTTCGCCTCGCGCCGGAAGTGGCACGGCAGCAGCATGTTTCCTGGTTTAGCGCAAAGTGCGATGAATGAGGATGAGAAGGGCCACTTCATTCCGAAGAATCGCGTATGTTGGACCTTGTGCCCGCGGTAAACGAAGTCAGGATAAGTTACAAAGCAGCCGCCACGCCGGAGAACGCGGAGTGCCACCAGAACTGACGCAGGAGTGGCGCCCACCAACACGACATTCGTCAGCCCTAAGATGTTGGCAATCTGCGAAAAAGATCCTTCTTCGAATAGATCTTCACCATAGAGTGCGATTTCGCGCGAGGGATCCAGCGAGTAAGTCATCCAGAGCGCATCTTCATAAGCTAGCATCATCGGGGTAATCAACACGGTGGGATGGCCCAGGGTGGCCTCCATGTGTTCCCTGCCCTCGACGCGTAACTGGCAGCCTACAGATTCAGCCGAGCGGATGTGCCCGCTGCGCCAGAGGGCCTGGCGATGCTCGACCCACAACAATTGCTCGAGATGCGCCCGCACTAACTCCTCCTCGTCCACCTTCAGTGGCAGAAGTTTGGCGGCAGCGCGAATGGCCGTGGCATAGTGAAGGAGGTCTTCGGTCGCCACGAACTGGGCCAACTCTTTTAGTTGCGAGGGCGTGGCCAGTTCCAATGGGAATCCGCCGACCTGTTGGGCCAGCAATCCTGCGAGCATGCTCTGAGAATAGACTTCAGTTTCTTGAGCCATAACAACCGTTCAAATAGTCGCGCAGGCGCGCGGATTCGGACAGATGACTGGAAATGCGATCGAACGCATTGAGAGCCAACTGACACTCGTCTTCGCAAATCCCGTCGAGCGTTTGGGCTCGGGCCATGCAGGTGCCGCCGCAAACGGCCAACCAGATGCAAGTGCCACAACGTCCCTTTTCCACATCGCGTGATCGGATTAGCTTTGCGGTCTCGGAGTCGTGGGCCCTTGTCAGGGTGATCAGCTTCGTGTTGCCCAGGTTGGAAAGTGGCCCGTGTGGATCAATGCAATCACAGGCTTCAATCTGGCCGTCGGATGAAATGGAGAGCAGATCCCGGCCTGCCCCACATCCTTTCCGCATGCACATGTTCCGTCCCGGTCCGTTAATGAAGTTCTCGACATATTTAATAATTGGAGAAACTGCGAAGCCATCAAACTCGCCGGAGACTACCGCATCGAACAATTCGTTCCACGAGTCGATTAACTTGTCGATTTCAAAATAGACCTCAGGATGCCAACGGCCGCGTCCGATTGGCTGAAAGAGTGACCAATCCCAGCCGCGCAGCCCGCGAGATTGAAAATAGCAGGAGATGCCCAACAGGTTGTCGTAATTGGCAGAGGTGATAGTTGCCATCGCACTGCAACTCCGCACAAATTCGGGGAACTGCGCGAGAGCCCTTTCAAATCTGTCGTGTGTTCCAGCGCCGCTTCTCAGCACACGAAAAACATCATTTTGCCGCGCTGGACCATCCAGGGAAAATCCCCAATGAATGCCGTGCTCCTGCGAAAAACTGATCGTCTCCGCAGTTAGCCGGCTGAGGTTAGTCTGCCCGGCAAAGATTACCTGTTTGCCGAGACGGCGAGCGAGATCCTCTCCGGCGAGGACGATTTGCTTGATGTGCTCAAAGACCAGAAACGGTTCGCCTCCGTGAAAGACCACTTGCAAACCTTTGGTACAGGTTTCAAGGGCTTCGGTCACCGAACGAATAGCAAGCTCCAAGTTGAGCGTCGTCGCCGTCTCTTCAGGCTCGTAGTCATAGCAGTACGTACAGGCGTAATTGCAGGCATTAGTCAGCTTCAGGATCAGCGTGTTGAGGGTATCGGAACGTGGGGGTAAGGGTCCGCCAAGCCCTTGAGACGCAAGTGTCGCCGTAAGCTGACGACGCACGCTTGCGAGTTCGGGAGGAAGACGATCCTCGCTTGTTCCGAGCAATCGGAGTGTCTGGCCACTGGTCTTCGGTGCGTAAACCGATCTACCAGTGTATCGGTCCATAAGCAGTAGCTTGGAACCTCTTTCCAGGACAGCGATGCGCGAGGAGGCGACTCGTGATGGCTGCGTGTCCATCAGTGCTTACTACTTCTTCTTCTTTGCCGGCTTCTCGGCGCCGCCTTTTGCGGCTGGTTGCTTGAATGTGATTCTGGCCGACTTGCCGGCTATATCCTCAGCGCGGAATGGATCGACGAACATCTGCGGATTTACGACTAATCCTTCACGGCTCAAGTCGGCGCGATCGCAAGCGCGCGACCAGCTAACCTCAACACCAACGCCAGGCCTGCCTTGGTTGAGTGTCACGCCCTCGATGCCGCCCAGCTCAGTGCCCTTCGGAAGCGTCGACGCTATCTTGCGAGACATATCGAGCGCCAATTTCTCGATTTCGTCATCTGACATCTTAGCCAGATTTGTATTCTGGGGTACTTGCAACGAAAGGCGTCGCGGTTTTCTTCCGTCAGGTGTTTCCTTTTTAGCCATGTAGCCTCCTTCTAATTAAGAATGTTGTGATGAAGACAAGAAACGGTCAGCTCACATCTTAAAAAACAAATCGTGAGCGACGAATCATTGCGCTTCCGTCAAATCCTTCACCGGGGCGCCGGATAGGTTTCAATAGACAATCAAGGACAGTTAGTTGAGCGAGGTTTCCGTGGTTTTTGCCAAGGGCTGGATCTGGCGAGTTTGCAGAGAAGCAGCAGGCTCGTGAGTATTCAGCCAGTTTGAAATTGGCGGCCCAACGTAGTCCAAGTAGAACTAAAAGTCAATAATTTTATCGAGAATTTTATCGAGAATTTTATCGAGAATGAGTGATGCAGTTTGAATTGGAATAAACGCCGAAGGCGTTGGCTAAATCCAGCCCAGGGTTGGAGCGTCAGCGACAACCCTGGGACCGAATTAGAAATAAAAGCAAAACGCTGAAAGCGTTCGCCAATAGCCGAACCCTTGCCGGGTTAACAAAACTATTGACGTCGTAACCCAAGGTTGTCGCAAGCTCCAACCTTGGGCTGAAATTAGCCAACGCCTTCGGCGTTAGTTCCCCACGACATTCTGGCCTGACCTAGTCAGGTAACACTTGGTACGCGCGTGAAAATGGACTTAGAATCCATTGCCACAGGACGTACGAGTTCGTCCCCTCGTTGCCATCACACGGCTCGAAGTCATTAACGAATTGCGCAACTTATCTTGCTGCACTCTATGAATCACTAATATGTCAGATCTTTCGAGCGCCCTACTCAGAAGGCAACATTTACAAGTCGCAGACGCGGAAATACTCGAGCACGCGGCGAAATATGTAGCTGACGCCTTGCCGAACTCTCTCTCTCAGGAGGACCCTTGGGCCTCCCTATCCATGCTGTGGCCGCCTCGTCTGGTTGGCGCGAAGGTCGACCGGAAACTAGCAGGTTTCTTTGGAGCCGGAATGTCACTAGCGGCGGGAGCACCAGCCTGGCGCGACCTGCTGACAAGACATTTTATGTTAGCGGACGACATCCTTCAGGATAAAGATCTAGGTGACGATCCGCTCACACTGGCACAACTCGCCGCTGAACGAGTGGGCTATGAGAGAGTTCAACAGATTCTGCGAGAAACAATGGGTGACCATACTCAACCGACTACTGCCCATGTGTTACTCGCGGCTCTTCGCTTGCCCTTCTACATCACGACGAATTACGACGCTCTCTTTGAACAGGCTTGGAATTTGGTCTTCCCGACGCGTCCACTTGATGCGGTGATCGTGAACGACTTGGATCTGTCAACCGGGATAGATCCTCAGAGTATTGTCGCTTCCGGTGGCACCGTTCTTCTAAAAATGCACGGATGCGTAAAAAGGGACAAAGAGCAATTGATCCTGACGCGCCGCGACTACAGAACGCATTACCGTTCAAATGAGAAATTCTTTATATTGGTTCGGAAACTGCTGCACGAATACCATGTCCTGTTTCTTGGCTTCAGTCATAAGGATCCGGAAGTTTCACGACTCGTCGAAGATGTGATTTACGATTACGAGCGTGACTCCCGCAGCGGTCTGAAGGCGTCACCTGCGCCGCACTTCTACAGTCTGCAATTCGATATGCGTTCTCATAGTCCCGAGGTCTTTGCCGCGCGAGGGATCGTTGCGCTGAAACCACCGATGACTCAGATCAAAACGGGAGACCTCCGTTCGCTGGGCCTTGTCACGGCTCTTTGTGACCTGGACGGCGGAGCGGTTTACGAAGTGCATAAGAAAGCATCGATTGACACTCTCATGCGCGACTGCCTGGACCAGGTCGACCAGGACATTAGCAACGCCCTGACATCACTAAAATCGTTTGTGGATCAAGCAATTGTTACGGCGCAGGGCAAAGGTGACGAGGGGTGGCTGACCGATGCGGTTGCGAAACTCGGCGCGATGGCTGGTCAAGGTGTTTGGTTGGTCAACGAAGAGGGAGTTTTGGTTGATTACAACTTACCACCAGGACTGGACCGGACTGCGCGCGAGCAGCTATTACGTGAACGGGCTAAGTCCACCAAACGGCCACTTCCACCGAATGGTCTGGGATGGCTCGATGATCGGCCATACTTCCGAGTGGCAAAGACGTTTCAGGATCCATTCGTGTCCGACGTATATGCATCGATCTTCAACCAGCATGGCACGGTCTTTCTATGCTATCCGTTAATACAGAACGGTCAGTTTCGTGGTCTATTGTTCGCTGCGACACAAGCTGGAGCATGGAGTACACCGGTAACACTTGCTGAAAAGTGCCTCGCGGAAGAACGCCAACTGATTCTGGTGGACTCAAACGGCGTGCTGATCGTACCGACCGTCGGTGATCATCAAAACCGAATTGTTCCCGCCCAGTCCACAGGCGCCGGTGGCCTTGAAGACCCTCAAGCCAACGTCGGGTTTCCTTTTAGTCGACTTCTCGAACTATCGCGTCGTGACATGCTTGTGGCCCATATCGCCAACAATATTGTGCCTGTATCGCAAGATGACGATATCGTTGTACTGTCACCTGATCTCACACAATACAGCGTAATTGCAGAGGTTCCGCATTCAAGACTTAAGCTGGCAGTCACCCGCGGGATTCGATGAAAGGGGGCAGTCGAGATGATTAGGAAATTAAAGTCAGGTAAGTATCGTCTCTATTCGCGCAAAGTAGATCCAAAGACCGGAAAACGGAAAAATTTAGGAACATTCGACACGCGTGAAGCCGCGCAAAAACATGAGCGCGCCGTTCAGTACTTCAAGCGCAAAGGGTGACGCGAACCTGGAGTTCGGCTCAACTTTTTAGATCAAAATGTCTTGGAACAAAAGCTGAATCGGCCGTAGACTACGCCAGGACCGCTACTTTCGTGGGCCAGCTTTAAGATATACCCACTGCGCGAAGAAGTTTTCCAAACTCTTTCCGTTCGCTTCTTCCATCGCAGCAACAAAATCGCTTGTGACGACCGACTTCCCAAAATGCCGCCGGGTAAAAAGCCGCAGGCCGTTCCAGAACTTGCGCTCACCCATCTCCTCGCGCAGCAGGTGCAAAACGTAAGCTCCCTTGTCGTAAACCAGTGTCCGGTCTTCTGCGGTCGGGCGTAGCCAGTCCGGAAAAACCAACGACTTGTCTTTACCTGCGGATCGTACTTTCTCGTAGTTGGTCCGGTATGTTTCGATCTCATGCAGATAGGCTGCACGTCCAAAGCGATGTTCGAGATATGCGGCAGCCATGAAAGTTGCGATACCCTCGTTGAGCCAAAAGTGATTCCAATCGCGGCACGTCACCATGTTGCCCCACCATTGATGAGCAAACTCATGAGCCCCCAGCCAAAGATCTTGTTCGTTGTTCAGCACCTGCTTTCCGTACGATTCCTTTAACGCCGTGAAGCTGCTCATTTCCTGTTCGACCCCGCCCGCTGCGAGCACTTGCGTGTACATCTCAAAGGGATAAACAACTCCGGCATGGGCTTCGAAGAAATCGAGCATATCAGGCGTGTCGCGAAAAATGCGTCGCACCTCATCTGCCGAGTAATTTGTTGCAAGGTACATGAGCTCAACATTTCTTCTCTTCTCTTTGACGACGTGAAACGGGCCCGCAGCAAAACCAAAGATGTAGGTGGGAATCGCGATCTTCTGCCGCCACTCGGAGAGGCGCTTTTTATTTGGCAGATCGCGTTGAGACACGAAGTCGCCGTTGGCGATTGGCGTCAAGTTGTTCGGCAAGATGAGCCTGAACGTCAGCGTAGCCTTATCGGCTGGATCGTCGATACAGACCATCCACTGGCTTGTGGAGAAAACGGTGTAGACCTGTTGTCGATCCGGGAAAAAGCGAATGCCACGTTTAGGTGCGCCATGGTAGTTGACCTCGATCTCGCGTGTCACCTTCGCTCTTAATCCAGAGGGCAAAGAGACTCCCAGGCGATGGTCCATCACGGAGAAATGTAATGTTGCACCTGCAAGTCGCACGGAATCGATCGCGAGATCACCGCAGTCAAAATCAACGTAAGTCAAACTATCCGACGTGCCCGCGAATTGTATGAAGACTGTCCCTTTGACAGACTTACTGGCAATGTCAGGCTCGATGGTTACCGAATAATGAAGAACATCGATCTTGTTCTCGTGATTCTCGGTTGTACCGTTTGCGATAGCGGCGCTAATCAGAAAGGCAACGATCACAACGAGACGCGATAGCCCTCTTTCTGACATACTTCCCTCCTCTGGCCGGAGATTTTATGACGGTTCTCAAGACTCAACGCTTATTCCTTCGTCAACTCTCAATCCAAGACGCCGAGTTCATTTTGACTCTGCTCAACGAACCATCGTTTCTTCGTCACATCCGAGACAAGAAAGTTCGTGACCTGAACGATGCGCAGCAATATATCCTAAATGGCCCAATCGCCAGTTATAAACAGAACGGGTTTGGACTTTATCTTGTTGAACTAAAAGAATTCCGGATCCCAATCGGGATGTGCGGACTAATCAAGCGAGAAGAACTTCCGGACGTCGATATCGGCTTTGCTTTTCTTCCAGCTTACTGGAATCGGGGATTTGCGTCTGAAGCAGCAACCGCGGTGATGAACTACGCGGAGCAAACGGTGAAACTCAAACGCATTGTTGCGATTACGAATCCAGACAACGACGCATCCATCAAGCTGTTACAACGAATGGGATTCACGTTTGAATCTGTCATCACCCTTGCCAAAGATCGAGAAAAGGTGAAACTGTTTGGCAAAGCTCTATCTGCTTCTTAACTTGTTTCCGAAGGCTTCAGCTTCTGTGCCCATAACCAGTGAAGTCCATACCAGAACAGGAAACTAACTGCGTAACCGATAACTACCTTTGCCGCGTCGAAATTTGGATCGACGCGGCTGGCTATCGCAACCGAAGCCAACGCTGAGGCAACACTCACGATCAGGAACGTCCAAAGCACGACGCGCAGTGGTCTTAACGTAGTCAGCCTTACCAACAGGAATGCGATCAGATTTCCGATTACGCCCGTGAACACAAGCGCGTCCAGTACATGACCAAAGAGGAGGATTGAAGAGACTTGGTGAGACCTGCCGTAGTTGAGGAGAAGCAACGCGCCAATGATTAATGTCAGGCAGGCGCCGATCGCGACGAGGTCAGTGCGAAGTTTGTTCATAAACTGATTTTCCTTTCGCATGTTCTGCAAATGTTCATGGGGCGCGGTGCGAACAAAATCCATTAGCGTGCGCAACCACAATCGCATCAGTGCTCGACGATTGCTCGCGTCTCGCTCGCAGTCAAGGAGCAACAGGACCATCTGCGATCCATACTGCCGCCGAAACTCTCTCGGATAAATGAGCAGCAGGATTGAATAGAGGGAGAGAAAGATCTTCCCTTCCCTGGTTAAAGTTTTGTTCATCAACCTGCCTTCGTCCGTGGCAGGAGCTTTTTCGCACGAGCCGATCTCACCATCTGCTCGAGGCGTTGTGCTTCGGCGCTAGCCACGCGGTAGCCGAAATCCGTCAGGCGGTAGTAACGCCGTCGCTCGTCGTCCAGATCCGGAGCTGGTCGTTCTTCGAGTTCCTCGATTAAGCCATCGGCCATCATTCGTTTGATCGATCCATACAGCGTACCGGGGCCGAGCTTTACATTGCCGTTAGTGCGCTCATCCACCTCCCGCATGATGTGATATCCGTGACGCTCTTTGTCAGCCAGCGCAAGCAATATGTGGAACATGGCTGGCGTCAACGGCAAAAAGTCTTCTGGTTTGCGAGCAGATGTCTTCACTAACAAAACCAATGAATGACAAAAACTATATCGAGCGGCGATATAGTAGACGAAGGCGCGTTCGCTGTCAATGGTTGTGCTTTGAGTAGTGATGCAGTTTGAATTTTGACGTCTCCTTGGAGTGCGGCGGCTTGACGCCGCTTTGTTATCGAGAACGCTTGATCGAGACCAAAGCGGCGTCAAGCCGCCGCACTCCAAGGAGACGCCGCAGTACGGCAAAGCTTTAATTTTCAAACTGCATCACCACCGCTTTTTGTGCCTCTTTGCGGCCACTAGTTGTGTTTTATACAGATATAAATTTTTTGGCATTGACAACCTCAGCTTCGCTGTGCGATAAAAACGCACCTCGTTTTTTTTGAAAAGAATTGTCGTGGCGATTTAAGGCGACTTGCTCCACGTAAAAAACTGCTAAAGAGCTGCTGAGGATTTTCCGCAGTTTTGGAGACCTCGCGCACTCTTAAGCGCGGGGTTTTCTCATCCGCGCTTTCAATCAGTTACCAGCCTTTCATCGCCACGGTCGACCCTCGCAAGGAGACTGTGATGGCAAACAGAAATGAATCAACTGACGGACAACTGTCCCTCGAAACGCTGGCGCTTCATGCCGGCACTGCGCCCGACCCAACGACCGGCGCGCTCTTAACTCCGATCTATCAGACCACGACGTTTACGCAGGAGGCTGTCGGCAGTCACAAGGGATTTACCTACAGTCGCGCAGGTAATCCAACTGTCGCAGCACTCGAAGCGCGGCTCGCAGCGCTCGAAGGTGCACCGCACGCCACCTGTTACGCGACCGGGCTGGCGGCGACACTGGCGCTTTGTCTAGCGCTCCTCAAATCCGGCGACCGCGTCGTAGCCTCGCAGGCAGTGTACGGCGGCACGGTACGATTGCTTCGGCAAGTGCTTGCCCCCTTCGGCGTCAGTTCCGAATTCATCGATACGTCGGACACCAACGTTTTGACGGAGGCCCTGCGAGTCCCCACCAGCTTTCTATTCATTGAGACGCCGGCGAACCCGACGCTGAAGCTCACCGACATTGCCTTGGCCGCGCGCCTCGCTCACGCCTCTGGCGCGCTGCTGATCGTCGATAACACTTTACTAACTCCAGCGCTGCAACGGCCGCTCGATTTGGGCGCTGATATCGTTCTTCACTCGACCACGAAGTTCATCGAGGGGCACAACGCAACTGTCGGAGGCGCGCTCGTCACGCGAGACGCCGAACTTCATGAGCGCTTCACCTTCATGCGTACAGCCACCGGAGTTATTCAGTCGCCGTTCAACGCCTGGCTCACTTTGCAAGGGGTCAAGACTTTGCCCGTCCGCATGACCCAGCATTCTGAGAACGCGTTGCGCGTTGCGCGTTTCCTTGAATCGCACCCGCGTGTGAGAAGTCTCGCCTATCCCGGCCTGGAATCTTTTCCGCAATACGAACTCGCTCGACAACAGCAGAAGACAGGCGGCGCACTGATCAAGTTCGAGGTTGAAGGCGGCACCGAAGCGGGCATCCGTTTGATGAATTCTGTTCGGGTCTGTTCACTCGCGGAGAACCTCGGAGCCGCGGAAACGCTGATCACTCACCCCGTTTCGATGACGCACGGCGATGTTCCACCTGAGCAGCGTGCAGCGGCGGGAATTACGGACGGGCTGGTGCGTTTATCGGTCGGACTCGAACACCCTGACGACATAATCTCCGATCTTAAACAAGGCCTCTGTAGATAACAGGAGAAGTATTCATCATGAGCATCACTCCTAAGATCGCCGTCTTTAAATTCGGAAGCTCTGTATTGCGTACAGAGCGCGACCTCCCGCGCGCGGTTCACGAGATCTATCGCGCCTGGAGGATGGGCGAACAAGTCTTAGTCATCGTTTCAGCAATCGGAGATACGACCGATCACTTGCTGCGTAGCGCGACTCAAGTTTCCGAAAGAGCTGAAACGTCAGCACTCGCCGCATTGCTCGCCACCGGTGAAGCTACCGCTTCAGCTCTTCTCGGAATTGCCTTAGACAAGGCTGGGATACCAGCGAAAGTTCTTGATCCCGTGCAGGCGGGCTTGCGCACCGTCGGTGACAGACTTGACGCAGAATTAGTCGGCGCCGACATCGAGCGGCTGCGCACCGAGTTGCGGCGTGGTGTGGTTGTGCTGCCTGGCTTCGT
>Ga0075425_100008492_pt1 | contig 10890 bp, 9 predicted proteins | sample SoiMethybrSBSTD4_FD_75300 | JGI IMG/M metagenome (GOLD analysis project Ga0075425, IMG submission 75300) | Bulk soil microbial communities from a Populus tree surrounding site in Tennessee, USA - Soil MetaG P. TD hybrid SBSTD4 | ecosystem: Environmental > Terrestrial > Soil > Tree plantation...
CATCCCTCGGCGGGGGCGCAGCGAAACCGCGACTACCAAAAAAAGCCCCTCCCGCGGGAGGGGCAGAAGAGTGTCCGCAATCGCTGTCAGGGATTGAACGTCGTCACGATCACGGCCTTGCCGAAGTTCGTCGTGTCGGTGGTGTTCGCTTCGGTCGTAATGCGCGACGCATCGATCGAGTGGCGATCCAGGAGATACGCCTTGGCGTTCTCCGCCCGCTGGCGGGCGAGCGTTTCGCGACGCGACGCCGCCGTCCCGCTGTCCGGGTATCCGGTGATGACCACGGTCGCCCGCGGGTTTTCGCGCAGGCGGAGCGCCACCGCGTCGAGACGCGCCTTCGCGATGTTCGTGATCCGCGCGCTGCCCCGGTCGAAGTCGATCGTGTCGGTCGTCGGAGCCGGCGGGGGCGGCGGGGCGACCACCGGCGGGGCCGGAGGAGGCATCGGAGCCGGCGGAGCCTCGGGCGGAGCCGGCGGGGGCGGCGGCGGGGGCGGAGGAGGCGGCGGCGCGATGACCGCCGGCGCCGCATGGCCGCCGAAATGGAACATGATGCCGATGTTCGGCTCGACGTCGATCCGGCTGTCCTGCCGGAACGAACCGAACCGATCGTGGAGGGTCTTCTTGAAGTCGTAGACGCCCTTCGCTTCGAGCCTCATCCCGACCAGCCGGCTGAACCGGTACTCGGATCCGAACGCGAGGTAGGCGATCGGAACGCTGTCGCCGCCGCTGAACAGCTTCTCGCGGGAGATGCCGCCGCCCAGCCCGACGTACGTGTTCCAACCCGGAACGCGCGGCGTGAAGTCGAACATCGCGCCGAGCGTCGCCTCCCAGTACTTCGGCCTCGAGTCGAAGTACTGCGCGGTCAGCTCGAGCGCGAAGTGGTCCGTGAAGAAATGCCCGAGCCTTCCACCATAGAAGAGGTAGTTGGTCTGATCGAGGTTGCAGTTGCACCGGAAGTCTTTGTCGCCGATGAACACGTAGCCGACGTGCGGACCGATGTACGTTTCGCCGGCGAGCTCCGTCGACGGAACCACCCGGTCGCCCACGTCCGTCTGGGCCGACGCAGCTCCGGCGACCAGCAGGAGCGCAATCGCCGTTGTCACGATTCCTGATTTGACTTTCCTCATCTTCAAGCCTCCGCGCGAATGCGCTCTCAACATTTGTTCAGGAACAGGAAGCCGCTCGCGGCCTGCCCCTCCGTGAGGGTGATCGTGTAGGTTCCCGGAGCGCCCTGCGTCCCCGGAAACGTCTGAAAGAAGTTCGTGGGCAGAATCTCGGAGAGGACATACGTCCCCGGTGCCAGGTTCATGAACGTGAAGTTCCCGTTCGCGTCCGAGGTGGTCGTCGCGACCAGGTTGCCGCTCGTGTCGTGCAGCTCGAAGACGATTCCCTGGAAGGGGCGGTCGTTGCCGTCCACGATTCCATTGCCGTTCAGGTCGAGGATCTTTCGACCCGAGATCGAGGCGGTGTTGGTCCCGGCCTGGATCGCGCGATTCCCGAAGAGCAGGTTTGCGACGGGCTGCCCGCTCGTCAGGGTCACCGTGAAGTTGCCGGGCGCGGGGGGCGCCGTCTGCGTGAAGCCGGCGGGGACCACCTCGGAAACGACGTAGGTACCGGGGGTCAAGCCGGTGAACGAGAACGATCCGGAGCCGTCGGTCGTGGTCGTGCGGACGACGTTCGCCGAGTCGGTGAGTCGGATCGTGACGCCCGCCACCCCCGCTTCGCCCGCGTCCCTCGTTCCGTTTCCGTTCGCGTCGTTGAATTTCACTCCGCTGATCATCGCGGTCAGTGCGCGGTTGCCGAAGAGATTTCCGGCGGAGCTGCGCTGCGCGAAGTTGATCGTCGCCGAGATCGTCCCGGGCGGCGGCGGCGCCGTCTGCGCGAAACCGGTGGGGACCGTCTCGGTCAAGGTAAACGTGCCGAACGGCACGTTGGCAAAAGTGAAGTTGCCGGCAGAATCCGTCACGACGGAGAGGTTCGCTCCGGTCGGATCGTTGATCGATGGTGTGCGAGTGATCGTGACGCCCGCCAGGCCCGGCTCACCGGCGTCCTGGACGCCGTTGCCGTTCACGTCGAGGAACTTCGTTCCCGTGATCGTCCCGGTCAAGACTCCCCGGAAGTTGCCGAAGGTATTGTCGATCGAGCTGCCGCCGGAGGCGAGCGTGACGGGGATCGAGTTCAAAGCCGGCACGGTCAGGGAAAAGCCCTGCTGCTGGGTCTCCGAAAGGACGTAGTTGCCCGGCGCGACGTTGGTGAACAGGAAGTTGCCGTTCGCGTCGGTCACGACGCTTTGGAGAGGCGGCGCTCCCGGCGTGGCCGACGACAGAGTGATGGTGAAGCCGGCGAGGCCGGGCTCGCCCGGGTCCCGCACGCCGTTGGCGTTCAGGTCCTCGAACTTGATGCCGCCGATCGCGTTGGGGATCAGCTGGTTGCCGAACGCCAGCCCGGAGAAGTTCTGGTCGCACCCCTCCACGAAATAACCGTGGTCGAGCGCGATCAGCCGGCGCGAGACGCGCCGGTCGAGCGGCGCCGTCTGCCGGTAGCCGAAAGGGACGGTCTCGATGATCCGGAAGTTCGTGGCGTGCTCGAGACCGCACACCTGGAAGGTGCCGTCGGGGAGGGTCAGACCGCGCAGCGGAGCGCGGTTCGTGTCGTCGACGTCGGAGGCCCGGATCTCGATTCCCGGCAGGCCCGGCTCGCCCGAGTCGCGGACCCCGTTTCCGTTGCGGTCCTCGAACTTCACGCCGGAGACGCAGAACGTGTCCTCGCAGAACCGTTTGTCTTCCACGCGGAAACTGGTCGTCAACGAGAAGTCGGGCTGGAAGCCGTGGAAACAGCCGCTCCCGCAGACCGGATCGACCTGTGTCGGGTCGCCGACCAGAGTGGCGGCCGGGGTCAGCCAGAGCAGGTACGAGGCGACCAGGTTTCCGGCGTCCCGGAACGGCGCGACCCCGACGGCGAGCGCGCCGCACGGCCCCTGCGACTGCGTCGCGTGCGTCGTCCCGTTGTAGGCGGCGAGGACGCCATTGCGGACCGTCACGGCGCGCTCGGTCAGCGCGTCGGACGAAAGGAGCCGCCTGCCGGAGAGGTCCGTGACCTGGAAGTAGTACCGCCCGTCCGGCACGAACTGGGAGAACGCGCACGGAGACGCCGTCGGCCCCGCGGTGAAGAAGACGTCCTCCTTGTTCGAGAAGACCGAGGCCGCGGCCGAGCTCGCGTTGACCGTGGTCACGATGCCCGACGCCCGCGGGAGATTGGGGACCGTGGTGTCCGGCACCTGCGCGAGAGCGCCGAGCGAGCACAAAATCAGAGCGATCGCGGCGATTGGGAATCGCACCGGGTTCATCCTTCCCTTCCTTCCTTCGCTTTCGTTTTCTGGGATCTGAGTAGGTCCGCTTGACCCCTCCAACCGTGCGCGGGAGCGCTGCAAGGAGCGTGCCCCGGTGCGGATCTTTCCACCGAAACCGGGCTCAAAGGCTTCGAATGCAAAGAAAGCTGGCCGGCGGTCACCTCATCAATGGAGTAGGGCCGGCAGATCGCGGGTTTCGCGGGACGAAAGGAAGTCCGAGCCGGTCAGCGCGGGGCGTAACGGAAGATCCGACCCGCCTTCATCACGAAGAAGACGCGTTCGGTCGCGTGGATGTCCTTCAGCGGATCGCCCGGCACGGCGACGATGTCCGCTTCCTTGCCCTTCTCGAGCGTTCCGATCAGCTTGCCGAGTCCGAGCAGATCGGCCGCCGCCGGTCCCGCGGCGCGAAGGGCCGCGGCCGGAGACATGCCGAGACCGACGAGCAGACCGAATTCCTGGGCGTTGATGCCGTGCGGGGAGACGCCGGAGTCGGTGCCGAACGCGATCCGGACCCCGCTCTTCAAGGCGCGCCGGAACATGTCGGATCGCGCGGCGAGGGCGGCGCGGGCCTTTACCGCAATCTCGGGGGGAAACTTGTCGGCCTTGCCGCCGGTCCATTCGCCGGCGAGGAGAGTCGGGACGAGGTACGTCCCCTTCGCCTTCATCAGAGCGAGCGTTTCGTCGGTCAGAAAAGTGCCGTGCTCGATCGAATCGATCCCCGCCTTGACGGCCGCCCGCGCGGCGAGGTCTCCGTGGGCGTGCGCCGCGGCTTTCCGCCCCAGCCGATGCGCCTCGTCGACGATCGCCGCGAGCTCCTCGTCCGTCAGCTGCGGCGCGGCGACGTCGTCGGCGAGCGAGAGGACCCCCCCCGAAGCGCACGTCTTGATGACGTCGGCGCCGTACTTGACGTTCAGCCGGACCGCCTCGCGCGCCTCCGCCGGGCCGTGAACGATCCCCTTCTCAGGGCCGTACTCCGCGCCAAACGTGCCGGCCGGGAAACCCGTCCGGTCGCAGTGTCCGCCGGTGGCCCCGATCGCCTCGCGCGCAGTGATCATGCGGGGCCCGGGCACGAGCCCGCGGTTGATCGCGTTGCGCAGGCCGACGTCGATCGAGTCGCTCGAGCCGACGTCGCGAATCGTGGTGAAACCCGACTCCAGCGTCTTGCGCGCGTAGCCGGCGGCGAAGAGCGTCTTTTCCGGGACGGACCGGCGCAGATTCTCGTAGAAGTCGACGAACCAGCTGTCCGACGGCTCCTGCGTCACGTGCGTGTGGCAATCGATGAACCCGGCGAGCAGCGTGGCGTCGCCAAGGTCGAGCGCGGTCGCCTCCGGCGGGATCGGCAGGCCCGATCCGACGTCGCGAATGCGTGAACCTTCGATGATCACCACGCCGTTTTCGATCATCCGGTCCGAGCGACCGTCGAAGACCCGGGCGGCTTTGAGCGCGACGACGGGAGGAGAGGAGGGCGTGGGCGCCGGCCGCGGGTTCTGCAGCGCGACGCCGACGAGGGCGGCGCCGCCGAGCAGCGCGCCGAGAACGAGAGTCCTTTTCATGCGCCGGAGATCATTTCGAGCCGGTAGAAGAGCGGCGTTTTTAGCACAGGCAGCGGGGGCCGACAAGCGATCCTCGCGGAGGTTCACGCGCGAGTCCGATCGCCCGGAGGCACCTTTCCGCGTCTTGCGGCGTAGATCGCGGCGCCGATCGCGAGCGCGATGCCCCCGGCGATCCAGCTCTTTCTCTGCGCGGCGGAGAGGAACAGGAGGCAGAAGGCGAGCGCCGCAATCGGTATGACCGGGCCGCCCGGCAGGCGGATCGTCCGGGGAGTCGCCGGCATCTTGCGCCGCAGAACGGGGACGGCGGCCGCCGTGCCGATGTAGGTCGCGAGTCGCGCAATCGCGGAGAGCATCGCCAGGCGCTCCGCGAGCCCGAGGGAGCCCTTCGCGGGGAACAGAAAGTTGATCGACCAGTCGAGGATGATGAGGGCGAGCGCCACGCCGGTCTGGGTCAGGATCGCGACGTGCGGAGTGCGGTAGCGCGGGTGGATCTTCGCGAAGACGGCGGGGAGCCTGCCGGTCTCCGCGAGCGCGTAGAGATAGCGGGGACCGGCGAGCACCGTGTTGTTGTTGGTGCCGAGTACCGAGAGAACCGCGCCGAGGGTCAGGATGAAGCCCCCGACCGGCCCCATCATCATCGCGGCGGCATCGGCCAGGGGAGTCGGCGAGGATCCGAGTTTCGGAATCGTCCCGATCGCGACGAGCTGCACCGTGGTGTAGATCGCGGTCACGATGGCGATCTGCGTGATCAGCGCGAAAGGAACGTCCCGTTTCGGGTTGACGAACTCACCCGCGGGAGCGGGCGTGTTCTCGAAGCCGGCGTAGGCGAAGAGGACGAGGAGCGCGGCTTCCATGAAGTTGGCGCGCTCCGGCACCGGGACCGGGAACACGCGGCCCCAGTTCACCCAGAAGAGTCCTACCGCCACGAAGAGTACGAGGGGCAGGACCTTTCCCCAGGCGAGGATGACGGCGGTCCGCGCCCCCGACTTCACACCTCGGACGTTGATCCACGTGAGCACGAGCAGAGGCAGGACGATCGTCGCCGCCTGGCCGATCCCGCCGCGAGCGCCGGGCCAGAGGTAGCCGACCGCTCGCGCGAAGAAGACGGAGAGTCCGGCGATCGAGGAGATGCGCGCGATCCACGTCATCCAGCCGACCTCGAAACCGACGAAGTCGCCGAACGCGGCGCGCGTGTAGACGATCGCGCCTCCCGGCCGGTCGAAGAGGCTCGAAGCCTCCGCGAAGCAGAGCACGAGGAGGAGGACCGCGAAACCCGCCGCGAGAATGGCCCAGACGCTCGCCGGGCCCAGCAGCTGGGCCGTGGCGACCGGCAGGATCAGGTAGACGCCGCTCCCGATGACGTCGTTGACCGAAAGCGCGACGATCTGCCAGCGCGAGACCGCCCGAAGGAGACCGGTCTCTTTGTCGATCCGCTCAGTTTCGGGGGCCAAAGTGCGGCCATTCTCTTCCGACAGCCGCCGTTTCCAGAAATCCAAAATGAAAGAGCCCGGGTCTCCCCGGGCTCCTTCGGACGCTAGACTCTGTCCCTATCCGTTCCAGCGCGCCTTCGTGCCGCGCGCGTCGATGTGGACGAACGGGCCGTGGGAAGAGGTCGCCGGATAGATCCCGATTCCGCCGACGAGGTCCGGGTCTTTGCGCTCGACGGCGTCCGCAGCCGACGCGACGATCGCCGCATCTTTCAGATCGACCCGCCCGTCGTGGTTCAAGTCATCCAGGCGACCGTCGTGATCGTCGTCGGGATAGACATCCGCCGCGTCCCCGTACTGGTGGCGCGACACGGCCGAGCGGCCGCCCGGCCCCACTCCCTGCTCGTTGTACTGCGGCGTGCGGAATCCGCTCATGATCGTCAGGCCCTTCACGGGATATCCCATCGCGTGGAGCTGCGCGATCGTGAGCTCGAGCTTGTCCAAGAGACGCCGGTCGAGCACGACGTATTTCGGCCAGACGTCGCTCTGATCTTTCGTCACGAAGTCACCCAGCTTGAAGTGCTCCGAGACGCTCGTTCCGATGGTCTCGTGGGTGACCTCGATGAAGCCCCTCGGGGTCGCATAGTTCGGGCTGCGCGGCTCGCGCCCTTCATTCGGCCAGTTGCCGATCCGGTAGGAGCCGATGCGGCCGTTGACCTTTGCGGAGAACGGCTTCATCACGACCAGGGAGAGGTTCCCGAGCGCAGTGTTCGTTGCGTCCGCCGTAAGCGGATAGACGCCGGGCTCGCTCGAAGCCGAGGTCAGCCTCCCGGCCGTGAGGTCGCCGGGGAGCGAGAAGATCGCCCGGAGCTTTCCGGACTCTCCAATCAGGGCCGACAGGCTACCGAAGGCGGTCGCGGAGCTTCCGGTTGTGGGCGTGAGCGAAAGGACCGCGAGAACGGGGACCGCGACGAGGAAACGCACCAGCCAGGCTTTGGAAGTCACGGTGATCGTGGCCCTTTCTTCGACAGAATGGCCGGGGGATTCCGGCAGCAATCCTAGCCGGTTGTCGATGCCTGGAGCAATAAAAGAACGCCCGGGTCTGCGCCTCTATTCCAGTCCGAGCCGGAAAAACGACTTTCCCAAGCTCCTGTAAACGCTCAACTTAGACGCTCGGCGGCTCGAGCCGGAGGCGCGCTCAGCGAGGCAGGAAGTAGAACGCGACGGCGGCGATCAGGTACAGCGCGAAGAGCCGGATTCCCTCGAGCCAGTTCGTCTCTCCGTCGAGCGATATGTACGCGAAGATCGCAGAAGAGGCGAAGAGCGTGACGAGCTCGATCGGCTGGAAGATCAAGTCCATCGGCCGGATCCCGAGGCTCGGGAGGACGAGCAGAAGGGCGACGAAGACGGGCGATCCGGGTGGAGGAATTCGCCGCGATCGAAAGCGCCACGTCCATCTTGTTCCGGTATGCGAAGACGATGGCGCTGGAGTTCTCCGCGACGTTGCCCGGGATCGGAATCACGATCCGGCCGATGGCGCCGCACGGCGCGCCGATCATAAGGGCACGCGACCGCGACCGTTAGACTCCCGCGATGCTTCGCGCCGGAATCGTCGGGCTTCCGAACGTGGGCAAGTCCACGCTCTTCAACGCCCTGACGCGCACGCGAAAAGCGGAGGCCGCGAACTACCCGTTCTGCACGATCGAGCCGAACGTCGGGGTCGTCACGGTGCCCGATGCCCGGCTCGAGACGCTGGCGAAGATCTCGCGGACGACGCGGATCATTCCAACGACGATCGAGTTCGTCGACATCGCGGGGCTCGTGAAGGGGGCGTCGAAGGGGGAAGGGCTCGGAAACAGGTTCCTCCAGCACATCCGCGAGGTCGACGCGATCGTGGAAGTCGTGCGGTGCTTCGAAAGCCGCGACGTCCTGCACGTTGCCGGTGCCCTCGATCCTCTCGGGGACATCGAGACGATCAAGACGGAGCTGGTGCTCGCCGATCTGGAAACCGTCGGCCGGTCGAAGGAGAAGGCGGAAAAGACGGCGCGGGGCGGCGACCGGCAGGCGAAGGCGCTCCTGGCGGTGGCCGAGAAGCTCGAGAAGCATCTCGATTCCGGGAAGCGCGCGCTCACCCTCGTGCTCGATTCGGAAGAAAAGGAGATCGCCCGCCGGCTCTTCCTCCTGACCTCCCGGCCGATGATCTTCGCGGCGAACGTCGGAGAGGACGACCTCGCGCGCGCCGGCGAGCTTCCCCGCGTCGCCGCGGTCCGCCATTACGCGGAGACGCACGTCGGCACCGAAGCGGTCGTGGTTTCCGCCGAGATCGAAGCGCAGCTCGCGGAGCTTCCCGACGACGAAGCCGCGGATTATCTCGCCGGGTTGGGCGTCGCCGAATCCGGAGTCGATCGGCTGATCCGGGCCGTGTACCACCTCCTCGGGCTGCGCACGTTCTTCACGGCCAGCGAGAAGGAGGCCCGCGCCTGGACCTTCCACGCCGGGGATACAGCGCCCGCGGCCGCGGGTGTCATCCACTCCGACTTCGAGCACGGCTTCATCAAGGCGGAGACCGTCTCTTTCGACGACCTGGTCGGCGCCGGTTCGATGGCGGGGGCTCGCGAGCGCGGCCTGCTGCGGCAGGAGGGAAAGGACTACGTCGTCGCGGACGGCGACGTCATCCTGTTCAAGTTCAACGTGTAGTTCGGGGTCAGGTCTTCACTGACACGCATGGCATTCGATTCGTCGAAGTGCGCTTGCCATCTTCGCGAAGCGAAGTGGCAAGTGGAGACCTGACCCCTCTTCTACGAGATCGTGAACACCGTCGAGCCCACCGGCGCGCCGTTCAACAGAACGTCCACGCGATACGTCCCGGCCGCCCATCCCTTGGTGTTCGCGGCGTGGAAGCTCGTATAGCCGTCGCCCGCCTTGTCCGTCACGATCTTGTCTTCTGTCAGCTGCTTTCCGTCCGGCCCGAACCAGCGAGCGGTGATCTCCGTGCCGATCGGCGCGCTCGAGGTCCACATCGTGACGTACACGGTGTCTTTCTTGCCGAACGTCGTCGCGGCCTCTCCCGGGCTGTGATCGGCGTTCACTGCCTTGGCAACGGTGATCCTTTCGACATGCGCAACCGGCGCTGCCGGGACCGGCGAGGCCTGAACCACGGCCGGCGGCGCAGCTCCGGCGGGCGGGGTGGAAACCGTCTCACCCTTCTTGCAGGCAAACGTTGCCGCGGCGGCGACCAGAGCCGACGCGAGAATTCGGAATCTCGTCTTGTTCATCCTCCCTCCGCTCAAATCTCGGGGAGCCGAAGCACCTGCCCCGGATAAATCAGGTCGGGATCCTTGACGTGATCCCGGTTCTCTTCGTAGATCTTCTCCCAGAGACTCGCCTTGCCGTAAACGCGCTGCGCGATCTTCGAGAGCGAGTCGCCTTTGACGACGGTGTAGCTCTGCATCGTGTGGTCTTCCTTCGAGGAGAGCTGGCTGCCGCCCCCGGACACGATGCCGCTGTCGGCCTGGTCGGAATCTCCGATGGACGTGCTCCCGCCGGAGACGATTCCATTTTTGTTGTCGGGCATGGATCCTCCTCTCTTACGTTGAAATGCATTCTCCGTGCCGAATCATCTCCGGGCACCCCGAGCGAATTGCTCGTAAAGATCGACCTCGAAGGCGCTTCCGATCGCCACCGGGATCCGCTCGTGGAGCTTGCGCGGAGCGAGGTCGAGAACTCTTTCCCTGCCGGTCGAGGCGCGGCCGCCCGCCTGCTCGACGACGAAGGCGAGCGGATGACACTCGTAAAGCAGCCGGATCTTTCCGGAAGGCTTTCCGGACGACGCCGCGGCGGGATAGAGGTAGATCCCGCCTTCGATCAGGATCCGGTGGACGTCGCCCACCATCGAGCCGGAGTAACGGGTCGAATAGGGGCGGCCACCCGACTCGTCCGGCTCCTTCAGGTGTTCGACGAACGCTCGATCGGCCTCCGTCCATCCCGCGCGGCGGCCTTCGTTCACCGCGTATCCCCGTCCCTGCTTGGGCGTCTGGAGACCCCGGCGGACGAGCACGAACTCCCCGATCGAGGGGTCGAGCGAGAAGACGTGCGTTCCGTTCCCGCTGGTGTAGACGAACAGAACGGCCGGGCCGAAGAGGATGTAGCCGGCGGCGACCTGCTCGGTGCCGGGTCGGAGCAGGTCGGCCTCCGTCCCGTCGCGGCGGGGCCGGATCGAGAAAATCGTCCCGAGAACGCCGTCGACATCGATGTTCGAGGAGCCGTCCATCGGATCGAAGAGCACGGCGTACCGCGCGCTGTCGGCGTTTCCGCGATAGACGTGGGGTTCCTCCAGCTCTTCGGACGCGACGAAGCTCACGAGGCCGCCGTAGTCGAACGTCTCGACGAGAATTTCGTTCGCTCGAACGTCGATCTTCTTCTGTTCTTCGCCGGAGACGTTCGCGGTCCCGGCCGAGCCATGCGTGTGCTGGATGTCGGCGATTGCGAGCTCGCGCGCGATGCGTTTGCCCGCGACCCCGAGCCGCATGAGGAGCAGCGACAACTCGCCGGTCGCCGCCGG
>Ga0075425_100008494_pt1 | contig 10889 bp, 7 predicted proteins | sample SoiMethybrSBSTD4_FD_75300 | JGI IMG/M metagenome (GOLD analysis project Ga0075425, IMG submission 75300) | Bulk soil microbial communities from a Populus tree surrounding site in Tennessee, USA - Soil MetaG P. TD hybrid SBSTD4 | ecosystem: Environmental > Terrestrial > Soil > Tree plantation...
TCCGGCGTGGGCGAGCTGCATCCCGGCCGCGGATTTCTGTCCGTGAATGAACCGGACGATGCGCGCCAGCCCGGCGATGTGATGTTCGTCCCAGATGCCGAGGTCGTGCGGGCTGATACGTCCTTCCGGCGTCACCGCCGTCGCTTCCGTGAAGACGAGCGCCGCGCCGCCGACCGCGCGGCTGCCCAGATGCACGAAGTGCCAGTCGTTCGAGAAGCCGTCGACGCTCGAGTACTGACACATCGGCGACACGATGATGCGGTGCGGAAGCGTCAGGTTGCGGAGACGGATCGGCTCGAACAGATGCGGCATCACCGCATTCTAGTGGACGGTTGGAGGCGATCGTGGATTAACGCGTGATGTTCGTGAACGCGCCGGTCGTCGTGCGCGTGTTGTCGTGGCTCGTCACGGCGAGACCGATCTCGACGGTCGACCCCATCGCAATCGACGCCTGGCCGACGAGGGTCCAGTTCGCGCCGTCCGCCGACACGTACCCTGAGAAGATGCTGCCGGCGCGGACGATCTTCACCCAGTACGGCGCGGCGGCAAGAGGACCGGAGACGTTGATCGCCGAGGCGCCCGCGCTCGCGCGATATTGGAACGCGGTGCCTTTCGCGCTCGTGACGATCATGTCCGCGAACGCGGCGTTCGCCGACAGTCCGTTGCGGATCATGACTGCGGCTTTCGCCCAGCTGTTCGTGTTGCCGAGCGATGCCACCCGCGCGACGAGCTGGCCATCGCCCGTCATCGACTGACAGGCAAAGTTGAACGCGTCCGCCGTGCCCCAGATGTCGGTGCCGGATCCGACGACGCTGAACGTGTTGTTCGCGTACGACGCGACGCCGTTCACGCCGACGGCCCCAATATCGACGTCCTGCCAGCCGGCGGGCAGCGCGCTCGCCGTCGACACCGACGTGGTGAAGCTCGCCACCGGTCCAGCCGCCGCCATGTCCGCCATCGTCTTCGAGACGATCTTCCAGTAGTAGGTCGTGCCCGATGCGAGCGCCGGCGTCGTGTATTTCTGGAGCGTCGAGGTGGAAGGACTGGGACCGAGGTTCACGTTTGCAGCGAGGAGCGGCGGCGTCGGCGAGGTCCCGAAGTAGATGTCGTAGTTGTGCGCCCACGGTCCCGCATACCACGTCAGCGTCGCGGTGGACGTCGTCACCGTCGCGCCCGAGGCGGGCGACTTGTACTTCGGCACGTCGGGGGGCAGCGGCGCGAACGCCGTCGTCTCGGCGGCGAGCAGCGGGTTCGAGTTCTGCCACATGCGTTCGAACTGGATGACGAACCACTGGAACAGCGCGTTTTTCGTCGTGAAGTAGTTGTGCTCGGCCTGCGAGGAGGCGGACGCGGTCGTCCAGTTCGACGATCCGAAGATCGCCATGTTCTGGCCGTACAGCAGCGTCACCTTCTCGTGGTTCTCGCCCGCGTGGCCGCGCCATCGCAATTGGATGCCGGCGGTGTAGAGCCGATCGACGTTCCACGAGTCCCACAGGTAAGACGGATCGCGATACTGATTGTTCTCGACGATCAGCCGGACGGGCACACCGCGCGCGTGCGCGTTGATGATGGCGTCGGCGTGCCGGCGATCGGTGATGCGATAGATGATCCCGTCGATCTTCAGCGTCTCGGCGTTGTAGCGCGCGACCGATCGCGTGGCGAAGTTCTCGGTGGGCGGGAAGTTCATCGATGGATCGATGGGATAGGTGGGATACGTGCGCGCCGGCGTGACGATGTTCGCGTAGTTGGTGAAGCTCGTCGTGTCCGTCCACGCGTCGTCGAACTCCGTCTTGAAGCTGTTCGTGACGGCCGGATCATCCGTGTAGAACACCGTCTCGGCGACGTAATTCGTGTACGGGCTCACCGGGACGAACGCATCGGGACTGTAGTTCGCCGATCCGAATTCGACCGTGTTCTGACCGGCGAACAGCATGACCTTCCAGTGGAGGATCCCGCTCGCCGTCCGTTTGCGCAGCGGAATGCCCGCCTGCTGAAAGCCGGCGATCATCTGGTCGTTGCCCACGTAGGTCGGGTTCGCGCGCGGATCGATCAGAATCCTTACGGGAACGCCGGCGTTCCATCGCTGGATGATCGCGTTCATGTAGCGCGAGTCCTGCATGAACCAGAACGCCACGTCGATGCCGACCTTCTCGTTCTGAATCAGCGTCAGCAGCTGAGTGCGGCAGTTCGAATTCGAGGGATCGCAGAGACTGTCGGCGCCGCGTGCGGTGACGGAACAGGCGAGCACGGTCAGCGTGATGAGGGAGCATCGGCACGCCGCGCGCGACAGTCTCATGCACCGTTGGATTGCCAGCCGGATGCCACAGGTCGCGCTTACGTGGAAACGGAAATCGTTTGCCACACCTGTGCAGCGGCGGGTGGTACGAGTGGTAAGCCGGTTCGGCTTTCACCGATGTTTCAACATTTTTTTACGAGCCACTCGCGTCCCGTTTGCACAAGGCCGTGTCGTCAAAGTGTGCGCCGCGGACGTTTTTACACCGTGGATAGGCACCACGTCGTGTCGTGCAGCCAGCACGACGATGCCGGTTCGTGTGGATCGCGGCGCAATCGCGCAATCCGCTGCCACGCGGCCGGACCTGCCGTCAGCGCCTTGCCCAGGCGCGCGTTCTTCTCGTCGTCGCGAACACCGACGGCCGAATAGATCGCGACGAAGCCGATGACGCGGACGGCCGAGCCGGCGGCACCGTCATCGTGAACGAGGAGCACGAGTCCTTTACCGATCGTCGAGCTCTGCCCTGGGACACTCGGCGGCATGGTTGCCGTCAGCGGAAGGATCATGCGGCCGCCGGTCGCCAGCGCGTCGAGCCACGGATCGAGCGGATGCGTCACGCCGGCGTTGACGAGAATGGCGTCGAACGTCCCGTCGAGCGGCTGCGACGCGTCGCCGTGCCGGACGGTCACCCACGGCATGCCCGCGAGATTGCGTCGCGCATCGGACGCGAGCGTTTCGTCGACGTCGAACGCCACGACGCGGCCGCCGGCCCCGACAACGTGGGCGATCAGCGCAGTGTAGTAGCCGAGACCGCATCCGATGTGCAGCACGCGCTGACCGCGATCCAGAGCGAGCGCATCGAGCCACGCTGCGACCGTTCCCGGCTGACCGTTGAACAGCATCCGCGACAGATCGATGGCAATCGCGATGTTGTGATAGACGCGTTTGGGATCGGCATCGGGCGTCGTTCGCGTGCGCAGGTCGCCGCTCATGGCGGCGGAGGCGTCGGAGAGGACGGACCATGGTCCCGGGGCGAGAAAGTCTTCGCGCGGAACCGACGCCAGCGCTTCGACGATCGCCTGGCTGGAGAGATTCGCGACCGCTTCAATCTCCTCCGCATAGAAGCGCCGCAGCGCGGCGATCACTTCTTCCTCCGTTTGCGTGTGCGGCCTTTCGTCGGCTCCGCACTGTCGTGGGACGCGACCGCACCGCCGGGCACGGCGCCGGATCCGAAGAGCGGCATCGAGTAGAAGTGCACGTGCCTGTCAATGCGCACCGCCCGTGGCAACCCGTCCTGCCCTCCTGCCCTATCGCTGAAACGCATACGACAGCTTCACGAAGAACTCACGGCTCGCGGGCACCAGGCGATCCACGCGATCGACGGTGGCGAGCGTCCGGTCGTCCCCGTAGCCCACGAACATCACCGACTGCCAATTGAGCTTGTAGGCGATGAGCAGCGAGCTGCTGAAATCTCCGGTCGTTGCATCGACCTGGTCCACGTAGAGCGACGGATCGCGATCCGTTGCGACGTACTGCGCGATCGCCCGCACGAAGAACTGCGACGTAAAAGTATACGTGCCGCGGATCCGCGAGACATGGGCGGTGAAGAGCCGCCGGCTCACCGGCGTGTCCACCTTGACGTTCACCCACCGCTGGTTCTGCACCATCTCCACTTCGAGATGGTCCGTCGGATTGACGCGCGCCGTCAGATTGAGCGTCGTGCCGTGGCCGGGCCGTGCGTTCGCGAAATCGATCTCTTCGCCCGTCGTGCCGTTCAGCGAGATCTGCGACACGCGGCGCGATGGACTGAACTGCGCGATGTACCCGAACTGCCGCCGGCCGATGACGACGCCGCCGGCGCGGTCGCGCTCGTCGATATAGCGGAACTGCATGAAGCCATTGAACCGCGCGTCCATGCCTACGCCGGGCGTGACGCTGCGCGTTATCAGCGCGCCGTCGCGCTCCTCCTGGTAATCGACGTTCATGAACGTGCGCACGCGACGGAAGAATCCGGTCGGATACACGGTCCATCCGGTCTGGCCGTACCCTTCCCGGTAGCCGACCTGCGGCACGAATCCGGTGTCGGCGCGGAATCCGCTCGTCACGTCTCGGTACATGCCGAACCAGTCGAGATGCGTGGTGTTGTGCACCCACTGCGCGGTGCCGGCCGCGCCGGCGAACGCCTGCCCCGTCCACTCGGGCGCAAGATCCGGCCGGTTCGGCGTGCGCGTGTCCGTGAACAGCCACTGCCCGCTGACGACGTCGTTGCCCGACGGACGCCACTGAAAATCCGGACCGGCGACGCGGTTGTGATCCGGACCGTTGTGGACTTCGCGGTCGGTGACGAGCAGCCCGAGAAACGACAGACCGACGTAGCGCTTCGCGCGCGCGACGAGCACCGTCGATCCGAAGTCCTGCGGCGCGGTCGACGAGTCGTTCGGTCCCGGCAGGACCACCGTGCCGCCGCCGGCATCGTCGGCGACGAGCACCGTGTAGCGCACGCCGGCTTCCTTGCCCGTGACGCGGCTGCCCCATCGAGGTGCCGTGATCGTCCGCGTATACACGGCCTGAATCGGCGTCTGAAGCAGATCGACGCCCTCGAGGAAGAACGGACGCTTTTCCGGATAGAACAGCGCGAAGCGCTCGTTCGCGGCGATCTGCGCGGTGTCGGACTCGACCTGCGAGAAATCAGGCTTGAGCGCGACGTCGAGCACGTTGTCGGCGTTCGGGGTCCACTTCGCGTCGAGCCCCACCTGTCCGTCGACCGGTTCGTTGTGAAGCGGCGATCCGACCACATCGCCGGAGGAGGCCGACTGGCTCGCGCTCACGTACGGCGCCGCGACGAGGTGGCCGCCTGAGGGCAGACGCTCGAGTCCGACGAGCTGGTTGTACCGGCAGACGAAGCAGTTGCTGTCCCGCGGCAGCTTCGCCGAAAAGAATTGATATCGATAGTCGCGCGGATAATTCCGATACAGGATGATTCCCCACGTCTGCGGATCCACGTTCCTGTAGCGCAGCGACGAGAACGGAATGCGCATCTCGAGCGTCCAGCCGTGATCGTTGATTCGCGCAGCCGATTGCCAGAAGAAGTCAGGCGACGAATCTTCGCCCGACGCATCGTCGGAAATCGCGTCGTACTGGATGTTGTGGGGCGTGACGACGAAGAACGTCGCCGTGTTGCCGGTGTGCTGCGCGTCGATGAGCACGCCGCCGTAGTCGGTGAAGCCGTGGCCGATGTTGTCGCGATCGGTGAACGGCGCGCGGATCGCGGACGGGTTCGGATCCTCGAACTCGAATCCGGCATAGAAGTATTGATCGTCGAACGTGAGATAGCCGACGTTCTTCACCGGCGGCTCGATGTTGTCGCCCGGCCTCACCTCGTACCATTTGTCGACGCGCGTGGCATGCTGCCACGCCTCGTCTGACAGACTTCCGTCGATGACGATGGGCGTAGTGGCTCGCGACACACGAATGGTCTCGCCCTCGAGCCCCGACTGCGCCAGCGTCGTCGACGCATACAGCAGTCCGACGACGACGGCGAGCGCGCACGTTCGCCGATTGATCATGGCCGATCCATTGCAACCGTAGTACTCTTGCGGTTTGCGATCATTCACGGTCGCATATGCCTGCCTGCGTCCGCCTCGGCCCGCCGCGCGCCCGTTTCTCGTCGAGTCGACGCAGTCGCGAGAAAGGTTTCCGTGAGAGCTGCCTGTGTGACTGTGACGCTGCTCGTCGCGTCGACGGCGCTGCCCGTTCCTTCGGCGGCGCAGGGTCCGGGGGCGCCGCCCGGGGCACCTCAGCGGACGATTCAGCAATCACCGCCGTTGACCATACCGAACACGACTACGTTTCTCGGCGGCATCCCAACCGGACCCGCGACGGGCGAGGTCGTCACCATTTCCGTCATAGACGCGATCCGGCGCGCGATCGATCACAACCTCGGCGTGCTCACGGCCGAGCAGGGGGTGAACCGCGCCGGCGGCGCGCGGTGGCGTGCGTTGGCAGAGCTGTTGCCCAACGTGAACGCACGCGTGTCCGAGACCCGTCAGACGATCAACCTGGCGGCATTCGGCTTCGGCAGCAGTGCGGGATCGCCGTTCGTTGGTATTCCATCAATCGTCGGACCATTCAACGTGTTCGACGCGCGAATCCTCCTCTCGCAGTCGATCCTCGATTTCGGGGCCACCGACAGCGCGCGATCGGCGTCGCACTCCGCCGAGGCGGCGCGTAATACTTTCACGAGCGCGCGCAATTTTGTCATTCACGTCGCGGGAAACCTGTACATCCAGGCGCTTGCGGCCGCCGCGCGCGCCGAGGCCGCGCAGGCGCAACGGCTGACGGCGCAGACGCTGCACACGCAGGCGCTCGATTTGAAGCAGAGCGGCATGATCGCGGGCATCGACGTGCTGCGCGCCGAAGTGGAGCTGAACGCGCAGTCGCAGCGCACCAGCACCGCCGCGAACGACGCGGAGAAAGCCAAGCTGCAGCTCGCGCGCGCCATCGGACTGCCGCTGGGTCAACGCTTTCGCCTCGATCCCAATCTGCCCGAGCTTCCCGATCCCGATCAGACGCTCGAGCAGGCCGTCGAGACGGCATATCGAAACCGCCCCGATTATCTCGCGCAGCTCGAGCGCGTGAAGGCCGCCGAGTTGGCGCGTAGATCGATCCAGGACGACCATCTGCCGTCGCTTCGCGTCAACGCCGACTACGGCGCGATCGGCCTGACGCCGTCCGAGGCACAGGCCACGTTCGGCGTGTCGGCCGTAGTCGACGTGCCGATCTTCAACGGCGGGCGGACGCGCGGTCAGCTGGCGGAGGCCGAGGCCGACCTGCGCAGCCGCCGCGACGAAGCCGATGACATGAAAGCGGCCATCTTCTACGAAGTGCAAACGGCTTTCTTGGACCTGCAGACAACGCGCGAACAGCTGTCGGTCGCGACGAAGGCGCGCGATCTCGCCGCGCAGCAGCTCGTGCAGGCGCGCGACCGGTTTGCGGCGGGCGTCGCGAGCAACATCGAAGTCGTGCAAGCGCAGGAGGCGGTCGCGGTCGCCTCCGAGCAGTACATCTCGTCGAAGTATGGATACGATCTCGCGAAGGGCGCGTTGATTCGCGGCACGGGTACGAGCGAGACGATTCTCCGCCAGATTACGGGAGGTAGCCGCTGATGGTTGATCAGCAGACCGTCGACAGGCCGCCTCTCACGCAGCAGCCTCGCTTTCGCATCATCGTCGGCGTCGTCGTGATCGCCATCATCGGGGTGGTGCTCTGGTTCATCTTCGGCGGCAGCAGCGAATCGACCGACGATGCGCAGATCGATGCGTACGTCACGCCGATTTCCGCGCGCGTGGGCGGCACCGTCACACGCGTGGCGGTCGACGACAACCAGTTCGTCGAGGCCGGTGCGCTGCTCGTCGAACTCGATCCGCGCGACTACCAGGTGGCCGTCGACAAAGCACGCGCCGAGCTGGCCGATGCCGAAGCCGGCGCGATGGCGGCGCGCAGCAATGTGCCAATCACGTCGACGGCTGCGACGAGCGGCGTAACGACGGCCCGCGGCGGCGTCGTCCAGGCGGAGGGCGCGGTCGCGGCCGCCGAAAAAGAAGTCGAGGCCGCGCGCGCACGATTGGCCACGGCACAAGCGCGACAGCGCGAAGCCGAGGCGAACGCCGCGAAGGCGGCCCGCGATGTCGAGCGGCTGCGCGGGTTGCTGGCCAAGGACGAAGTCTCGCAGCAGCAGTTCGACGCCGCGAACGCGGCGGCGGAAGCACAGCGCGCAGCCGTCGAAAGCGCGCGATCGCAGGTGACCGAGGCGGAAGCCGGGATCCGCGTCGCCGAAAGCCGATTGACGCAGGCGCGTGCCGCCGCGCAGCAGGCGCTCGCCGAGCTCGCGACGGCGCAGACCGGGCCCGAGCAGGTGACGGCCACCAAGGCGCGGGCGTCGGCCGCCGAAGCGCACGTGCAGCAGGCACGCGCGACGCTCGCACAGGCGGGGCTGAACCTTCAATACACGACCATCACAGCGCCGGCCCGAGGCACCATCTCCAGAAAGAACGTCAACGTCGGGCAGGTCGTTCAGCCGGGACAGCCGCTGCTCGCGCTCGTGGCGCGCGACACCGTCTGGGTGACGGCCAACTTCAAAGAGACGCAGCTGAAGAACATGCGACCCGGACAGCGCGCGACCGTCAAGGTGGACGCGTTCGGCGGCCGCGAGTACACGGGCAAGGTCGACAGCCTCGCCGGCGCGACCGGCGCGAGGTTCAGCCTGCTGCCGCCCGAGAATGCGACCGGCAACTTCGTGAAAGTCGTCCAGCGCGTTCCGGTGAAGATCGCGCTGGACGCCGGACAGGATCCCGAACACCTCCTGCGCCCCGGTATGTCGGTCGTACCCACGGTCTACACGAAATAAGCTTCTCTGTGTCCTCCGTGGTGGCGAGCTGAATGTCTGAACAGCGACATGTCAATCCGTGGATCATCGCGATCTCGGTCGTGTCCGCGACGTTCATGGAAGTGCTCGACACGACCGTCGTGAACGTGTCGCTGCCGCACATCGCGGCGCGCTGATGACGCCGGCGATTTCGGCGTCGATCGCGAATGTCGGACACATCATGCCGGGCGGCACGGCGAGGATGAAAGCCACCAAAACGATCCAACGACCGACGTCGCGCGGTGAGGCGGATCGACCCCAAGTCGCCGGCATCGGCATCTCACATCCGGACCGCGTGCTCTTTCCGGCCGTGCCGGCGACGAAGCTCGATCTGGCGCAGTTCTATGCCGGCATCGCGGACTGGATCCTCCCGCATCTCGTCGATCGGCCGTTGACGCTCGTGCATTGCCCGAAAGGCGTTCCGCCCGCCGGCGCGCGCAAGGGCGTGGACTGCGTGTTCATGAAGCACGCGAAGGCGTGGGGACCGTCCGCGATCCGGCGTGTGCGCATTCGGGAGAAGACAAAGGTTGGCGAGTATCTGATCGTCGACTCGCTCCCGGCGCTCATCGGCCTCGCGCAGATGGACGTTCTGGAGATTCACACGTGGAACTCGCGCTTTTCACGACTGGAACAGCCTGACCGCGTCGTCATCGATCTCGATCCGGGAAAAGACGTGACGTGGGCGGGCGTGATCGAGGCGGCACGCGTCGTCCGCAAGCTGCTCGGCGTGCTCGATCTCGAGAGCTTCGTGAAAACCACCGGCGGGCGCGGACTTCACGTGGTCGTCCCGCTGACGCCGTCTGCCGACTGGACCGAGTGCCTCGAGTTCGCGCGCGCGCTGGCGATGGCGCTCGTCCGCCGCGACGCGCATCGATTCACGGAGCGGTTCGCGAAGGCCGGACGGCAGGACAAAATCCTCATCGACTACTTGCGCAACAACCGCACGAACACGGCGATTGCGGCGTTCTCGACACGCGCGAAGCCAGCGGCGCCGGTGTCGGTGCCGCTTGCATGGAACGAGTTGTCCGCCGCGGTCCCTCCTGACACGTGGACGATCAAAACAGTTCCCCGCCGGCTCGCGAGGCTGCGGAGCGATCCATGGAAAATGTATTGGACGTCGAAGCAGCGAATTCCACGCAACGCGGTCCGCGCCCTCGAAGCCATGTAAACTGATCGGGTGCGCGCGCTCGCTGTTGCCGTTGCCGCAATCGTCGTTCTCGTCGTGCCGCCGTCGACCGGCATTGCTCAGAGCGTCGACGCGGTGAGGCCTTCGTTCTCCGACTGGCTGTCCGGAGTCCGGCAGGAAGCGTTGTCGCGCGGCATCCGCCAGGACATCGTCGACGAAGCGCTGTCGAACATCGACGAGCCGATGCCGATCGTGCTCGAGCGCGATCGCACGCAGGCCGAGCTCGTGCAGTCGCTCGAGACCTACGTCTCACGCCGGCTGACGGCGAAGTTCGTCCGGACCGGACGCGAGATGTACGCGCGTCACCGATCGCTCATCGAAGCGGTCGGCGAGCGCTACGGCGTCGATCCGCACATCGTCGCGGCGGTCTGGGGCATCGAGTCGAACTTCGGCCGGTTCAGCGGCGTGCGTCCGACGATTGCGGCGCTGGCGACGCTCGCGTGGGATCCCCGCCGGTCGAGTTTCTTCCGTGGTGAATTGTTCGACGCGCTGGAAATTCTGAATCGCGGCGACATCTCGCTGGGGCGGATGCGCGGCTCGTGGGCGGGCGCGATGGGTCAGGTGCAATTCATGCCGTCGAGCTATCTGCAGTTTGCGGAAGACTTCGACGGCGACGGCCGGCGCGATATCTGGTCCACGCCTGCGGACGTGTTCGCGTCGATCGCGAACTACCTGAAAGGCCACGAGTGGAAAGCCGGCGAACCGTGGGGACGCGAGGTGAAGCTCGAGGCCGACGCGGCGCGGACGATCGTGCGCGACGTGGCACGACGCAGCGGGTCGTGCAGCGCGACGCGGGACATGACCGTGTCGTTGCCCGCGACCCAGTGGCGCGAGCTCGGCGTTCTTCTCTCGAACGGGACGAAGCTGCCGGCGGACGGCCCCGAGGGATCGCTTGTGTCAGGCTCGAAAAGGCACTACCTCGTCTACTCGAACTACGACGCGCTGCTCCAGTACAACTGCGCTCACTCCTATGCCGTCAGCGTCGGCGTGCTCGCCGACCGCCTCGCGTCGACTGCCACGTCGGCCGCAAAGCCGAAACGGCACGC
>Ga0075425_100008495_pt1 | contig 10889 bp, 9 predicted proteins | sample SoiMethybrSBSTD4_FD_75300 | JGI IMG/M metagenome (GOLD analysis project Ga0075425, IMG submission 75300) | Bulk soil microbial communities from a Populus tree surrounding site in Tennessee, USA - Soil MetaG P. TD hybrid SBSTD4 | ecosystem: Environmental > Terrestrial > Soil > Tree plantation...
CGCCGGACCTTGCTGACCATCTCGGTGCGCCCATTGCCCGCGTGCCAGTGACCAGCCAGCAGGCTACCGGGGCACCGGGCCCCCCGGACGGCGGATCCACCCCGGCGTCCTTGTTGCGGGTCAAGGGGGCCAGGGTGTCCACGGCGGTCGACTCCTGGCACGACCGGGAACAGATTCGCGGCGAAATACGGCATGCACTATTCGAGGGCCCCGGTGCGGCGCGCATCCTGAGCGTGACCGGGCCCCGGGGGATCGGCAAGAGCAGGATCGTGGCCAAAGTGGCCGCCGAGTTCGAGCGGCCCGATCCCGCCCGCAGCCCGGCGGAAGACTTCGATGCGCTCCTCTACGCGTCGCGCCCGACCGACGGTTCCCTCACAGTGGGCGGCCTCTACTACAGCGTGGCTGATCTGCTCGACGACCACAGCGCCGACCGGCTGCGGCGGCTTTGGGAAACGTCAGCGCAGGCGGCGCTGCCGGACCTCTGGGAGGCGATGCGGCACCGGCGCACCCTCATAGTGCTGGACAACCTCGACGATCTGCAGGACGCCGCTACCGGCGCGGTGCGCGATGAGGGGCTCGTCGCATTCCTGGAGTCGGTCTGCGCGACGCCGTACCCACCGCGCGTGCTCACCACCTCGGTGGTCCCACTTCGCCTGCCCGTCGAGCTGTCGCGGAATATCCGGCCCTTTCCGGTGGACAACGGGCTGGGGGACGAGGACTCCATCGCGCTGCTGCGCTCCTATGACCCTTCCGACGGCTTCGCCCAGTTCGGCGACGATAAATTGCGGCAATGGACAGAGCGGCTGCATGGGATGCCGTACGGGATCGTGAAGCTGGCGGGGCTGCTCACGCAAGTCACGCAAGATCCCTTCTCTATGGAGGACCTGCTCGAGTCACCGCAGACTCTCGATGAGCTTCTCCAGGAGCTGACGACGCGCGTCTTCGCCAGCCATAACGAGCCAGAACGCCAGGTGGTGCAGCTGCTCGCCCTGTCGAGCGTGCCGCTTCCTTACCGCGTGGTGCCGACCATGCTCAAAGGATTGTCCGATGCCAATAAAGGATTGCCCGACGCCGATACCCTGCGTACCGCCGTCCGGGCACTGGTCCGCAACGGCGGCATCCAGTTCGACGCGAAGCCGCCGCAAACGGTTCGCCTGCACCCGATAGAGGTCGATTGGTCAGCGACCGGCTGCTTACGCACGACCCTGGCCTGCAGGTGGCTATGGACTTGAGGCTGGCCGGCTGGTACCGGGAGCAGTGGCTTCCGCAGTCGCAGTGGCGCTCACCTGAGGACGTGGCTGCGCAGCGCCGGGAGTTCCATCACCGCTGGCGCGCCGGTGACTACGACGAGGCGCTGGTCGTGCTGGCGCAGGTGGCGAGATTCCTGGTTCGACGCGGGGACGCGGCGAGCGTGCGGAAGGCCGTTGAGGGCGCCGACGCCGTCACGCTGGGGCCGCGCGGCCGGGTAGCCAGGGAGCAGTGCCGGTACCTTGTCGAGTTTCTCGCCGGATCGTCGGACCGAGCCGAGACCGCCGCGCAGGCCGCCATCGACGCCGCCGATGCAGCCGGGATGCCGGACGTGACAACGGAGATGCAGGCCGAGCTGGCCACCGTTTGGCGGCATCGGGGTGAAAGCGAACGCGCCATCCAGGCGCTGCTCGCGGTCACCGAGGCCGGGCCGCACGTCGAACGCCAGGTACGGCTCGGGGCACTGTTCGAACTAGGCATGGCCTTCTGCTACGCGAAGCGCTGGGACGAGGCGTTGCAGGCTGCGGATGAGCTTGCGAAGACCATAGGACCATCGGACCAGGGAAAGCTCGCCAACCCGCCGGCCGACATCCGCGCGCTGGCCCGGTTCGGCGCTGGCGACTACGAAGGCGCACTGGCGGCGGCCAACGAAGCCGTGCGGCTCTACCTGGATTCGCCAAAACAGGACAACGCTGGTTACGCGTACAACGTCGCCGGGCTGGTCTGGCTCCACCGCGACGACCCCGAGCAGGCAGCCCAGCAGTTCGGCGAGGGCGAGCGACTCGGCGCCGAATTCAAGGTCGACCGGCTCACGGGAATTTGCGCGACGAACCAGGCCTGGACCCAGCTGCGTGCAGGCGACCGGGGTCGTGCGCTCGCCGCCGCCCGGCGCGCCTCGACTCTGCTCAGCGGGACCCGGGCTGGCATCGCTGAAGCATCGCGCATCCTGGAACAGCTGTTGTCGCCCGAGACGGGCCTGGATCCGCTCACCGCCCTCCTCCAGGCGGCCGCGAGCGCCGCCGACAACCCCGACGTGTACAGCCCGTCCAATGAGACGTGCGCCGCTGTCGCGGCCACCCTGGCGGCCCCGGTAGCGGCTGAAGGCACCGGGACCCGCGAACAGGACGCTGCTGTCCAGTCGGCGCTGCATGAACCGCAGTCCTGAGCCCGGCTCACGGGCCCGGGGCCCAGGGCTCGTCTGATGCCCACTGCCGACCGCTCCACCGCAGCCCACGGCGGCTGCTCCGCGACGGTCACCGGTGCCGCCACCTCGACCTGGAGCCGGCCCTGCGCCACCTGCTCGGCCGTGCCCACCCGGGCGCCGAGGACAGCTAGCGGCCGACCGGAAGGACGGCGTCGCGGCGGTTCCGGCGATTCTTGCTGGCGCTGGGACTGCCGGAGCCGTGGAGTGGGCTGCCGATGATGATGTTGTTGCGGTGTTCCAGCAGGGGCGCCCGGAGGCCCTTGCGCTCGCCTATAAGCGGTACGGGGCGCTGGTGTACACGATTGCGTTGCGGTCCCATGGCGATGCGGCTGATGCCGAGGATGTCGCGCAGCGGCGCGACCCGCTCCCACAGCGACCCCGGGAGAAGATCCTCGATCACGGCGGCCAGGTTGCCTCATACCGGTGATCATGCAAAGCAGCCACGCCGCACATTCAGAAATGATCTCTAAGTGGAGGCGCCGGCTGTCCTCAAGCGTATGGATGCCCTGCTCGAGCAGCCGCATGGCGTTTGCGAGGCTTGTTTCCGGCCCGGGGGATATCACTGTGGACATCGCGGAGCGATCGTTCACATCGAGGCCGGTAGCCGGCAGCGGGGAGGAAGTTGGCGCACCGGGGTTTTTGCCGCTGACCACCACGCAAGCATCGAGGGTCAGGAGTTTGAGTCCAAGCAATCTTGCCTGGACAAGAGCCCGGATGACTATGTGGCCCTGCCCGCGCGGCCGGTGCCGTACACCTTCCCCAGGCCGGAGGAGCCGAGGCGCAAGGGCTCGCCCTTCGGCCGGGCTCGGCGGAAACTCAACCCCTCGACGTGATCTGCCCACGCGGTCTAGGTCTTGATGTTCCTGCGCGGCTGGCGTGAGCCTCTAGCCGGGCACGGTAGGTTTCAAGGCGCTGCCGGATGTCGGACGCGTCGAAGTTCTTCGACGCGGTGTGCGCCAGCTCGCGGATTTGGTCGTAACGCTCGCGGCCCGCTCTGGTCCCCAGCACGTAACCGAGCCCAAATACGGCGACCGCAACCAGCTTCTTCATGACTCGTCCTGGTGACGGATGGAAGAGACGGCGGCGCTTGCGGCCGTCGCGGCGGCTGCCCCGCCAATGACGCCAGCTGTCACCTTCGCCACGCGACGCAAGCCACCCTTGGCCACGGCCGCCGCCGTAGCGTCCAAAATTCGCTCCCACTTGCTCTTATGCCTGAAAAGCCGCATCCGTTCGTTCCTTTCTCCGCCAGTCTCCGTGTCGCCCAGGCTTAGGCGCCCGGGCCTCCGCGTGTGCTGATTGCTGTGATGAGCTCGTCCTTGGTCATTGACGTCCGGACATCGGAACCCGTGGTCCGGCCGAGCCGCAGCAACTCCTCCTTGGTGAGCGCGTCGAGCGGCACGCCGCCTCTGCGGCTGGCGGTGTCGATAAGCTCGGATTTGCTCATCGACAACCGCCCCTCAACGTCAAGGTCTCCCGTCAACCGGAGCAGTTCGGCCTTGGTGAGCGCGTCGAGGTCTCCCCTGGTCAGCGCGTCGGGTTTCCCCCTGCCGTACCTGGGGGCAGCGGCCGAATTCCCGTCCGAGCCTCCGCAGTCGCCTCCGGCGCCGCCGCTTGCGGTCTGCCCCGGCTGATCGGGCTTGATAGTCCGGCGTTCCACCTGCGCGGCGCCTTCCTGCGCGTGCTTTGCCAGTCGATCAGCCTCCCGGCTGGCCTGCGCCGCGATCTCCTTCGCTGCCGTCGCAGCCTGGCTCGCCAGGTCCCTTGCCTCGATGAGGGCCTGACTCGCCTCCTGGATGGCCCCACGGGCCCTCGCCTGAGCTTGTTCAGCTTTCCGGTCCGCCTCCCCGGTGCGCGCCGACGCCTGCGCCTCGGCCTTTTCGATCGCCTTCCGCCCCGCGGCCTCCTCGGCACGCCGGTCCCGCTCAAAACGTTCCCTGGCCTCTTCCACAGCGCCCGCCACTTTGCGCTCGGTCTCACGGCGGACCTGCTGCACAAACTCCTCGGACTCGTGAGCGACCCGCGCAGCCTCATCTGCACTGTCCTTCGCTTCCTGTGCCACAGACAGCGCCCGGGTCTCTTGATCACGTGCATCCTCAGCAGCAGCGTCTGCCTCCCGCATCAGCGCGGTTACCGAGTCATGGCCGATGACAGGCAGAGCATCGGCGACTGATCGCCTGGCTACCTTGGCCTTCTCCCGAACTCTCGCTCCGGCCGCCCCGGCGGTTCCGGCCGCGGACGATGCGGCGCCAGAAACGCCCTCAGTGACGGAAGAGGCACCCGTAGCGGCCGACAGCGCGGGCTTCAGGGCCTTCGACAGCAACCAGGCAGCATTGTTCGGCAACTCGCTCAAGCCGGCAGTAGTAAGACGCGACAGGCGACGCGCCCGCTTAGTGTTCCCCATGGGCCCCTCCCCCGGTGGTTCCACTTGTCCTAGCTGGTTTGCGCTACCCACCAACCGCGGCCTTATACACGGAACCGGCGACTTCTGACTGGCTTCCCCATCCGCCACTGCTGCGCCCAGATTCTGCCCGGTACCTGCTACCAGCCAGCGCATCGAACCTGATACCGGTCGAGGGTGAGGTGGACACATCATGCGAGGTGGCACTGTCTCCCTCGGCGTCTAGCGTGCGGCGATCTGGGAGTACTGGAGTTTGCTATGCATCCACGCGGGTAGACAGGCGCGCCAGTTGGCGGCGGCCGAGTGGCCGAGTTGGCCAAAAGGATCAAGTGGCAAAGGGGCGGAGGCAGGCGCGCAGATGGTGTCCGAGACGAGAGCCGCGCAGCCGTCGGGGCGCAATGTGCTCGAGGAACTAGATTCACGCATCCCAACGAACTTCTACTGGTACCTGGCCGTGCTGGCCTGCGTCGGCGGGTTTCTGTTCGGGTACGACACCGCGAACATCGGCTCGGCGCTGGATTTCATTCCGTACCATCTGTCGAGCTTTTGGACGGGTTACCTGGTGGCCGGCGCATCGCTGGGCGCCGGCGTGGGGGCGCTCCTCGCCGGGCCGCTGACCGACCGGTTTGGGCGCAAGACGCTGCTCATCACCGACGCCGCCATCTACGCGGTCGGCGCGCTGCTGTCGGCGTTCACCGTGAATGTCTTCATGCTGCTGTCGTCCCGCACCCTCATCGGGCTCGCGATCGGCGCCGACTCCGCGATCGCCACCGCCTACATCGCGGAGTTCGCGCCCCGCGACCGGCGGGGGCAGCTGAGCATCATCCAGCAGTGGATGATCACCGTGGGGATCCTGGTGTCCTATCTGGTGGCCGTGGTCGTCTTGGTGGCTTTGCCGCATAGCGCTGGCAACTTCGACTGGAGGTTCATCCTGGGCGTCGGCGCGCTCCCGGCGATACTGGCGGTGGCGCTGCGGTCCAAGATGCCCGAGTCCCCCCGGTGGCTCATGCTGCATGACCGCTACGCCGATACCAGGAAGGCGTTCGGCCAGCTGGGGATGGAGACCACCGAAGAGGAGATCCGTACGGCGGCGGAGCAGCTGCGGGGCACGGTGGAAGAACGGCAGCGGAAGACGCAGTGGACAAGGGGCGTGATCCGGGCGCTGATCGTGGTCTGCGTGTTCTTCATTTTCCAGCAGATCACAGGGATCAACATTCCGTTCTATTACGGCCCGAAGATCCTGGCGACCTTCTTCCAGAGCGGGCACGATGCTGTCGCCGCCGCGGTGGCCGGTGTCGAGGTCACCGCTATCTTGGGCGCGGTCAACGTGATCGCGACCTATTTCGCGTTCCGCTGGATCGACAAGCGCGGCAGGCGCCCGCTGGCCATGGGGGGTTACGCGGGCATGGCGGTGTTCATGCTGGTCGCGGCCGCCGGGGTCGCATTCCTCACCGACATACCGAAGACCGTGGTGGTCATGGTCGGCTTCTCGTTCTTCATCACCTCGTTCGCGATCGGTGTCGGCGGGACGGGCTGGCTGATCCAGGGCGAGGTCTTCCCCACCTCTGTCCGCGGCCGGGCGGCTGCGATCGCCGCGGCCGTGGACTGGGTGGCCAATTTCGCGTTGATCGAGGCGTTCCCGGCCTGGCAGAATTCGTGGGGGCTGGCCTGGGTGATGGTGTCCTTCGCGGTTCTGTCGGTGGTGGCGATCGGATTCGTGTTTAAGTTCCTGCCCGAAACGAAGGGCCGCTCTGTCGAGCAGGTCGTCCAGATCTTCGAGAAGGAGGCCGAGGCCAGTAAGGCACCCGTCTAGCCAGAATCATTACCCAAGGAGCGTTGTGCGCCGCCGATCACGACGATGTAGTGGCGGGCACTGGCTGATCGCCAGCCGGCTGCGGCACCAAGAGCAACGCGATGGGTCGGCTGTGAACGTCGGGCGCACCTCCTGCCCGGTCGGCTCAGCCCTCATGTAAGTGGGCCGGGCGTTGGCTCTCCCGTGCTGGGGTAGCCGGAATTTGCGGCCGGAGGCGCCTGTGCCGGTCCCCTCCTCCGGGGTGGTGCAACCTGCTCGGCAGTGCGCGGCGGCGGCGGCGCGGACGGCCCGCCGTCCGCGCCGTTATGAGAGAGAAGTGATCGAGATGACGCAGATCAAGCTGCTGGTGATCATGCCGATGCCCGACGATGAGAAGGCGGATGAAGCATCCCGTGATAGCACCTTCACCGAGCAGGTGAACGCGATCCTCCGGTTCGACGATGGCTGGCGGCTGACCATGAACGGGGCGGAGTACCCGAGCGCGAAGGCGGAGGTCGCTGAGATGGCCGGCCACGCCGATGAGCCGCCGGTCAAGCAGGCCATCGAGTCCTTGGTCCACGCGGCGGCGGAGGCTGAGCGCGAAGCGGGCGCGGCCGGCAATGATGGCGAGGACGGCGACGCCGAAGGGATAAAGGCGCGCACCCAGGCTGAGGTGCTCGAGTTCGAGGTGCCGGAGGGTAGCAGCACGGTACGGGTCCGCGTGGAGCCAGAAGTGGTCGTCGAGGGCGGCGAGCAGCACATCAGGATCAAGGTCAAAGATCCCTCATGGGTAGAAGACACTGGGCCGACGAAGGACAAGGACACCAGCCCCGCCAAGGACAAGGACACCAGCCCCGCCAAGGACAAGGACACCAGCCCCGCCAAGGACAAGGACACCAGCTCAGCTGAGTAGCTGATCACCAGCAGCTGAGGGCGCTCCCGCCTTCCCCACCGGTCGATTCTGATCTGGATGGCGGCGGGCCCGGCTCTAATCCGAAAATCGGATCCCAGCCGGGCGCGCGGCAGCACCCGGCGGAGCGTCAGCGGAGCCGGGTGGGTGTGAAGCTGCTGTTCAGGCTGCTGGCTTGAGGGTGACTTTGTAGCCGAGGGCTTCAAGCTGGTGGACGTGAGCGCGCTTGCGGCGTTCGGGGTTGATGCGCTGGTGGTAGAAATCGCTGCCGAGGTCGGCGTAGCGGGCACCGGGATCGGATAGCAGGTGCCAGATGATCACGAGGAGGGAGCGGCCCACGGCGACGATGGCCTTTTTACTGCCGCGGCGGCGGGCGATCCGCCGGTACCGTTCGCCGAGGAAGCTGTCGGTCTTGGAGGCGCCGACGGCGGCTTCGCCAAGGATGCGGGCCAGGTAAGGATCGCCGTGGCCGGTGGAGCCCCTGCCCTTCTTCTTCCCGGCGGACTCTTTGACGCCCGGGGCGAACTTCGCCCAGGACGCGAGGTGGGCGGCGGTGGGGAAGCGCGTCATATCCGTCCCGACCTCGGCGATGATGATCGCAGCGGCGATGCGGCCGATGCCGGGGATCTCATCCAGCCGTCCTGCCGCCGCCGCGAAAGGGGCGATCATCTCCTCGATCCGGGCATCCAGCTCAGCGATGTCGGCGTCGATCGCATCGATCCGGGCGAGCATCCTGGCCAGCAAGAACGCGTGGTGTTCGGTGAAATGCCCGGTGAACGCCTCCTCCAGGACGCTGATCTTGCGGCGCATTGACGAGCGGGCCAGTTGCGCCAGCGCCTTGGGGTTCCGCTCGCCCGCGACCAGCGCGCCCATCATGGCCCGGCCCGACTTCCCGAAGATGTCAGAAGCCACGACTGAGAGCTTGATCTGGGCATCCTCCAGCAGCTTCTCCACCCGGTTCTTCTCCGCGGCCCGCACCCCGACCAGGTCGACCCGGTAGCGGGTCACATCACGCAGCCGGCGGATCTCCAGCGGAGGCACGAAGCTAGGCCGGATCATCTGCCGCTCGGCGACCTTGCACAACCAGACCGCATCGAGTTTGTCCGTCTTCGGACGGCCCGGCAGGTGCTTCACGTCCTTGGCGTTGACCAGCCAGGTCTCAAACCCATGAGCCTCCAGGACATAAAATACCGGCTTCCAGTAATCGCTAGTGGCTTCCATCACTACCCGGGTCACCCCCAGGCAGCGCAGCCGGTCCGACAGCCGCAGCAGCGAACCAGTCATCGTGGAATACGTCTCCACCTCCTGCAGCCGCCGCCCCCGCCTGCCCTCACGCGGCACCCGCACGCAGCACACCAACTCGGCCTTGCCGATATCCAGCGCCGCGACCCGCTCGATGATCTCCTCGCGATCGGCCGTCTCCTCCAGCACCCTGCCCTCTCCTCCCTGTTCAGCGGCCCGGTGGCAGTTGCCCGCAGGAGCTGCAAGGGACAGGCAGAATCTAATCCACGTGCTCGAAGCGACATTGAAGGCCCCACAGCGCGGCTCCCAGCGGCCCGGCTAGTACACGGCCTCCAGCGACCATAGAGTTCCGGCGTCAGCGGGCAACCACCACCGATTTTCAGCCCGGAACGGGCGTCCCCGCAGGGATATCAGGGGCTAGTACTGTCGCCTGAGGCTCGTTCAGCGGCAAGGTCGCGCACGTTCAGCACCGGCGCCACGCGGGCAGCGAGGCTCGCGGACGACATCGACCCGGGCCACGCCGAAGGGTTGCCATCGATCCCACAAGTTTCATTAATTCCTTTTAGGCCATCTTGGCAGCTCGATCCCATGGTGCTCGCCTGCATCGTGCGTTGACCGCGGCCGGTGCCTCCGTCATACTGTCAACGCCCGGCAGGCGCCGCGGCACGTGGTCCAGCAGTGCGGCTACCTATGTCACTTGTGGCAGTAGGAGTCAGCGATGCTCAAAGATCACGCCGGCGCTCCCCTCCCTCAGCCCCCGGGCCCTTCAGCTGTTCACGGCACGCCCCATGGCCAATACTCTGGCGCCGCGGAGAACTCGAGTCTCCGGCACGTGGCGCACCTGCAGGCGCCTGCCGGGGATGTCCCAGCCCAGATCAGACGGGACGGCACTAGTGGCACACGACGAACCGCCAGCTCCGCAGCTCGGCGAGCGGTACGGGGATCTTGTCGAGTCGCTCACCGACTTGGCCCGGACGCTGACTGAGACCGAGTCGGTCCGCGACACCCTGCAGAGCATCCTCGCACTCGCGCTCCGCTCGATCCCTGGGTGCGACGCGGCGAGCATCACGGTGTTTGACGCCAAGGAGCAGCCGAGTACCATCGCGGCCACCGACGAGAAAACGTACGAGCTGGATCGCCGCCAGTACCTCCTGCACGACGGGCCGTGCATGGACGCCGCTCGGCGCCAGCAGGTCAATCGATGGAACATGCACGACGCGGAGCAACGATGGCCGGAATTTACGCACCTGGCTGAGGAAATGGGCCTGCGGAGCTACCTGTCCGCCGGACTCGGCCTGGCGGGGCGACGGCTGGGAGCCCTCAATCTCTCCAGCCACGACATTGACGGCTTTAGCCAGCTGGACGAAGACGTTATCTCCCTGTTCACCGTGCCAGCTGCGGCGGCCATCGTGGTAGTCGGCCGCTACCTCCAGGCCCGCGACCTGGCCGGGCAACTCGAACAGGCCCTGCAGTCGCGGGCGGTGATCGATCACGCGATCGGCATCATCATGGCCCAGTCACGCTGTGACGCCGACCAAGCGTTCGCGATGCTCAGCCGGGCATCGAACAACCGCAATATCAAGCTCCGCGACCTAGCCACCGAGATCGTCACGCAGGTTGGCGGGCGGCCACCTTCCCATTCGGAAGACCCAGACACGCCATGATCGCGCTGAGTGCCGCTTTACAGCGGATCGAGGATGATCTTCGATCACCACATAACGACCTGTTCTGCGCCCATCACGCGTCATCGTCACGCGCAAATTGGCCGCACCGATCACGGCTCTTCGCGCGGTTGCCGCCAGAGCGCCGATCACGCTTTTGCGATCGGGGGGCGGGCCGGGCCTCGGACGCATGGCCCGCCCAGCGCGAGAGGCCTCACGGGGTCATCGGCAGGGTCTGCGAGTTCGCGTTCCATGGAAACGTCGCCCGGCAGCACTGGTGGTGCGGCGTACCTGATCCCGGCAACAGCCGGCAGGCGTGGCTGGCTACTGTTTTCCCGTGATCGCCATCCGTCCCGCCGCCGAGGCCGACGCACCGGCCCTGGCCAGCATCGCGGTGGCGGCCTACCAGCACTACGTGCCCAGAATCGGCCAGC
>Ga0075425_100008496_pt1 | contig 10888 bp, 3 predicted proteins | sample SoiMethybrSBSTD4_FD_75300 | JGI IMG/M metagenome (GOLD analysis project Ga0075425, IMG submission 75300) | Bulk soil microbial communities from a Populus tree surrounding site in Tennessee, USA - Soil MetaG P. TD hybrid SBSTD4 | ecosystem: Environmental > Terrestrial > Soil > Tree plantation...
CGCAGATCGACGCAGAACGCCGTGCATGCGTCGGTCTGGGCGAGGATGCGATTGCTGCCGGGACCGCACTGGTTGAAGCTCTGCGCGAAGCTGGCGCCCGACCGCACCTCGTGGTCCTGCAACGCGCCCGCGTGATCGAAGAAATCGAACGTCCACTGCGTGATGAGGAGGTTGCTCGATCCCGCGGACGCCGTGATGCCGATCAGCCAATGCGGGTTCGCAAGGTCGCCGCAGGAACCCGTGAAGGGGACGGCTGGATCCGGCAGCATCGCCGCCGTTGGAGTCGTGCGCTCCTGAACACCGACTGCGTCCCAGGCCTGCGTGATCGCGCGCTCGGCCGCGCTTCCGGCGCCGTAGAGATCGCGCGCCGCCTGGGTTGTCGCCACACGGGTGAGGCCGAACGTCGCGCTCGACGGCAGCAGCACCGTCAAGGCGCGGAAGAATGCTTTTTCGATCTGCTCGCGGTTGGCGGCGCCGACGCCCGACACGGACAGGCCGGAGGTGCGGTTGGTCCCGCCTTCGATCGCCAGGTAGAACGCGTGCCCGAGGATCACGCCGTTGTAATGCGGGTCGCCGCCGATGACGCGCAGCGTGTAGTGATCCGCGTCCCGGGTCTGGGCCGGATTCGACATCGATCGCCCCAGCAGCCCCGGCGGCACGGTGAGGTCGCGGCCCTGCATGTAGCTCGCGTTCAGCGGCGCCGACCCGGTTGGCTCGTAGAAGAACGCGGTGCTCACGCCGAACACGTCGGAGAACGCCTCGTTCAGCGAACCCGCCTCACTGAACGGAAAGCCGTTCAGCCGCGAGCTCGCCGAGGTCACCGCGTGCGTCAACTCATGGGCGACAACGTCGAGCGCGGCGGAAAACGGTTTGACTTCGATCCCGGCGAAGAAGTTGCGGGGCGCGCCCTCGCCCAGCGTCACGGCGCCGCGCCCGTCCGGACCGCACGTGCTGCAGAAGAACGCGTTGAGGTAGTACGTTCCAACGACGTTCGGCGTTGCGGTGCCGATGTCCTGCTGCCTCACTGGATGCGTGAACAACGCCATTCGAAGATCGCGATCGTCGATGCCGTGCCGGCCGAAGCGCTTGAAGAGATAGTCGTAGAACCAGCCGGCATACACATGGGCGTCGACAAGAGTCGGGTCGGCCCACACGTTGTCCGAGTCGCTGCCGATGTCGCTCGGCGCGACTGCCGCCGTGCGTTCGAGGATCGCCTCGGTCCGCGCCAGGTTGCCCTTCATGTCGTAGGTCGTGATCGCGCTCGGTCTCATTGGATCGTCGGTGACGAACGCGCCCGACAACGTCTTCGTGCTGACCTTCTTCTTGTCGCCGTACGCGCCCGTGCCGGCGCCGATCTCACTCGAGTAATCGCTGTACCGCTGAAGCAGTGTGCCGGAGTTGGCGTCGATGTAGACGTTCACGATCTCATCGCTGGCAACGGCCTGGCCGTAGTAGGCAAGGTGGTACCCGTCGGACAACGGCAGCACCACGAGCTCGGCGGCTTCGCCGAACGGCTCGCCCGATACGGCCTGTGCGATCGCGTCGCGCGCACGGTCGGCCGGCAGTGCCGGCGTCACGTCGATGTCGAGGCCCGGATGGAGCATTCCGAAGACCGACACCGTCCCGTCGCTGGCAGTCTGCCGCGTGATGTCCCCGCCGACGACGCGCACGCCTCGCACGAACTGATCGAGCCGCTCGTGACGCCGGCCGGGCAACAGCGTGTCGGTTCTCGTCTCGCGAACGCGCAGTTCGCGGCTGCGAAGCATCTGATCGATCTGCTGATCCCAAGCGCGCAGCGCGCTCGGCGTCGCAGTGCCGGCGGCGACCGCCATTGGCCGTGGTTGTGCGAGCGCGACGGTGGGTGTCAAAAGGCCGACGACAATGGACGCGAGCGTCGCGAGCCCGATCGATGTCCGCATGGCTAACTCCCTGATGCGTCGGAGCCGATTTCAAAGTTTTGGTCGTCGGCGCCGGTCGGGGTGAGCCAAGGCGTGAAGAGCGCCGGGATCGTGCGGTGCATTGCCCGCCGATTTTACGACGCCGTCACCTTCTGAGGCAGCGACACTTTCAGCGCTTCTTCCAACGTCGTGACGGGAACGAAATGCATGTCTTTGCGCACGTCGGGTGTCAGCTCGTCCAGGTCCGGTTCGTTCAGCGCGGGCAGGATGAATTCCTTGATGCCGTAGCGCCGCGCCGCGAGCGCCTTGTCGCGAATGCCGCCGACCGGCAGCACGAGACCGCTCAACGTGATCTCGCCCGTCATCGCGACGTCCTCGCGCACGACCTGGTTGCGCAGCGCCGACACGATCGCCGTGGCCATCGTCACGCCCGCCGACGGTCCGTCTTTCGGGATCGCGCCGGCCGGTACGTGAATGTGGAGATCGTATCCGTCGAACGCGTCCTTCGGAATCCCGAGCTCGGCGGCCTGCGCGCGAATGTGACTGACGGCGGCGCGCGCCGATTCCTGCATCACGTTGCCGAGTTGTCCGGTGAGAATCAGGTTCTGGTGGCCTGACGGCAGCAGTCGCGCTTCCACGAACAGCACGTCGCCGCCGGTCTCGGTCCACGCGACGCCGGTGGCCACACCCGGCCGCGACACGCGAAACGCCACCTCGCGATGAAACCGGAGCGGGCCGAGATAGTCAGGCACGCTCTCGGACGTGACGACCGAGGGCGTCGGCGCGGCGTCGCTCGCCGCCACGCGCGCGGCGATCTTCCGCGCCACGGCGCCGATCTGCCGCTCGAGATTCCTGACGCCGGCCTCGCGCGTGTACTCGGTGATCATCCGGCGAATCGCCGCGTCGTCGATCGTGACCACGTCTGGCGATAAACCGTTCTCCTCGAGCTGCCGCGGCACAAGGTAGCGCTTCGCGATGTGCAGCTTCTCCTCTTCGGTGTAGCCCGCCAGCGAGATGATCTCCATGCGATCGAGCAGCGCCGGATGAACCGTGCCGAGCTGATTGGCCGTGGCGATGAACAGCACGCGGGAGAGATCGATGTTGATTTCGAGGTAGTGATCGCGGAACGAATGGTTCTGCGACGGATCGAGCACCTCGAGCAGCGCCGCCGCCGGATCGCCCTGGAAGCCGGCCGAGATCTTGTCGATCTCGTCGAGCATGAACACCGGATTCATCGCGCCCGCCTGCTTCAGCGCCTGCACGATGCGTCCGGGGATGGCGCCGATGTAGGTGCGGCGATGGCCGCGGATTTCCGCTTCGTCGCGGACGCCGCCGAGCGAGATGCGCACGAACTTGCGGTTCACCGCGCGCGCAATCGACTGGCCGAGCGACGTCTTGCCGACGCCCGGCGGCCCGACGAAGCAGAGGATGGGACCTTTGATCGACGGCGCGTCGCTCTTCCGGCTCTTCAGCTTCTGCACCGCCAGGTACTCGACAATGCGCTCTTTGACTTTGTCGAGATCGTAATGATCCTGATCGAGGACTTCGCGCGCGGCGACCGGATCGATTCGATCCTCGGTCGTCGTCGACCACGGCACGTCGAGCACCCAGTCGACGTAGGTGCGGATCATCTGATATTCGGGCGATGCCGGCGTCATCCGTTCCAGCCGATCGACTTCGCGGCCGACGACCCTGGCGATCGGTTCCGGAAGCTTCGCCTCCGTGAGCCGCTTGCGCACCTCCTGGACCTCGGTCTTCTCGCCTTCACCGAGCTCGTCCTGGATCGCTTTGAGCTGCTGGCGCAGGTAGTACTCCTTCTGCGCCTCGGTCATCTCCTGCTGCGCCGTCGACTCGATCTTGTTCTTCATCTCGAGGAGGGCGATTTCGCGGCTGAGCGCCGCCGCCACGGCTTCGAGCTTCAACGTCAGGCTGTCGTCCTCGAGGATGTGCTGCTTGTCGTCGGCCTTGATGTCGAGCAGGCTCGCGAGGAGATACGCCAGCCGCAACGGATCGTCGATGCCCGCGACGAGCCCGCGCAGTTCCTGCGACAAGCCGGTGGACAGCGACAGCGCGCGATCGATCAGCTCGCGGAGGCGGCGCAGGTGCGCCTCGACTTCGATCGTTCGCGCCGCCGTTTCAGGCAGTGGACGAACAGTCGCGCGCAGCGACGCCTCTTGCTTCGTGACGACGTCGGCCTTCGCGCGCTGCAGTCCCTCGACGATGATGTGAATCGCGCCGGTCGGCATCTTCGCCATCTGGCGTATCGCGCCGATGGTGCCGATCGTCCGCAGGTCGGCGGGCTGCGGATCGTCGCTGTCGTCGATCTGCAGCGCGAGAAAGATCAGGCGGTCGCCGTTCAGCGCACGGTTGACAGCGTCGACCGACGCCGGCCGGTTGATGGCCAGCGGCTGCAGAGTCAGTGGGAAGACGACCGTTTGCCTGAGCGCGAGGACGGGGAGTTCGCTTGGATACGTACGGGCGGCGTCGGACGGCATGATCCAAATCTGAGGATCGCACGCGCACTACGCGCCGTCAAACGGCCTGATTGCCGCTCTGGCTCGAGCATGGGGTGGTAGGATGCACGCCTACCTTGACACGGCACGAGGAGGGTTCATGAGAGGTTGGCCGCGATATCTCACCATCGCGTGGATGGCGCTGATGCTCGTCGCATCGGGCGCCGCGGCGCAGGTTCAGACGGGATCGATCACGGGAACCGTGACCGACGCGAGCGGCGCGGTATTGCCCGGTGTCACCGTCACGCTCACGGGTGAGAAGCTAATCGGCGGCGCGGCGACGATGACCACCGATGCGGCCGGCGTGTACCGATTCGACCGCCTGCCACCCGGTGCCTACACCGTCAAGTTCGAGCTCCAGGGATTCAAGACGGTTACGCGCGACGACATCCGCGTCAGCGCCGCGTTCGTCGCCACGGTCAGCCCCAAGCTGGAAGTCGGCAGTCTCCAGGAATCGGTCACCGTCACCGGCGAATCGCCGACGGTCGATACGAAATCGAATCTGCAGCAGACGGTCCTGACCCAGGAGGTCCTCGAAGGCGTGCCTTCGGGCCGCGATCCCTGGTCCGTCGCGAAGATCATTCCGGGCGTCCAGGTCGGGACCTACGACGTCGGCGGGACGCAGTCGTACCAGCAGAGCAACCTGTCGTCGCATGGCTCGAACGCGAACGACGTGAGCTACAACATCGACGGCGCGACGGTGAATTGGCCGGGCGGCGGCGGCGGCGCGACGATGCTCTACTACGACCAGGGGATGTTCGAAGAAGTGAACTACATGACCTCGGCGATCCCCGCTGAAATCATGGTCGGCGGCGTGTCGATCAACATGGTCACGAAGGATGCCGGCAACAAATGGCGCGGCGACGTGCGCTACAACTTCTCGAGCGGATGCCTGGAGCAGCCGACCTCGGCCGGACAGCGCGCGACGGTGGGCTGCCTCGAGACCGACAACGTCCAGAACGGGATCGACGACGGCAAGCTGCCCGCCACCTTCCTCGGCAACCCCGTCCAGACGATGTGGGATTTCAACCTGGCCGGCGGCGGCGCCATCGTGAGAGACAAGCTTTGGGTGAACGGGTCGATCCGCCGCTGGATCGTCGACAAGCTCGTCGCCGCGAGGAACTCGAACGGCACGCAGGCGATCGATGACAACACGCTGAAGAACTACTCGGGCAAGGCGGTCTACTCGGCGTCGTCGAATCAGAAATGGGCGTTCTCGTACAACTGGAACAACAAGATCCGCGGGCACCGCCGAGACGGATCGTTCCAGGCGCCCGATATCGCGTCGCTGGTGCAGACCAATCCGGCGTCGTCGACGCAGGCGAAGTACACAGGCATTCGCAACAAGCTGGTGTACGAATCGTCGTTCAGCCTGATGGACGGACAGACGAACTATTTCTATCAGCCGGACACGCCGGCGACGGCTGTCCGGATGGAGGACGCCACGCTCAACCGATCGGACTTCGCGGCGCAGCGTCACGAGGAGCAGCCGAACTCACGTCTGCAGTTCGACAACACTGTTTCTTACGCGACGCCGGGGTTCGGCGGCGACCACCTTCTGAAGGCCGGCGTCCAGTTCGCGCGGCTCTACTTCGAGAGCCGATACGACGTCCAGAACAACATGTACTTGCTGTACTCGAACGGCCGCGCGACCTCCGTGCGCGAGTACAACACGCCGGTGACGTCGAAGAACATCGATCACGTGCTTGGACTCTTCGTCCAGGACGCGTGGTCGGTCGGACGCAAGCTGACGTTGAACCTCGGCGTCCGCCTCGACCACAACACCGGCATCCTGCCGGACCAGTCGGCCGCGCAGCGGCAGTTCGTCGGCCCACAGACGGTGTCGGAGTCGACGCCGATCAAGCAGAACCTTTTCGTCTGGCGGACGGGTGCTTCGTACGATCCGGTGGGCGACGGCCACACGGCAGTGAAGGTGAGCTACAGCCGGTATGGTCTCCAGGTCGGCATCGACCGCGTGACGAACGTGAACCCGTTCACCAACGCCTTCCAGACCTGTCCCTGGACCGATCCGAACAACGACGGCGTCGCACAGGCGAGTGAGATCCAGCAGGCGCAGTGCAGCGGCTTTCCGCAGCTGAGTGTGCGGTACGCGAACGCCGACGGCTTCGACTGGCCGCACTCCGACGAGGTGGCGGCAGGCGTCGAACGGCAGATCATGCGCGACATGCGTGTCGGCGTCATGTACTACTACCGCACGAACCGGAATCAGATCGGTCTGCGCAATAACGCCGTGCCCTCGAGCGCCTACGCGCCGTTCACCGTCACCGTGCCGAACGGACCGGGCGGGACGCTTGGCAGCGCGCGGCCGACCACGGCAACGGTCTACAACCTTCTGCCCGCGTTCAATGGCTTGCAGGACAACGTCATCGGCAACCAGCCGTACCTCGACACGACGTATAAGGGCGTCGAATTCACGGCGCAGAAGCGCTTTTCACGCCGGTGGCAGATGACGGCGGGCTTCACGGTCGGCAAGAACACCGGCGGCCTCAACAATCTCACTGCTGGCCAGAGCGGGCAATCGCTCGGCAACGGCAACGATCTGAACGACCCGAACTTCACGACGTTCGCGGAAGGGATCGTCGGAAACGACTCCGACCTTGCCTTTCGTCTCTCGGGCAGCTACCAGATCCCGTACGAAATCACGATCGCCGGCAGCGTGATCTCCAATGCCGGCTATCCGTTCATCTCCACGTACTCGGTGACGCGCGCGGCGGCCGCAGCGGTCGGCGTCAATCTGACGCGCGCCACGCAGACGGTGGCACTCAGCCAGCGCGGCGACGAACGGCTGCCGACGATGACGCTGGCCGACATCAGCATCTCGCGCACGTTCAAGTTCGGACCGCGCAGAATCGTCCCGCGGTTCGACATCTTCAACCTGACGAACGCCAACACGGCGGATTCGATCTCGACCGGCGTCGGCGCCACGTATCTGGTGCCGCAGACGATCGTGGCGCCGCGCGTGATGAAGGTCGGCTTTTCGATCAACTTCTGATCGTTGTGGATGCGGGGCGTACCCAACGCGAAACGCCGGGGGGCGGACCCACTGCGAAACGACGTGGGGGCCGACCCATGTGTCGGCCCCTCGGAGGCGCCATGACATCCTCGCATCCGTTCTCTGCACGGCTCACGATCGTTGCGGCAGCCATCGCGCTGACTGTCAGTGCGCCGCGTGCGCAGGCGCCGTCCACCGCGACTCCGGCGAGCGCGGCGATCCACGCGAAGCAGGTCAAGCGACTCCTGATCACGAACGCGATGGTCATTCCGGGACCGGCCGTGCCGGCCTCCGGACCAATCGACCTCCTGCTCGAAGACGGTCTCATCGCGCGGATGGGCTCGAGCACGGCGGGCCGGTGGCCGGCGCCCGAGGCGACGATCGACGCGACCGGCAAGTACGTCATGCCGGGCATCGTCAACACACACATGCACTGGCACGAGGAGCGCGTCGGTCCCATCCCGATTCAGTACGAGCGCAATCTCTATCTCGCCGCCGGCGTGACCACCGCGCGCGAGGTCGGCGGCGATTTCGAGAAGACCAAGCAGTGGCGTGCCGAGAGCGCGGCCCACACGATCATCGCGCCGCGCATCGTTCACTATCCGATGCTCAGAGATCTGCTGAAGCCGGGCGAGCCCTTCACCGGATCGCCGGCAGAGCACCGTGCGCTGGTGCGCGCGGCGAAAGAGCGCGGCGCCGACGGCATCAAGCTGATCGGTCCGATGGATCGCGATCAGGTGGCGGCGGCGCTCGACGAAGCGAAGAAAGTCGGACTGCCGACGACGGTCCACGTCGCGGTCGGCGAAGCGACGGCGCGGGACTTCGTGGATCTCGGCGTGAACTGCATCGAGCACTTCTACGGCATCGCCGATGCCTCGCTCGACGGCATCCAGGATTTTCCGCCGGAGATGAACTACGCCAACGAGATTCATCGCTTCGGCCGCGCCGGCGAGCTCTACACCCAGCAGAATCTCGATCACGCAAAGCTGTCGAAGCTGCTCGACGACATGGTCGCGAAGGGCGTCGCGTGGAGTCCGACGATGTCCACGTATGAGGCGGCGCGGGATCTGATTCGCGCCCAGAACCTGCCCTGGTATCGCGAGCTGCTGCATCCCTCGCTCGAGGAGTACTACAAGCCGAGCATGACGCGGCACGGCACGTTCTGGACCGGCTGGACGGCGACGCAGGAAGTCCGCTGGCGCAAGAACTATCAAGTGTGGATGGCAGCCGTGCGCGAGTTCGCTCTCAAGGGCGGCATCGTCACGACCGGTGACGACGCCGGGTATCTGTACGGATCCCTGTACGGCTTCGGTATCTCACGCGAGCTCGAGCTGCACGAGGAGGCCGGATTCCATCCGCTCGAAGTCCTCAAGCACGCGACGACAAACGGCGCGAAGGTGATTGGAATGGAAGAACGGCTCGGCCGTGTGCGCGTTGGCTTCATCGCCGATCTACTCGTGATCAACGGTAACCCGCTCGAAAATCTCCGCGTGATGAATCCGTACGGGACCGACCTGATGTCGTACAACGGCCGGATCATCGACAACTATTCGGGAGACGTGAAGCCGGGTGATCCGAACGTGAAGAGTGTCCACGGCGGCGGCATCGAATGGACGATCAAGGACGGCATTCCGTACCACGTACCGACGCTGATCAAAGAGGTGAAGGACCTCGTCGCCAAGGGTCGCGCCGCTCGAACGCGCACGACCTCGCCGCAACAATGAATCCAGGCTCTTCGGAGCAAGCAAGGAGAGATCCCATGCGACGCGCATCAATCGGGCGGTTGATGGTCTTCATCACCTCTCTCGTGCTGTGGTCGTCGTGGGCCGCGGCGCAGCAGACGGGCGTGCTGTCGGGTGTCGTCCGCGACGCGCAGGGCGGCGTCCTGCCGGGCGTGACGGTCACCGTCTCGAGCCCCGCGATGATGGGCGTTCGCACGCTCAGCACGAGCGAAGGCGGCATCTATCAATTCACGGGGCTGCCGCCAGGCGCGTACGGCGTGAAGTACGAGTTGAGCGGGTTCACGACGCTGCTGCGCGACGACATCCGCGTGCAGGTCGCTCAGACGACCAGGCTCGACGTCGAGCTTGCCGTCGGCAACCTGCAGGAAACCGTCGTGGTCAGCGGCGAATCGCCGGTCGTGGACGTCAGCTCCACCACGACGCAGACCAACATCTCGAAGGACCTCTACGAAGCGATTCCGACAGCGCGGAATCCCTGGGTGATGGCCGGCCTCGTGCCCGGCGTCATCACGGGACGGCTGGACGTCGGCGGTACGGAGGGGATGCAGCAGTACAACCTCGAAGCGTTCGGATCGGCCGACAGTCAGAAATCGTTTTCGATCGACGGCCTGAAGACGAACTGGGGCGGCGGCGCAGGTGGATCGACGATGCAGTACTACGGCTTCGAGATGTACGAGGAATACAACATGCAAACGGCGTCGGGCGCCGCGGAGAGCGATGTCAGCGGCGTTTACATGAACATGGTGACGAAGTCGGGCGGCAACCGCGTGACCAGCGACCACAACTTCTACTTCATGAACGACGCGCTGCAGGGCTCGAACATCGACGACGAGCTGCGCGCGCGGCTGGGACTGCAGCCCGGGCAGCAGAGCGGCGCGGCCGGCAATCCGATCGACATCTCGTACGACTGGAGCTCGACGATCGGCGGACCGATCAAAAAAGACAAGGCGTGGTTCTTCGGCGCGTTCCGCACCTGGAAGCTGAATCAGTTCCAGATCGGCGCACAGAACGCCGACGGCTCGCAGGCGATCGACGACAACCGGATCGACAACTACATGGGCAAGGCGACGTGGCAGCCGGCGTCGGCGACAAAAGCCTCGTTCATGTTCAACCGGAACCTGAAATACCGGTTCCATCGCCGCGACTCACCGTACCTGTTCACCGAGGACAAGGCGTCAGTGCTCCAGGATCAGCCGGCGCAGAACTACGTGGCGCAGGTCAACCAGATCTTCGGGAAGCGGACCGTGCTGGACGCGCGCTTCGGCCGGATGTGGGGTGTCTTCCCGACGCGGTACCAAAGCGATGTCACGCCGAACGACATCGCCATCCGCGACATCGTCCGCTTCACGCAGTCGAACGCGGCGACCGAGCAGTCGCTGAATCCGAATCATCGCTATCAGGGCAACGCGACGCTGAGCTACTTCGTCGATCAGTTCGGCGCCGGCACGCACGACATCAAGGTCGGCTCGCAGTTGTCGTGGGAGAAGATGCAGTACGACCGCATCCGCAACGGCGACCTGTTTCTCGAGACGCAGGACGGCGTCGCACTGCGCGCGCAGATCGGCAACACGCCGGTGCACTCCGATCATCGGCTGCGGACGTGGTCGGCGTTCGTGCAGGATCGCTGGGTCGTCGCCCGCGCGACCATCAACTACGGCGTGCGGTTCGACGGTGTGAAGGCGTTTCTGCCGGCGCAGGCGAGCCCGGCCGGGACCTTCGTCA
>Ga0075425_100008497_pt1 | contig 10886 bp, 7 predicted proteins | sample SoiMethybrSBSTD4_FD_75300 | JGI IMG/M metagenome (GOLD analysis project Ga0075425, IMG submission 75300) | Bulk soil microbial communities from a Populus tree surrounding site in Tennessee, USA - Soil MetaG P. TD hybrid SBSTD4 | ecosystem: Environmental > Terrestrial > Soil > Tree plantation...
TGTCCGTTGCTGCCACAGCAGCGAAGAACGCTTGCAGCTTTCCCGCTTCCTTCACGCCTGGGGCCGACTCGACTCCTGATGACACATCAACCATGTGGGGGTGCACACACGCGATCGCATCGCGAACATTGCCGGCATGCAATCCGCCAGACAAGATGGTCCGCCGCCGCGCGGCTACTTGCGCTGCCGTTGCCCAGTCAATCGTTCGACCGGTCCCGCCGCGCCGAACCGGGTCATGCGCATCGAGCAATACCGTCACTCCCTCAGGAAGACGATCCACTTCGTCTGGCTCGAACGAGCTGGTCACCGCAACGGCCTTTATCAACGGCTGCCGGACGCGATTGAAGTCCTCGACCGCTTCACGGCCGTGAAGCTGTATCGCTCCCAGCGACACTCGATCGGCGATTTCGATCACCTCACCGACCGGCTGATCCACGAATACGCCAACCGTCGTGATGTGGCCGGGCAACGTCGCGGCGATTTCCTGCGCGCGCCCAGGGTCGCAGTACCGCGGGCTTTCCGGCCAGAAAATGAATCCAATGGCGGATGCGCCAAGCGTCACCGCCAACTGCGCGTCTTCGCCGCGGCAAATGCCGCACACTTTCACGCGCGGATTCATTGACCGACCAACTCTCGCAACGCTGCACCAGGATCCGGCTGCGTGATGAGGCGCTCGCCAACCAGGAATGCGTCGTACCCGATTGCCGATAAACGGGCGATGTCATCGCTCGTCCGAATCCCGCTTTCCGCGACCTTTCTGGTGCCCCGTGGCAACTGCTCCGCGATCCGGCCGAACACTTCGGGATCGACGGCGAGCGTACGAAGATTCCGGCTATTGACGCCGATCACCTGCGCTCCGGCATCGATCGCGCGCTGCAATTCATTCGAATCGTGAATCTCGACCAACGCGGCCAGCGACAACCCCTGCGCGGCGCGAAGCAGCGCCGCCAGACCTGGCTGATCCAGCGCCCCCACAATCAGCAGAACCGCATCTGCTCCAAGGACCGCTGCTTCGATCAGCTGGTACTCGGTCACGATGAAGTCCTTGCGGAGCAACGGAAGCGTGACGGCGGCGCGAACCTCGCGCAGGTGTGCAGGGCTGCCGTCGAAAAACGTGGGCTCGGTGAGCACCGAGATCGCCGCCGCGCCCGCGTCCGCGTAGGCGCGTGCGTGCGCAGCGGGATCGTAATCGGCTCGCAGGATTCCTCTTGACGGCGATCGGCGTTTGCATTCCGCGATCACTCGCGCGGTGGCGTTCTTGTGATCCCGCGCGAGCGCTTCTTCGAACGCTTGTCCGCGAGGGGTTCTCGTCTGCTCGCGTGCGAGGAGGCGCGCCGGCCGGGCCGCCTCGCGCACCTCGACGATGCGGCGCGTTGCGGCCACGATCGTGCCGAGCAAATCGGGAGCGGCGATCATGATGCGGCCGCCTCTGCCGGTTCGTTTGACAACGCGACCAGCTTCTCCAGGATGGCTGCAGCCTTGCCCTGGTCGAGCGCGTCGCCCGCGGCCGCGATCCCTTCGCGAATCGTTCCGACTCGCTCAGCGATCAGCAGAGACGCGGCTGCGTTCAGGAGCACGATGTCGCGCGTTGCGCCACGCTCGCCCGCAAGCAACCGACGAGCGATCGCCGCATTCGCGGCCGCGTCGCCGCCGCGGAGGTCAGGCGGCGAACTTTTCGCTAACCCGAAATCTGCCGGATGCACGTAGAAGGTGTTGACCTTTCCATCCCGGCATTCCGAGACTTTGGTGTAACCGGTCGTGGAAATCTCGTCGAGGCCGTCGGCTCCATGGACGACCCAGGCGCGCTGCGATCCGAGCAGCGCAAGCGATCGCGCGACCAATTCCGTCAATTCCGGCCGCGGGACACCGACCAGTTGTCGCGATGCGCCGGCGGGGTTCGTGAGCGGTCCAAGAAGATTGAACGCGGTTCGAACGCCCAGATCTTTCCTGGTCGGACCGGCGTGCCGCATCGACGGATGAAAGGTCGGCGCGAAGAAAAAGGCGATGCCTGCTGTGTCGAGACAGCGCTCGACCACCGCCGGTTCGGCGGCGACGCGAACGCCGAGTGCCTCGAACAAATCTGCGCTTCCACACTGACTCGAGACCGATCGGTTGCCATGCTTCGCAACCGTGACGCCGCAGGCCGCGAGCACTAACGCGGCAATCGTTGACACGTTGAACGTGTGTGCGCGATCCCCACCGGTTCCGCAGGTGTCGAACACCGGTGCATACGTCCTCGACAGTCTGGTTGCCCGGCCGCGCATGGTGTGCGCGAGGCCCACGATCTCGGTCGGCCGCTCCCCTTTCATCGACAGACCGATCAGAAACCCGGCAATCTGCGCCGGCTGCGCGCGCCCATCCATGATGGTTTCCATGGCTTCAGCCGCCTCTTCCCGTGAGAGGTCCTGATGGCGCTGGAGCTTTTCGATGAGCGCGGCGAACATCTACATCTCCAGGAAGTTTCGCAGCAACTGACGCCCTTCGCCGGTCAGGACGGATTCGGGATGAAACTGGACGCCGTGGACCGGAAACGTCCGATGGCGGACGCCCATGATCGTGCCGTCTTCGGTCCGGGCGGCCATCTCGAGCGACTCCGGCAGCGGTTCGGCGACCACCAGCGAGTGATAGCGACCGGCGACAAACGGCTGCTGCACGCCGCGGAACACGCCGCGACCGTCGTGCTGGATCGACGACGTTTTGCCGTGCATCAGTTGCGAGGCGCGCACGACCTGGCCGCCAAAGGCGACACCGATGCTTTGATGTCCGAGGCAGACGCCAAGCACCGGAATCGTGGATCCGAATCGCTTGATCAACTCGACCGAGATGCCGGCGTCTTCAGGACGCCCAGGACCCGGCGAGATCACGATGTGATCGGGCTGCATCGTTCCGATCTCGTCGAGCGAGATCTCGTCGTTCCGCTTGACGAGCGGCGGCGCGCCAAGCTCGCCGAGATACTGCGCGAGGTTGAAGGTGAACGAGTCGTAGTTATCGAGGAGCAGTACCACGCTTACAGCCCCGCCTCGGCCATGGTTAGCGCGGTCAGCAGCGCGCGGGCCTTGTCGCGCGTTTCTTCATACTCGGCAGCAGGATTGGAGTCGGCGACGATCCCGGCTCCTGCCTGAACGCGAGCCTTGCCGTTGCGGATCGTGATGGTCCGGATGGCGATACAGAAATCGAGGTTGCCGGCGAAATCGATGTAGCCCACGGCGCCGGCATACAGATCGCGGCGTGTCGGTTCGAGGTCAGACAGGATCTGCATGGCGCGGATCTTCGGCGCGCCGGAAACGGTGCCGGCCGGGAAACAGGCCACCAGCGCGTCGAGATGATCCCGCCCCTCCGCCAGGCGCCCGTCGACCGTCGAGACCAGGTGCATCACGTGCGAGTACCGCTCGAGCGCCATGTATTGCGGCACTTTGACCGTGCCGAAGTCGCAGACGCGCCCGAGATCGTTTCGCCCGAGGTCGACGAGCATCACATGCTCGGCCCGCTCCTTTTCGTTTCGCTTCAGCTCCTCCGCGAGGCGCAGATCTTCCTCTTCGCTCTGACCGCGAGGTCTGGTCCCGGCGATCGGATGGGTCTCGGCGCGGCGTCCTTCGACCCGCACCAGCATTTCCGGCGACGATCCGACGATCGCAAGGCCACCCATGCGGATGAAATACATGTAGGGCGATGGATTGACGTGCCGCAGCGCGCGATACACGGTGAATGGATCGGCGGTCACGTTGGTTTCGAACCGCTGCGAGAGCACGGCCTGGTAGATATCTCCCGCGGCAATCCGCTCTTTGATCGAGCGCACGCCCGACTCGTAGGTTTCGCGCTCCATGTTGGAACGGATCGCGGGTGCGGCATTCGCGCGCTGTTCGGGCTGCGAGAGGCTTCGCTCGAGCTCGCGTTCGAGAAACTGGATCTTCGCGCATGCGAACTGATAGAGCGCGCTGAGATCTTCGTCGCCGGTGACCCGCGCATTCGCGATGATCAGAATGCGATGCTTCACGTGGTCAAAGGCGAGCACCGTGTCAAACAACATGAACCCGGCTTCGTCCTCGACTTCCGGATCGAGCGTGCCATTCGTTCTCCACGGAGCCTTCGCCCACGCCTCTGCGAGCGCGGGCTCGAACGCCGGCGATGCGTCGTAGCCGATGAAGCCCACCGCTCCGCCCGTGAACCGAGGCAGTCCAGGCACGAACGGCGACTGAAACTCCGTCATCAGCCGGCGCAGGCTCTTGACGAATGGCTCGTCGGTTTCGCTGGTCACCCCCGAGCGGTCGATGGTCGTACGTCCGCCACTCTGCCGGAGCACGAGGACGGGATCTTTTCCGAGGAAGGAGTAGCGCGCGACCTGCTCGCCTCCCTCAACGCTTTCGAAGAGGAACGCATAGTCGGAGTGTTCCGCGATCTTGAGAAACGCGGAGACCGGCGTCAGCAGATCCGCGATGATCTCCTTGACGACCGGAACGAACGTCCCGCGGCGGGCCAGTTCGACGAACTCTTCGAAGGTTGTCTGTTTCACGCGCGTCCCCTGACAGTTGCCTCGTGGGTCTCACCCATGGCACTTGAGGCGGCGGACTTGAACAAACCGGCCGGCGGCCGGCAGCCGGTCCACAGCTCGAACTGGCGTTCCGCCTGCGCCACGAGCATTTCGAGGCCCCCGATCGTCATGCATCCCTCGCGCGCGGCGCGCTCGAGCAGCGGCGTCCGCGCCGGAGCGTAGACGAGGTCGAACACAATCTCGCCGTCCAACGGCACGCCGTGCATCGGATCGTCAGCCGGACCGCCGCTGCCCGACGAGGTCGCATTCACGAGGACGTCCCAGCTGCCTGCCTTGGGCGGCCAGGTGCCGATGCTGCCACCGGCCAGCGCGGCGACCTCCTTGGCCGCGGCGGGCTGTCGCGCACACACCGTGACGGCGGCGCCCTGTGAACCCAGCGCAACCGCCACCGCGCGCGCGGCACCGCCCGCGCCCAGGATGGAGGCGCGTGTGCCCTTCAACGCCATGCGGCCGATGAGCGGCGTGAGAAACCCGTCGACGTCCGTGTTGGCGCCAATCCAGCGGCCATCGCGAACGATCAGCGTGTTGACCGCGCCGACACGACGAGCCATTTCATCGGTCTCGTCGACTCTCGACAGCATGCCGACCTTGAAGGGTGCAGTGATGCTCGAGCCCGACATCCGCATTTCGCGCGCGAAGCTGACGAAGTCGTCAACATCACTGGCTTCGAGTGGGACGTACACGGCGTTGATTCCGAGCGCGTTGAACCCGGCGTTATGCATCACTGGAGAGAGCGAGTGTGCGATCGGCTTTCCAACCACGCCGTAAAGCGTCGCGTCGCGCTGGATGCGACGAAATCCGAACTCTCCCAGCAGGCGCGCGGCCGGGATCTGGCCGGGTGCCACGGCGTCCCCCGCATATGTCCAGCGGTTGCGAAGCCGTGACGCCAGCACCCGAGTTGGCACGCCCGGTTGTCCCATGGCGAGAAGCACGTGGCCGTCTATTCCGTCTGGATCCGAGAAATCGGGCTCGCCCGCCACTCGCACGAGCGGCAACATGTCCGAGACACGCGCGGCTTCGATCGCGATCTTGACGATTTCGGCGCCGGTCGATCGCATCGCGCGGGCGCGTTCGAGAAGATCGGACGGCGGATCGCCAAAGGCGTGGAGCGAGAGCACGATCCCGCGTCCGCGGCGGCGGCGGGTAATGTTTGCGACGAACTCGGCCCGCGCCTCGACGTCGATGAACTCAGCGCCGGCATTTTGCGCTTCCGACAGGATCCGCTCGCGCTCCTCTTCAGATCCCTGAAAGCCGCCGCCTTCCCAATGCGCTCGGCACGTCACGATCACCGGCCGCCGGCGTCCTTCGATGGCGCCGATCGCGTCGGGGTGGTCGACCAGATCGAGCCGTACCTCGACGAGATCGGCGAAGGTCGCGGCGTCGCGCGCGCGGCGCAGCTCCTCCATCGTCCGTCCGGTGACCGTGGCGCACAGTTGTGGGTTACGCATGCTCCTGAAACGAAAAAAGCCTCCTCAGCTTGCGGCTGAGGAGGCTTGCTTGAAATCCTGTCCTGCTGGTGCAGGTTAGCGGATCGCCCCCTCAGCGCGCGCATACCACCACCAATAGGACCCAAACGTCCGGGGGCAGAAGCAACACGGCTGACCGGGAAGCGACAGCGTCAAAACGAAGTGACAATACCAGACGGCTTCGACGAGTGTCAACAGAGACACACGATTCCAAGCCCTTTCTCCTTGACCAGAAAGCAGTTAGTGCTTATAACTGAAAGGAGCGGTGAGCGTGTCCTCCCCGCTCGATCCGTCCACGACCTCATGAAAACTCGAACTGTCGCCGCCGCGGTCTTGCTGGCCGCCTTGTGCTGGATTCCCCTTCCTGCGGCCACTCCACTCATGCCCGTGAGCGAAATCAAAACAGGCATGGTGGGAATCGGCCGAACCGTTTTCGAAGGATCTGAGCTCCAGGAATTCAAGGCGCATATTCTTGGCGTTCTTCATAACGTTCAGGGCCCTCACCGCGACCTGATTCTTGCGCGGCTCGAGGGAGGGCCGCTGGCGAAGACAGGTGTTGCCGCCGGGATGAGCGGCAGTCCGGTCTATATCGACGGTCGCCTCATCGGTGCGGTGTCGTATTCGGTCGGCGCGTTCGCGACCGAAGCGATTGCCGGCATTACACCGATTGACGAGATGAAGGACGCGACGAACATGACCCGCCGCAGTCCGACCGAACAGGCCCGCATCGAACTGCCGATCACGGGTGAAGGGCTTGCCGCTCGGTTGAGCGCGACCTATGCGCGGATTGCGCCGTTTGCGAGTCGTCCGGCTGATATTCAGGTTTTCGGTATGTCGCAGGCAGCCGGCGCACAACTGGGCGCGATGCTTCGTCCGATTTCCACTCCGCTCGTCATGAGCGGGTTCGAACCCGACTCGGCGGCGATGCTGGCAAGCGCGTTTGGATCGGCGGGGTTCACGCCGGTCGTCGGCGGCGCCATTGGTAGTCAGGGTGGCGCGGAAGCGAAGGCCATGACTGGTCCGCTTCGCGAGGGAGATGCCGTCGGCGTGTCGCTGGTGGGCGGAGATCTCGAGATGGGCGCGACCGGAACGATCACGCACATCGACGGCAATCGCATTTACGCGTTCGGGCATCCATTCTTCAACCTCGGCCCATCGCAATTCCCGATGACGCGTGCCTATATCCATACGATGCTGCCGAGCCTGATGTCGTCGTTCAAGATTTCATCGATGGGCGACGTCATTGGCACGATGCAGCAGGATCGCGCGACGGCGATTGCCGGCACGTTGGGCAAGGGTCCGGCGGTGATTCCGGTGTCGGTCACGCTGCAGTCGACTCGCGATCCCGGCACCACGACGACACGCTCGTTCACGTTCAACGTCGCCAGCGATCAAGTGTTCACGCCGCTTCTCACCTACGTCGCGCTCGCCAATACCTTGGCCTCGTACGAACGTCAGTTCGGCACCTCGACGTTCACGATCAAGAGCCGGGCGCAGATCAAGGGACACTCGGATTTGACCATCGACGACGTGTTTACCGGCGATAACGCCGTGCTCGGCGCGTCCACGGCAATCGCCGGTCCAATCACGATGCTTCTCTCCAACGATCGCGAACCGATCACGCTCGATGCGCTGAACATCTCGATCGACGCGACCGAGACGTCTCGGACCTCGACCATCGAGCGCGTCTGGCTGGATGAACTGCGGCCGCGGGCGGGGCGGACCGTTCCACTGAAGGTCCTCACCCGAAACTATCGCGGCGTGGACAAGATCTCGACGGTGCCGATCGAGATTCCGGCGAACATCTCCGGAAGCGTATCGCTGCTCGTCACCGACGGCCGCCAACTGAATGCCATGGAGCAGCGTGACCTGCGTCGATCGCTGCAGCCGCAGAGCGTTGCGCAAATGATTCGCGTCCTCAACGACACCCGACGTAACAACCGGATCTATATCCGGCTGCTGAACGGCAAGCCCGGCGCCATTGTGAATGGCGAGGCGCTGACCTCGTTGCCTCCCTCGGTACTGTCGGTGCTCGAAAGCGACAGCAATGGTGGCAGCTACACGCCCCTTCGCAGCGCCGCTGTCGGCGAATGGGAACTGGCGATGGATTCTGCCGTCAGCGGCTCGCGCGTGCTCTCGATCGAAGTCGAAGCCGGATCCGGCGGGCGCTAGTCTCAGTTGCCGACACCTCAACCCATGCCGATGAAACCTGGCGGCCGCGTTGTGCGAGCCCGCCTTTCCGCTGTTGCGCGCGCAGCGCGTACCGTTATCGTCTCGACTTTTCTCGCGTCCGCGATCGGCGCAGGCCTCCGGGCTGCAACACCGACCTTCTGGACGGTTTCAACCCAGACCGACTTTCTCAAGGGAGAGGTGGAGAACCTGTCGATCGACAGCGATGGCCGCGTCTTTCCCGGACCATCGGCGTCGGTCCTCGGCGAAACAGCGGCGCCGTTTCTCTGGACCGTCATTGCCGGGCCGGATGGCACACTCTGGGCCGGCAGCGGGAATGAGGGGCAGGTCCTCAAGCTCGGGAAGGACGGCAAGTTGGCGACGTTCTTCGATGCATCGGAGCTCGAAGTTCACGCGTTGGCCCTCGCACCGAATGGTGGGCTGTTTGTCGGCACGTCGCCCGATGGCTGCATCTACCAGGTCGCGGCTGATGGGACGTCGAAGACGTTCTTCGATCCGGAGGACAAATACATCTGGGCGCTCGCGGTCGATAAATCCGGCAACGTCTTTGCGGCGACCGGCGACAAAGGCGTCATCTACAAGATCACACCTGACGGCAAAGGCTCGCGCTTCTATAAAACCAACGCGGGCAACGTCGTCTCGCTCGCCTTCGATAAGAATGGCGATCTGATCGCGGGCACCGAATCTCCAGGGCGCGTCTTTCGAATCGACAGTTCCGGGAAAGCATTCGTGCTGCTCGATTCACCGTTCCGTGAAATTCATGCGGTTCGGCTGGCGGAAGACGGCACACTCTACGCCGTCGCCGTTAATGGCCAGCAAGGGAGCGACACGAGCAAGCTGCCCGAATCGCCATCGGCCGAACCGGCACGATCGCCTGTTCCGTCGGTGTCGACCGAGATCACGGCGGTATCGGTCGTCGACGCTCCGGTCAGCGGCGTCATTTCGCAGACGATTCCGCGCGCCCCACGTCGAGGCGGACGAGGGACGATCTATCGCATCAGGCCGGATGGCCTGTGGGACGCGATGTGGGATTCCGGCGACGATTCTCCGTACGATCTCGTGATCGAGCCGTCGGGCAGTCTTCTCGTGGGTACCGGCACTGAAGGCAAGATCTTCCGTGTCAGCGGAGACCCCGCGCGCGCCACTCTCCTGGCTCGCGCGACGTCCAGGCAGATAACCGCGCTTCTCCGCGAGTCGTCTGGTCGCATTGTCGGAGTGGCGAGCAATCCTGGAAAACTCTTCGCCATCTCGCCAGCGTCTGCTCGCCGCGGCACGTACGACTCTGATGTGCGCGATGCAGGCACGGTCGCGAGCTGGGGAGTGATTCGCTGGCGCGCCACTGCGGCCGCCGGTGAGGTGACGATCACGACTCGCAGCGGCAATACAGCGACACCCGACGACACCTGGAGCGGGTGGTCCAAGCCCTACTCGAATTCAGCAGGAGAACAGATCGCCAGCCCCAATGCCCGCTACCTTCAGTGGCGCGCCGTTCTGGCCGCCAATGGAGCGCAGCTTCCGGTTCTCACCTCGGTAACGACCGCATACCTGCCGCGAAACCTGCGGCCTGAGGTTTCTTCGATTACGGTCCACCCGGCCGGAACAGTGTTTCAGCGTCCGTTCTCGACCGGGGAGCTGGAAATTGCGGGGTTCGAGGACAACACACCCGATGGGCGCGGCCAGGGTCAGCCGACGTCGCCTTCCAGTGTGCAGGCATCGTCCTCACCGCCTCTGGGACGACGGATTTATCAAAAGGGACTGCAGACATTTGTCTGGAAGGCCGACGACGAGAACGATGACCGGCTTCAATACGACGTAATGTATCGGCGCGAGGGAGAGACGGCGTGGAAGGTGTTGAAACGCGGTCTCGCCGATCCGATCCTCGTCTGGGACACGACGTCGGTACCCGACGGCACCTACTTCATCAAAGTGGCCGCATCCGACGCGCCGTCGAACTCTCCGGGGACGTCGCTCGTTGGCGAGCTCGAGAGCGCCAGCTTCGACATCGATAACACGCCGCCGCGAATCGAGGTGCAGCCGGCTGCCCGTGCCGGGGCGCGGACCACCATCAATTTTGTCGTCAGCGACAATCAGTCATCTGTGCAGCGCGTGGAGTATTCGCTCGATGCCAGCCGCTGGCGCGTCATCTATCCGAAGGACGGGATTCCGGATTCGCGGCGCGAGGAATTCGAGGTATCGCTCGACGAGACCGAAGCCGCGCGCAGCGTCATTCTCCGAGCCACCGACGCGATGAACAACGTCGCGACGGCTGTTGCCGAAATCAAAAGATAAAGGCGCGGTCTAAAGACCGCGCCCTACAGTGTGTTGACGGGGTTGACCGGGAATGTAGGGCGGGGTCTTTAGACCCCGCCAAAACTACGACCGCGCTTTCCCCTTGACCGTCGTGTGCGCGACGAGCCACACGAGGTTGACGGCCACGGGCGACCCGCCGAACTGCGCCGGCTCCAATCGTCCACGCGAGAGCGCCTCAACGATCGTGGTGACCTCTCGACCGTCCTGCCGTTTGTTGAGAAGCTCCAATCCTGAGAGACGACCTTCGCGAGTCACAATCGCGGAGAGTGGCACGACGAGATCGCCGTCCATCAGCGATCGTTCGAGGGTGGCATAGACGATCCCATTCTCCGGGACGCTTGGCGCCTGGATTCGGCCGTCGAGCCGAGCCG
>Ga0075425_100008498_pt1 | contig 10886 bp, 7 predicted proteins | sample SoiMethybrSBSTD4_FD_75300 | JGI IMG/M metagenome (GOLD analysis project Ga0075425, IMG submission 75300) | Bulk soil microbial communities from a Populus tree surrounding site in Tennessee, USA - Soil MetaG P. TD hybrid SBSTD4 | ecosystem: Environmental > Terrestrial > Soil > Tree plantation...
CTGCGGCGTCAAGGGGTCGCGGCGGGCGACCGCGTCATCATCTACATGCCCATGGTGCCTGAGGCGGTCATCGCCATGCTCGCCTGCGCGCGCATCGGTGCCATCCACTCCGTGGTTTTCGGCGGCTTCGCCTCGCACGAGCTCGCCAAGCGCATCGACGACGCCGCGCCAAGGCTGGTCCTCTCCGCCTCCTGCGGCATCGAGGTGGGACGGGTCATCCCCTACAAGCCGCTCCTCGATCAGGCCATCGAGCTGTCCGCGCACAAGCCGGAGCGCTCGGTGGTGCTGCAGCGAGGGCAGGCGCGCGCCGAGCTCGTCCCGGGGCGCGATCTCGACTGGGGCGATTTCCTCTCCGGCGCGCCCGCGGTGGAGTGCGTGCCCATGGCGGCCACCGACCCGCTCTACACGCTCTACACCTCGGGCACCACCGGCGTGCCCAAAGGCGTGGTGCGCGACAACGGCGGGCATGCCGTCGCGCTCAAGTGGTCCATGGGTAACATCTACGGCCTGGGTCCCGGGGAGGTCTACTGGGCCGCCTCCGACATCGGCTGGGTGGTCGGCCACTCCTACATCGTCTACGCTCCGCTGCTCAAGGGCTGCACAACGATTCTCTACGAGGGCAAGCCAGTGGGCACCCCCGATCCCGGGGCCTTCTGGCGCGTGGTTTCCCAGCACGGCGTGAACGCCCTCTTCACCGCGCCCACCGCCTTCCGCGCCATCAAGAAGGAGGACCCGCAAGGGGCGTACATCGCCAAGCACGATCTCTCGCGCTTCCGCACCCTCTTCCTGGCGGGCGAGCGGTGCGATCCCGACACGCTCTCCTGGGCGGAGCAAATGCTCAAAGTGCCCGTGATCGATCACTGGTGGCAGACGGAGACGGGCTGGTCCATCGCCGCCAACCCCGTGGGGCTGGGCACGTTGCCCGTGAAGCCGGGCTCGCCGACCAAGCCCATGCCGGGCTACGACGTGCGCGTGCTGGACGAGGCGAACCAGGAAGTGGCGCCGGGGCAGATCGGTTCCATCGCCATCCGGCTCCCAATGCCGCCCGGCTGTCTCCCCACCCTCTGGAACAACGACGCGGGGTACGAGCGCTCCTACCTCGAGCGCCACCCCGGGCACTACCTCACGGGCGACGCGGGGTTCAAGGACGAGGACGGCTACGTCTACATCATGAGTCGCGTGGACGACATCATCAACGTGGCGGGCCACCGGCTCTCCACGGGCGCCATGGAGGAAGTGCTGGCCGGACATCCCGACGTGGCGGAGTGCGCGGTGGTGGGCGTGGCCGATGCCCTCAAGGGCGAGGTGCCCGTGGGCTTCGTGGTGACCAAGGCGGGAGTGCAGCGCTCCGACGCGGAGCTCGGGAAGCAGCTCGTGGAGCGGGTGCGCGAGCGGATAGGGCCCGTGGCCGCCTTCAAGCTCGCCATCGTGGTCAAGCGGCTGCCCAAGACGCGCTCGGGCAAGATCCTGCGCGGCACCATGAAGAAGATCGCCGACGGCGCCGAGTACACCATGCCCGCCACCATCGACGATCCCGTCATTCTGGACGAGATCACCGCCGCGCTCAAGCAGTCGGGGTATCCGGTGAAGCCTACGTAGCCCCTCGTCGTGCTGCCATTACCTCTGCGAGTAGAGATGTTCGATGGGCGACGTCCTACCTTCGAAAAGGGGGACTATGACCTGGCTTGAGGAAACGTTGAGCGACATCCTCGATCAACTTCGAGCGCTGGGTCTCACACGCTCCGCTGAAGTCAACACGTATGTCCAGGGCCTAGCTCGAGCGGAGCGCGAGGACTACATCCGTCGCTATGAAGCGTTTTGGTTTCCAGTGACCACAATCTTCAGTCTCCTTGCCTCGATGCTCCTCGCCGTGAAGGAACTCGAGAGGCTTGGCCGGCAATCCAGAGAGTCGGCATCTACACCCGATGAGCAAGATCTTGCGGCAATGATGGAGGCTCCTTATCGAGTGGCGGCACAGAGCCGAGAATTGTACGGACAGATTTATATTCTCCTCAAGTTTCTTGAAGAGCTCGGCTGGCTGAATCTCGCCACCGTTTCAGGCCTTTATCCGGAACTCCGGTATGTGTGGTTGTTGCGCAACAAGTTCATCGTGCACCCGCCTACCAGTGCTCCGCTGATGTTCGAATCGATGGGGACTCAAGTGATGACGAGCGGCGACGTCAGAGAGCTGCCCTATGCCGTGGTGGGGCCGCCAGGGTTGGGCCTGACGTTCTATTGGACCTTCTTTGCTGAGAAGGCTGGGATCGATCCGAGTGTGGTCAATCTTGGGCAATTGCAAGAGGAAAACAAAGCGGAGTTCCTAAGGCTGGAAGGGTGGGGAGGCGTCGCCCAGAATGAATTTATTCTCTCAAGGATCAAGGCGTTCGGTCTAGCATCTGTTCGGCAGGAGAGGCTGGGGCGCGAACTCCGAGAGCTTTTCCATAATCGGGTGGTACCCGAGATCACGAAGCAAATCGAGCAAGCTGTGCAGGACAAGATCCTCTATCGTCATGCATGAACTGACTTCACCGTGGCCGGGCATCGGCTCTCCACTGACGCCATGAAAGGGTGATGGCTGGGCATCCCGACGTGGCGGAATGCGCGGTGTGTGTGGCAGACGCGCTCAAGGAGGAGGTGCGGGTGGGTTTCGTGAGACCAAGGCCGGCGTGAGCCGCGCCGACGACGACCTGGCCAAGAGTTCGTGGAGCGCGTGCGCGAGCGGATCGGGCCCGTGGCCACCTTCAAGCTCGCCATCGTGGTCAAGCGGCTGCCGAAGACGCGCTCGGGCAAGATCCTCCGCGGCACCATGAAGCGAATCGCCGACGGCGTGGAGTGTCGGGTTATCCGGTGAAGCCCGCCACGTAGCTCGCGCGTCGGGGGGAGGACGATGATCCTCGTGACGGGAAGCGCCGGCCACCTGGGCGAGGCGCTCATGCGGACCCTGCGAGCGCAGCACCGGGAGGCGCGGGGCGTCGACATCACGCCGTCGTCCTTCACCGATTGCCTCGGCTCCATCTGCGATCGGGAGCTCGTCAAGCGGTGCATGCGGGGCGTGCGTGCGGTGCTCCATGCCGCGACCCTGCACAAGCCCCACGTGGCCACACACGCCGGCCGGGACTTCGTCGACACCAACGTGACGGGCACTCTGGTCCTCCTGGAAGAGGCGATGACGGCAGGGGCCGAGGCCTTCATCTTCACGAGCACGACAAGCGCCTTCGGCTCGGCGTTGACGCCCGCGCCCGATGAGCCGGCGGCGTGGGTGACCGAGGATGTCCTCCCAGTTCCCCGGAACATCTACGGCGTCACCAAGGTGGCGGCGGAGAGCGTGTGCGAGCTCGCCTTCCGCACGCAACGTCTGCCCGTGATCGTGCTGCGGACGTCACGCTTCTTTCCCGAAGCCGACGACGATGCCGCGATCCGCTCGCGCTACGAGCTGGCCAACGTCCAGGCGAACGAGATGCTCCATCGCCGTGTCGACATCGAGGACGTGGTCGCCGCCCATCTCCGGGCGCTGGAGAGGGCTCCCGCCATCGGATTCGCCCGCTACATCATCTCCGCCAGCACCCCGTTCGCGAGGGACGATATGGCCGCGCTGCGCCGGGACGCGCCCGCCGTCGTCCATCGGCTCTTTCCGGATTGCCGGGCGCTCTATGCGACCCGGCGGTGGACCTTGTTCCCGCACATCGACCGCGTCTACGTGAACCACCGCGCCAGGGCCGACCTCGGGTGGCGACCGAGGTACGACTTCCCACACGTGCTCGCATGTCTTCGCACCGGAGGAGACTTCCGGAGCCCTCTCGCCCGCCAGGTTGGCAGCAAGGGCTATCACGCCACGCGCTTCGAGGAGGGCCCGTATCCGGTTGCCTAGCCGGGGCGGGCACCACGGCCGTGGTCACGCCACGTCGCGCTGGCTCGCGGCGTTGTAGTTCGCGTCGTACCACCACTCGAGGTACGCGGCATAGGTGATGGGCGGGTAGCGCGCGGGATTGCCCGGACCGTGGCAGGTGGGCAGGCACGCGATCTCCGTGTCGAGATGCGGCCCGAAGAAATAGGGAATCGCGTAGCGCGCGCGCCCGACGGGCGGCAGGGCGCGATGCGGCGTGGACTTGAACCGATGGTTCGTCCATCGTTGCATCATGTCGCCGGAATTCACCGCGAAGGAGTCCGGCAGATAGGGCACGTCGACCCAGGAGCCGTCGGGCATCCGCACCTGGAGCCCCGGCACCTCGCTCTGGGCGAGGAAGGTGAGGAAGTTGGAGTCCGTGTGCGGGGCGATGCCGAACTGGTTCGCCTCCGCCGGCACCGGCGGGTAGTGGGTGAGCCGGAAGCTGAACTGGCTCTCCGCGAAGGCATCAGCGAAGGCATCTGGAGGCAGATCGAGGGCCATCGCGCAGAGCGGCAGGAGCTTCTGGGCGAGGGCGTCCACGGCCCCGGTGTAGGTGAGGACCGCTTCGCGAAAGCCGGGCAGCGCGGCGGGCCACTGGTTCGGCCCCGCGAAGCGCCGTCCGGCGCGGACGAGCGGGTCGTCCGGCCCACGCTCACGCTTGATGAAGAAGGCCTCGTTCAGGTCGGGCTTGTCGTTGGCGTTGACGTCGGAGGTCCAGACCGCGTAGCGCCCAAGCATCATGTAGCCGTTGTTGTGCTCGTTCATGCGCAGGGCGAGCTTGGTGTCCATGGGCTGGGCGTGGAAGCGGCGCGCCTCGTTGAACGTGCCCTCCACCAGGGCCTGGGGGATCCGGTGGTTCACGATGACGAAGAAGCCGACGTCCTGGAGCGCACGCCCGAGCTCGGCCGCAGTGGCGGCCGCGGCGCCAGGGCGCCCGGCGAGATAGGGTCCGAGATCCACCACGGGAATCACGATGCCAGAGGGTAGCACCGGTCGAGGCCGCTGGCCATGCTGGAGTAGGCCGTGGCGCCGTGTTGGCGGGGAATCCGGGACCCGGTAGAATGGCGACCTATCCCTCGACTCTTCGCCCGGAACAGGCGTGTATATGACGTGCCCGCCTCGCCCATTCACATCCTCGAGAGCGTCATCCTGGACAACCCCGGCCGCACCAGCACCACGAATGGCATCACGACGGCCTCCTGCTGGTGCTGGCCGGCGTCGCCGTACTGCTCCTCGCGTTTTGGGCGGGGGCTTCTGAATCGACGGGGGGCCGAGCGTGACACGCCGCTTGAAATAGCGCCCGCGTGTTCCCAGAACCCGCCTGTGCAGCGGCCATGTCGCTCACTGCTGCACGCGCTATACTCCCGCCGAACCCAGACGATGCGAGGAGGCATTCTCATGGAGATCAAGGCAGCCGTCTGCCGCGCGGCGCATGTACCGGTGGGCATCGAATCCATCGACATCGACCAGCCGTGGAGCCGCGAAGTCCTCGTCCGCACCGTCGCCACGGGTGTCTGTCACAGCGACCTTCACGTGGTCGACGGCGACAGCCGCTACCCCCTCGACCGTGGCATCGTGCTCGGGCACGAGGGAGCGGGCGTCGTCGAGGCCGTCGGAGATCAGGTGACGACGCTCCGCCTCGGCGACCACATCGTGGCCTGCCTCTCCGGCTTCTGCGGAAGCTGCGCCCAGTGCCTCAGCGGGCACCCCAATGTCTGCGTCGGGGGCGCGGTGGCGCGCGGTGAGTCGGCGCCGCCGCGGCTGTCGAAGAAGGGGCAGGGCATCCCGTCGTTCGCCGGCATCGGCAGTTATGCCGAGCGCATGCTGCTCCACGAGAACTCCGTGGTGAAGATCGACGACGACCTCCCGCTGGATCGCGCTGCTCTCGTGGGTTGCGGCGTCCTGACCGGCGTGGGAGCGGCCCTCCGCAGCGCGGGCCTCGAGGCGGGACAGACCGCCGCGGTTTTCGGCTGCGGCGGGGTGGGGCTCTCGATCGTGCAGGGAGCGCGCATCGGCGGCGCGCGGAAGATCATCGCGCTCGACCGGTTCGACAGCAAGCTCGAGATGGCCCGGCGCGTGGGCGCAACCCACGTCGTCAACACCACGCACGACGACCCCGTGACGGCCGTGCGCGCGCTCACCGGCGGGGCCGGCGTGGACCACGCCTTCGAGGCCGTGGGCAACGCCACCCTCGTGCGTCAGGCCATCGAGAGCCTGGCCATCCGCGGCACGGCCACCATCGTCGGCGTCCTGCCGCCCGACGCGAAGATCGAGTTCCCGTGGATGGCCATCCGCCCCGAGTGCCGCGTGCAGACCTCGCGCATGGGCGGCAACCGTTTCCGCATCGACATTCCGCGCTATCTGGACTTCTACCGCCAGGGGCGCCTCTTGCTCGACGAGATGATCACCCGCCGTGGCCGCCTCGACGACCTCAACGAAGCCTTCCGCGCGATGAAGGCGGGCGAGGTCGCACGCACCGTCTTGACCTTCGACTGAGCGCCGGCGTCACCCCGCCGCGGGATCGCCCTTGGGCCGCGCTCCGCGGGCGAGGTCGCTGCTCTTCCAGTCGGTCGCGGGCACGAAGTTCGGGTCGCCGCCCTTGTAGGAGCAGTTGGGACGCGGGTCCGCGCCCCATCAACGGCATTCCGAAGAGCCGCGGAGTTGGCACGAAATCGAAAGCGTCCCTTTCGTGGCTTCACAATCTTGCATATGTCGAGAACCGGACGTTTCTGTGACGCGACAGGGTGAACACTGTCATGCAAACGGCTCGTAACTGTGCGGTCTTGATGGCCCTCTCGGATGGGCACCTCGCTTGCTGGTTTTCGCTTCGATGGGACTCGTGGAGCGGCGGCCCTACTCGAAGCGCGGGCGAACGCCCTGCCGCTGGATGCTCGCTGTGTGCGCAGGATGTTGGCTCTTGAGCCTTGCTCAGCCCGCGGTGGCCATGTCACCGAGGGAGACGCTGGAAGAGTTCTTTACGCGCACCAACACGGTTCTGCAGTCCGTGGATCTAACCCAGGGGCTCGAGAAACCTCGGCGGGCCATCCGGGATTTGGTGGACGAAACGTTCGATTTCCGGGCGGCCGCCTCGGTCGCCCTCGGCCCGATGTGGCGATCGAGAGTTCCCGAGGAGCAGGATGCATTCACGCGGCTCTTCGCGGTGTTCCTCGAGCGAGGCTTCGTTGCGGTGCTCGGGTCGAAGGCCAGCGTAGCGGGCGGGGTGAGGATCCAGTACCTGGCCGAAGCCATCGACGGCGAGTCCGCCAGGGTTGCCACCACGCTTCTGACCCGGGGCGGCCAGGAGCTTCCCGTCGACTACTGGATGGTGCGTCAGGGCGGCCGCTGGAAGGTGCAGGACGTCGTCGTGGACGGCATGAGCCTCGTGATGAACTACCGGTCCCAGTTCGCCCGCGTCCTCGCCGCCAACCCCTACGCGGAACTCATCAGGAGAATGCAGGTGGAGACCCTGGCGGACGCTGGACCTGCCGTGACGCCGCCGGTGAACCCCGAGCCTTCCCCCGCGCCGCCGGCAGAGGTCATCCAACCGCCCCGCGCGATCGTTCCCGACGTCCTGGCAGATCGCGCCACCAAGCCGATGACCGTCGCCAAATCCGCCCCTCCGGCGCCGCCGGTCCAGAAACCCGGCAGCAATGGCACGAAACGACCGGCGTCAGCGGGCGCGGAGGCGGTGCGCCCGGCCCCGCCAGCCACCTTGGTCGGAGCCGATGGGCAGAAGCCTGGAGACGTGGTTGGCTCGCTGGTGGTGAGAAGCCGAAGCGAAGCCGAGCGGGACATCGCCTCGTTGCTCGCTCGGGTGGGAGGAGCCGCGCTTAGTCGAGAACGTGGCGCCAAGACCACGGTGCTCAGCGGTATCGTCCCGCTCGCGACCTACCGCTCTTTCGCGGCTGGCCTGCGCCGCATCGGTTCGTGGCGCATCGAGACGGAGCGGTCACCACGCCCCAGTCTCCTGCACGTGACGGTCAGGCTGGCCGAGTAGGGGCGTGGGCCGCTGGCTCCTCCTCGAGCCACCGGCGACCGGCCGGGGACGGCTAGTCGTTCGCGGGATCGCCCTTGGGCAGCACGTCGCGGGCGAGGTCGCTCCGCTTCCAGTCGGGCACGGGCGGGGTGCAGCCCGCGCGGCACGTAGGGCGAGGCCTCCACGCGCTGGAGCTTGTGGATGTAGCGCGGGCAGTTCGGGAACACCTCGCGGATGCGCACGCGGATGACGAGCTGGGCGCCGGGATACTCGGCGAGGAGGGGATCGCTCGCCTCGACGCTGGCCACGCCGTTCAGGCGCAGGCGATTCTGGCGCTCGAAGTCGATGAAGAGAATGCCGACGTGCGGGTTCTCGAGCAGGTTCCCCGCGGAGAGGTACATCCCGTTGCCGTCCCAGCTCGGGAAGGCCACCGTGCGCTCGTCGAGCACGCGCACGAGGCCGGGGTCGCCGCCCTTGTAGGAGCAGTTGGGGCGCCCTTCCGCATCCGCGGTGGCCAGGAAGAACATGTCCTGGCGCTCGATGAAGGCGCGCTCCTTGTCGGTGAGGCGGTCGTGAACGATGCGCTCGTCGAGGCGGTCGGCGAGCCGGCGCGTGTCGAAGCGATCCTGGAGCTGCCGGTGGCTCGCGCGGTAGATGCCCGACATGCCGAACGCCTCAGAGGCTCGAGGCGTCGACCAGCCCCGCCACGTCGTTCACGTTGACCCAGCCGCCGCGCCCGTAGACGATGCGCACGGGATGCCCCCCGGCGAGCACGCGGCCGAGCAGGTCGCGGATGGCTGTCGTGCGCAGGCTGCCGTCGGTGCGTGCGGCGCGAATGGCCTCCGTCATCCAGGCCGCGCCCTCCCGGCCGAGGTGCATGAGCCCGATCCACACGCCATGACCCTCGGCGGGCGCCACGCTCGCCCCGATGGCGCGGAGGCGCACCTCGTCGAAGCTGAAGCGCCCGGTGTCGGCGCGGTCGGCGAGCAGGCGGTCGGTGTCGGCGCTCCCCGCCAGCGCGCTGTCCACCGCGAGGGTGATGCCGTCGCCCGCCTCCTCGAGGAGGGCCTGGATCAGGTGCCGCTTCAGCACGATATCGCCGAAGGACACGAGCGTGCTCGGCCCCAGATCGGCCTCGGCGAGAGAGAGCGAGTACGCCTCGCCCGTGGTCGCGAAGTCCGTGTTGTCTACGAAACGCGCGCCGGGCACGTCGATGGCCGCCGCCTGATGGCCGCGCACCACCAGGGCGTGGCGGCCGCCGAAGGCCGCGAAGTCGTCGAGGAGGCGGGCGAGGATGGGCCGGCCCTGCACGCGGAGCATGGTCTTGGGCACGCGCTCCGTCAGCCCGCCGAAGTCCGTGCCTTCTCCCGCGGCGAGGATCACCGCGGACAGCGACTCGCGCGCGGGCAGGTAGCGGCGTTCGGCCTCCGCCAGCTCCGCGTCGCCCTGGAGGCGGAAGACCTCGTGCAGGGCGGCGACCTGCGGCTCGACGGCGAGCAGCGACTGGTCGTGGTGGAGACGGCGCGCCGTCTCCTGCATGGCGCTGATCGAAGCGCGCAGCAGGTGATTGGCCCAGATCACCGTGCTCACGCCGCGCGCCCGGAAGTCCTCCGTCGAGGTGCGCCAGTACGTCGTGGGCACCAGCACCACCGGCGAGCGCTGCCCCCACTCCGCGAGGAAGGAGAAGATCTCCGCCGGGCTCGACTGCTTCGAGTGGATGAGGATGGCGTCGGCGCCGGCCGCGTGGTACGCCTCCGCGCGCTTGAGCGCCTCCGTGAGGCCCCAGCCTGCGATGAGGGCCTCCACGCGGGCGACCAGCACGAAGTCGGCATCCTGCTGGCTGTCCTTGCCCGCCTTGATCTTCCCGCAGAACTCCGCGATGTCGGCGAGGGGCTGGAGCTCGGAGCGTAGGAAGGAGTTGGTCTTGGGGAAGAGCTTGTCCTCGATGACCACGCCGCCCACGCCTACCAGCTCGAGCTTCCGCACGAGGCGCCGCATGTTGTTGAAGTTGCCGTAGCCGGTGTCGCCGTCCAGGAGCACGGGCACGCTCGCGGCCTCCGCCATGAAGGCGACATGGTCGACCACCTGCGTCCAGGAGAGCTCGTTGTTGTCTCGCACCCCGAAGGAGGCGGAGACGGTGAGCCCGCTCGCCCAGATCCCCTCGAAGCCGGCCTCCTCCACAATGCGGGCGGACAGACCGTCGTGGGCCTCCATCAGAAAGGCGATGTCGGGACGGGTCACGAGATGTCGAAGCTGGGTGGTCGTGCGCACGGTCATCCTCCCGTCAGGCGCGAACGGTCGCGCGGAATCGATCTCGGAGCTCATGCGGCGTGTAGGGGATGCGACCGACGGAGGCTTCCTCCGCCGTGACCTTGGCGAGGACGAAGTGCGGGCCCGCGCTGCCGAGCGCGCGCTGCACCGCGTCCGTAATGGCGGGGGCCTCCGTGACCGCGGCCACCGTGCGGTAGCCGGCCGCCTCGGCCAGCCGGTCCAGCCGCACCTCGCCGGTGATGGAACGCTGGCTTCCTGTGGAACCGTAGACCTCGTTGTCGAAGACCACGTGCACGAAGCCCGGCGGGCGCAGGGCGGCGGCCAGGGGCAGGATGCCGAGGTTCATGAGGAGATTGCCGTCGCCGTCCAGCACCACCGTCGGCGCGCGCCGATCCGTGAGGGCAAGGCCGAGCCCGATGGCCGAGGCGAGGCCCATGGAGCCGATCATGTAGAAATTCTCGGGTCGGTCCCCCAGTGAGAAGGACTCGCGGCACATGTAGCCGTTGGCGTGCACCAGCGCCTCGCGGCCGATGGCCTTGCGGGCGGCGGCGATGGCGTCGATGCGCGAGAGCTTCGGGTGGAGCGTCGGCGGGAGCGAGGCGCGTGGCCGCTCGGCCGGCGCCACGCCGTTCGCCGCGGAGAGCGCCGATCCGTGCCCGGCTTTGCCGATCTCCACCACGCCGCGCGGCACCAGGAGCGCTACGGGCTGCATCAGGCCGTCCATGGTCTCCACGGCCCACGTGAGGTCGGCCT
>Ga0075425_100008500_pt1 | contig 10884 bp, 6 predicted proteins | sample SoiMethybrSBSTD4_FD_75300 | JGI IMG/M metagenome (GOLD analysis project Ga0075425, IMG submission 75300) | Bulk soil microbial communities from a Populus tree surrounding site in Tennessee, USA - Soil MetaG P. TD hybrid SBSTD4 | ecosystem: Environmental > Terrestrial > Soil > Tree plantation...
GGGAGGTCGCTGCCGGGGCCGAGCGTGGCGTCGTCGAGCTTGCTGTCGACGAGTCGGATCGTGATCACGCCCGAGGCCGGATCGTAGCTTCCGAAGTCGGCGTTCCCGATCGGCGTCGGCGTGTTGGCGTTGGGGGGCGGCGTGCTTCCGTCCAGCGGGAGCGGCGGACCGAAGTTGCCGTAGACGAAGCTCTCCGCGCCCAGGGCGTCAGTCTTCATGCACACGAACCGCCGGTCGCTGCCGTCAGCCGCGAGCGACTGGCGATTCCAGATGATGTACCACTGGCTGCTGGGTGGCACGGGGTTCATGGACGGCGCGACCTGCAGCGTGAACGTGACCTGGCTCACGCCGGGGCCGGCGTAGGGCTCGGAGAGCGCGAGATCGCGGATGTTCACGCTGGGATCGGGCGGCGTGTTCTGGCCGGAGTCCTGGTCCGACCCATCGGTGTTGACGTCGCTCACGGCCACGAGCCCCGGCGTCACGCAGGCCGTCGCGACCGGCGCGCTCGCCGGCAGGAACTCGCTGCAGAAGGGCCCCTCGCCCAGGGCGTTGACGGCGGTGACCCGATAGAAGTTCTGCTGCGTCGGATCGACCGTGTCGGTGAACGTGGTCTGGCTCACGGTCGCGACTCGCGTGAACGACCCACCCGAGCCCACGCGCCGGTAGACGTTGTAGGCGGTGATGTCCGAGCCGCCGTTGTCCGGCGCCGCCCACGACAGGTGGACCGTTGCCTCGGAAATGCTGCCGGCGAGCCCCGGCGCCTCGGGAATCCGAGGCTCGATCGGGTCGAACGCCGCGAACATGCGCCGGCCGCCGCTCTGGCGGGTGATCGTCGCTTTCGCCGTGTTCGAGTTGGGGGGCGCGCTCACGCACCCGTTGATGCAGCCGTCGTCCCAGCCCACGAGCACGCGGCCTTCCTTGTCGATCGTGGCATCGAAGAAGTCGAGCATGTTCCGGCAGTTCCCGCCGCCGCAGATGGGCCCGCGCTGGATAGGGTCACCGGGCGTCACGTTCTGCGTCGTCCACGTGGCGCCGCCGTCGAACGTGGTCGCGATGTAGAGGTACCAGACGCCGGTGAAGAGGCTCGGGTCGTTGTTGCTTCCGCCGGTGTGATCCTCCCCCGGGCCGTCGGCGGTCGTGCTGCCGTAGAACGCGAACGCCGCGCGGTCGGGGTCGCCCGCGACCACCGCCGGGAACGCGATGTTGTGGATGGCGCCGGGCGCGTCCACGTGCACGGACGAGGTGGGAATCCCCACGTCCACCGAGGGCGACCAGTGCAGCCCCCGGTCGTGCGAGACGGCGATGCGCGCGTGGCCGTCCACGCCCTGATAGCCCAGGTAGACCGTGCCGTCCGTGGCCACACCGATCGACGGGTCCCACTCGCCGGGCGTCGAGGCATCGGGGATCGGGCGGATGGACCACGTCGTGCCGTTGTCCTCGGAGACGATGGCCGCGGCGTTGCCGCCGTTCAAGAGCGGGACCACCCCGCCGCACGCCTTGTCGGGAACGTAGACCGTACCGTCCGGCCCCACCTTGATGTGTCCGTGCAGCCCGTCGCAGTCCGCGACGGTGAACATGGGCACCGAGGGGCCAAACGTGAAACCGCCGTTCAGGCTGAGCGCGATCGTCGCGTCGGAGACGCACTGCGAGGCGTAGTAGATGGCGTTGGGATAGAGCGTCGTGCCCGTGAGTGGCGCGTGGAATGGTCCCCCGCCCACCGTCTCGTGATCGATGCACGACGGCAGGCCCGATCCCTCGCTCGGCAGGAAGCTGTCGCCGTCGTTGTCCGTGATGTCGGTCGTGCTGCCCGCGGGCGTGAGCCCTTCCAGTTGGGTCACGAACGTGCGGCCCGTCTGGTGGTCGGTGAACAGGATGGGATCGCCGAACACCCGCGGGGTGTTGGCGGTGAGCGTCGGCTTCTGCTCCCACGTGGCAAGCGCCGGGGACTGACAGTCGTTGAATGTGATCCGCAGCATGTAGGGCAGGAACCCGCCGAAGTAGGACGCGGTGCCGCCGTTCGGAATCGAGCCGTTGCTGTTGTTGAAGGAGCGCTCCGTCCTCCAGTCGCTCCCGATCGAGGGCTCGCCCGCGTTGTCTCCGGTTCCGGGGGGCGAGGCGTAGTTGAGGTAGCGGGGCGTCATCGGCGTCGTGGCCAGCTGTGCTGCAGCCGGGCGCACGACGGTTCGGCCGGTGGGGGCGGCGATGCTGGCCGCGTTGGCCGAGGAGCCGGCGGCCGCCGTGAAGCAGCCGGCCGCGAACAGGAGGAGAGCGATGAGCGGATGGCGCGCGAAGGCGCCTGTGGACCGCGTCGTGAGCGACATGACGTGTCACTCCTTCGATCGAGCGGCCACGTGTGAAGAGCAAGGGAGGCGCTCGAGCGCCCACTGCACACGGATCTGCCGCGAAGCTCCGCCGCCGCGGTTGAGTCCGGCTTGAGAGACGGCCCCGGGAGGCTCTGGAAGGCCTTGGCGCGGCAGCCGTTGGGATGGAGCGGGGGGTCCTCCCCTCCGCTCCGTCCGGCTACCCCACGAGCCTCGACGCCAGCGCGTAGGCGATCAGCCCCAGCGCCACCCACTGCGCGACACCCGCTGCGATCGGCGCCCAGCCGGCGCGGCCCAACTCGGCGAAGCTCGTCTGCAGGCCCACGCCGGCCATGCCCAGGCACAGCAGCCAGAGGTCGCCGCGTTGAATCACGGGCACCCACGCCGCGGGGAGCCAGCCGGTGCTGTTCACCGCCGCGAAGATCACGAAGAGCACGAGGAACCAGGGCACGAACGAGATCTTGGGAACCTTGCCGGCCGCGGGCCGGGCGCCTCCCGATCCGGCGCCTGAACCGCGGCTCCGCCACGCCAGCGCGAACACCACCGGCGCGAGCAACGTGATGCGCACGAGCTTCACCACCGTGGCCACACCGGTTGCGCCTTTGCTGAAGCTCGCCCCGGCCGCCACCACCTGCGCCATCTCGTGGAGGCTCGCGCCGTCCCAGACGCCGTAGTGGAAGTCCCCCATGTGCGCCCAGCGCCCGATCATCGGATAGGCGACGATCCCCACCGTGCCGAGCAGCGTGATCACCCCCAGCGCCAGCGCCGAGTCGCGCTTGTCGGCCTGCACCACGCTGTCGGCGGCCACCACCGCCGAGGCGCCGCAGATGCTGCTTCCCACCGCGAGCAGCGTGGCGAGCTTGTCGCTCAAGCCCAGCCTGCGGCCCACCCACCAGCCCAACACGAGCCCCGTGAACGTGCTCGTGATCACCACCGCGAGCGCGGGACCACCAATTTTCAGTATTTCGCCGAGCGAGAGCCGGAAGCCGAGCCCCGCTACCGCCCAGCGGAGGATGGGGCGCTGCGCGAGCCGCACGCCGGGCGATGCCCACGCGGGCATGGGGAGCACCGTGCGCAGCGCCATGCCGAGCAGGATCACGAGCAGCAGCGCCGAGACGTGCAGCGTGTCCTTCACGAACGGCTGCTCGGCGAGCAGGAACGCGGCGGTGGCGAGCACGGTGCTCACCACCAGCCCGGGGACGACCTCGGCCCCGCGGGTCACGCGGTGTAGGTCAGCTCGCGGTAACGGCGGAGCCAGCCGTTCTCGACCGGCTCGAAGATGTGGCAGTGGGTCATCTCACCGCCGTAGACGTGCAGCGTGATCGCCGGCGTGTTCGCGGCGTTCTCCAGGACGTGGTACTCGAACGGCGGGATCAGCGCGCCCGCCTTCCCCACGCCGGCGTGCACGACCGTCTCCTCCTTGAACTGGACGATGTCGTGCTCGGGGTCGCCGCCGTAGCAGTTGTACGACGTCACCTTGATCTTGCCCTGGTAGACGCACTCCACGCACCAGATGCCGGCGTGATCGTGAAGCGGCGTGGCCTGGCCGTTGTTCCACACCATGGCCAGGATGGTGTAGCGATCCTGCGGATCGCGGTAGACGAGCCGGCGGGCGTAGCGCTCGGGGTTGGGGACCAGGAAGCGGGGTTCCAGGAAATCGGTGCCGGCGGCGAACGTCTCTTCGAGGACCTTCTTGACGCCCCGACATCGGCCGGCGTCGTCGGGCGGCGCCATGGCCTCGTCGAGCCGGCGCACGAGCTCGCGCACGCGCGGATCGCTCTCGGTGGGGGTGATGGACATGGCGGACCTCCTGATGGATGGCTCCAGTCTAGCGGCGCGGGCGGGCGAGCCGCCACCGCGGATTTCGATGGCGGCGACGGCCCCCCTACGGCAGGAAGAAGAACGCGAGCCCCAGCACCACGTAGACCGCGAGCAGGAGCGCACCCTCGAGCCAGTTGGACTCGCCGTCCTGCGCCACCAGGTTCACCACGCCCACCGCGGCCAGCACCGCGAGCACTTCGAGCGCGCTGAAGCGCAGGTCCATGGGTCCGTGCCGCGTGGCGTGCGAGGCGAACACCAGCACGGGTGCCACGAACAACGCGATCTGGATGCTCGAGCCGATGGCGATGTTGAGCGCCAGGTCCATGTGGTCCTTCATCGCCACCAGCACCGCCGTGGAGTGCTCGGCGGCGTTCCCCACCACGGCCACCACGATCACGCCCACGAACACCTCGGTGAGCCCCAGTGTCCGCGACGTCTCTGCCACCGCCCCCACCAGCAGCTCGCTCATCCACCCGACGAGCGCGGTGGCCACGAGCAGCACCAGGATCTCGCGGCCCACGCGCACGGGGCCGTGCTCGTGCTCGGCCGCGGCGCCGGCGTAGAGATGCTTGTGCGTGCGCAGCGAGAAGAGCAGTGAAAGCAGGTACGAAACGAACAGCACCACGGCGATCTCGAGCGAGAGCGTGCGCTCGATCGCCAGTTCGCGCGCGGGGGCGAGCGCGTGCCGGGCCACCTCGCCTTCGGCCACGAAGTGGAATACGGCGGGCACCAGGAGCGCGAGCGCAGCGAGCGCCAGCAGCGTCGAGGACGCCGACGCCGCCGAGCGATCGAAGCGCTGGCGCTCGCGGCGAAAGCCGCCGGCCACGATGGACACGCCCAGCACCAGCAGCACGTTGCCGATGATCGAGCCCGTGATCGACGCCTTCACCACGTCGTAGAGCCCCTGGCGGAGCGCCACGAGCGCGATGATGAGCTCCGCGGCGTTGCCGAACGTGGCGTTCAGCAACCCGCCCACGCCGGCCCCGAGGCGCGAGGCCAGCCGCTCGGTGGCCCCGCCCATCAGCCCGGCCAGGGGAACGATCGCGAGCGCGCTGCACGCAAACACGGGCAGCGCGCCCCAGTGAAGCGCCTCCGCCAGCGGGGCGACGGCCACGAACACGAGCAGCGCCTGCAACGTGATCAGGGGCCGCCACCAAGCGCGCCCGCGGCCGGGCTCGAGTGCGGTCATGGCGCGGCAGGGTGCCCGAGCGGCTCCCGCCGGCGCAAACCCGCCGCCGCCGCCAACGCACGAAATCTCAAGTTCCTGCGGCTTCCGACCGAAACCGTTTACAAGAGAGGGGCCTGCCCGACCCCCGCGCGCCGGCCGCCAGACCTCTCGTGTCCTCAAGCGCCGCGGCCCGAGGGGTCGCCGGCGCGCGAACCGTTCCAACGGGAACGGACTGGTTGGCCATGGCCGGCGGGCGAGGTCCCCCGACCGGCGTGGCAGGCAGCGCGCGTGATCGCGGGAGGTGGGCATGGCCAGGGACGGATCGGAAGCCGGAGCGGCGGAGGCCCAGTTCGAGCACGGGCGCCTTGGGGAGATCTCGGGCGGCGACGCCGAGTTCGAGCGCGAGATCGCGGGCGAGTACGTGACCCAGGCGTGGGGGCTGCTCGCCGAGATCGCCGCCGCGATCGAGCGCGGTGATCCCGAGCTGCTGCGCCGCTGCGCGCACACGCTCAAGGGCAGCAGCCGGACGATCGGGGCCAACGGCGTGGGCGAGATGGCCGCGCAGCTCGAGAAGCTCGCCGGCAACGCGGGGCCGCTCGCGGCCACGCTGGTGGGCCGCATCCGCACCGCGCTCACGAGCACCCAGCAGATCCTCGATCGCTACTTCGGCTCCGATGCGTACCGGAGAGCGGCATGACGCTCGAGGCGCCGCCGGCCGAGACCGTCACGCCGGAGAGGCTCGCGGGGCTCGATCCCGCCGACCGCCGCTCGCTGTCGCATCGCGCGGACGCCGAGATGGCGCGGCGCGGCGGCACGGGCTCGCTCGCCTACGCCGCGATAGCCGTGCTGCTCATGGCGCAGGCCTGGCGCGAGGGCCTGGATCCCCGCGTGCTCTACATGGTGTCCTCGGCGAGCCTCGTCTTCGGCGCCACGCGCATGTGGCTCGGGCGGTCGTTCGATCGCGCCTACCCCGCGAACCCCGCGGCCTGGGTGCGCAAGTGGACCGCGTGCACGCTGGGGCTCGGGCTCGTGTGGGGCCTGCTCGCGGGGCATTCGATCTTCACCCAGGGCGTGCGCTGGTCGACGTGGCTCGTGATCCTGAGCGTCGCCGGCGTGGGCACCGGAGCCCTCACGACGATGATTCCGAGGCAGGGGCTCTTCCGGCAGTACCTCGCGCTGCTGCTCGGACCCACGATCATCGGCTTCGTGCTTCCTGGCCCCGGGGCCAACATCTCGATGGGGCTCCTGTTCGCGGCCTACGGGGCGTACCTGGTGGTGGAGGGTGCGCGCCTCCAGGCCGAGCACCGGCGGGCGCAGAACGAGCGCTGGCTGCTCGAGCGGCGCACGCGCGAGCTGGACGCCGCGCGACTCGCCGCCGAGGAGAAGTCGCGCCAGCTCCGCGAGCAGGCGGTGGAGCTGGAGCGCGCCCGCGACGCCGCGCTCGAGAGCACGCGGTTCAAGAGCGAGTTCCTCGCCAACATGAGCCATGAGATCCGCACGCCCATGAACGGCGTGATCGGCATGACCGGGCTCCTCTTCGACACGCCGCTCAGCGCGGACCAGCGCGAGATCGCCGGCACGATTCGCAACAGCGCCGAGTCGTTGCTCAACATCATCAACGACATCCTCGACTTCTCGAAGATCGAGGCGGGGAAGCTCTCGATCGAGGCGGTGGACTTCGAGCTGGACCACCTGGTGGACGAGGTGCTGGATCTGCTGGGCGCGCGCGGCCGCGACAAGGGGCTCGAGCTGTTCGTGGACCTGCCGCCCGAGACGCCGACTCACCTGCGCGGCGACCCGGGCCGCGTGCGCCAGATCCTCCTGAACCTGGTGGGCAACGCCATCAAGTTCACGGACCAGGGCGAGGTGGGCGTCCACATCCAGTGCGTCTCGGAAACCGAAACGGGCGCCGTGCTGCGCGTGGGCGTGAAGGACACGGGCATCGGCATTCCGCCGGAGCGCCAGGCGGCCGTGTTCGAGAGCTTCACGCAGGCCGACGGCAGCACGACGCGACGCTACGGCGGCACCGGCCTCGGGCTCACGATCACGCGCCAATTGGTGGAGCTGATGCACGGCCGGATCTGGCTCGAGAGCGAGCGGGGCAAGGGCAGCACGTTCTGGTTCGAGGTGCCGTTCGAGAAGCACGCCCGGTCCGAGAAGAGCACGCGCGCGCTGCCCTTCCAGCTCTGGGGCCGGCGCGTGCTGGCGGTGGACGACAATCCGACCAATCGCACGATCGTGGAGAACCACCTGCGCTCCTGGGGTTTCCGGGTCGAGACGGCGGCGACCGGCGACGCCGGGCTGGCGCGGCTCAAGGCGGAGGCCGAGGCCGACCCGTTCGCGCTGGTCGTGATCGACATGCAGATGCCCGACCTGGACGGGATCCAGCTCGCGCGCATGATCCGCGCCGAGCCGGCGCTCGAGGGCATTCCGCTGGTCATGCTCACGTCGATGTCCGTGCGCGAGCGCACGCAGGAGTTGAAGGACGCGGGCTTCGCCGCGTGGCTCACGAAGCCGGTGCGCCCGCTCCAGCTCTACAACTCGCTCCTCTCCGTGCTCCAGGGCACGGATGCCACCGGCAAGGCGCCCGAAGGCGAAGTGGACGGGGAAGCGCTGCCCGCGCTCCCGGCGCTGCGCGTGCTCGTGGCGGAGGACAACAGCGTCAACCAGAAGGTGGCCGTGCGCATCCTCGCCAAGCTGGGTTGCCGGGCCGATGCGGTGGCGAACGGCATCGAGGCCCTGGAGGCGATCTCGCGCGTGCCCTACGACGTCGTGCTGATGGACGTGCAGATGCCCGAGATGGACGGCCTCGCGGCCACGACCGAGCTGAGGCGGCGCGAGGAGGGCACCGGGCGGCGAACGCCGGTGATCGCGATGACGGCGCACGCCATGGAGCGCGACCGCGATCGCTGCCTCGCCGCCGGCATGGACGATCACCTGACGAAGCCCATCCGGCCGCAGTCGCTGGCCGTGGCGCTCCTGTGCTGGACGGTGGGGCGCAATGAGTCGCCGGCGGCGGCATCGCCGCCGCCGGATGTCGACGTCGAGTTCGATCGGCAGCAGTTCGACGAGGCGTGCTCCGGCGACGAGGGCTTCGGCGCGGCGCTGGTCGGCGAATTCATGATCTCCGCGCCCGCGTTGCTCGAGCAGGCGCACGCGGCCCACGCGAGCGGCGACTGGGCGCGGCTCGTCGCGGCCGCGCACTCGCTCGCCGGCGGCTGCTCGATGCTCGGGGCGCGCCGGCTCTCGGCCACGTGTCACGAGCTCGAGGACCTGGCGGAAGCCGGCAACGGCGATGGCGCGCGCGGCGTGCTCCAGCGCGCCGACAAGGATTTCGAATCTCTCACCCATCGGTTCGAGGAGCTGACCCTGAAGCGGGCGGCCTGAAGCCCGATCCGGAACGCAAGGAGCCCATCGTGAGGACGCAGACCAAGAAGCAGAAGGCGCACTGGCTGGTGCAGATCGCCCTGGAGCTCCAGCTTCCCGACGCGGTCCAACTCGATCTCACGCCCGAGATGCCGGTGGCCGAGGCGTGGGACGAGACGAGCCGCACGTGCGGCATCCCCATGGAGACCATCGCCGAGCACGTGGCCGAGCACTTCGACCTGCCCGTGGCCGAGCTGGGGACCGTCGAAGGCCACGTCATGAAGCTGCTTCCCGAAAAGCTCGCCAGGCGCTACGGCGTGATGCCGCTGCGCGAGGACGACAGGCGTCTGGTCGTGGCCACGTCGGATCCCACGAACCTGATCGCCGAGGAGGACATCTCGTTCGCGTGCGGCCGCACGGTGCAGTTCGAGATCGCGTCGCCGCCGGCCATCGACGATGCGCAGACCGAGCACTACTCGGGCACGCGCGAGCCGTTGGCGCTCCAGCTCGAGGACGACCTCACGCGTGTCGTCGAGGTGCTCGAGGAGTCGGGCCCCGAGGTGGTGGATGCGAGCGAGGTGGAGTCGGCGCCGATCATCAAGCTCACGAACTTCATCCTCTCGGACGCCGTGAAGCAGCGCGCCAGCGACATCCACCTGGAGCCGGGCCGCGGCGAGGGCACGGTGAGAATCCGCGTGGACGGCGTCATGCGCACGCTGCTCCAGCTCCCGATGCGGGCGATGAACCGCGTGATCACGCGCGTGAAGATCATGGGCAAGCTGGACATCGCCGACCGGCTGCGGCCTCAGGACGGCCGCGCGCGCATCCAGATCGACGCCAAGCCGATGGAGCTGCGCATCTCGACCGTGCCCACGCGCGAGGCCGAGAAGTGCGTGGTGCGCCTGCTGGACCACAGCACCGCGCCCACGCTCCAGGACCTGACCCTGCCCGAGCAGGAGGGCAAGCGGATCGGCCGGCTGCTCGCGCACCGCAACGGCATCGTGATCGTGACCGGCCCCACGGGCTCGGGGAAGACCACCACGCTCTACGCCGCGATCCGCGAGTTGGCGAACGGCGAGATCAACATCATGACCGTGGAGAACCCGGTCGAGTACGAGCTCGCCGGTATCACGCAGATCCAGGTGGAGCCCAAGCAGAAGGTGACGTTCCCCTCGGCGCTGCGGGCGATCCTGCGCCAGGACCCGGACGTGATCCTGGTGGGCGAGATCCGCGACCTGGAGACGGCCGAGATCGCGCTCCAGGCGAGCATGACCGGCCACCTGGTGCTGGCGACGCTGCACACGAACGACGCCTCGAGCGCGGTGGAGCGGCTGCTGGACCTGGGGCTCGACAAGACGGCGATCGCCGCTTCACTCCGCGGCGTGATCGCGCAGCGGCTCGTGCGGCGGCTCTGCGAGAAGTGCGCCGTGCCCGCCACCGACGAGCTGACACCCGAGGAGACGCGGCTCGTCGAGCGCTTCGGCCAGCGCCCGGTGCGGCGCGCGGTGGGCTGCCCCGCCTGCGGCCAGTCCGGCTATCACGGCCGTTCGCCGGTGCTCGAAGTGATGGTGATGAACCCCACGATCGGCGCGCTCATCAGCGGCGGCAAATCCGTTGCCGAGATCGAGAAATCGGCCACCGGCTCGGGGATGAACCTCATGCTCGCGAACGGCCTCACGCAGGTGGCGCAGGGCCGCACGACGCTCCAGGAGGTGGCGCGCGTGCTGGGCGGCGAAGCGGCCTCCGACGGCCATGGCGAGCCGAAGGCCGCGGGGACACCCTCGCCCAGCGGCACGATTTCCGCCGGGCCGGCGCCCCGGATCCTCATCGTGGACGACGATGCCGTGCAACGCTTCACGGCGCGGAAGCTGCTCGAGACCGCGGGCTTCCAGGTGGACGAGGCGACGGACGGCTCGGCCGGCCTGTTCCGCGTCCGGAGCGGGACCCACTACTCGCTGGTCGTGCTCGACTTCACCATGCCGGGCCTCGACGGCATGGACGTGCTGACGCAGATCCGCACGAACCCGGCCACGGCGTCGCTGCCGGTGATCGTGGCCACCGCGCAGGAGGACGAGGGGCTCGAAGCGCGGTTGATGAACGCGGGCGCGGATGACTACATCCACAAGCCGCTCGAGCCGTCCCGATTCACCGCGCGCGTGAAAGCCGCGCTGAGGCGGGCGCGGACGTAAGCTCACGGCCCGTCTCGCA
>Ga0075425_100008501_pt1 | contig 10883 bp, 8 predicted proteins | sample SoiMethybrSBSTD4_FD_75300 | JGI IMG/M metagenome (GOLD analysis project Ga0075425, IMG submission 75300) | Bulk soil microbial communities from a Populus tree surrounding site in Tennessee, USA - Soil MetaG P. TD hybrid SBSTD4 | ecosystem: Environmental > Terrestrial > Soil > Tree plantation...
GCCGGCGCCACCTCCATCACCACGTGGTACTGGTTCAGCGGCGTGTAGATAGTGGACACCTGCCGCTGACCGAAGGCGTCGTACAGCGTCTCGTCGATGATCTGTGCGGTGAGACCCAGGCGTGAGGCGGTGGGGCGGTCGAGCACGAGCGTCGACTGGCGCCCCCGGTCCTGCTGGTCGCTGCTGAAGTCGACGATCTGGGGCAGGGTGCGCACGCGATCGGCCACGCGCGGCGCCCACTGATTCAGCTCCTCCACGCTGTCCCCCTGCAGCGTGTACTGGTACTGCGCGTTGGAGGCGCGGCCGCCCACGCGGAGGTCCTGCACCGCCTGGAGGAAGGCGGGCGCCCCCGGCACGCGCGCGAGGCGGCCGCGCAGCCGGGTGATCACCTCGTCCGCGCTGATCCGGCGCTCCTCCAGGGGCTTGAGGGCGACGAACATCCGCGCGGTGTTGACGGTCGCCCCGCCGCCGCCCGAGCCGCCGGTGAAGCCGATCACGTTCTCCACCGCCTTGTCCTCGGAGATGATGCCGACGACCTGGGTGAGGCGGGCCTCCATGGCCTGGAAGGAGATGTCCTGCGGCGCCTGGATGCTGCCGCTGAGCCGGCCCGTGTCCTGTTGCGGGAAGAAGCCCTTGGGTACGACCACGGCGAGATAGACGTTGACGGCGACGGTGAGGAAGGTGACGCCGAGGACAAGGCGCTGGTGGCGGAGCACCCAGGCGAGGCTCCTCTCGTAGCGGGCGAGGATCCCGTCGAAGACGCGCCCGGTCGCCTCGTAGAGACGTCCATGACGCCAGCTCGCCTCGTGGCCCAGGATGGTCGCGCCCATCATGGGCGTAGTGGTGAGGGAGACCACGAGGGAGATGACGATGGCCGCGGAGAGCGTCACCGCGAACTCGCGGAAGAGGCGGCCGACCACGCCGCCCATCAGGAGGATGGGGATGAACACCGCCACGAGGGAGAGGCTGATGGAGAGCACGGTGAAGCCGATCTCCCGCGCGCCGAGGAGGGCGGCCTCGAGGGGCGCCATCCCCGCCTCCCGGTGGCGCGTGATGTTCTCCAGCACCACGATCGCGTCGTCGATGACGAAGCCGGTGGCGATGGTCAGCGCCATGAGCGAGAGGTTGTTCAGGCTGAAGCCGAGCAGGTACATCACCCCGAAGGTGCCGACGAGGGACACGGGGACGGCCACTGCGGGGATGAAGGTGGCGCGCAGGCTGCGCAGGAACACGAAGACCACGAGGGTGACGAGGATCACCGAGATGACGAGGGTGCGCTCCACGTCGTGCAGCGACGCCCGGATGGTCGTGCTCCGGTCGAGGACCACCTCCAGGTCGATGGCGCCGGGGATGGCCGCGCGAAGCTGGGGCAGGAGCCCGCGCACGCGATCCACCGTGTCGATGATGTTGGCGCCGGGCTGCCGGAAGATGACCACCACCACCGCGGGGTTCTTGTTGGAGAAGCCCGCCGCCCGCACGTCCTCGACGGAGTCGTTCACCGCCGCCACGTCGGCGAGCTGCACGGCCTGGCCCGCCTGATAGCTGACCACGAGCGGCACGTAGTCTTCGGCGTGCCGGAGCTGGTCGTTGGCGCCCAGCTCCGAGGCGCGCTGGCCGTCGCCGAGCTGTCCCTTGGGCCGATTGACGTTGGTGGCGGCGAGGACGCCGCGCACGTCCTCCAGGCCGATGCCGTACTTCTGCAGCGCGAGGGGATTGAGCTCCACGCGCACGGCGGGGAGCGCCCCTCCCCCCACGATCACCTGGCCGACGCCGGGCACCTGTGAGAGCTTCTGCTGGAGGATGCTCGAGGCCGCGTCGTAGAGCCGTCCGCGCGCCAGCGTGTCGGAGGTGAGCGCCAGGATGAGGACGGGCGCGTCGGCGGGGTTGACCTTGCGATACGTGGGATTGTTCGGCAGAGCGGGCGGGAGGTAGCCGCGGGCCGCGTTGATGGCGGCCTGCACGTCGCGGGCGGCGCCGTTGATGTCCCGGCTGAGGTCGAACTGCAGCACGATAGCCGTGGATCCGAGATAGCTCGTGGAGGTCATCTCCGTCACCGCCGCGATGTGACCGAACTGCCGCTCGAGCGGGGCGGCGACCGAGGTGGCCATGGTCTCCGGGCTCGCCCCGGGCAGGGCCGCCTGGACCTGGATGGTCGGGAAGTCGACCTGGGGCAGGGGAGCGACAGGCAGCACGGCGAAGGCGAGGGCACCGGCCAGGGCGAGGCCGATGGTGAGGAGCGTCGTGGCGATGGGCCGGCGGATGAAGGGCTCGGAAATGCTCATGCGCGTCCCCGCACTCGCCGGGCGAGGCGGTCGAAGGCGAGATAGATCACGGGCGTTGTGTAGAGCGTCAGCGCCTGGCTCACGATCAGCCCGCCCACGATGGCGACGCCGAGGGGCCGTCGGAGCTCGGAGCCCACCCCTGAGCCCAGGGCGAGCGGGAGGGCGCCCAGGAGGGCGGCCATGGTCGTCATCATGATGGGGCGGAAGCGCAGCAGGCAGGCCTGGTAGATGGCGTCCTCGGGGCTCTTCCCCTCGCCTCGCTCGGCATCGAGGGCGAAGTCGATCATCATGATGGCGTTCTTCTTCACGATGCCGATGAGGAGCACGATGCCGATGAGGGCGATGACGCTCAGCTCCATGTGGAAGAGGAGCAGGGCGAGGATGGCACCCACGCCGGCCGAGGGCAGCGTGGAGAGTATCGTCAGGGGGTGGATGTAGCTCTCGTAGAGCACGCCGAGCACGATGTAGACGGCGACGAGGGCGGCCAGGATGAGGAGGGGCTCGCTCGAGAGCGAGGCGCGGAAGGCCTCGGCGGTCCCCTGGAAGCCGCCCTGGATGCTCGGGGGCAGCCCGAGCTTCTGCGTCGCCGCCTCGATGACGCGCACCGCCTCGCCGAGCGAGGCGCGCGGGGCGAGGTTGAAGGACAGGGTCACCGCGGGGAACTGTCCCTGCCGCGCGATGGCGAGCGGCGCGGTGGTCTCCACGGCCTGGGTCACCGCAGTCAGCGGCACCACGGCCGCGGTGGGCGCGACGCCCGCGGCGGGGGCGGTGGGGGGAGCGCTCGCCGCGCTGCTGCTCGCGATGCCGGTGCCCGCCGGTCCCGCGCTGGTGGTGGAGCTGCTCCCCTCGCCTCGTACGTAGATGTCGCGAAGCGCGGCGCGATTCTTCCGGAAGGCAGGCTGTACCTCGAGGACGACGCGGTACTGGTTGAGCTGGGTGAACATGGTCGACACCTGGCGCTGGCCGAAGGCGTCGTAGAGCGTGTTGTCGATCGTGAGCGGGCTCACCCCTAGGCGCGAGGCGGTGGCACGATCGATGGTGAGGGCCGTGCCCAGGCCCTGATCCTGCTGGTCGCTGCTCACGTCGCGCAGGGCCGGCTCGGCACGGAGCGCCTCCACCAGCCGGGGCGCCCACACGTTCAGCTCGGCCCCGTCCGGATCCTCCAGGCTGTACTGGTACTGGGTGCGGCTGACCCGGCTCTCCACGGAGAGGTCCTGCACCGGCTGCATGAAGAGCGTGATGCCCTCCACGCTCTGGAGGGCGGGCCCGAGGCGGCGGATCACCTCGCTCGCGCTCTCCTTCCGCGCGGAGAGCGGCTTGAGGTTGATGAGGATGCGGCCGCTGTTGAGGGTGACGTTGGTGCCGTCCACGCCGATGAACGACGAGAGGCTCGCCACCGCGGGGTCGGCGAGGATGACCCGGGCGAGGGCGCGCTGGCGCTCGGCCATGGCGGGAAACGAGACGGATTGCGGCGCCTCGGAGATGCCCTGGATCAGGCCGGTGTCCTGAACGGGGAAAAAGCCCTTGGGCACGATCACGTAGAGGACGATGGTGAGGACCAGCGTGGCCGTGGCGACCACGAGGGTCGCCGTCTGGTGGCCGAGCACCCACTTGAGCGTGCTCCCGTAGCGCTCGATGGTGAGCTCGAACACGCGCTCCGACCACCGGTAAATCCGGCCCTGGCGCTCGGGCGGCGTGTGACGCAGGAGCCGGGCGCACATCATCGGGGTGAGGGTGAGCGAGACCACGGCGGAAATGAGGATGGTGACGCCGAGGGTGACCGCGAACTCACGAAACAGCCGGCCCACCACGTCGGCCATGAACAGGAGCGGGATGAGCACGGCCACCAGCGAGACGGTCAACGACAGGATGGTGAAGCCGATTTGCTCTGCGCCCTTGAGGGCGGCGGCGAGGGGCTCCTCGCCCGCCTCCACGTAGCGCGCGATGTTCTCGATCATCACGATGGCGTCGTCGACCACGAAGCCGGTGGAGATGGTGAGGGCCATGAGGGAGAGGTTGTTCAGGCTGAAGCCCAGGAGGACCATGGCCCCGAAGGTGCCCACGAGGGACAGCGGCACCGCCACGCTCGGGATGATGGTGCCGGCCAGCGTGCGCAGGAAGAGGAAGACCACGAGGACCACGAGGGCGACGGCGAGCAGCAGCTCGAACTGCACGTCCTCCACCGAGCCGCGGATGGTCACCGTGCGATCGGTGAGCACGTCGACGTGGATGGCCGAGGGGAGCGAGGCCTGGAGCTGGGGGAGGAGACGCTTGATGCGGTCCACCACCGCGATGACGTTGGCCCCGGGCTGGCGCTGGATGTTGACGATGACCGCGGGCACGTCGTTGGTCCAGGCAGCCTGCCGCACGTTCTCCGCGTCGTCGATCACGTCCGCCACCGCGGAGAGGGTGACGGGTGCGCCGTTCCGGTAGGCGATGACGAGGGGCTCGAAGTCCCGGCTCGTGAGGAGCTGATCGTTGGCCCCGATCACCGAAGACTGCTGGGGCCCGTCGAAGTTGCCCTTGGCCTGGTTCACGTTGGCCGCGGCCACCGCCGTGCGCAGATCCTCCAGGGTGAGCCCGTAGGCGGCCAGCGCCGTGGGATTGGCCTGCACGCGCACGGCCGGACGCTGCCCCCCGCTGATGCTCACCAGTCCGACGCCGGGGAGCTGCGAGATCTTCTGGGCGAGGCGCGTGTCGGCGAAGTCCTCCACGCGCGGCAGGGGGAGCGTGGTGGAGGTCAGCGCGAGGGTGAGGATCGGCGCGTCGGCGGGGTTGACCTTGCTGTACACCGGCGGCGTGGGGAGATCGGGCGGAAGGAGCGAGAAGGCGGCGTTGATGGCTGCCTGCACCTCCTGCTCGGCCACGTCGAGACCGAGGGTGAGGGCGAACTGGAGGGTGATCACCGAGCTGCCGCTTGAGCTCGTCGAGGTCATCTGATTGAGGCCGGGCATCTGGCCGAGCTGGCGCTCGAGCGGCGCCGTCACCGACGAGGCCATGACCTCAGGGCTCGCGCCCGGATAGAAGGTCACGACCTCGATCGTCGGATAGTCGACCTGGGGCAGGGCGGCCACGGGGAGGAGGCGGTAGGCGAGCGCGCCGGCGAGGAGGATGGCGGCCATGAGCAACGTGGTCGCCACCGGCCGGAGGATGAAAGGGCGCGAGAGGTTCATGAGGCGAGGGGGCGCCCCGGGCGGTCGACGCGCACGCCGGGGAGGAGGATGGCGGCCATGAGCAACGTGGTCGCCACCGGCCGGAGGATGAAGGGGCGCGAGAGGTTCATGAGGCGGCCGGGCGGGCCTGGCGATCGACGCGCGCGCCGTCGCGGAGGCGGTCGGCGCCCGTCACCACGACCTCTTCGCCCGGAGTGAGGCCGGCCGTCACCGCCACGTCGTCGCCGTCGACGACGCCCAGGGTCACGTCGCGGGCGCTCGCGGTCTGGTCGGGCTTGACCACGTACACGAAGGCGCCGCGGCTGCTCCGCTGCACGGCGGCCGACGGCACCATGGTGGCGCCCCGCTTCGTTTCGAGGAGGAGCCGCGCATTGACGAACTGGCTCGGGAAGAGCCGGTTGTCCTGGTTGGGGAACACCGCCTTCAGCTTCACTGTCCCCGTGGTGGGATCGACCTGGTTGTCGATGGTGAGGAGCGAGCCGGTGGCGAGCTTGCGCTGCTGTTCGCGGTCGAGCGCGTCGACGGGAAGGGAGACGCCGCGCCGGAGCTTGTCGAGCACGGGCGGGATGCTGTCCTCGGGAATGGTGAACACCACTGTGATGGGCTGGAGCTGGGTGATGACCACGATGCCGCTCGCGTCCGTGGTCTGCACGATGTTGCCCGGGTCCACCAGGCGAAGACCCGTGCGGCCGGTGATCGGCGAGGTGATCCGGCAGTAGTCGAGCTGGACCTTGGTTGCCTCGATCTGGCCCTGGTCGTTCTTCACCGCGCCCTCGAACTGCCGGACGAGCGACTCCTGCGTGTCGAGCTGCTGCGTCGGAATGGAGTCCTCCGCCACGAGGACGCGATAGCGCTGGAGGTCGAGCCGGGCGTTGTCGAGGAGGGCCTGGTCGCGGGCGAGCTGTCCCTCGAACTGCGTCAGCTGCGCCTGGAACGGACGGGGATCGACCTCGGCGAGCAGATCACCCTTGCCCACCGTCTGGCCTTCCTGGAAGCGCACGCTCATGAGCTGCCCGTTGACGCGCGTGTGGACGGTGACGGTGTTGAGCGGCGTCACCGCACCGAGACCGGTGAGATACACGCCCACGTCACGCGTCGTGGTCGGCGCCGTCACCACTGGTGCGGGACGAGCCGCCGTCGCTTGGGCCCGCGCCTTCACCGCGGCGACGGAGCGGGAGTGACCGATGACGAAGGCCGCGGTCAGGAGGCTGCCCAGGACGACCCCGACGGCCACCCACTTCCAGCGACGACGCCCGAACCGGAGGAGAGGACTCATGCTATCGACCGTCTCCGGGGCGCGCTCTGAGGGTCGGCCCTCGGCCGCCGACGTCATCCCTCCTCGTCTCGTTTGCACTCACCTCACACCCCCTGCCTTCAGCGGGAACTCGAGCTGCACAGGATGTGCCTCCGTGGCTTCCCATTTGAATGAACCTCCGGGCCTGGAAAGACTTTCCCGAGCGCTAGCTCCGCGGGCATGTAGCGGGAGCGGAGCGAGGGCCTCCGAAAGGGGGAGCGACCCGCGCCGGGTAGATACGACCGGCCTCACTCGCCCAGGCGAGGGCGAGCTCTCAGCAGTCCTTGCTACGGAGCAGGACGCTGCGAGAAGTCGATCGGGTCAGGAGAGGGGAGGGCTGCGGGCGTCGTCGGACCGGCACGGCCCCTGGGGAAGCTCGCCCGGTGCCGCCGAAACAACGAGGGCGGAGACGAGGGGGCCGGGCCGAGTGACCGTGACGGCGGCCTCCGGCGGCGCGCCCTTCAGCGACGTGATCAGGAGGATCACATCGTCGAAATCAGCGGCGTCGTAGATGCCGGGCCACCACGTCTCGTCCGGCGGGCTCGCGTGCGCGAGCGCGGTCAGCGTCAGGATGGCCAGAGCGAGCAATGTGGCGAGTCCCATGCATGGCCGCATGCTTCCGATGCTACGCTCCCTCACGGGACGCGGCAACCGACGCTCCCCGGCGGCTATCGCTTGACAAGTCGAAAATCGAGCGTACCCCTGACGGCATGAGCCGTCGATTCGGGGCCGGCGCGGTGCTGTGTCGCCTGCTGATCGGGACGACGGTACTCGTGGTGGCGACGCTGTCTGGCCTCGCCTACGCGAGCCCGCCGGATCCCACTTGGATCGCCGGCGTCTATGACGACGCCGACTTCGACGACGTCATTTGGCTCGTCGTCATGCAGAAGGGGTTGGTCGAATCGGAGGACCTGACCAGCCTGCGCTTCGTGCCACCGCCGGCGGTGGTGCTGCTCACCACTCCGGAGGAGGTACCCGCGCGTCATTCCGTTCCCACGCTCCACGCCCGCGCTCCTCCCTCCGCCTAGCCTGCCAGTTCGCATTCGAGCAGGTCGAAGTGTAGTGGTCTCGCTCATGAAGGAGGGCCAGGACATGCGTAAGACTGATTCGCTCATGGCAATCATCGCGATATCCGGGGTCCTCGTGGGAGGCTCGCTGAGTGGCGCCCAGGTGGCTCTCGGCGCCAACCCCGGTGATCCAACCTCGTCCGAAGGTCAAGTGGCGGCCCCGCCGCCGGAGAAGTCGTTGGCCGAGCGGTCGTTTCACATCGAGTGGAGCGCCCGACCGCTACGCCCCGGCCTATCGAGTATCACGGGGTACGTGTACAACGACTATGGCAAGCCCGCAGAGCTCGTGGACCTTCAGGTCACCACGCTGGACGCGGCAGGGCGCCCTGTCGCTGCCAAGGTTTACCGCATCGGGGATACCGTGCCGTCGCGGGGACGAAGCTACTTCGAGCTCCAGGTCCCGGCGAGCGATGCCTACCACGTTGACGTGATCGGCTACGATTTCGTGGAGGGTCACCAGAACAACTAGGTGCGAAGGGTCGGGCGCAGGATGGAGGCAGCCGTCTCGCTCCGTCCTGCGCCCGATGATGTCGAGACGCGGATCTCAGACTTGGCTGGCTGAGTGGACGTATCCCCCGGCAGGTCTTGCCACCGCCCGCGGCGATCGCGCTCGTTGCTCCTCGAGGCCGAGCCGGACAGTCACCCGGCGGCCATGCTCCACACCCGCGCTCCTCCCTTCGCCCAGCCTGCTCGTTCGCCTTCGAGAAGGTCGAAGTATGAAGGAGGGCCAAGACATGCCCAAGACTCTCTCGCTCATAGCAATCATCGCGATGGCTGGGGCCGTGATGGGAGGCTCGCTGAGTGGCGCCCAAGTGGCTCTCGGCGCCAACCCCGGCGATCCGACCTCGTCCGAAGGTCAAGCGGCGGCCACGCCCCCGGAGAAGTCGCTGACCGAACGGTTGTTTCACATCGAGTGGAACGCCCGACCGCTACGCCCCGGCCAATCGAGCATCACGGGGTACGTGTACAACGACTATGGCAAGTCGGCGGAGTTCGTGGAGCTTCAGGTCACCATGCTGGATGCGGCGGGGCATGCCGTCGGTACCCAAGTCCACCGCATCTCGGATACCGTGCCGTCGCGGGGACGAAGCTACTTCGAGCTCCAGGTCCCGGCGAGCTCTGCCTATCACCTTGACGTGATCGGCTTTGGCTTCGTGGAGGGTCACCGGATGTAAAACGGCTGGACGAGGGCGGATGCCGCTGTTTCGCTTCGCCCTGCGTCCGATTCTGATGGGACGCGGATCTCAGACTTGGCTGGCTGAGGGGACGTATCCCTCGAGGCGGTCGCGCTCTCTCAGCGCGGGATCGCGCTCCGCGGGAGGGCCGTAGCCTCCGCCGCCCGGCATGAGGAGCTCGATCAGATCGCCGGGCTGGATGAGTTGCTCCGCCTTGGGATTCCGGGGCGCCTGCCCATTGATGAGGAGCGCGCCGGGAGCGCCGGGCTGGCCGCCGAAGAATCCCTGCGCGGGAATCGTCGTCCGGTCGCAGAAGACGGAGCAGGTCGCCGGGTCGTCGGTGAGCACGCGGAAGGCCAGCGCCTGGCCGAGGCCACCGCGGAAGCGACCGTCACCTCCCGACCCATCGCGCAGGCCCTTGCGCTCGACGAGAAGCGGCGCCAGCGCCTCCACCACCTCCACGGGCGTGCCCAGCACGCCGGAGGGAAAGGCGGTGGCGCTGAGCCCGTCCTTGGTCGGCCGCGCCCCCGTGCCACCCGAGCCGAAGAAGGTGTAGACGAAGGGCCGCTTCGCGCGGTCCTTGCCGGAGAGCTGGATGCCCCAGATGTTGGCCGAGCCCTCGGCCATCACGCGATCGGGCAGGGCCTCCTTGAGTGCGCCCGCCACCACGTGAGGAAGGAAGTGCCCGACCACGTGGCGGGCGGCCACGGGCGCGGGATGCTGGGCGTTGAGGATGCTCCCCTCGGGCGCGGTGATGCGCAGCACGCGGAAGGCGCCCTCGTTGTTCGGCACGTCCGGGCTCACGATCACCTTGACCCCGTAGGTGGTGTACGCCTCCGTGTAGTTCATCACCACGTTGACGCCGCGGCGGCTCGCCGGCGAGGAGCCGGTGAAGTCGATCCAGAGCTGGTCGCCCGCGATCTCGCAGCGGCACCTCACGGTGAGGGGCTCGCCGTAGCCGTCCGAGGTGATGGCGTACTCGTAGACGCCGGGACGGAGGCGGCCGATGGCCTCGCGCATGGCCCGCTCTGTGCGCGTGACGATCTCGTCGGCGAGCGGCTCCAGGCGCTCGAGGCCGAACTCGTCCATGAATTCCGCGAGGCGGTCGCCGCCCACGCTGCCCCCCGCGATCTGGGCATGGAAGTCACCCATCACGAGGTCGGGCACGCGCACGTTGGCGCGGATCATCGCCTCGAGGGGCTGACTGATCCGCCCCGCCTCGTAGAGCTTCATGATGGGGATGAAGAGGCCTTCCTCGTAGACCTCGCGCGCCTCCGCGGACAGCACGTGCCCCCCGATGTCCGCGGAGTGGCAGGTGGAGGCGAAGAAGGCCACGAGGTCGCGGCCGCGGAACACGGGAGTGCAGATGGTCACGTCGTTGAGGTGTCCCGAGGTCTTCCACGGGTCGTTGGTGATGACCACGTCGCCGGGAGCCCAGGCCTCCACGGGATAGACGTCGAGGACGTGTTTCATGGCAAGCGCCATGGAGTTGATGTGCCCCGGCGTCCCCGTCACCGCCTGCGCGACCATCCAGCCGCGGCGATCGAACACGCCCGCGGAGAGATCACCCGCCTCGCGCACGATGGAGGTGAAGGACGTCCGCATCAGGGCGGCCGCCTGCTCGTTCACCACCCCGATCAGGCGGTTCCAGCAGATGTCGAGGGTGATGGGGTCCAATCTAGTCATCACGAGGCCTCTCCCCGCTCCAGGATCAGGGTGAGGCGGCCGTCCACGCGGACGCGCGCGCCCGGTCCGGCCACCGTGGTCGACTCCCGCTCCTCGACGATGGCGGGGCCGGCGAAGGCCGCCCCCGGCGTGAGGGCGTAGCGGTCGTAGACGGGCGTGTCCACGTAGCCGCCCGCCTCGGGGAAGTACGCCTGGCGCCGTCCCTT
>Ga0075425_100008503_pt1 | contig 10883 bp, 6 predicted proteins | sample SoiMethybrSBSTD4_FD_75300 | JGI IMG/M metagenome (GOLD analysis project Ga0075425, IMG submission 75300) | Bulk soil microbial communities from a Populus tree surrounding site in Tennessee, USA - Soil MetaG P. TD hybrid SBSTD4 | ecosystem: Environmental > Terrestrial > Soil > Tree plantation...
TCTCACGCAAAAAGAAAACACCGAGGATCCTGGATGTGGGTTGTGGGACCGGTATCAACTTCTCAGTACTTTCGAAATTTGGCGATACCTTCAGCAGCGATTTTTCCGAAGAGGCTCTGGGATTTTGCAAGAGCCGAGGCATCGACAATATCGTAAGGTCTTACGTCGAATCACTCCCGTTTCTTGATTCCAGTTTTGATCTCGTTACCGCGCTCGACATGCTGGAGCACATCGATGACGATTTGGCCGGCATGGATGAGCTGATGCGGGTCATGGCGGATGACGGAACGCTGCTGATTACCGTTCCGGCCTACGGATTCCTGTGGAGCGAGCATGATGAAGCGTTACATCATCGTCGTAGATACGCCGCCTCTGAATTACGTAACAAGTTGACGAACTCCGGGTTCGAAGTCGAGAGGATAACGTACTACATTACATTTCTTTTCTTCCCGATCCTCTTCATGCGATTCGCGCAGAGTCTCTCAAAAAGATCGATTCACGCTAAGACATCACACGTCATCTTACCGAAGTGGCTCAACTGGTTGTTGATCTCGGTGCTCGGCTTGGAGAGGGTCCTTCTTCGCTGGGTCAACTTTCCGTTCGGAGTATCGATCGTGTGTCTGGCAAAAAGACCGGTAAGCCAAGACAGTAGACCGATTCACGATCGTTAACGGAGCCATCGCTCGAGGACCCATCCTTCGGCCATCATGTGAGGTCCTTCGAGAATCCTAACCTTGACTCGTCCGGTAGCGGCTTGCAGCACTCGCACACGCGTGTTGTTGACGGCATTTAATGCGCGCCCAGATTCTATCAGCGAATCAATCGCGTTTTGATCTCGGTTGGATATTGCGGTAACCATCTCGTTAGACGCGTTTTCGTCAACCGCCACCATCACGGAGTCTCGCCCCTCTAGAAACAGGTGCGCATCTGAGTCGACATTGAGCGCTGAACCGAGTGGACCAGAGTTGCGATTTTTGTTTTTCGAATTCGCGCCGGGTTGATTCGCGGATCCGGAACTTCGGGTTGCGACGAACACTGCTACCGACCCGATCGCGACGACTATCAAAGCTATGACGACACTCCGGCGGCTTGGAATCGACGCGAACAGTGCTGACACCGGTTTGTGAGATTGAATACTCGAATCTCGATCCGCGGATTGCTCATGGATTTGCTGTCGAATTGCTCTCCCTGCAAATGTCATTGCAACGATCGCAAGGAGTCCGATGGTGGATAGGACGGCGGATACGGAATGAACAGCTGTGTTTTCAAACGTAGCTGAAATCGTATGAGTGCCCGGCGGGACCTCGACCTGCTGGATTCCGTCCTTGTCACTGAGCATCGGAACAATCTGGCCGTCAAGTCGAGCCGTCCAACCGCGGAAATTGTAAGTCTTCAAACGTATCAGAGTCGTCTGATCGGCCTTGACAAAAATCTCACGTTGTTGCGGTTTCCACTTTGAGATTTCGATCGTAGCTCCGGGAGGATCGCTCATCGCCAACGGTGTGTCCGGCAATTCCTGCGGATAGGTCGCAGCTTTTGGTGTCCAACTGGATTCGACGACGTCGTACGCTGTGGCAGCCGGATAGTATGTCTCATTCGCAAGAGGCCGTATCACTGATTTTTGTATCGAGAGGACCAAGCTAGTCAAAATCACCGCGCCGATTGCGCCTCGACAGGCCCAAATCACCCTCGAGCTGTAGGCTTTGTTTTGTTGAAGTTTATCGATCGCAGCGGCAATCAACAGGCAAGTGAACATCCCGGCCACAGCCAGCCACCGCCACGAAGGAACGGCTACCTCGATCTTTGGAAGGAGCTTCGAAATATAGACCGAGTACGACGTAGTCATGAACGTCGTAGCGATTGCCATCGTCATCCAGATGCTGCGCGGGCTCCACTCTCGAGAACTCCGGTCTGTCGCATCGCTTTTCGGGGACAGTTTTCTCAAAACCAGAATCGTCACGATCAATGTAAGCGCTTGAAACGCGAAGATGTAGTTGAGTGTTTGTCCGAAGTCGTAGGCTGGACCCGCACCTGCGACCGGCACCAGCGTGATGTAGCTCAAATGATAGGGAAAGAGACTGGTGGTGTATTCGTAGGCGTATTTTGCTTCGGTCGCAGCAGGGAGCCAATAGATTGCGCTTAGGACTTGTCCCAGCGCCATCGACAACCCGAAGCGGGCCGCGATTCTCCAGTTTCGCTCTTTCCACGCCCAGACGACCGCCAAAAAGACCAGCGCGTAGCTAAACATCAACGCGATCGGGAAGTGTGTCAGGATATGAACTCCGTAGCAAAACGCGAATGCGGCGTAGTATCTCAGGGCGCCTTCGCGTACGAGCTTAAAGGCGAAGTAGATTGTCAGCGGCGGAAAAACATAACCGATGAATTGAGGCAGCCCCCCTCGCCAATACAAATCGAGCATGTGCATCGGAAGCAACATGTAGAAAAGCGCGGCGATGCTGCTGCCGAGCGGGCCGTAGAAGGTTCGGGCGAGCTTGTAAAGCGCGAGACCCGAGCCGAACAGCGCTAGGAGCGTGATGATAAACAGCGAAACATGCCAATCATTGACGACAGCGTGCGTTGCTGAGCTTAGATAGAAGATCCCGGGCGGATAATAAAGAAAAGATAGAATTCCGTATCCGTGGTTAATTTCGGCCGCCCACCTCGGGTAGAGCACCCCCGAGCGCAGTCCCTTGTCGAACTGATCCATCATGTGGAGGTGAATCCATAGATCGTGGGTGGCGATCAAGTGACGAATGGTGTGACCGTCGGGAGCTTTTTCGGATCTCGAAAAGTAGAACGGAGCGACAGCGGCCACGCTTGTGAATATGGAGATAATAATGAAGCTAACGACGAGCCCCTTTGATCTTAGAAATGACTTTAACATTGAACTGGTAGATGCTGATGACAATTGGGTTACTCGCTGTTTGAGGTTTCGGGTTTAGAGTCTCTGTTTAAGGTTTAGAAACCTGAAAGCCGATCCTAATCCGTGACCTGCACGTGACATTCCCAACCCTAAGCTAGAAACCCTAAACCCGAAACTTCCTTTCCTATTTATGGGCAATAGAGACATAGCCCAGCGTAAACCTTTTTTCGCGATCGAGAGGCTCCAGAATCAGAAGCGTCGGCCCGATGATGTAAGCCAGAATGATGTGAATCGGTGAAAGCGCTAACATCATCAGCGACATCTTTTTGTAGCCAGTCACGATTCGCGGAATCGCATTTGCGACCCTGTCGAATAGATAGTAAAAGTAGCCGCCTCGTTCAGTGGTATTGATCACTTCGAAACCCGCCTTGCTCAAAATCAGATCGACCCCGAATTTCGTAAAGTAAAAAAAGTTGTAAGGCTCGCCGTGAATTCCGTAGCCCTGAGGCACGGTCAAAAACAGCTTGCCCGAGCGCTTCAGCACCCGCCTCATCTCGATGGCCGCCGCAAGAGGGTCCGGCACGTGCTCGAGCACCTGCGTGCACAGCACAAAATCGAAGGTTTCGTCGGCGACCGGGATTTTCTCGATAGGACAAACATAAGTATGTCGGTCGGCAATGTTCTCGCGGGTTCCGTCTTCGAGATTTCCATAGAACTCCTGCGCGTCGCCGAAATCGCAGGATTCATAATTACAGTGCTTGAACAGTTCCTGGTAAGGCTTCAGCCCGGCCGCCGCGTCCAGAATCCTGGCGTTTGGCGGAACCGTTTGAGCGAATTCCTTGACTGCGCGGCGCAGAGTTATGTTCTCGATGTCGGTGAACTTCAGGATCCGGTATGCAATCCGCTCGGCCAAGTTGAGCTTCTTTCCGCGAGCCATCTAGATACCCTCGATCTCCCCTTTAGCCGTAGCATTCCAGTCGTATCTCTTCGCGATCTCGTAGGCGGAATCGGCAAATTTGCAGACCTCCTCCGGATGCTGAAAGGCCCATCTCAGCTTTTCTGCGAGACCGTCCGCATCTTCACTGCCGGCGAACGTCGCTGATCCTTCGTCGAGAATGTCTCGTATCGCGGTAATGTCTGACGCGACGATTGGGAGCCGGCTAGCCATCGCTTCGATCAAAGCTACCGGAAGCCCTTCCCAGAGAGAAGGCATCACAAAGAAATCGTAGTCATCATACAAACGCAGCATTTCGGCGTGCGTAATCGGCGGATGTATCTCGACCATATCGCAAACGCCCAACTCCTTTGCTCTTTTGATGAGAGGTTCCTTCATTGCGCCGTTCCCGATGATGTCCAGCGTGACGCCAGGATAGTCATTTCTCAAACGATGAACGGCTTCGATCGCGAATCGATGCCCCTTAGTTACAGCCAATCTTCCGACACTCAGCAAGCGAATTCGACCGTTCCCATTTCGACGTACGCGGGCTCGATTGAATTGCTCCATATCGACCCCGTTTGGAATGTAGCTCACCTTACTTGCGATCGCCGGGTATTCCTTGAGCTCGTCGGCAAACCATTTTGAGTCGCAAACTATTCGATCGTACTTGAGTTTGCCTGCTCGAAGTAGCCGATCCATCACAAACCCCGCGCACCCAAACACCAGGCCGTAGAACTTAATCCAGCCGCGCAAAGTTCGCGAGAGCATGTGAGTAACCGCAATTCGTTCCTTTGCCCGCAGACGCACCAGCGACAGCAGAAAACTCGGCGGGAACGGCGCGACATCTTCTCTTATCACATCTGGCTTTTCAGTCGTCAGAAAGCCACGAATGTGAAACATCAAAAACAGATTTGCGCCGGCCAATGAGACGTAGTGCGGGTAGGGAAATCGGTGAAGCAAAAAATTCGGCAGCGTCTTCCTGGATACGATCCGGACTCCTTCGACATCTGTCACATCTGGATCGGAGACGTCCGTTTTACCGCAGAGAATTGTGACTCCGTGACCGGATCGAGCGAGTCTGATTGCGACTTCCCGAGTGCGGGTTTCCGCGCCTCCCTCTTTCATTGGAGAGGAATGGCTGATGAACAGGATCTTCATTACTACTTCTTGACCAGCCGGCGAAGGAGTTGGAAATTCTCGTTGTGATATTTGGAGATTGTATCCAGTATCAGACCAATGCTCAGGCTCAAGGCTGAAAGGATCATGGTTCCAGTTGCAAGCACTGCCGATGGTAAGTGGTAGACCTGCCCAGTCTCGAGGTAGTCGGTCACCGCGCCGAGCCCGGCAACAATGCTGGTTATCAACAACAATCCGCTCAACGCGCTAAAAAATATCAGAGGTTTGTAGTCCTTGAAGATTATGAAAATGGCTTTGAGCACCAGGAAGCCATCGGACAGCGTGTTCAATTTTGAATAGCTCCCCTCCGGTCGGCTTCCGTAGCTGATTGACACTTCTCTGATCGAGAAGTCTTTTGTTGCCGCCTGAAGCGTCATCTCGGTTTCCACTTCGAAGCCCTGTGATCTCAACGGCACGCTCTTTACAAACTCCTTCGAGATAACCCGGTAGCCGGACATTACGTCGGTCACTCTTATCGAGAACAATCTCGAGATCAGCCAGGCCACCAGATGATTGCCGAAGCGATGAAATCTCCGTTGAGAGAGAACGTCGGCTGCGGCGTTCCTCACGCCTACAACCATATCGACGCCGCCAAGGTTGTACTCTGCAATGAGTTCTTCGGCGGCCAGCGCGGGGTACGTATCGTCGCCGTCGACCATCAAGTAGATCTCGGCATCGACCTGGTCGAACATCTGGCGCACTACGTTGCCTTTGCCCTGGCGAGGACTGTGAACGACAGTGGCTCCGGTTGTCCTGGCGATCGTCGCGGAGCTGTCGGTCGAATTGTTGTCAAAGACGATGACCTTGGCGCCACGCAGCACTCGAGCGAAGTCCGCCACTACTTTGCCGATAGTTTTCTCCTCGTTAAAGCACGGGATCAACACGGCAACAGTGTCGTAACCGCTGGCCTCTTTCTTTCGGCGATCGAAGACTGATTCGGTGGCACTCATACAACTAATGCCTTAGGACTAACGTCTCCAGGACTAATGCCTATCAGGATTAATGCCGTTATGAATGTCGCGAAGTCTAGATGCTATCAATCAGAGTTGTCAACAATTGCGAAACCGGTCAACCGTACAAAACGGCTAGCCGGCGTACGCGATCTCACGACGGAATCTTGTGACCGAGAAGTCACGAAACTCGGCCGGTTCGCGATTGCTTGTGACCGTTTCTGTGAGGAGGTTTGCCGTTACCGGCGCCAGCAGAATTCCGTTTCTGTAATGACCCGTTGCAAGGAGCAAGTTTTCGGGACCGCCGAATCCGAGAATAGGCAAGTGATCAGCGGTATCAGGTCGAAGACCACACCACGTTTCGATGATCTCCGAATCCGCAAGCGTCGGAACAAGGTCAAGCGCCGCTTTCAGTAAGGTATTCACAGCGGCGACGGTGACGGCTTTTTTGAAGCCGGCGTGCTCGACCGTCGCGCCGATCAAAATCCGTCCATCGCGACGCGGCACGACGTAGACGCTGTGCGAGTGGAGCACTCGCGTAATCGGACAAACATCGCTCTTAACGGCTACCATTTGGCCGCGGGCCGGGACGACATTCGCGTCTAATCCGAGCGGTTGGAGTAGAGCGCTGGACCATGTTCCGGCGGCCACTATCACTGTTCCGCCAGCGATGCGGCCTTTGGTGGTTTCAATTCCGGTAACCCGGTCGGCTTCTCTTATGATCGAGATTACTTCGGTACCCTCGAGTATCTGGACGCCGGCGTTGCGAATCGCAATTTCAAGAGCATCCATCAGACGCCGGTTCTCGATTTGATGCTCCTGTGGCAGGAAGATGGCTGTGGCAGCCGATTCCGCGACCGCGGGCTCGAGCTTGCGAAGCTCGGCTGCCGAAACGTACTCGAGAGGAAGCCCGGCGTCGAGTTGCCATCGGGCCCACGCGGTTCTTTCTTCGAGGTTCTCGTGATCGAAGACTACCGCAAGAGTTCCTTCGTCTTTGTACTCGGAGTCTACGCCGGAAACATCGAACAACTCTTGAGTGACATCTTTGTACAGAGCGCGGCTTCGTAGGCACAGATCGAAGAAAGGCCCGGGGCTCTGAGATTCGCCCTGAGGGGAGAGCATTCCAGCTGCTGCTCGAGAGGCTTCGCAGCCAATGCGGCCTTTCTCGATCAGGGTTACGCTGAGGCCGGCTTGCGAGACTCTCCAGGCGATTGAACAGCCGATTACGCCTCCGCCAATGATTAATACGTCGCTGGGCATAGAGGGTTATGCTAACACTCATGGGGTTTAGCAGCGAGCGCCCGAATTCATTGAGGTTCGAAATCTTGAACCCGGTCAGGGATTCTATATTTGTAGATGGGCTGCATGGGACGGATCGAACCCCGTCAGGGGTTCTATATCCGCATTGGCTTTACAACACGTTTCGCTCTGCGGAGATAATCATTGAAATGGACTTAAACCTGATTGAAATTCCGATATGGAACCCCTGACGGGGTTCGTAGCAGCCTACTTGTCACAACGAGTAAGATAAATACATGGGTCAGTCTCAATTCATCGATCCGATTTGCGGCATGACTGTGCAGCCAGACCGAGCCGCTGGCAGCAGCGAATACGCCGGCGCGACGTATTACTTTTGCTCGAAATCATGTAAAGAAAAGTTCGACGACAATCCGATCGCATACCTTGCAGCCGCCGGAGCCAACAAAAGTCTCCCGATTGTTCAGCTGACCAAGCGACCTGCGGAGGTCTCCGCTCCTGTGGTTCATGCCGATCCAGGCGATTCCGTCGTGCTACCGATAACCGGCATGACTTGCGCTGCTTGTGCGAGACACATCGAAGAATCGCTCGCCTCGACTCCGGGCGTCGCGCAGGTGGCAGTGAACTTTGCGACCGCGCGAGCGACAGTTGCTTATGATCCAGCACGCGCGTCGATCTTCGATCTGATCAAATCGGTCAAGTCTGCGGGGTACGGGACCGCCGGTACAACGCGTGCCGTTTTTGCATTAGATCAATCCGGACCGCGACCGGACTCTGCACAACCGATTGAATCGAGTCTTGAACGAATTCCTGGCGTCATCAGCGCTTCTTTGAACCTGACAACTCAAGAAGTGCTGGTCGAGTACTTGATCGGCAAAACCGATCTGGATTCGATTCGCAAGGCAATTGAAGAGCGTGGCTACCGGGTGCGAATTGAACCCTCAATAGCCGATCCGGCTGCGGCCGATTGGGAGGCGGAAGCTCGCCAGAAGGAGTACCGCGAGCTTCGTCGGCGTCTCCTGATTGCCGCGTTATTTTCGAGTCCGATTTTGGTGATCTCGATGTCGCACGGCCGCATCGAGATTCTGAATTTCCCAGGAGTGAACTGGCTGCAGTTGGTACTGACGACGCCGGTGGTTTTCTATTGCGGCTCGCAGTTCTATGCAGGAGCGTGGGCGGCGTTTCGGCATCGCTTTGCCGATATGAACACTCTGATCGCAGTTGGCACTGGAACGGCATACGTCTATTCGGTTTTCGCAACAGTTTTTCCATCGTGGTTCGTTACAGGGGTTCACCGATCGATGCCCGGAATGAGTGAGCCGCCTCCTGTTTACTTTGAAGCTGCCGCGGTCATCATTGCGTTGATCCTACTGGGAAGATTGCTGGAGACGCGCGCTCGAGGCCGAACATCGGAAGCGATAAGAAAGCTGATCGGCTTGCAGCCAAAAACGGCGCGAGTTATCCGAGACCATGTCGAAAGCGATGTTCCTATTGAGAACGTAATCATCGGCGACGTGATCGTCGTCCGTCCGGGCGAACGAATTCCAGTCGATGGGATTGTGCTCAGCGGGGCGTCGTCGATCGACGAATCGATGCTCACCGGCGAAAGCATCCCGGTAGAAAAGAGCGCCGGGTCTGAAGTGTTTGGCGCCACGATCAACAAGACCGGATCGTTCAACTTCAATGCTACGAAGGTTGGCAAGGACACCGCGCTGCAACAGATCGTTCGGATGGTGCAGGAGGCTCAGGGATCGAAGGCGCCAATCGCGCGTACAGCGGATGTCATCAGCGGAATCTTTACTCCAACTGTGATCATCATTGCTGTCGTTACTTTTGTCGTTTGGTTTCTCGTTTCGCCTCCCGAGGTCCGATTGTCGATGGCGCTCGTGAATTTTGTATCGGTTCTGATCATCGCGTGCCCGTGCGCTCTGGGGTTGGCGACTCCGACCGCGATTATGGTGGGAACCGGCAAAGGCGCCGAGAAGGGAATCCTGATAAAAGGAGGCGAGACGCTCGAGCGCGCGCATCGGATTCAGACTGTAGTTTTGGACAAGACCGGAACGATAACAAAAGGCGAACCGATTCTGACAGATATACAGGCTTTCGACGGGATCAGCTGCAATGAAATGCTCGCGCTTGTTGCGGCTGCGGAACGAGCGAGCGAACATCCGTTGGGCGAAGCGATTGTAAGAGCCGCTATCGAGCGAAAGATTCCGCTTGCGGAGGTCGAAGAGTTTAACGCGACAGCAGGAAAGGGAATCGCGGCTAGGGTAAACGGGCGAAGAGTGCTGCTCGGCAACCAGTCCTTTATGGTTGATCAGAGAATTGAGTTGGGCGGACTTGAAGATCGAGTGAGAGACTTCGCCGATGCGGGCAAGACTGCGATGTCCGTCGCGATTGATGGTCGTTTGGCCGGAGTTATCGCAGTCGAAGATCAAATCAAACCCGAATCCGAGGCAGCGATTCGCACTTTGCAACAGCTCGGATTGGATGTGGTAATGATTACCGGCGACAACCGGAGGACTGCAGAGGCCGTCGCCAATCGAGTCGGGATTCACAAGGTTCTCGCTGAGGTGCTGCCTGAGGGGAAGGCTGAGGAGATCAAACGGCTCCAGCAGCAGGGTCGGATCGTCGGCATGGTTGGAGACGGAATCAACGATGCTCCGGCGTTGGCGCAAGCAGATGTCGGAATCGCGCTTGGAACCGGGACTGATGTCGCGATTGAAGCTTCAGACTTGACGCTCATCCGAGGCGATTTACGCGGAGTCGTCACTGCGATCGCATTGTCGCGAGCTACGATACGGACGATCAAGCAGAATCTGTTTCTGGCATTCATCTACAACATCATTGGGATACCGATCGCGGCAGGGCTGCTGTATCCGATTACCGGCTGGCTGTTGTCGCCGGTCATCGCCAGCGCAGCGATGTCGTTTTCCAGCGTTTCGGTGGTGCTCAATAGTTTGAGATTGAGGAGATTCAACGAATAGGGGTCAGGGGTCGGGGTCAGTGGTCAGGACAGAGTTCAGAGTTCCTAGTTGAGAGACCTCCAACTCTGATCCCTGACCCCTGATCCCTGACCTCTGATCCCTGCCCCAGACCCCAGACCCCTGGCTCCTGACCCTGGCCTTCCTTGACTCACTCCTTACCCGCGAACTATTATCGAACACTTGTTCGAACTGCGTTATTCGAGACAGTAGATATGCCGTCTGAGCAACAGTCCCGTTACGATCAGAAACTCCTTCACGTGCTGAAAACCTCAGCCGAAGTCTTCGCCGAAAAGGGCTTCCACTCCACAAGCATGCGAGACATCTCGCGTGCTACAAAGATGAGTCTCTCCGGGCTATACTACTATTTCAAAAGCAAAGAAGAGCTTCTCTTTCTTATCCAGGACCACTGTTTCACTACCATTATTGATGACTGCCGAATGCTTTTGGAGGGTGTCGATGATCCGGTCCGCCGGTTGAAACTCCTGATAGAAAACCACCTCAATTACTTCGTCAACAACATGCACGAGATGAAGGTGCTGTCGCACGAAGCAAATTCAATCGGCCGCGAACTGTTTAGAAAGATAAACACCAAAAAACGACAATACGTCGACCTGGTTATGGAGCTGCTTGGCGAGATCGCTCGCGAAAATCGAGTCGAATCGATCGATATCAGAGTCGCGACGTTCTCTTTGTTTGGAATGATGAATTGGATC
>Ga0075425_100008505_pt1 | contig 10881 bp, 11 predicted proteins | sample SoiMethybrSBSTD4_FD_75300 | JGI IMG/M metagenome (GOLD analysis project Ga0075425, IMG submission 75300) | Bulk soil microbial communities from a Populus tree surrounding site in Tennessee, USA - Soil MetaG P. TD hybrid SBSTD4 | ecosystem: Environmental > Terrestrial > Soil > Tree plantation...
CCCAGGTCGGTCCGGAGCCTGCACGCAAAATCGGCTCCGTGCCTGTGCCGCGCCGCGTTGAGCGCCCAGGGAGTGAAGCCGTGAGCGCAGCCCCGCGTGCAGCGGCGCCGAATGCGGAGCGGCAAGGCCCGGCGATCGAGATCGCCCGGGTGCGCACTGTCCTCGTCTCGCCTGGGCCCGTCCCCGCGACCACGGCCGTCCGTGTCGCGACGCCGTCGGGTGTGGACGAACCGGAGGGCACCCGCGTTCGTGCCGCCGGCGACGGCATACCAGGGCCAGCATCGACGTGGACCACCGGCTCGGCCGCCAACCCGCCCATGTATGCAACAGGATCCGGCGAGAGGCCGGCGCACGCTTCGGGCGGCGCCTCGGGGTTGGGAGCCACCCCTTCCACGTTGCAAGCGCAGGCCACCAACCTCGCCCGGGGTGAGCCGCCGACCACTGCGCCCCCGCCGCGGGTCCCACCGCCGGTGGCCGCGGCGCCCGCGCCGGTCGGCGTCGGCGCCTTCCACATCCAGATCGGGGCCTATCAGAGCCTGGCCGAGGCGCAAAAGCGCCTCGCAACGGCGCGTGAACTGGCGCCCGGCCTGCTCGCCAAGCGATCCCCCGTGACAACTCAGGTGAAGCAAGGGGACAAGCTGTTCTACCGCGCCCGCTTCGCCGGCTTCGAAGCCACGACGGCCGCGAGCACCTGCACCGAGCTTAAACGTCTCAAAATCGACTGCCTCGTGATGAAGGCCCAGTAAGGCCCAGTAAGGGCCAGTAATGCCGAGTAAGGCTCAGTAGCACCGCTCGCTTGAGCTAGAGCTACTTTGTTCCCACGTAGGCGCGCCACACGCGATAGCGGCTGGTCTCGGCGGCGATGGCCACGCTTGCAAAATGCTGGGCGAGCCGTCGCTCGAGGGGCACCCGGCGCTGCACCACGATCTGAAGCAGGCCGCCGGCGAGCAAATGCGCGGGCGCCACGGCCATGAGATGCTCCACGAGCGTGTGGTCCTCGGCCAACCCCTGATGCAAGGGTGGGTTGGAGAGAATGGCGTCGTAGCGTTTGGCTGCGACCGCGCCAAGGCTCGTGCCCAGGACGCAGTGCGCTGAGGGCAGGTTCTGGCGCACGGCTTCGAGCGCCACGCTGTCGCTGTCCAGCGCGTCAAGCGCAATGCAGCGCGATTGCCAGAGCGCCGCCGCCCCGATCAGGCCCGATCCGCAGCCGTAATCGAGAACCCGTGCGCGCTCCCCGAGCGGCGGGAGTGCACCGATCAACAGGGCGGTGCCCTCATCGACGCGGCCAGCGGCAAAGACGCCGGGATAGGAGATCCACTGGCGCCGTTGCCCCCCGATCTGCAGTGCCCCTGCCGAGCGCCAGGCCGAGAGCGATGCGCGCAGGCGGGTGGACGCCGGGCGGGCCACCGCCAGGACGCGGCCGTGGCCTCGCTTGGCGAGGGTTTCAACGGCCCCGCACAGCCCTTCAAGCATGGTGGCGGCCGGGCGAATGCCTTCCTCGTTGCCGCCGTAAACCACCAGCCGACCATCCGGCGCCAGCACGCTGAGACAGGCATGCGCGGCCATCTCCTGCTCGTCCTTGGCCCTTGGCAGGCGCAACAGGACGACCTCGAACGGCCCCGCCGGTGGCCAGGGCATCGCTTTGCTGCCGCCCGTGCTCGCAAGGCGGCGGTTCCATTGCGCGACCTTAAGGCCGCGCCCAGCAAGCCCGGCGGGCCGATCGCTCGCCTGATTGGCCAACAGGACACGGCCCTTCAAGCCGATGGCATCGAGGCAGCGCTCGACGAGATCGGCCGCAGCGCGCTCAGGATCACCCGCCCAGCGGCTCATCGGCGTTGCCCAATCGCGCCGGCCAGCGGTTCGTTGCCACACGGCCTCGCCGCTTGCGTCCCCGTCCGCGCCACCAATGCCGTGCCTCGATGCGGCGATGCCGCACGCGCCAGGTTCTCCGGGGGTGCGGACCTTGGCGCGCGCCTGACACCCCGCTCACCATCCCCGAACGAGGGGTCACGCGCCTCGGCCGCGATGCCAAAGCAGCCTGAAGCGCAGCGGGTCTACGGGGCGATCGCCTTGCGGATCTTCTCGGCATTGGCCGCGAGCACCTCCCCTTTTTCCATTTTGCTCGCCGGCGGCCCGAGCGACACGCCCTCGAAACGTGGCAGGACGTGAAAGTGCAGATGGAACACCACCTGGCCACCGGCGGGCTCGTTGAACTGTTGCAGGGTGATGCCGGAGGCGCCAAAGGCCTTCATCGCCGCGTCGGCCACCTTCTGGACGGTGCGCATGCAGGCGGCGAGCTGCGCCGGGCTGGCGTCGAGCAGATTGCGCGCCGGCGTCTTCGGGATCACCAGCGTGTGGCCCTCGCAACGCGGCATGACATCCATGAAGGCCAAGGTATCGGCATCCTCGTAGACCTTCTGCGCCGGCAGCTCGCCGCGCAAAATCTTGGCAAAGACGTTGTTGCTGTCATAGGCCATCGCCGCACTCCTCCCGCGCGCCCAGCGAATGGTGTTAATTGCCTCGTAACCGCATCGTCAAGTCGTCGGCCGTCTTAAGGAGGCATCAAGGTGCGCGTGACAGGCTCAAACAAAAGCATCCAGGGAGGTCGAACGTGTCGGCGTTGCACTCGCAAGCCGCCATCGCAGGGAGGCGGAGTGACGCAAGAGGCATGCTGGCCGCGCGCCGTACCGAGCGCCGCGACCGGCTGGTCGCCTCGGCCCTGCTCGCGGCACTGATCCTCGGTTGGGTGGCAAATTTCGTCAGTGTCAAGCAGTTGTCTCTGGGGCTCAGTGATCTATTGGTGTACGCGCTGACGCGTCAGGCTTGATCCGACGATACCTTTCGGAACGGCGCGTATTCGCCGAGCTGGGCGCCCGCGGCCTCCACATAGGCGCGCTCGCGCACGAGGTAGTCGGCAATCGCCCTGCGCAGGGCCGGGTCGGCGATGAAGTGCAGCGAATAGGTCTTGGTGGGCAGGTAACCGCGAGCCAGCTTGTGCTCGCCTTGTGCGCCCGCCTCCACCCGCGCGATCTTGTGGGCGATGGCGAACTCGATGGCCTGGTAGTAGCAGAGCTCGAAATGCAGGCACGGGTGATGCTCGATCGCGCCCCAGTAGCGACCGAACAGACAGTCGCCGCCGACCATGTGTAGCGAGCCGGCGATCGCGCGCTTGCCGCGCATGGCCAGCATCAATAGGCAGCTCTCATCCATCGCCGCGCCGATGAGCGAGAAGGCCTTGCGGTTGAGGTAGGGCCGCCCCCACTTGCGCGAGCCGGTCTCCATATAGAAGGCAAAGAACGCATCCCAATGTGCTTCCTTGATGTCGCGGCCGCGCACCCATTCGATGTTGAGCCCCGTCTCGACCGCTTCCGCGCGTTCCTTGCGCACCGCTTTGCGCTTGCGGGAGGCAAGCGAGGCCAGGAAGTCCTCGAAGGTCGTATAGCCGGCATTGTGCCAGTGGAATTGCTGGTCGGTGCGCCTCAGGAAGCCGCGCCTGCCTAACCGCTCCCATTCGCCTTCGCTGGCGAAGGTGATGTGTAGCCCCGAAAGGTTGCTGCCTTCGACGAGTTTGACGGCCGCTTCCGCGAGCAGCCCCTCGCGGGCGTCCGCGTCGGGGTCGGCCCCCACCAACAGCCGCCGCCCCGGGACGGGCGTGAACGGCACAGCGATCTGCAGCTTGGGATAATAGCGCCCCCCCGCCCGTTCGTAAGCATCCGCCCAGGAACGGTCGAACACGTATTCGCCCTGGCTGTGGGATTTGACGTAAGCAGGCGCACAGCCCACGATCGATCCCGTCGCCTCCCTCAACACCAGGTGGCGTGGCGTCCACCCCGAGCGCCCGCCGACCGTGCCGGCGTCCTCCAGCGCTTTCAGGAAAGCATGGGCGATGAAAGGGTTGCGCACGGCGGGATCGGGGTTTGCACATGCGTCCCACGCCGTGGCCGGGATGTCGGCGATCCGAGGCACGACCTCGACACAATGCTGAGGTTTGCTGCTCATGGCTGCCTTGTTGGGCTTCTGCCTCGACAGTCGACGGCGGCCGAGGCTAAAGGGGACGAGCCGTGGGGGCAACAGCGCGTCGTGCCGCGGCCAGCTGCTGGGTTGCTCGGGGAGGAAGGCATGCGCCGGCCAATCATCGCCTCAGCTGCGAGTTTGCTGATTGTCGCCAGCGCACCGGCGGCGGCACAGCTCGCCAAGAGCGACGATGGGGGCGTGAAGGTTAAACCTCCTTCGCTGATGCGCAACTTGGTGCCCGCCCAGAAATTAGAGAAGGCGGCAGCAGAGCAATATGGACAGCTGCGCGCCCAGGCGATGAGCCGCAACGCGCTCGTTGCCGCCGAAGATCCCGTTGCCGCGCGCGTTGGTCGCGTCGCCCAGGATCTGATGGCGTTTACACACAAGTGGAATGCGCGCGCCAAGGACTGGCGGTGGGAGATCTCCATCATCAAAACGCCCACCATCAATGCCCTGTGCATGCCGGGCGGCAAGATTGCCGTGTTCACGGGCATCCTCGACACCCTCAAGCTCACGGATGACGAGTTGGCGGTGGTGCTCGGCCACGAGATGGCCCACGCATTGCGCGAACACGCTCGCGCCCGCACCGCTAAGGTAACGCTCACCAATGTCGGCACACTGGCGATCGGGCTCGTCATCGGTGGCAACGTGGGCGAACTCGCGCGCCAAGGCGGCGGCCTGCTCGCCTTGAAATTCAACCGCGACGACGAGCGCGACGCCGACCTCGTCGGCCTCGAGCTCGCAGCCCGCGCCGGCTATAACCCGCAAGCGGGGCTGACGTTGTGGGAGAAGATGAGCCAGGCTGCAAAAGGCACACCGCCGACCTGGCTGTCCACGCATCCCTCAGGTGAGGACCGAAAACGGCGCACCCAGGAGGCTCTGCAGCAGGTGATGCCGCTTTACGAGAAGGCCAAGGCCAACAAGCCGCCGGCCGCCGCGGGCAATTAGCCGAGAGACCGCTCCGCAGCATCCTTGCCATGCGGCGAATGCCGTACCGCGCGAATTGCAGTTGGTGCAAGTGAGTGCAAGCTGTAGGCTCTGCGCCAAACCGACAAACGATAAGGTGATCGATGAGCGCAAGGTGGATGACAAAGTACGGCGCCCGCCGCGTGCGGGTGGAACTGCCAACGCTGGAAGACGCGCTGTTCGCAGCCGAAGGCCTGACGGAGGACGTTCACCAGCAGATCCATATCGCCGCGGCCTTGATGCAGGTGCCGGAGGACGAGGCCCGCGCCGAGGCCGAGCGCCTCGGCAAGGACCGCAGCGACCGGGCGCAGACGGTGCACGCGCCATCGCGAGATCGTCGCACGGGCGCGCCGGTGGTCGTTGAGCGCAGGGCGCTGCGGCGGCCCAAGCGCGAGGCGCAGAGGTGGTCCAACACCTAGAGCTGGCAACGCATCGGCGAGGCTTTGCGCCTTGAGCCGCGTGCCTCTTTCACGCGCGCGTAGGCCTCGGGTTGGCTGCCCGTTGGTACATGCAGAGCGGCGCGAAGACGAACGTCGTCCCATTGCGTACCGCTCCCGAGCGCGCGCGTGCCCCTAGCTCCGCTGAGCGCGCCTGCGTGTGTTCAGTAGCCCCCCGCTCCTGCGCTTCCCAGCGCTGCATGCGGTGAGATCCTGGGCGCGTCATCGTGAAGAGGCAAAAGCGGTTGCGCCCATTCACCTTCGCGAAGGCGACGCAAACCCCGTCGCGTCGCGATTGGTAGCCGGGTGTCTAATCTCTAGCGCGCGACGTCGTCGCAGGCACCGATGGCGTGGAGCACGGCAGCCCGTCCTCCCACACAGAGATGCCAGCAGCGAAGGCGCGCAGCGTCGCCGCCTTCTCATGCACGCACATGCCCAGCCGTGCCAGCGGTGCGATCGCGCTGGCCAATCCGGCAAGTCCAGCACCAGCGTTCTCTCGATGCATGGTATGGCGCGTTCTCTTTGGCACGCTCAAGGCTTGAGGCGGATCGGCTAGCTTTGCGCTTGCGGGTTGTTGTGGAGGGGATCTCATCAAAAAAAGATCTGCCGCACGGGCGGGCTTGCTCGTGAGATTGATCCCACAGGCACCGCCGCTGCAAGGCCCGCAACGCCCGCGCCGGCGTGGCTGCCAATGTGCGGGCCATGGCCGTCGGGGAGCTCGTCGCTCGGCACAGCCGTGCGCAATTTCCAGAACACTCCCCGGCCGGCGCCTTGAGGGATCTGCGGGGGGCGCGCTATGCGGAGGGGCCGGTCCCGGCCTCTCAGGGCAGATACCCCTCAAAGATCGGCGCATCGGCGAAGCGTGCCGCGGTTGCGCGCTCGCGGGGGGTGCGGATGGTCCAACTGAAGAGTGGCAGCTCCAGCGCTTGTGCCCGCATGAAGGCTCGTGTGGCGCGCAGCAACCGCACATCGACCGCGAGAAAGCCGCTGCCCGCCGCAACGCGGTTGAGCAGGCGTCCGATCGTCGCCGGTCCCGCCGCCCCCGGCGCCGCCCACCAGCGCGCCGGGAGCTGGTGGCTGCCGATGACCGGCCCACGCGGCACGGTTGGCGCCAGCTTGGCGAGTGCCGCAACGACAGCGCGGTCAAACGACATGAGGCCGATCGGACCCTGGTAGGCGCGAGCATGCCGCGCGATACGGTCGAGGAAGCGCTCAAGGGGAGTGGCCGAGTTGGTCTTGACCTCCACGAGCAAGGGCACCTGGCCAGCCACCAGATCCAAGACCTCGACGAAGGTCAGGATGCGGGCGTCCTGGCCCTTGTAGCGCAGGCGCGCAAGATCTGCGGGCGCTTGGTGGCTGATCCGGCCCTTGATCCCCACAAGCCGGTCGAGCCGGTCATCGTGGAAGACCATCGGTGCGCCGTCGCAGGCGGCCTGCAGATCGCACTCGATGCCATAACCCTTGCCGATCGCGGCAAGGAAGGCCCCCGCCGAGTTCTCGATCTGGCCTCCGGCCTTATCGTGCAGCCCGCGATGGGCAATCGGCCGCAGGAATACAGTTCGGTCGAGCACACCCGCTCCCCGCCCTGCGCGGCGCCGACCCGTCGCAGACGATAGATGCACAATCATTGCGCTGCAGTTCCCAATACCGACGGCTTGACCACAGACGTTCTCAACCGTGGCCCGCAGTCTGCTGGAGATTGCCCATCAATTGCGGTATTGCAAGGGGAAGGCCTTAGAAGTGCCCTTGTCTGGGCCAAGAAAGGCAAACATGATCCACCGCTTGCTCAGGCATTTTTTTAGCATCGTTGCGGGCGCCCCGGTCGCGTTGGCCGCGTTGCCGGCGCCCGTGCGCGCCGCCGGCGACGACATAATGATGGCGCCTCACCGGGCCGTTTACGACATGTCATTGGCCACCGCGCGTGGAGGCAGCGGTGTAACGGCCGTCACCGGTCGCATGGTCTACGAGCTAACGGGCTCCGCCTGCGAGGGCTACACGCAGAACATGCGCTTTGTCACACAGATGATCAACCAGGGCGGCAACGCCGTGATCACGGATCTGCGCTCCTCCAGCTGGGAGGAGGGCAATGGCAAACGCTTCCGCTTCAATTCAAGCCAATATCGCGACGAGAAGGCGACCGAGGTCACGGCCGGCGATGCGGCGCGCGCCAATACCGCCGATGACGTGAAGGTGGAGCTCACCAAGCCCTCCAAGAAGGATTTGTCGCTCTCCTCGCGCGTCTATTTTCCCGTGCAGCACTCGATCGCGCTGTTGGGAGCCGCCCGGGCGGGAAAGGTCACGTTTCGCGCCGACCTCTACGATGGCTCGGAGAAAGGCGAGAAGGTTTACGACACCGTCTCGGTCATCGGTCGCGCCCGATCCGGAGGCAGTAGCCCGCAGCTGCCGCAGATCAAGAACGCTGAAGAGCTTGACCACCTCACGGCCTGGCCGGTGTCCATCGCTTATTTCGAGCCCGGTTCCGATAAGAAGGATGCGGTGCCGGTGTACGAGCTGAGCTTCCTGTTCTTCGCAAACGGTGTCAGCCGCAGGTTGTTTATCGATTACGGGGAGTTCGCCATTCAGGGCGAGATCAAGGAGATCGTCTTTCTTCCACCGAGCAAATGTGATCAAAGATAGCCCCGGCGCGACCGGGGCCACTCGCACAGGCGAGACGTGGCGTCTTCGCTCGATGCCGGCTCAGACTGAAAGATATTGCCCTCCTCACGCCGCCTCCGCGAAATTAAGTTTGAAGCCGTGCGCATCGGCCAGCGTGCGGATGACCTTGTCGGCTTCGGCCGTGGACAGACCGACAAAGGGCGGGCGCAGCTTGGCCCAACCCGGATCCTGACGGTAGTGGGCGATGAGCGCCTTGAGCGCCGGGATCATGGGAAACGCCTGGATTGCCTTGCGCAGAGCGGAGATGTTGGCCTGCAGCTTGTCGGCATCGGGCCCCTTCCAATTGTCGTAGACGTTGCGGATGGCAGCGGCGCTGACATTGCAGGTGGCCGAAATGCAGCCCGCTGCGCCCTTCCGCAGACCGTCGAGCAGGAACACCTCCGATCCCGGGAACACCTCAAATCCCGGATAGGTGGCAAGCAGCGCGGCGGTGTTGGTCCAGTCGCCGGAGGAATCCTTGAGGCCCACAATGGTGTCGGGAAAGGCCTTGATCAGACGACCGACGAGGGAGAGTGAGAAGCCGACCTGTGCCACGGGCGGGATATGGTAGAGGTAGATCTTGAGGCGGTTGTCGGCGACTTCCTCAATGACCTCGGCGAAGAAGCGGTACAGTCCTTCCTCGCTTGGCGCCTTGTAGTAGAACGGTGGCAGCATCAGCACGCCACCGCAACCGAGGTCGACCGCGTGCTTGGTGAGCACCACCGCATCGCTGAGCGCGCAGGTGCCGGTCCCCGGCATAAGCGTGGCGGGTTCGAGCTCCCCCGCGTCGACCAGCTCCTCCAGCAGCTCCATGCGCTCATCGAGCCCGAGCGAGTTGCCTTCGCTGGTGGTGCCGAACGGGGCGAGCGCCGTGCAGCCCGTCGCCATCAGCCATTGGCAATGCTCCACGAAGCGCTCGGCATCGGGCCCGCCGTCCTCGCCAAAGGGGGTGAGAACCGGGGCGATGACACCGGAAAACGTTGCCTTCTTTTGCATCTGCGGAACCCTCGTGAGATTAGTCTTCTCCTCAAGCCGGCATGGGGATGCCGGGCTGCCTGACGGGCACGTGGTAACCTTTAACGACGGCGGGCCGGACGGCGATCGCCTTATACCAGCGCAGCACGTTTGGATATTTGTGCAGGTCCACCGTGTGCCACTCAAAGCGCGAGATCCAGGGCCAAGTGGCCATATCGGCGATCGAGTAGGTCCCAGAGAGGTATTCAACCTGGGCGAGGCGCCGGTCGAGCACGCCGTAGAGGCGATGGGCCTCCTTGATGTAGCGCTCCTCCGCGTAGACGGCCTTGCCTTTGGCGTTGCGCAGGAAGTGATGCACCTGCCCGATCATGGGACCGATGCCGCCCATCTGCCACATCAGCCACTCGACCGTCTGCCAGTGCGCCGCCTCTTCCTTGGGCCAAAACTTGCCGGTTTTCTCGGCGAGGTACATCAGGATGGCGCCCGACTCAAACAGCGAGCGGCCGTTGTCGCGGTCTATGATCGCGGGGATGCGGTTGTTGGGACTGATCTTGAGGAAATCGGCCTTGAACTGTTCGTCCTTGGTGATGTCGACGGGGTGGGCGGCGTAGGCAAGGCCGCACTCCTCCAGCATGATGGAAACTTTGCGGCCGTTGGGGGTCGACCACGTGTAGAGATCAATCATTGGGGGATCCTCAAACGCAACGCGAGGGCTGCACGAGCAGGTGCAGAAGGTAGACGAAAGTGCAACGCTCGGACAACAAAAAGGACACGCGGGGGGCTCGCTTATCCACTTGCTCAGCTGCGACCAGATCGGCAGCCAGCCGAAGAGCCCAAGTTTCGCCCCATTGTCGCGAAAGCTTCAGGTATGGTGTCGGGGCAGGGCCGGACGGGTCCTCCCGTAACCGGCGCGCCGCTCTCGGGGCTTTGGCAACGAGCCTCCTTGCCAGGAGCTCCCAATGGGAGCGGCGGACCTGACCGGACGGTCCTGTCCCCACCTAGTGCCCACGAGATCGTGCAGGGGTCAGACCTCTCGCCTCCAGCGTGGCAGTTTGAGAGCCAACGTTGATGCGAGGGGTTCGCATCATGCGTGGCACGCACTCCAACTAAGGGACATCGAGGACCATAATGGCGATCACGAAAGACGCGTTCGTCGCCTCGCTTGGCGCGAGCATGGACAGCGCGCGTCGGCAGGAGCAGCCCTACCGCCATTGGTTCCTGCAAAGGTGCCTTCCCGAAGACGCCGTCGATCCGGTTTTGGCCCTGCCCTTCCCTGCCCCGGATCTTGCAGGAATTTCCGGCAAGCGCGAACTGCACAATGCCACCCGTAAGTACTTCGACGTTGAGAACCGGGCCAAGTTTCCGGTCTGCCAGGCGTTCTGCCAGGCCTTCCAGGACGAGCGCGTCACCGACAGGATCGCGAAGATCTTCGGCTCGAAGCTCGCGGGAACCTACCTGCGGGTTGAATATGGGCAGGACACCGACGGCTTTTGGCTCGAGCCGCACACCGACCTCGGCGTCAAGATGTTCACAATGTTGCTCTACATGTCGAAGGACCCACAACATGGGACGCTCGGCACCGACATCTACAATGCGGACAAGAAGCACCTGGGATGCTCGCCGTTCGTCCCCAACGCGGCGATGGTGTTCGTGCCCTCCGACATTACCTATCACGGCTTCGAAAAGCGCCGGATCGAAGGGGTGCGCAAGTCGGTGATCATCAACTACGTGACGAACGAGTGGCGCGCGCGCGAGCAGCTGGCCTTCCCGGATAGGCCGGTGGCGGCGTAGGGACGATGGGTGGCGCTGAAGCGCTCACGCAGACCGGGTGGCA
>Ga0075425_100008507_pt1 | contig 10881 bp, 6 predicted proteins | sample SoiMethybrSBSTD4_FD_75300 | JGI IMG/M metagenome (GOLD analysis project Ga0075425, IMG submission 75300) | Bulk soil microbial communities from a Populus tree surrounding site in Tennessee, USA - Soil MetaG P. TD hybrid SBSTD4 | ecosystem: Environmental > Terrestrial > Soil > Tree plantation...
GGGTCCGGTGAACGGTGGGCAACGTCGCTTTTCAGCGACGTCCAAAGCACCATCGCGCGCGCGGCCTCGTTGAAGGCGCGTATCGTCAGAAGCGTGCGCCGCACGTCGGGATGCACGATGATGGGATCGGCAGGCTTGTCGGCTGCTTTCGCACCCGTAAGCGACCGGCCCTGCAGGCGGTCGCGCGCATAGGCCACCGCATTCTGATAGGCGACTTCCGACTGCGCGAGCCCCTGCGCGGCGACCCCGAGCCTGGCCTCGTTCATCATGACGAACATGCCCTGCATGCCCTTGTTCTCTTCGCCGATCAGCCAGCCGATGGCGTTGTCATAGTTCATCACGCAGGTAGAATTGCCGTGAATGCCCATCTTGTGTTCGATCGAACCGCAGCTGACGCCATTGCGTGTGCCGAGCGACCCGTCGGGATTGACCAGGAATTTCGGGACGACGAACAGCGACACACCCTTGATCCCCGCGGGGGCGCCTTCGATGCGCGCCAGCACGAGATGGATGATGTTTTCCGCAAGATCATGCTCGCCGGCCGAGATGAAGATCTTTGTCCCCGAGATCTTGAAGCTGCCGTCGCTCTGGCGCGCCGCCTTTGTCCGCAAGAGCCCGAGATCGGTGCCGCATTGCGGCTCGGTGAGATTCATGGTGCCGGTCCACTGCCCTGCCACCATCTTCGGAACGTAGGTTTTCTTCTGTTCCGTCGAGCCGTGCACGAGCAGCGCCGCGGTCGCGCCCATCGTGAGTGCGCCGTACATCGAGAAAGCCATATTGGCCGAAATCTGGAATTCGTTGACCGCCTGGGACAATGTCATCGGCAGGCCCTGCCCGCCATATTCGGTCGGGGCGGACAGCCCGAGCCAGCCGCCATCCACGACCTGCTTGAAAGCTTCCTTGAATCCCCTTGGCGCGGTGACGCTGCCATCCGCACTCCGCGTGCAGCCTTCGAGATCGCCCGTGCGATTCAGGGGCTGCAGCACCTCTTCGGCGAACTTCGCGGCCTCGGAAAGGATCGCCTCGCGCACGTCACTCGATGCGTCGGAAAAGCCGGGCAAATTGTCGAATCGATCGATATTGAAGACGTCGTTGAGCAGGAAATTGACGTCTTCCACGGGGGATTTGTAGATCGGCATGGCGTTCTCCCGGCAGGCTTCCGTTTAAAGCATCTCTTGCGGAGCAAATCGTCAAATCAGATTGTCGATGACCATAGCGGTGTCAGGTATCGACGGCACGGCTGAATCGCATCGGCATGCTGCGCGGTCCTAAAACTTCACTGAGGTGCAGGATTTCTCGAGGCCGGTCATTGTCACCGAACGTCTTTCCCGCGCGTTGCCGCCAAACTTCCGATGTATTGCGGATCCTGCGCGCGCCACTGGCCACAGGATCTTATGATCATTGACGCATATGCAATTTTATGCATAAAGTCAAGCCGCGCACTGGTCAACCAGGAGGATGCCCGCGTGGCGCTTGGCGAGGCGATTCTCGTTTGTCTGACGGAACGTCCGATGACGGGCTATGAACTCGCCAAGACCTTTGATTCATCGATAGGGTTCTTCTGGCGAGCTGACCATCAGCAGATCTACCGCGAGCTTACTCGGCTGCGCGACCGCGGTCATGTTCAGGCGCGGGAGGTCGTGCAGTCGGGCAAGCCCAACAAATTGGTCTACACTCTTACGGCCGAGGGCAGAGCCGCGCTGCGGCACTGGTCCGCGCGTCCCTCGATACCGCCCTCGATCAAGGACGACATGCTCGTACGGCTTTGCGCACTCGACGCCGTCGAGATGGAGCCGATGCGCGCCGACCTTATGGCACGGCTCGAATACCATCGCGATCGCCTGGCTCGCTATGAACGGGTGCTGAAAAAGCGCTTTCCGCAAGGAGCTGCGTCCCTCGCCGATACCGGCAAGCTGCTCGGCCTTCGCCTGGGCTTGCGTCACGAACGCGCGGTGGCGGAGTGGTGCGAAGAGGCGCTCCAAATTCTCACCAGCAGCGCCGAAAGCGACCGTGACGGTACGTCTGTAACGACAATCGATGACGGCCAGTGCGAAACCAAGTGATAGCAGATGAATTCGACGCAGGCAGCGAACTTTAAGGAGCTGCAACGCGATTCCTTAACCCGTTGTTTACCGTGACACACAAAAGTCGAGCCGAGAGGCAGACGACCTGCGCGAAATTCGATTGTCTATTCCTGGGACGCGCGGGGAGGCCGGAGGCGCCAGATGGGCGCCACAGCGGAACCGGACGAAACCATGAATTCGCGCCTATCGTGGAGCGTTGACGGCATCGACCCTTCCATCCGCGAGAGGGCCGAGGCTGCGGCACGCCGCGCCGGCATGTCGTTCAACGAATGGATCGACTCCAATCTCGGCGATACGCCGCCAAATTTTCGCCACTCAAAGCCACCGAGCCGCGATGTTGCCGACATCCATCAGCGGCTGGATTCGATTACGCGCCAGATCGAGCAAATTTCACGTTCTTCACCCCGCAGCGACAACGCGCGCGAGCAAGGCGTGGCGCGGCAACTGAACGACGCAATCTCCAGGCTGGATGCGCGGCTATCGCAGATCTCGAACCCGCAATACACCCGACAGGCCGAGGAGCGGCAGCATCACCACACGGATGAGATCGAGCCCGCGGTAGGGCAAGCCGATCCGAGTCAGGCCTACCCCCATCAGGTCTATCCAAGTGAGGCCTACCCGCCGCACGCCTACCGCATTTCGCCGCCATTGAGCCCCGCCTCGCTCGATGCTGCCGTCGCCGAAATCGCCGCGCGGCAGAGCGAACTCGACACGCCAATGGCACCGATGCCGCCACACCAGGAACCGCCGGCGGCGCCCGCTTCTCCGGTTGCGGTAGACTTTTCCTCGCTCGAACATCACCTGTTCAGGATCACCAGCCAGATCGAGACCCTGCAGCGCCCCGATCACCTGGAGCAGTCGATCACGGCCTTTCGCAGCGAGCTTGCGGAAATCCGCGCCGCAATCACTGAGGCAATGCCGCGCCGGGCGATCGAATTCATCGAGAGCGAAATCCGCTCGCTGTCACGCCGCATCGACGATAACCGCCAGAACGGAATCGACAGCCAGGCCCTGACGAACATCGAGCAGGCCCTCGCCGAAATCCGGGAGGTGCTGCGCTCGCTGATGCCGGCCGAGCAGCTCAAGGGCTATGACGAGGCGATCCGCAATCTCGGCGCCAAATTGGACACGATCCTGCGCGCCAATGACGATCCGGCGACGGTGCAGCAACTCGAGAACGCGATCGCGGCATTACGCACCGTCGTTGCCAATGTTGCCTCGAACGACGCGCTGGAGCGGCTTTCCGAAGATTTGCACCTTCTTTCGTCCAAGGTCGACCAACTGGCTCGCGCGGGGCAAAGCAATGATTCCTTCGCAGTCCTTGAGCAGCGCATCGCTGCGCTGACATCCGCCATCGAAGGCCGAGAGCAGCTTATCGTCAGGGACAACTCCGATCAGATCGAGAGCGCACTGACGGGGCTTTCTGACCGCATCGACCGCCTGCAGGTCGGCAGTGACGGCGCGTCCGCCTTCACCCACCTCGAGCAACGCGTATCCTACCTGCTTGAGCGCCTGGAAGCCTCCAACAATCAAGGCGGCGATTTCTCGCGAATCGAGGATGGACTGCAGGACATTCTCCGCCATCTCGAACGGCAGCATGCAGCCTTTGCCAATTTCGCCGCCGATCAGAGCCGCAGCGCGCCAGTGGCGCCGGCGCCGCAAGACCCCGAATTGATCAACGTGGTTAAGCGGGAACTGTCAGACATTCGCTTCGGCCAAACCGAAACCGACCGTCACACGCAGGATTCGCTCGAGGCCCTCCACTCGACACTCGGCCACGTGGTGGACCGTCTCGCCCTCATTGAAGGTGATCTGCGCGTCGTGCGGTCCAACTCGACCGCACCGTCGCAATCGCCCGCGCCTGCCGGCAGACTTGAAGTGCCGCAGGAAGCAACCTTGGCATTTGCGGAACCGCCGCCAAGGCCCGAATTGCCAAATCCAGCCGCTGAAGAGATGCACTTCGCCGCTGCGCCGCGAGAATTCCGCTTAGCCGAAGCACTGGCGTCGACAACGCCGCCGGCGCTCGCGATCAACGAAATCCTGATGCCTGCATCCGCTGAGCTGCGAACGCCGGCGCCCGAACCCGACCTGCCGCCCGATCATCCGCTCGAGCCGGGCACGTGGCCGAACGGCCGCGCTGCCTCGCCGTCGGAGCGGATTGCTGCCTCAGAGAGCGCGATCAGCGATCTTCCGACGCCTCCGCGCGGACCAGTTTCGACAGCGAGCTTTATTGCCGCCGCCCGCCGCGCCGCGCAGGCGGCTGCAGCGCAGCCGCTTGCAGACCGCCCCGCGAGTAAGCCGCCCAAGGCGGCCGCAAGCAAGAGTGGCAGGAAGTCCACAAGCGTCACTTCGAAAATCCGCTCGTTGCTGGTTGGAGCCAGCGTCGTTGTGATCGTACTAGGCTCCTTCAAGGTAGCGATGAAGCTGCTGGACAATAGCAGCTCCCAGCCGGCGCCCGTCGCCATCGGAAACTCCGGCGCGGCAATCGTACCGCCACCGACAGATGCCGCGATAAAACCGATCGTGCCCGATCAGGTCGCGCCACAGATGACCCCGCCGACGCCGACCGGCCGCGAGTCGCTCAACACGGGCGCTCCGATCGTCACTGAAGAGACCGCGTCCGTCGAGATTCCGCAACCCGCCACAGCGGCTCCGGCGACGATACCGGATACCGACACTACGGGTGCCATTCCTTCCGCCAGGGGACTTGCGGGCGTGCAGGTGCCGCCGAGTGAGCGCCTGCCCGACGCAATCGGCGGCCCGGTATTGCGCTCCGCCGCCATCAGGGGCGATGCGACAGCGGCCTATGAGGTCGGGCTGCGCTTCGCCGAAGGCAAAGGCGTGCCACAAAATTTCAGTGAAGCCGCGAAATGGTATGACCGCGCGGCGCAGGCAGGTGTCGTGCCGGCAGTCTTCCGGCTCGGGACCTTTTACGAGAAGGGCCTTGGCGTGACCAAGGACGTCAACATTGCCCGGCGCTACTATCTGCAGGCGGCAGAACGCGGCAACGCTAAGGCGATGCACAATTTGGCCGTGCTGGATGCGGATGGAGGCGGCAAGGGCGCAAACTACCAAAGCGCGGCGGATTGGTTCCGCAAGGCGGCCGACCGTGGCATCGCCGACAGCCAATTCAACCTGGGCATCCTCTATGCGCGCGGCATCGGCGTCGAGCAGAACCTTTCGGAATCCTTCAAATGGTTCAGCCTGGCGGCCGCCCAAGGCGACGCGGACGCGGCTCAAAAGCGGGATGACGTAGCAAAGCGTCTCGACGCCCAGTCGCTCGCCGCCGCCAGGCTTGCGATTCAGACATTTGCGGCCGAGCCGCAGCCCGAGGATGCCACCGTCGTAGCGACACCCAACGGCGGCTGGGACATGACAGCCCCGCAAGCCAACCTGCCAAAGACGAAGCCGACAAAGCGCGCCTCCCGTTAATCCTACTGCTTCACCACCGCCGAATATTCCTGTCCGAAAAACTGGACAGGGAAGATTCTTTAGTCCCGCCTCGGGGCAATTTCGGTTATCCAAGGATGCGGCAATCGATCCGCGTTCCACACGTTGAGACGTGGGTCATCGCTGCCGGCAAATGCTTTCAGGAACCTCGCCGCAGCGCGGTGTCAGCCGGCCTCGCGGCTACCATCAAGAAGCGACCGCGCGTGCAGATTTATCTTCCGATCGCTGACATCCCGGTCAACATCTTCCTCATCCTGGCGATGGGCGCTGCAGTCGGCTTCGTCTCCGGGATGTTCGGCGTCGGCGGTGGATTCCTGATGACGCCGCTCCTGATCTTCGTCGGGATCGCACCCGCGGTCGCGGTTGCGTCCGTTGCCAGCCACATCGCCGCCTCCTCGTTCTCCGGCGCAATTTCTTATTGGCGCAGGCGCGCAATCGATCCCGCGCTCGCGGCTGTGCTCTTGGTCGGCGGCACCTTTGGCACCGCGCTCGGCGTTCTGACGTTTACCTACCTGCGCTCGCTCGGCCAACTCGACCTGATGATCGCCCTGTCCTATGTCGTGCTGCTCAGCACCGTCGGCGCAGCCATGATGTATGAGGGCTTTCGCGCGATCCTGCGCACGCGCCGCGGCGTCGTTGCGCCCCGCCGCTCTCACAACTGGATTCACGCCTTGCCAATGAAGATGCGCTTCAAGCGCTCCAAGATCTACCTGTCGGTGGTTCCGGTTGTGGCCGTCGGCGTTGTCATCGGCTTCATCGGCGCCATCATGGGGATTGGCGGCGGCTTCATCCTGGTGCCCGTCATGATCTATCTTCTGCGCGTGCCGACCTCGACGGTGATCGGCACATCAATGGTGCTGACCTTGGTCACCATGTTATTCGCAACCCTGCTGCACGCCGTAACCAACCATCTGGTCGACGCGGTGCTGGCGCTGATCCTGATGGTCGGCGGTGTCACCGGCGCGCAGTTCGGCGCGCGCGCGGGCGCGAAGATCCGCGGCGAGCAATTGCGCACGCTGCTCGGGCTCTTGATACTTGCGGTCGGCATTCGCTTCGCGATCGAACTCGTGATCCGCCCCGAGGAGCTGTTCACGATCAGGGAAACGGGGCTGACGGAATGATGTCGCGCGCCCTGATCGCTGCCGTGCTCGCGATGCCGCTGATCGCCGCACCAGCGCGCGCCGAGCGGCTGATCGTGTCGGTCTCCAACCACCGCGTCACGGTGACGCCAAACTACTCCGGCGAGGAGCTTGTCTTGTTCGGCTCGGTCGAGAAGGACGCGTCTACGCCTGCGGGCCGCGGCAGCTACGACCTGGTCGTCACCATCAGCGGCCCGCGCGCCGACATGGTGACGCGACGCAAGGAGCGCAAGTTCGGGATCTGGATCAACACCGACTACCGGCAATTCTTGCACGTGCCGACCTACCTTGCGGTGTTTGCCAACCGTCCATTTGACGAGATTGCCTCAGCCGAGGTTGAGCGGCGGCAGCAGCTTGGGCTGAACAATGTGCTGTTGACCCAGCGCGTCGGCTCCGACTACGCCGACGTCGTTCCGAACGACGCGTTTCGCAGTGCGTTTGTGCGGCTGCAGCGGCAATACGGGCTCTACCGCGAGGACACTGCCGCGGTTACTTTCCTCACGCCGACACTTTTCCGCACCGGCATCCCATTGCCTGCTCGGGTGCCGATCGGAGCCTACGAAGTTGAAATCAAGCTGTTTTCTAACGGCGCACTGGTAACGCATACCGAAACCGCTTTCGAGATCGTCAAGGTCGGTTTCGAACAGTTCGTTGCCAACGGTGCGCGACAGAACGGCCTGTCCTATGGACTGGCCACGGCAGCGCTGGCGCTGATGACCGGCTGGATTGCATCGGTCGTTTTTCGAAAAGACTGACGTCGCCGCAGGCGACTGTGCCGTCACGGTTCAATGACGGTGGCCCCAGACATCGCTGTCAACGGCACCGCGAGGCGGAAATCGTGTGCAGCCGGACATCGCCGAGCACATGCGCCATGAAATCCAGCGACGCGAAGATTCTTGCGAACGCCGCATCGCGGATGCTCAAGCCGCCCCCATAGGCGCCGAACGCGGGCAGCACTGCGCGCTCGCCGTCACAGGCAAAACAGCGCCGTTCCATGGCGCGCCCACGGCTTGCCACACGCGCTTTGGGATGCAGGTGGCCCGCGATCTCACCAAACGCGCCGGTGGGTTCGTGCCGGAAGACGATCGGACCGATTGCGACTTCGCTCGCAACCACGCCCCCGACATCCGCGGGCAGCGCGGGATCGTGATTACCGGAAATCCAGATCCAGTCGCGGCGCGCCTGGAGTGCCGTCACGGCGCGGCGATCGGCGCTCGACAGCCGCTCATGTGCCGCACGATCGTGAAAACTGTCGCCAAGCGCGATCACCATGCGCGGATCGTGCCGCGCCATCGCGGCAGCGAGGCGGGCAACTGTCGCCGCTGTGTCGTAAGGCGGCAGTAGCACGCCCCGTGAGGCAAAGCTCGACCCCTTTTCGAGATGCAAATCGGCGACGACCAGGAGCCGCTGCTCTTCCCAGATGAGCGCGCCGGAAAGGTCAGCCAGCAAAGTGATGCCCGCGACGATCACTTCGGAGGCCCGCGCCATTTTGTCTTCCGAAGGTTGGCCGCGCCCCGTCACGTCCTGCTTCCGCTATTCCATCGCTTCTTTGAGGAGCTCATCGGCGGCTTCCGCCAACAACTCGTCCGACGCCTCGCCATAAACTGACTCGCGCCCGATTTCCAGCATCACTGGCACCGCAAGCGGCGAGACGTGTTCTAGCGCCCGGTGGGTGATTCGGCCATGAATTCGAGCGAGCATATCAGAGAGTCGGCGAAGATCGAGTAATCCGGTTGCGGCATCCGCGCGCGCCGCACGTAACAATACGTGATCGGCCTGATGCTTGCGTAGCACGTCATAGATCAGATCCGTGGAGAACAGCACCTGGCGCCGAGTCTTCTCCTCGTCAGTAAAGCGCCGCGCGATCAATCCCGAAATCAGCGCGCAGTTGCGGAAGGTGCGCTTCATCAGCGCGGATTCTGCGAGCCAGGCTTCGAGGTCGTCGCCAAGCATATCGGACTCGAAAAGTGCATCGAGATCGAGCCGGCCATGCCGGATGAGGAAGGACAAGTCAGCAAGTCCCCAAATGGCGAGGGCATATTCGTTTGCGACAAAGCCGAGCGGCCGGGCGCGGGCGCGCTCAAGCCGGCGCGTCAGGAGCATGCCGAGCGTCTGGTGCGCCAGCCGTCCCTCAAAGGGATAGCAGATAAGGTAGTGCTTGCCGCCGCGGGGAAAGGTTTCCACCAGCAGCTCGCGCATGCTTGGCACGCGGGAAAAATCTCGCTGCAACATGAGCCAATGGCGCACCTGCTCGGGCAAGACGCTCCAACCGCGTCCATCGTCGAGCAGTTTGCGCACGCGGTCGGCGAGATAGGTCGAAAGCGGAAACTTGCCGCCCATATAGGAAGGAACTTTTGCGTCCTTGTCGTTGGCGCGCGAGACGTAGACCTGATCTTCAACGAGAGCCTCGTAACGCACGATCTCACCGCCGAATACAAACGTATCGCCTACCACGAGACCCTCGATGAAATACTCCTCGATCTCCCCCAACAGCCGGCCGCCACGGCCGATCGCGCCGGTTGCGCCCGCCCCTACCCCGCGCGAGCGCACCAGTTTTACCTTCAGCATCGGCTCCTCGACGATGGTGCCGACATTGAGACGATAGCTTTGCCGCACGCGCGGATTGGCCACACGCCAGCGACCCTGCTTGTCTTGTTTGATGCGCGCAAAGCGCTCGTAGGTTTTCAACGCGTAACCGCCCGTTGCGACGAAATCCACCACATCGTCGAAATCCTGAGGCGAGAGCGCTGCGTAGGGAGCGGCTGTTCGCATCTCGGCGAAGAGCTCGTCGGAGAGAAAAGGCTCGCCGCAGGCGCGGCCAAGCACATGCTGCGCCAGCACGTCCAGCGCACCCGTGCGCAAGGGCGGCGTGTCCTGCGCGTTCTCCGCGACCGCATCGATCGCGACGCTGCATTCCAGCACCTCGAAGCGATTGGCCGGAACGAGCACGGCGCGCGATGCGACATCGAGGCGGTGATTGGCGCGGCCAATTCGTTGCATCAGCCGCGAGGCGCCTTTAGGCGCGCCAATATTGATGACCAGATCGACGTCGCCCCAATCAACGCCGAGATCCAGCGAAGAGGTGCAGACCACGCCACGGAGCTTCCCCGCCGCCATCGCATCCTCGACCTTGCGGCGCTGGGCGACATCAAGCGACCCGTGATGCAGCGCTATCGCAAGCCCGTCGTCATTCATGCGCCAGAGATCCTGGAACAGCATCTCAGCCTGGCTGCGCGTATTGACGAAGACGAGCGTCGTTTTATTGGTCTTGATCAGCTCGTAGATTTCGCCGAGCGCGTGACGGGCCGTGTGTCCGGCCCAAGGCAGCCGCTCGCGTGTGTCGAGCATTTCGACAATCGGCGGGGCCGCGCCGCCAGCCACGACGATATCTGCGGATTCCATTTTGTCGTCGCGCTGCGGCACCAGAAAGCGCGCGAGCTGGTCAGGCTCCGCAACCGTCGCCGATAATCCGATGGCCCGCATGCGCGGAGCAAGTTTCCACAGGCGTGCAAGGCCGAGCGACAGGAGATCGCCGCGCTTGGAGGTGACGAGCGCATGCAGTTCGTCGAGTACGATCCGCTTCAGAGAAGAAAACAGGTAAGGCGCGTCGTCCGAGGCCAACAGCAGTGCAAGCTGCTCTGGCGTGGTCAACAAAACATCGGGCGGATAGCGACGTTGGCGCTGGCGACGCGACACCGGCGTGTCGCCGGTACGCGTCTCGATCTTGATCGCAAGCGCCATCTCCGCAACCGGTGTCTCCAGATTGCGCGCGATATCGACCGCGAGCGCCTTCAACGGCGAGATGTAGAGTGTGTGCAGCCCGCGGCTGCGCCTCACTCCGCGGCCTGTTGAGATGAAGCTCCCGCTGGGATGTTGCTGGATGCGCCGACCTTCCCCATTCGGGGGTCGATGAGCCTCATGGCTTAGCTCAACCAGCGTCGGCAAGAACCCGGCGAGGGTCTTGCCGGCACCGGTCGGCGCGATCAGGAGCGTCGAGCGATCCTCGCCTGCTTTCTTCAGCAGCGCCAACTGATGCTCGCGCGGCGACCAGCCACGCGATGCGAACCATTTCTGGAAACGGTCCGGCAACAGCGCGGCCGTCCCGAACGGCAGCTCCGGTTCAGCCACAAGCGACACGCCCAAGAGCTAAGCTTTTGCTGCCGCTTCGTCGAGGGCCGAACGAGATGAACCCCCGTCGGCGCCCGCCC
>Ga0075425_100008509_pt1 | contig 10880 bp, 11 predicted proteins | sample SoiMethybrSBSTD4_FD_75300 | JGI IMG/M metagenome (GOLD analysis project Ga0075425, IMG submission 75300) | Bulk soil microbial communities from a Populus tree surrounding site in Tennessee, USA - Soil MetaG P. TD hybrid SBSTD4 | ecosystem: Environmental > Terrestrial > Soil > Tree plantation...
CTGCGCGCGCGAATTCCCGAAGCAGAGGACGAAGAACACCGTCGGCATGGTGCTGCTTTCGCACGGCGTATTCACCTTCGGCGCCGGCGCGCGCGAGTCCTACGAGTTGATGATCGAGCTGGTGTCGCTGGCGGAGAAGTACCTGGCGGCGAAGAAGGCCTGGAGCATCGGCCTGCCGCCGGCCGGCGCCGTTTCCTTTGATCGCGAGGCGGCGGCGAAGCTGCGCCACGACGCGTCGAAGGCGGCGGGCTTTCCCCTGCTCTGCCGCTGCAATGACGGCGAGCGCTTTCTCGGCTTCGCGCGCCACCCCGACGTCGCGCGCATCTCCCAGGGCGGCCCGGCCACGCCCGACCACGTGATCCGGACCAAGCCGCTGCCCATGATCGGCAGGGATGTCCCTGGGTTTTCTTCCGCTTACAAAAACTACTTCGAACGGAATGCGAAAAAGGCCAAAGAGCCAAAGACAATCCTGGATACGGCACCGCGGATGGCCCTCGACCGCGACTTCGGCCTCGCCGCCTTCGGCCGCACCGCGAAGGACGTCGGCATCGTCGAGGACCTCTACGAGCACACCATCGACGTCATCCTGCGCGCCGAGGCGCTCGGCGGCTGGAAGGCGCTCGAGGAGCGCCACACCTTCGACATCGAGTACTGGGACCTGGAGCAGGCGAAGCTGAAGAAGGCCGGCAGCCCGCCCGCCTTCGCCGGCGAGGTGGCGCTGGTGACCGGCGCCGCCTCGGGCATCGGCAAGGCCTGCGCCGAAGCGTTCCTCAGGCGTGGCGCCGCGGTGGTTGGGCTGGACCGTAATCCTGCGGTCGAAACGCTATGGAAGCGTCCCGACTACCTGGGTATTGCCTGCGACCTTGCGATTCAAAAAGAACTTTCCGTTGCCATCGATAAAGCGGTAAAGCATTTTGGCGGCGTCGACATGGCGGTGCTCAATGCAGGCATTTTCCCGGCGACGCAGGCCATCAAGGACATCACCGCCGAAGCGTGGCAGTCGTCCCTGCAGATCAACCTGAGCGCAAACCTCCTGGTGATGCAGGCCTGCCACGGCCTGCTCAAGCTCGCGCCACGCGGCGGGCGCGTAGTGGTGATCGGCTCGAAGAACGTGCCAGCGCCGGGGCCCGGCGCAGCGGCCTACTCCGCCTCGAAGGCGGCGCTGAACCAGCTCGCGCGCGTTGCGGCGCTGGAATGGGCCAAGGACGGCATCCGCATCAATTCGCTGCACCCCAACGCGGTCTACGACACGGCGCTGTGGACCGACGAGGTGCTCGCCTCGCGCGCGAAGGCGTACAACCTCACCGTCGAGCAGTACAAGAAGAACAATCTGCTCAAGACCGAGGTCGGATCGAAGGACGTCGCCGAGCTCGCCGCCGAGATGTGCGGGCCGCTGTTCGCCAAGACCACCGCCGCCCAGGTGCCGGTGGACGGTGGCAACGAGCGCGTGGTGTAAGTGGCGGTCCGGCCCATCGTCTGGCGGGGCAACCGCCTCGATCTTCTCGACCAGCGCATCCTGCCGGACCGGATTTCCTACGTGAAATGCAAAACCGCGGTGCAGGTCGCGAAGGCCATTCGGGACATGGCGGTGCGCGGCGCTCCGGCGATCGGGTGTGCGGCTGCTTTTGGTATTGTTTTGGGCAAAGGCTCTTCTTCTTCCTACCGCGTATTGGCGAAAAGCCGCCCCACCGCGGTCAACCTGTTCTGGGCGTTGGCAAGGATGAAGAAAGCGAAGGATCTCGAAAAGGAAGCGAAGGCCATCTTTCGGGAAGACCTCGAAGCCAACCGGGCGATGGGGGCGCGCGGCGCCCGGCTGATCCCGAAGCGCGCGCGGGTGATGACTTATTGCAATACGGGAGCGCTGGCCACGGCGGGGCATGGAACCGCGCTCGGCGTCATCCGCTCGGCAAAAAACAAGCGCATTTCCGTCATTGCCTGCGAAACGCGCCCCTATCTCCAGGGCGCGCGCCTGACGGTGTGGGAATGCCTGCAGGAGCGCATTCCCTGCACGCTGGTGACCGACAACATGGCCGGGCACCTGATGGCGCGCGGCGAGGTTGACGTGGTGGTGGTCGGCGCCGACCGCATCGTGGCCAACGGCGACGTCGCGAACAAGATCGGCACCTACGGATTGGCGGTATTGGCCAGGCGGCACGGAATCCCGTTCTACGTCGCGGCGCCGCTGTCCACGTTCGACCTGAAGATGAAGGACGGCCGGCGCATCCCGATCGAGGAGCGCGCGCCGGATGAGGTGACCGGTTACCGTGGAAAGCGCTGGGCGCCCAAGGGCACGCGCGTGCGCAACCCGGCGTTCGATGTCACCCCCGCGGAGCTGGTCTCCGCGATCATCTGCGAGCAAGCGGTGATCCGGAAGCCCGGCCGGAAGAAGCTAAAAGCCCTTGCAGCCGCGGCGAACCGGAAAATCGGGATGCGCCGGATTCCAGATTGAGTTCGGGGCGGTCACCGACAGCTCCATTTCTTCCTTGAGCGCGGACGCCGGCAGGCGCTCGATGGCCTTCGGGCCGAGAAGGATCACCAGCCATTTCGCGGCCGATTCGAGGCGCCAGTCCTGCGCGCGGGTCAGCGGCAGGAGCGCATCGATATCCTGCGGCGCGACCTTCTGCGCGCAAAACACCTTCGCCGTTCCCTCGAACGAGGGCCGCCAGCCCGGCGAAACGGTGGCATGCCCGAACCAGGTCCATTGGAGCCCGTCCTCCAGCGCGCGGCACAGCGCCTGCGATCGAGGCGCCGGATAGGCCTGGCAGCCGAGATCCCGGCTGAACATCTTCGTTTCGGCGGCCGCGAGCGCCGGCAGCAGCAGAAGCGCCAGCCCCAGGAATCTCACTCCCTGATTTCCACTTCCGCAAAGGCGGAAACCCGCTCGAACAGCTCGAGGATGTCGCGGTTGCGCATGCGGATGCAGCCGATCGAGCCCGGCTTGCCCATCTCGGCGGTGTCGGGCGAGCCGTGGATGTAGATGTAGCGCCGCATGGTGTCGACCTCGCCCAGGCGGTTCTTCCCCACCTCGCAGCCCGACAGCCACAGCAGGCGGGTCAGCATCCAGTCGCGCCCGGGGTACTTCGCATGTAATTCCGGCGACCAGATCTCTCCGGTCGGGCGTCGGCGCACGAACACCGTGTTGAGCGCCTGCCCTGCCCCGATCTTGGCACGCACGATGTGGCGTCCCCGCGGCGTGCAGAAGCTGCCGTTCTTCTCGCCGGGTCCGTTTTTCGCGGTGGACACCGAATAGGTTTTTCCGTCGAAAGACAATTCCTGCCGCCTGAGGTCGATGACGATCATCTTTTTGCGGCAAAAAAAGCGCTGAGCAGTTTCCCGGACTCTTCCGCCAGGACGCCGCCTTGCACGGAAACCTTGCTTTTCAGCACGGCTTTCTTCGGATCGGTCGCCCCGAAGACGCAGCGGGCGATGCGCGCATGGAACATCGCGCCGAGGCACATGTCGCAAGGCTCGAGGGTGACGTAAAGCGTCGCGTCGGTGAGCCGGTAGTTCTTTTTTCCAAGAGAGGCATTTCTCAATGCCTGGATTTCGGCGTGCGCGGTCGGGTCCGACGAGGCGATGGGCCGATTCCAGCCTTCGCCGATGATTCGGTCTTCGTGGACCACGACGGCGCCGACCGGGACCTCGCCCTCCTCCTGCGCGCGGCGCGCAAGCTCGAGCGCGCGCCGCATGAACCGGGCGTCGTCCGCGCTCACGCCCTAGGCATCCGACTTTGGCCGGTGCACGGTGCTGAAGTGCGGCTGCGTCAGCACTTCGGGCCTCATCACGGCGTCGAGGTCCTCGCGCGACATCAGCTTCTTCTCCAGGACCAGATCGTAGACGCGCTTGCCGGTGGCGAGCGCCTCTTTGGCGATCTCGCTCGAGCGCGCATAGCCGAGGTAGGGGTTGAGCGCGGTCACCAGCGCCGTCGATTCGTCGACCAGGCGGCGGGCGCGCTCGACGTTGGCGGTGATGCCGCGCACGCAGCGCTCGCCGAGCGTGCGGCAGGCGGCGGTCAGGTGCGCGATGCTCTTGAACAGGCTGTGCGCGATGATCGGCTCGAAGGCGTTGAGCTGCAGCTGCCCGGCCTCGGCAGCCATGGTGACGGTGATGTCGTTGCCGATCACCTCGAAGGCCACCTGGTTCACCACCTCGGGAATCACCGGGTTCACCTTCCCCGGCATGATCGAGGAGCCGGCCTGCACTGCAGGCAGGTTGATTTCGCCGATGCCCGCCCGCGGGCCTGAGGACAGCAGGCGCAGGTCGTTGCACACCTTGGAGAGCTTGACCGCGACGCGCTTCAGCACCCCGGAGAGCTGGACGAAGGCGCCGGCGTCCTGCGTCGCCTCGACCAGGTTGGGCGACACCAGCAGCACGAAGCCGGTGATCTCCGACAGCTTGCGCGTGACGCGCGCCGCGTATTCCGGGTGCGCGTTGATGCCGGTGCCGATGGCGGTGGCGCCGAGGTTGATCTCGCGCGCCAGGCCGCCGGCTTCGGCCAGCCGGCTTTCGTCCTCGCCGAGCATCACGGCGTAGGTGGAGAATTCCTGGCCGAGGGTCATCGGCACCGCATCCTGCAGCTGGGTGCGGCCGATCTTCAGCACCCGGGCGAACTCCTGCGCCTTCAGCTCGAATTCCTTTCTCAGGGCGCTCATTTCGTTCAGCAGGCGGCGGATGCCGAATTGCAGCGCGAGCTTCACCGCCGTCGGGTAGACGTCGTTGGTGCTCTGCGACAGGTTGACGTGGTCCAGGGGGTGCAGCCGGGCGTACTCGCCCTTTTGCGCACCGAGCAACTCGAGCGCGCGGTTGGCGATCACCTCGTTGGCGTTCATGTTGGTCGAGGTGCCGGCGCCGCCCTGCACCACGTCGACCACGAACTGCTCGAGCAGCGCGCCCTGGCGGATCTCTTCGCAGGCGCGCACGATGACCTCGGCGCGCGCCGGGTCGAGCAGGCCGAGATCGCGGTTGGTGAGCGCGGCCGCCTGCTTGACGCAGGCGAGCGCCACGATCAGGTCGGGATAGATCGAGATCGCCGTGCCGGTGATCGGGAAATTCTCCAGCGCGCGCAGCGTGTGCACGCCGTAATAGGCCTCCACCGGAACTTCGCGGTCGCCGATCAGGTCGTGCTCGATGCGCACCGCCTGCGTCATGCCTACTCCCACTCGATGGTCGCGGGCGGCTTGGAGGACACGTCGTAGGTGACGCGGTTGATGCCGCGCACCTCGTTGATGATGCGGCTGGACACCTTCGCCAGCAGCTCGTGCGGCAGCGGCGCCCAGTCGGCGGTCATGAAGTCCGAGGTCTGCACCGCGCGCAGCGCCACCACGTTCTCGTAGGTGCGGCCGTCGCCCATCACGCCGACCGAGCGTACCGGCAGGAACACGGCGAACGCCTGCGCAGTCTTGTCATACCAGCCGGCCTTTCGCAATTCCTGGATGAAGATGTGATCTGCCTTTTGAAGCAATTCGATATTCTTCTTTTCAATAGTGCCAAGCATGCGAACACCAAGCCCCGGTCCGGGGAACGGGTGGCGGTAGACCATGTCGCGCGGAAGTCCAAGGGCGAGGCCGAGCTCGCGCACCTCGTCCTTGAACAGCTCCCGCAGCGGCTCGAGCAGCCTGAGGCGCAGCGATTTCGGCAGGCCGCCGACGTTGTGGTGCGACTTGATGTTCTGCGCCTTCTTGGTCTTGGCGCCGGCCGACTCGATGACGTCGGGGTAGATGGTGCCTTGCGCGAGCCACCTCGCTCCTTTCAGCTTTTTTGCTTCTTTCTGAAATACATCGACAAATAATTTGCCGATGATCTTGCGCTTCTTCTCCGGGTCGGCGACGCCGCGCAAGGCCGAGAGGAACCGCTTCGACGCGTCGACGTGGATCACCCTGAGCTTCATGTGCCGGGCGAAGGTGTCCATCACCTGCCGGGCCTCGTTCAGGCGCAGCAGGCCGTGGTCGACAAACACGCAGGTGAGCTGCTTGCCGATCGCCTTGTGGATCAGCGCCGCAGCGACCGAGGAATCCACGCCGCCAGAGAGACCAAGGATGACTTCTTCGCTTTTTACAAGAGATTTGATTTCGGTAACGGCTTGAGAAACAAATGCGGGCATCGTCCAGTCCCCGGTGCAGCCGCAGATCTCGCGCACGAAGCGGTGCAGGATCTTCGCCCCCTGCTTCGTGTGCGTCACCTCGGGATGGAACTGCACGGCATAGTAGTGCCGGGCTTCGTCGGCCATGGCGGCGATCGGCGTGGCGTCGTTCGAGGCCATGACGCTGAAGCCGGGCGGCAATTGCACCACCTTGTCGCCGTGGCTCATCCAGACATTGAGCAGGCCGTGGCCTTCGGCGTTGCGCGAATCCTCAATGCCTTCGAGCAGCCGCGTGTGCCCGCGCGCGCGCACCTGGGCGGCGCCGAATTCCCGCACCCGCCCCGCCTCGACCCTGCCGCCGAGCTGCTGCGCCATGGTCTGCATGCCGTAGCAGATGCCGAGCACCGGCACGCCGGCATCGAATACGGCGCGCGGCGCCTGGCCGGCCTTCTTGTCGTAGGCCGAGAGGTGGCTGCCGGAGAGGATGATGCCCTGCGCGCCGAAGCCGCGGACGAAGGCCTCGTCCACGTCCCAGGGATGGATCTCGCAGTAGACCCTGGCTTCCCTGACGCGGCGCGCGATCAGCTGGGTGTACTGGGCGCCGAAATCCAGGATGAGTATCTTTTGCCGCCGGCTGCGATCCCTACTCAACCTGGTAATTCGGCGCCTCCTTGACGATCTGCACGTCGTGCACGTGCGATTCGCGCATGCCGGCCGAGGTGATCTCGACGAACTGGCTGGTGGTGCGCAGCGCCTCGATGCTGGCGCAGCCGGTGTAGCCCATGCTGGCGCGCACGCCCCCGACCAGCTGCTCGACCACGCGCACCAGGCTGCCCTTGTAGGGCACGCGGCCCTCGACGCCCTCGGGCACCAGCTTGTCGACGTTCATCTCGGCGTCCTGGAAATAGCGGTCGGCGGCGCCCTTCTGCATCGCGCCGAGCGAGCCCATGCCGCGGTAGGACTTGTAGGAGCGGCCCTGGAACAGCTCGATCTCGCCGGGGGACTCCTCGGTGCCGGCGAACAGCGAGCCCAGCATCACGGCGTACGCGCCGGCGCCGAGCGCCTTGGCGATGTCGCCGGAGTAGCGCACGCCGCCGTCGGCGATCAGCGGCACGCCGCTCTTCGCCAGCGCCTCGGCGACGTTGCGGATGGCGGTGATCTGCGGCACGCCGACACCGGCGACGATGCGGGTGGTGCAGATCGAGCCCGGGCCGATGCCGACCTTGACCCCGTCGGCGCCGTGGTCGACCAGCGCGCGCGCGCCGTCGCCGGTGCCGATGTTGCCGCCGATCACCTCGACCCTGGGGTAGCGCTTCTTGATCCACTTGACGCGGTTGAGCACGCCCTGCGCATGGCCGTGCGCCGTGTCGACCACCAGCACGTCGGCGCCCGCCTCGACCAGCCGCGCCACGCGCTGGTCCGTGTCCTCGCCGACCCCCACCGCGGCGCCGACGCGCAGCTTGCCGTGCGCGTCCTTGCAGGCATTGGGGTGCTCGGTCGCCTTGAGGATGTCCTGCACCGTCACCAGGCCCTTGAGGCGGAACGCGCTGTCCACCACCAGCACGCGCTCGAGCCGGTGCTTGTGCATCAGCGCCATCGCCTCGGCGCGGCTCGCGCCCTCGCGCACCGTCACCAGGCGCCGGCGCGGCGTCATGATGGCCTTGACCGGCTGGCTCAGGCGCGTCTCGAAGCGCAGGTCGCGGTTGGTGACGATGCCGACGACGCGGTCGTGGTGCACTACCGGGAAGCCGGAAATCCGGTGCTTCTTCTGCAGCGCGATCACCTCGCGCACCCGCATCTCCGGCGCGATGGTCATCGGGTCGCGCAGCACGCCGGATTCGAAGCGCTTGACCTTGGCGACCTCGGCCGCCTGCGCCTCCGGCCGCATGTTCTTGTGCAAGATGCCGATGCCGCCCTCCTGCGCCAGCGCGATGGCGAGGCGCGCCTCGGTGACCGTGTCCATGGCCGCCGAGACGACCGGAATGTTCAGCTCGAGCTTGCGGGTGAGGCGGGTCTTGAGGGAAACCTCGCGCGGCAGGACGCGCGAGTGGGCGGGAAGGAGGAGAACATCGTCGAAGGTCAGCGCCTTCTGAATCGACCGCATGCTTTCTTCTCGCAAAGCGGCATTATACGCGCCTTGCGTTTGACGCCAAAATCGAAAGCCGTTACTGTCATCCGCTCTCTGCCCGGCGCGTTGCTCGCTCCATGAAAACACTTGCGGTCCTTTTCGTCGCCCTGGCGCTCGCCGCCCCCGCCATCGCGCAGCAGTACAAGTGGGTCGACAAGGACGGCAAGGTCCGCTACGGCGACCTGCCGCCCGCGGGCGTGAAAGCCACGCCGCTCAAGGGTCCGGCCCGGCCGGCCGCCCCGCCCTCCGCGGCGCCGGCCGCCGCCGGCAAGAAAGGCGAGAAGCCCCTGACCCCGGAGCAGGCGTTCCAGAAGCGCCAGAAGGACCGCGAGGAAGCCGACCAGAAGGCGCAGAAGGACCAGGCCGAGGCCTCGCTCAAGCGCGCCAACTGCGAGAGCGCCCAGGCCTCCATGCGCCAGATCCAGAGCGGCGCGCGCATCAGCACCGTGAACGCGGCCGGCGAGCGCGTGATGATGGACGATTCGCAGCGTGCTGCCGAAATGGCCCGCGCCCAGAAGGCCGTCTCCGAGTGGTGCAACTAGCCTAGCGCCGGCGCGCCGCGCGACGGCGGCGCGCTTCCTTCGGATCGAGCAGCAGCGGCCGGTAGATCTCGACGCGGTCGCCGTCGGCCAGCGGCGCATCCGGGCGCGCCACCCGCCCGAAGATCCCCACCTTTCCCACGGCCGGCAGTCCGGCCGCGGCGAGCGCATCGGCGACGCGGCTCCCCGCCGGCAGGCTGAGCGCGCGGCTCCGGGCCTCGCCCGGCGCGGCGCTGACCACTTCAACCCTTATAGATTTCATCGGCGCGCCGGCTGAAGGCATCGACCATGGTGTCGGCGATGCGGGCGAACAACGGGTCGAGCAGCTTGCCCGCCGCGCGGCTGGAAAACTCGTACTCCATGGAAAACTCGATGCCGCAGGCCCGCGGCGCGAGCGGCTTGAAGCGCCACGCGGCGGCGAAGCGCCGGAATGGCCCGTCGACCAGCTGCAGGTCGATCGATTCGCCGGGGCGGTTGCGGTTGCGGGTGGTGAACGATTGCCGCAGCCCCTTCACGCCGACCTCCAGCGTGGCGGTGACGCCTTCCGGCGCCGGCTGCACCTTCGCCCCGGCGCACCAGGGGAGAAAGCGCGGGTAGGACTCGATGTCGGCGACCAGCGCGTAGACCTGCTCGGCGCCGTGCGGGACGATGGCCGAGCGCTCGATTCTCTTCATGGGACAATCCCGCCCGGATGTCCATCGTCGAAAACCGCAAGGCGTCCCACGATTATTTCATCGAGGAGCGCTACGAGGCCGGGATCGCGCTCCAGGGCTGGGAAGTCAAGTCGATCCGCGACGGCCGCGCGCAGATCGGCGAAGGCTACGTCATGGTGCGCAACGGCGAGATCTTCCTGATCGGCGCCCACATCAGCCCGCTGCCGACCGCCTCGACGCACATCACGCCGGACCCGACCCGCACGCGCAAGCTGCTGTTGCGCGCCGAGGAAATCCGGCGCCTGATCGGCAAGGTCGAGCAGCGCGGCTACACCCTGGTGCCGCTCAACCTCCACTACAGCAAGAGCCGCGTCAAGCTCGAGATCGGGCTGGGGCGCGGCAAGCTGGCGCACGACAAGCGGGCCGACAAGCGCGACAAGGAATGGGCCCGGGAGAAGCAACGGCTCCTACGCAGCAGCCGCTGACTTCTTTTCCGGCGGGGGCGGCTCCGCCAGCGCCATCCAGGTCGAAACCACCGTATCCGGATTGAGCGACAGGCTTTCGATCCCCTGCTCCATCAGCCAGCGCGCGAGATCCGGGTGGTCGGAGGGCCCCTGGCCGCAGATGCCGACGTACTTGCCGTGCTTGCGGCAGGCGCGGATGGCCATCGCCAGCATCGCCTTGACCGCGTCGTCGCGCTCGTCGAACTTGCCGGCCACCAGGCCCGAATCGCGGTCCAGGCCGAGCGTGAGCTGGGTGAGATCGTTCGAGCCGATGGAGAAGCCGTCGAACAGCTCGAGGAACTGCTCGGCGAGGATGGCGTTGGACGGCAACTCGCACATCATCACGACGCGCAGGCCGTTGACTCCTCTTTTCAATCCATTCAACTCCAGCAGCTTCATCACTTCCCGCGCCTCGTCCACGGTGCGCACGAAGGGCACCATCAGCTCGACGTTGGTCAGCCCGAGGTCGTCGCGCACCTTGCGCAGCGCGGCGCACTCCAGCTCGAAGCACTCGCGGAACGTCGGCGCCACGTAGCGCGAGGCGCCGCGGAAGCCCAGCATCGGGTTCTCCTCGTCGGGCTCGTAGCGCTCGCCGCCGACGAGCTTCTTGTATTCGTTCGACTTGAAGTCCGACAGGCGCACGATCACCGGCTTGGGCCAGAAGGCCGCGGCGATGGTGGCCACGCCCTCGACCATCTTCTCGCGGAAAAAGGAACGCGGGTCGGAATAGCCTCGCGATTTTTCCAGGATCTTCTTCTTCAGAACTTCCGGAAGATCGGCGTACTCCAGGCAAGCCCTGGGGTGAACGCCGATTTCATTGTTGATGATGAACTCGAGGCGCGCGAGGCCGACGCCGGCGTTGGGCAGCTGCGCGAATTCGAAGGCGAGCTGAGGGTTGCCGACGTTCATGGCGATCTTCACCGGGATGCGCGGCATCTCGCCGCGCTCGCGGCTCGACACCTCGAAGGGCAGCAGGCC
>Ga0075425_100008510_pt1 | contig 10879 bp, 10 predicted proteins | sample SoiMethybrSBSTD4_FD_75300 | JGI IMG/M metagenome (GOLD analysis project Ga0075425, IMG submission 75300) | Bulk soil microbial communities from a Populus tree surrounding site in Tennessee, USA - Soil MetaG P. TD hybrid SBSTD4 | ecosystem: Environmental > Terrestrial > Soil > Tree plantation...
TATATCGAGGAGATGATCACCACGTCGCCGCTTGGTCTACGGCTCACAAAAGAGTGCCTCAACATGAGCGTCGATGCGGCGAGCCTCGAAGCCGCCATCAACATGGAAGACCGCAACCAGATTCTCTGCTCGCAGACCAGCGACGTGCGCGAAGGCATGCTGGCGTTTCTCGAGAAGCGCAAGCCAAACTATACCAACAGCTAGGAGCAACCCATGCAGGTATCACTCAAGGGCCGCACAGCCCTCGTCACCGGCGGCAGCCGCGGCATCGGACGCGCCATCGCGCTCAGCCTGGCCGAGGCGGGCGCCGATGTCGCGATCAACTATCGCCGCGACGAAGGCGCCGCCAAGGACACGGTCGGAGAGATCGAACGGCTTGGTCGCAAGGCGCGCGCCTACCAGGCCTCGGTCGAGAACTTCGACGAGGACGTCGCCATGGTCGCCGACGTCATCCGCGACTTCGGATCCATTTCCATTCTCGTCAACAATGCCGGCATCGCGAGTCGCGGCAACAGTGTCGCCGATACCGATCCGGCCGAGATGGAACGCGTCGTGCGCGTGCACGCCTTTGCGCCGCACTATCTCGCGAAACTTGTGCTGCCGCACATGCGCAGGGAAAAGCGCGGCGACATCGTCATGATCTCGTCGGTCGCGACGCGACACATGGGCGCCAACGGCGCACCCTATAATATGGGCAAGGCCGCGATGGAGGCCTTGGCTCTGACGCTCGCCAAGGAAGAGCGCGAGCATGGCATCCGTACCAACATCGTGGCGCCGAGCCTGACGGTGACCGAGATGGGCAAGCGTCTCACCAAGGCGCGTACCGGAGGCGACATCCACAAGCTCGACGCCTCTTCGCCCTTCGGGCGCGTTTCGGTGCCGGAAGATGTCGCAGCGGTGGTGACGTTCCTCGTCTCCGGCGCCAATCCCTATGCCAATGGGCAGAAGGTCAACATCGACGGCGGAACGTGAGCAAGATCGTTGGTTAGCGCAGGTGTCAAATGGATGGCCCGCATTGGCAGGCCATGACATTGAGTAGCTGAGATAATTCGTCAAGAAACCGAAGGGAAGCAACGCATGAAAGCCGCAGTCCTGCGCGAGGTGGGAAAACCCCTCGTCATCGAAGACGTCAAGATCAGCAAGCCCGGACCCAACGAGGTGCTCATTCGCACGGCCGCCGCGGGCGTGTGCCACTCCGACCTGCATTTCATCGAAGGTTCCTACCCCGCGCAGATGCCGGTCGTGCTCGGCCATGAGTCGGCCGGCATCGTCGAGCAGGTCGGCAGCGAAGTCCGCACCGTCAAGCCCGGCGATCACGTCATCACCTGTCTCTCGGCCTTTTGCGGTCATTGCGAGCATTGCCTGACCGGTCACATGTCGCGTTGCCAGAGCCCCGAGACCAAGCGCCAGGCGGGCGAGCAGCCGCGCCTCGCATCGGCGGATGGCGGCACGATGAACCAGTTCATCAATCTGTCGTCCTTTGCCGAGCAAATGCTCATCCACCAGCATGCCTGCGTCGCCGTGCGCAAGGACATGCCGCTCGATCGCGCTGCCTTGATCGGTTGCGGCGTGACGACAGGTGTCGGCGCCGTGATCCAGACCTCGCAGGTGCGTCCCGGCGAAACGGTCGCGGTGCTCGGTTGCGGCGGCGTCGGACTGGCCGCGATCAACGGTGCAGCCATCGCGGGTGCCGGTCGCATCATCGCCGTCGACGTGGTAGGCTCGAAGCTCAACCTCGCCAAACATTTCGGCGCAACGGACGTCGTCAATGCCAAGGACGGCGACCCCGTCGCGCAAGTGATGGAGCTGACCAAAGGCGGCGTGCATCACTCGTTCGAAGCGATCGGTCTCAAGCAGACCGCCGAACAAGCCTTCCGCATGCTGGCGCGCGGCGGCACCGCAAATGTCATCGGCATGATTCCGCTCGGCACCAAGATCGAACTCGACGGCTTTGCCTTCCTCGGCGAACGCCGCATCCAGGGTTCCGCCATGGGTTCGAACCGGTTCCCGCTCGACATGCCCCGGTTGGTCGATTTCTACATGGCCGGCAAGCTCAAGCTTGACGAGATGATTTCGCGCCGCATCAAGCTGGCCGAAATCAATGGCGCCTTCGAGGAACTGAAGCAGGGCGAGATAGCCCGCTCCGTCATCATGTTTGACGCCTGAGGCGACCTCAACTAAGTAGCGGTCCGGGCGGGAGGGGCGCTTGGCTGCCAGCGCATCGGCTGGTGTGCCAAGCAGATACTTGGCGCGATTTGCTAACTTCGCTCAAGGCGCTGTTAGGAGGTCGTTCCGGGGGTCGGAGCGCTTGTGCACGCATTGACGCAATTCCTGGGTTGGCTGTTCGCCGGCGTTTCGTTGGCCGGTTCGCTTTATATGCTCCTGGCAGCGAGCGTCGCGGCGCGATTCATGTCCGTGCGCACCTTGCTGGCGAATGAGCGGCCCTCCGTCACGCTTCTGAAACCCTTGCACTTCGATTCTCCGGGTCTGGAGGAAGATCTCGCGACGTTTCTGGCGCAGGATTACTCCGGGCCGGTGCAAATTGTTTTCGGCGTGCAGAATGCCAACGACCCCGCCATAGCAATTGTCAATCACCTGAAAACGCGGCATCCCGGTATCGATATCGAGCTTGTCATCGATACCCGCTCCTACGGGCACAACGCCAAGATTTCCAATCTTATCAACATGGCCGAGCGTGCGCGGAACGACATCGTCGTCGTCAGCGACAGCGATATCGCGGTGACGCCGAGCTGGCTCGCCAAGGTGGTGGATGCGTTGCTTCAGCCGGGCATCGGCGCCGTGACGTGTCCCTACACCGGCCTTGGCGGTGCCAGCGCGTGGTCGACACTCGCCGCCATGGGCACGAGTTACGAATTCCTGCCGAGCGTTTTGTTCGGAACGTGGTGGGGCATGGCGAACGCCTGTCTTGGATCGACGATTGCGTTGCGCCGCGCAACGCTGGCGCAGATCGGCGGCTTCGAAGCTTTCCGCGATCTCCTCGCCGATGACTATGAAATCGGTCGCGCGGTGCGCCAGCGCGGCTGGCGCATCACGGTGCTGCCGCTGGCAGTCAGCCATCGCTGCACGGAGCAGAGCGCCGTCGATCTTTTCCGCCATGAGCTGCGCTGGAACCGGACCATTCGCGTGCTTCGGCCGTTTGAACACATGGGCACAATGGTGACGTATCCGTTCCCGATGGCCCTCGCTGCGCTCGCCTTGCTCGGCGGCGGGGTCTATGGCTTGGCCGTTTTGGCTGCCGCGATCGGCGCAAGAATCGTGCTCAAAACGTCGGTGGAACGTGCATTTAATACATGCGCCGGTCCGCTCTGGCTCCTGCCGATACGGGACATTATATCCTTCGCTGTATTCTTGCTCTCGTTTCTCGGCCAGCAAGTCGCCTGGCGCGGCGCGCGCTACCAGGTCCAGCCGAGTGGGGCGATGTCCCAACTTTGAGGTTTTGCATGCGTTCGCTGTTCCTGCAGGCTCCTTCGTTCGACGGCTATGATGGCGGCGCCGGTGCGCGCTATCAGATGAAGCGCGAGGTCAAGTCGTTCTGGTTTCCGACCTGGCTGGCGCAAGCGGCCGCGATGGTGGAAGGCGCCAAGCTGATCGATGCGCCACCGCACGGCCTCACGTTCAAGGACATCGAAGACGATGTGAAGTCGCACGACTTCATCGTCATCCACACCTCGACACCGTCATTCCGCTCCGACTGCAAGACGGCGCAGATGATCCGCGAGCGCAACCCGAACGCCGTCATCGGCTTCATCGGTGCGAAAGTCGCCGTCGAGCCGCAGCAGAGTCTCGAAGCCTGTCCGGCGATCGATTTCGTCTGCCGCAACGAATACGAGTTCACCATCCAGGAACTGGCGAACGGCCACGACTGGGCGACTATCAAAGGCTTGTCCTATCGCGACAAGGCCGGTGCCATCGTCCACAACGCCGAACGCGAAATCCTGATGGACATGGACAAGCTGCCGTCCGTGCTGCCGCTCTATAAGCAGCTCCAGATCGACAAGTATTTCGGCGGCTACCTCAAGCATCCCTACATGTCCTGGTACACGGGACGCGGCTGCAAATCGCGCTGCACGTTTTGTCTGTGGCCGCAGACGATCGGCGGGCACAAATACCGTTACCGCTCCATCCCCAAGGTGATCGAGGAAGTGAAATACCTGCAGAAGGAATTTCCGCAGGTGAAGGAAATCTTCTTCGACGACGATACGCTGACCGATGACCACGCGCGCGTCGAAGCGTTGGCAAGGGAGCTCGGCAAGCTTGGTGTCGTCTGGTCGTGCAATGCCAAGGCCAATGTGCCGCGCAAGACACTCGAAGTGCTGAAGGCCAACGGACTGAGGTTGCTCCTGGTCGGTTACGAATCCGGCAACCAGAAGATACTGCACAACATCAAGAAGGGTCTGCTCGTCGATGTCGCGCGGCGCTTCGCCAAGGATTGCCATGAACTCGGCATCGTCGTGCATGGCACCTTTATCCTCGGCCTGCCCGGCGAGACGCGCGAAACGATCGAGGAAACGCTCGCCTTTGCGAAGGAAGTGAATCCGCACACGATCCAGGTCTCGCTGGCCGCGCCTTATCCGGGAACGTTCCTCTACAAGCAGGCGAAGGAGAATGGCTGGTTTGCCGAGGACACCGATTTATTGACCGAAGACGGCACGCAGATCGCGCCGCTCAACTATCCGCACCTCGGGCACACGGAAATCTTCGAGTCGGTCGAGAGCTTCTACAAGCGGTTCTACTTCCGCCCGTCTAAGATCGCCGCCATCGTCGGCGAGATGCTGACGTCGCCTGAGATGATGCGCCGCCGCCTGCGCGAGGGCGTGGAGTTCTTCCAATTCCTGCGCACGCGCGAAGACGCGATCGTCTCTTAACTGCGTGAAAGGCCTCATCGTCACGGCTGACGATTTCGGCGCTGCGGAGGAGGTCAACGACGCGGTCGAGCAAGCGCACCGCGACGGCATTCTCACCGCGGCAAGTCTCATGGTTTCGGGCGCGGCCGCGCCAGGCGCCGTCGCGCGCGCTAGAGCGCTGCCGCGCCTGCGCGTCGGGCTGCACATCGTTCTCGTCGATGGCAAGCCGACGCTGCCAGCGTCGGCGATCCCCGATCTCGTCGATGCGGCGGGCATGTTTCGCAACAACATGACGGCGGGCGCGTTCAGAATATTTTTCCTGCCGCGCGTGCGCCGCCAGCTCGAGGCGGAGATCGCGGCACAATTCGACGCCTTTCGCGCGACTGGCCTGACGCTCGATCACGTCAACACGCATAAGCACTTTCACCTGCACCCGACCATCGCAGCGGCGATCCTGCGCGTCGGCAGGCGCTATGGATTGCGCGCTGTGCGCGTGCCAGTCGAGCCGCGCTGGCTGCTTCGTCGCGTCGAACCTACCTTGAACTCGTCACGCGATTGGCTGTTGACGCCATGGCTGCTTCTGTCGCGACGCCGCTTTCGTGCCGCCAAGATGTGCGTACCCGACCAGGTTTTCGGTCTTGCCTGGTCGGGCGCGATGACATCCGGGCGCGTCTTGGGACTGCTCGAGAATCTGCCGCCGGGACTGACCGAGATCTACCTCCATCCGGCGACCGGACCGTATCGCGGTTCGGCTCCCGACTATCACTATGCCGACGAACTCGCCGCGCTCACGGCACCGCGCATTGTCGAAGCCTCGCGCAATTCCGCCGTGACACGCGGCGGCTTTGCAGACTTTTAGCGCCTCTGCTATGGCCGGGTGAGCGATAGCTCGACGCGACCGTCCCCTAGGATAAGCCCATGTCAGCATTGACTTTTCCCGATATCAGCGGCACCGGTCCCGCCGTCGGCGATGGGCCGATCCGCATGGGCAGCGAGGCACACAAGCGCCTCTTCTGCAAGACGCTGCTCGATACGTTCAATCCTTACCGCCCCGCCGTCATTGATTGGCCAAAGCTGGATCAAGACGCCACCGCACGCATCACGTCGCTGCCGATCTGGGATATCGCGGTGCAGACCGAAAACCGCGCGAGTCTCAACGTCTGCACCTATGCCGAACGCGTGAGCGATCCCCTGCTGCGCAAGGCCGTCGAGCTCAACGGCTTTGAAGAGCGTCGCCATCGCTTCGTTCTTTCCAACCTGGTGGAAGCCTATGGCATCAAACTCGCGCCCGAGCCGGACTATCCGCGCCCCAAGGATCCGGAATGGGCGTTTCTGGTCACGGGCTACAGCGAATGCATCGACAGCTTCTTCGCCTTTGGCTTGTTCGAGACGGCGCGTTCGTCGGGCTATTTTCCGGCCGCGCTCGTCGAAACGTTCGAGCCAGTGATCCACGAAGAGGGTCGCCACATCCTGTTCTTCGTCAATTGGGTGTCCTGGCACAGGCGCAACATGCCGCTCTGGCGCCGTCCCTGGTTCGAGTTGAAGGTGCTTGCGGTGTGGGCGTTTCTGATCTGGGAGCGCATCGGCATCGCATCCGACGTGTCGAACGGCGTGCAGGATAATAATTTTACCATGACGGGTGCGAGTCAGCTCGCCGCCGACGATATCGATGCCTACAAGCTGATGGATGTCTGTCTCCGCGAAAACGCGCGACGTCTCGGCGAATACGACAAGCGCCTCAAGCGTCCACGCTTCGTGCCGTTCATGGTGCGCACATTCCGGCGGCTGTTCGGGCCGACACCAGGCGCTAAGACTGGATGAGCAGGCAATGAAAGCCGGTGTCATCGCCGCCGCTCTCCTCGGACTCGCGCTTGCCGTCTGGCTGCTTCTTCATGTCGGTGCGGCTTCGGTCTTCGCAGCGATTGCATCGGTCGGCATCGGTGGTTTCGCGCTCATCTGTCTGACCGGGCTGGGCGTCGTCGCGATCATGGGGAGCGGTTGGTTCGCCCTGTTGCCCGATCATCGTCCACGCAATCTGGTGAGTTGCATCATCGGCCGACAGACCCGCGACAGCGCGGGCGACATTCTTCCCTTCTCGCAATTCGGCGGCATGGTCATCGGGGCACGCGCTCTGAGTTTGCGCGGCATCCCCGCGCCAATGGCGTTTGCCTCGATGGCGGCCGACGTGACGACCGAGCTGATGGCGCAGATCGCCTTCATCGCCATCGGCATCGCACTGTGCCTGACCGAGCTTCGTGCGTCCGCAACCCTGGCGCCATACGTCAACGGCTTGATCCTCGGCACGTTTCTTCTGGTGCCCGGTATCGCCGCGTTGGTCGTTCTGCAGAAACGCGGCAGCGCGCTTGCCGAACGCATGGCGGGCCGTCTTCTCCCCGCCGCGGTCAAACACACCGCCGCCTTCGCGCAGGCGCTAACCACGCTCTACGCATCGCCGATACGGCTTGCTGCATCGGCCACCACCCATCTTCTCGCATGGCTCGCGAGCGCGACGATCGTGTGGCTCTCGGTCAGGCTGATCGGCGGACATCTAAGCCTTCCATCCGCGATCGCGATCGAAGCATTGCTCGCCGGTTTGCGCAGCGCCACCGTGTTCGTCCCGTCGGCGATCGGCGTGCAGGAAGCGGGCTATGCCGCGCTCATGCCGCTGTTCGGACTTGGACCCGAGATCGGGCTTGCCGTGTCGCTGCTGCGCCGGGCACGCGACATCGTCATCGGCGTGCCGGTTCTCCTTGCCTGGCAGGCGATGGAGGGCCGCCGCGCGTTGACTAGGCCGGTCGAAAGCGGATGAGCACGCCTGTCCTCGTCACCGGTGCATCGGGTTTTGTCGGCTCGGCGGTGGCACGTGCGCTGGTTGCGCGCGGCGACGACGTCCGCGTCCTGCTGCGCGAATCGAGTTCGCGAAGGAATATCGAAGGCATCGATTGTCGCGTCGTGATCGGCGACATGCGCAACGCGAAGGACGTGACGAAGGCGATGGAAGGCGTGCGCCATGTTTTCCATGTCGCGGCGGACTACCGGCTGTGGGCCAAGGACCCGACGGAGATCGTGCGCAACAATCTGGAAGGCGCCCGTGCCGTGATGGAAGCCGCCCGCGCGACGGGCGTCGAGCGCATCGTCTACACCTCGAGCGTCGCCGCGCTGAAACCCGTCGCGGGCCGGGCGGTCGACGAAACGTCGCGCCACGACGAAAAGACCGTGATTGGCGCTTACAAGAAGAGCAAGCTCGTGGCCGAACGGCTGGTCGAGCGCCTGGCCGGCGAGGGCCTGCCGGTTGTGATCGTCAGTCCGTCGACGCCGATCGGTCCGCGCGACGTCAAGCCGACGCCGACGGGCCGCATCATCGTCGAGGCCGCGAACGGGCGCATGCCTGCCTTCGTCGATACCGGCCTTAATCTTGTGCATGTCGACGACGTTGCTGCGGGGCATCTGCTGGCGCTCGACAAGGGACGGATCGGCGAGAACTATATTCTCGGCGGCGAAGACGTCAGACTGAGAGACATGCTCGCTCTCGTCGCGCCGCTTGTGGGACGAAAGCCGCCGCGTGTCAGGCTGCCGCGCGCGCCACTTTATCCGCTGGCCTTTGGCGCGGAAGCGTTTGCGCGCTTGAGCGGCAAGGAGCCGTTTCTCACCGTCGACGCCCTCAAGATGTCGAAATACTTCATGTATTTTTCTTCGGCAAAGGCGAAAACCGAACTCGGCTTTCAAGCGCGCCCCTTTGTGCGCGGCATCGAAGATGCGATTCGCTGGTTCCGCCAGGCGGGCTACATCCGATGATCGCGTTGGCCGCACTCGTTCCCGTCGCCGTCTGGCTCTATTTGCTGGCCGCGCGCGGTATGTTCTGGATGATGCAGGAACGCGACGACCGCGACGAACCAGCCGCGCCGGCCACGTGGCCGTCGGTGGTCGCCATCGTGCCGGCACGCAACGAGGCCGACGTGATCGCGCAAACTTTGGCGAGCCTTTTGGCACAAGACTATCCTGGCCCATTCCGCGTGGTGCTCGTCGATGATCAGAGCAATGACGGCACCGCCGAAGTCGCGCGCGGAATTTCTGATGCGGATCGCCTTGCGCTCGTGAGCGGCGCGCCGCGTCCCTCCGGCTGGACTGGAAAACTCTGGGCGGTCAGGCAAGGCATCGCTGCGGCGGGAGAGCCCGACTATTTCTGGCTGACCGATGCCGACATCGCGCACGCGCCTGACAATCTCAGCCGTCTCATGGCGCGCGCAGAAGCGAACAAGCTTGTGCTCACATCCCTGATGGCGAAGCTCCATTGTCGGGGCTGGCACGAGCGCTATCTCATTCCGGCCTTCGTATTCTTCTTCGTCATGCTCTATCCGTTTCGCTGGGTGAACGATCCCAAAGAGAAGACCGCCGCAGCGGCGGGTGGCTGCATGCTCGTCCGACGCGACGTGCTCGAGCGCGCCGGCAACATCGATGCGATCCGCTCGGAAATCATCGACGATTGTGCGCTGGCGCGCTTGCTGAAAAGCGAAGGGCCGATTTGGCTCGGCCTTACGGAACGCGCGACGAGTGTGCGACCCTATGGCAGTATGGCTGAAATTCGCGCCATGATCGCGCGCTCCGCCTTTGCGCAACTCGGCTACTCGTCGCTGGCGCTCGCCGGCACGATGGCGGGCATGATCGTCGTGTATGCGGCGCCGCCACTGTTCGCACTCTTGGCGCACGACTCCGCTCAGGCCTCCGGCATCCTCGCGTGGGCCGCGATGGCGCTCGCATTCCAGCCGATCCTCAGCTTCTACCGCCTGTCGCCGCTTTGGGGCCCGGTGTTGCCGCTGATCGGCGCGGTCTATGCGGTCTTCACGTTCGACTCGGCACTGCAGCATTGGCGCGGCCGCGGCGGCATGTGGAAGGGCCGTGCCCAGGCGATGGGACGAACATGACCGCGGCTCAGCTCTCATCCGGCAAGGGGCACAAGGACGAGAATTTTCCAGTCGCCTCGATCCTGATCGCGCGCAAGCATCGCCCCGCGATCATGGCGTTCTACCGCTTCGCGCGCGCGAGCGACGATATCGCCGACAATGCCGCGGCCACGCCGACGGCAAAGCTGGCGTTGCTCGACGACATGCGTCTCAACCTGATCGGTGAAGCCAACGACGCACAGGAGGCGGTCGCGCTGCGCAAGGTGCTCAAGGCCCATGGGCTATCGAATGAGCATGCTCTCGACCTGTTGACGGCCTTTCGCCAGGACGTCACCAAACTCCGCTATGCCAACTGGAACGAGTTGCTCGACTATTGCCGCTATTCCGCCATGCCGGTCGGACGCTTCGTGCTCGACGTCCACGGTGAAGATCGCGGCCTCTGGCCGGCGAACGATGCACTTTGTGCCGCGCTGCAAATCATCAACCACCTGCAGGATTGCGCCAAGGACTATCGCCAACTCGATCGGGTCTATCTTCCGACGGACCTGCTCGAGCGCGCCGGCGTGTCGACGCTCGCACTCGCCAAGGACAAAAGCTCGCTTGCGCTGCACGGCGTGATCGTCGATCTCACCCGCCGCACACAGGAACTCCTGCACGCGGCGCGGCCCTTTGCCCGGCAGATCCGCGACCGCCGCCTGGCGCTCGAAGTCAGCGTCATCCAGACGCTGGCGGAAGACCTGGCGGAACGCCTTTTGACCAACGATCCCCTCTCCGAGCGTGTACACCACACGCGCGGCGAATTGCCCGCCCTGCTGTTTCGCAGCCTGCGCGAGTTTGCCTCGGCGCGGCTTCGGCCTAATAAGACAACGACCGACTCAGCCACCAGCCCATGACCCTCGCCCAGTCCCAGGACATCCCTGTCGTTCAGGCCGCGCAACAGAAAGCGTCCGCCAGCTCGTTCTATTCGGCGATGCGCCTGATGCCGAAGGCCGAGCGTGCGGCGATGTTCGCCATCTACGGTTTCTGCCGCCTCGTCGACGACATCGCTGACGACGGCATCAGCACGCGCGCGGAACGCAAATCCGAGCTCCTCAAATGGCGAGTCGATCTCGA
>Ga0075425_100008511_pt1 | contig 10879 bp, 10 predicted proteins | sample SoiMethybrSBSTD4_FD_75300 | JGI IMG/M metagenome (GOLD analysis project Ga0075425, IMG submission 75300) | Bulk soil microbial communities from a Populus tree surrounding site in Tennessee, USA - Soil MetaG P. TD hybrid SBSTD4 | ecosystem: Environmental > Terrestrial > Soil > Tree plantation...
GTTCGTCGAGGCACTTGCGAGCGTACCGGAACTTGAACGGTTCGAGAGCGGTCGGAGCGAGACGATCTCGTACCGCGTCAAGCAGCATGACCTGCCAGCGCGCAGCGAAACTGCCCTCCTGATCGCGCAAGACTCAACCCCGCAGGCGGCGCGGATCAGCCATGGTCCGCCCAATTCGAGCGCGAAAGCGTCCAAGTGATCTGACGCCGTCTGGCGTCACCGCGGGGGGGATGAAATGTTCCTGATCAGCATTGTCTGTGCGCTGGCGTCGCTCGGATCGCCCGTTCAGTTTGTTCCCGTCGACGTGCAGTACGTGAACGCCCGCAGTCTGACGCTGCACGAACCCGTTGTTGTCGCCTTCGCGATCCGAAATCTCAGCGATGATGCTATCGGCATTGATCTCGGCTGGAACCGAACCTCGGCATTCACGCTCAATGTCACGCGGCCGGATGGCTCGGTGCTGAAGGCGGTGCCTCCGAGAGCCAGCGGAATGGTTCGCTCAGGAAGACTCTCAATTCCGTTGGGCGGCTCGGTCGACGATGGAGAACTCTTTCTGAACGAGTGGACCGACTTCAACCAGGTCGGCACCTACCGGATCGAAATCGCTTTGGAAACAAGGTTGATTGAACACGGGACGGCGCGTGATGTGCGATTGACTCGGAATCTCGAGTTGGAGATTCGGAACCGTGACGCCAGTACCCTCCAGGAGACCTGCAGAGAGCTCGCAGACTCGGCGATGTATGCACTAAGGCCCGTCGAGTTCATGCGCGGGGCCAGGCTTCTGAGCCTCATCGACGATCCCATCGCGGTCGACACTATGCGCTCGATACTGTCAGTGACGGATCGGGTGGACCCGATCATCTTGGACGGCCTCATAAGAATGAATACTGACGAAGCTCGCGCCGTTCTCACGGAGGTGTCGATGGGTACCAACCTCCTACGAGCGATGCAGGCCCGCAGCTTCTTGGATAGAACCAGGCGGCGATGAATCGCAAGTCGGGCGGTGGAGCCGCGGGGTTATCCCACCAGTGACCTGACGGGATAAGAGACAGCGCGCGGCGAAACTGCCCTCTTGAGCGCGCGCGACTCAAACCCTCGGACGCGCCTGGGGCGGCGTTCGCGAATCAACGACCGAATGGATCCTTTCGCGGCGAGAGTTCGAGCATCTGAAGCAGTTCCAGTGAGGGGACGTTGCCGATAAAGTAGTAGCGCCGTCCATCCTTGTCGACCGCGTTAATCACTCCTCGGCGGAGCAGGCGGTCGAGGCCATAACGATACGCAGGCTTCTCGCGAAGCTCGGGGTGCTCTCGCGGTACGACAGCATCAAGTATCTCCTCGGCAGCGACGGCTAGCGCGCCGGCGTCGAGTCGCGCGTTGAGGTACTCCAGCATCTGGCTTTCGACATTGCCCATCTGTCCGACGCTTCATTGGATGCACTTGAGGACGGGCGCACTCATGGCCGCGTCCTGCTTTTGAGCAGCTTAGCACCTCATGGCGAGGGCTCGCCCCCGAGCCCGCACGAGTCTCACAAGGGGGTGCGATTTCGCGCGCGTTGTCTCTTGTCCCACCAGTGACCTGACCTGTCACACCTGCCGGTTAGACTGCATTCATGACGGGAAAGCAGTCGCGTGTTCCGGCACAAGTTGCTGAAAAAGAGTGGGTTACGTTTCCTGGCGGCGAGCTCGAAGGCGAGCGCCCGAAAGCGCTGTGCCCGGGCTGCCGCGCCGCGCTGAAGGCCGGCCGCTCGGCGGCCTCGGCGCGCACCCTGTGCTTCCAGTGCTATCGCGCGGACCTCGATCGTCAGCGCGCCCTTCGCGCGGCGGGCGATCTCGACACGGCGAGCGAGGCCCGGTTTCAGTCGCAACTGCCGTTCGAGCCCGTCAACGTCGGCCGTCTCACGACACTGAAAGCGGCGCGCGCCGACGCGCGCAGGCAGCACGCGGGCGGCTTCGACGATCGCCGGCGACGCGCGCAGATCGACGCGCGCCATGCGCTGCAGACGATCGCGGCCAGTCTGCGCGCGCGAGGGCTGTCGCCGGACGCGATCGAGGCCGCGGAGCTGCAGCTGCCCGAAGCGTGGCTGCCGTACGTTGTCGCGCGCTGAAATCGCGGTACACTGGTGGCCATCGATCCCCTCACCGCGGTCATCCTGCTCATCGTCGGCATCGCGATTGGTATTGGTGCCGGCTGGCTGGCCGCGCGTCCCGCGCAGACGCACCTCCGATCGGAGCTCGACAAACAGCAGGCGGTCCACGCCGAGCGGTTGAAGGCGTTTCAGGAAGCCGAAACGAAATCGCGGGACGCGTTCCAGGCGCTCAGCGCCGACGCGCTGCAGCGCAACAACGAAGCCTTTCTCGCGCTCGCGGAAACGCGCCTGCAGCAGGCGCGCACCGAAGCCGCCGGCGACATCGACGCGCGCAGGAAAGCCATCGAGGATCTCCTCTCGCCGATGGCGAAGACGCTCGAGCAGATGGACCGCGAGCTGCGCGACGCCGCGGAGAAGCGCGCCGAGAGCGGTACGCAGCTGATGGAGAAGATCGCGGCGCTCGACGGGATCGGCCGCAACCTGCGGGACGAGACCAGGCGGCTCACCGACGCGCTGAAGCGCCCCGGCGTCCGCGGCCGCTGGGGCGAGCTCCAGCTGAAGCGCGTCGTCGAGCTCGCCGGGATGCTCGAACACTGCCACTTCACGGAGCAGGAAACGATTCAGTGCGAGCAGGGGCGTATCCGTCCCGACGTCATCGTGCAGCTGCCCGGCGGCAAACAGATCGTTGTCGACGCGAAGGTTCCGCTCGACGCCTATTTGCGCGCCCTCGAAGCGCCCGACGAAGAGTGCCGCCAGAAGCTGCTGGGCGAGCATGCCCGGCAGGTCCGCGCGCACATGCTCCAGCTTGGCGGCAAGGGCTACTTCGAAAAGGTGCCGGTCAGTCCCGACTTCGTCGTGATGTTCCTGCCGGGCGAGATGTTCTTCAGCGCCGCGCTGGAGCAGGATCCGACGCTCATCGAGTATGGCGTCGACAAGCGCGTCATCCCCGCCAGTCCCACCACCTTGATCGCCCTGCTGCGCGCGGTCGCGTACGGCTGGCAGCAGGACGCCATGGAGGAGAACGCCCGGAAGATCAACGAGCTCGGAAAGAACCTGTACGAGGCGATTCGATCGATGGGCGGGCACGTGGGCGCGCTTGGCGGCAAGCTCAAGGCCGCGCTCGACGCTTACAACGACACCATCGGCTCGCTCGAGGGCAACGTCCTGGTGAAAGCGCGGCGGTTCAAGGAACTGCAGGCGGCGAACGGCGGCGAAGAGATCAGGACGATCGAGCCGATCGATCGCGTGCCGCGGATGCTCCAGGCGCCGGAGCTCACGGAGGGCCTACCTTTCGGGCACGTCGAAATTGAGCACGACGAAATTGAGAATTACGAATTAAGAGTTAAGAATTAATTCGGAATTACCGGGAGCGCAGCGACGTTCCACCCGCCGCCGAGCCCCTGGAGCAGCAGCACCGTGGCGTTCATCCGCCGGATCAGGATGTTCACCGCCGCCCGCTGGTTGTTCAGCGCGGCGCTCTGCGTCGCGAGCACCTCGAGATAGCTCGTCACGCCGCCCCGGTAGCGGTTGTTCGCGAGCGTCATCGAGCGCTCCGAAGCGGCGACCGCGCGATCCTGCACGCTCGCTTCCTCGTCGAGCACGCGGAGCGCCGACAACTGATCCTCGACCTCGCGGAACGCCACGAGCACTGATTGCCGGTACGACGCGGTGGCGAGGTCGTACTGCGCGACTGCCTGCTCCTTCACCGCTTTTCGGCGCCCGTTGTCGAACAGGTTGACGACGAGCGACGGTCCGGCGGTCCAGAAGCCGCTCGCCCCCGCGAACCACGCGCCGATCGAGCTCGCCTCGAATCCGCCCGCGGCCGACAGAGTCAGAATCGGATAGAAGGCGGAGGTCGCGACGCCGACCTGCGCGCTTGCCGAGGCGACGCGGCGCTCCGCGGCGGCGATATCCGGACGCCGTTCGAGCAGCGAAGACGGGACGCCGACGGGCACGGGCGGCGGCGCGGCCGTCAGCGGCGAGGCGGGGATCGCGAACGTCGACGCCGGCTGGCCCGCGAGCACGGCGATGGCGTGCTCGAGAGCCGCGCGCGCCGACCGGACGTCGACGGCCTGCGCCCGCGTGGTTTCGAGCTGTGTTTCGGCGAGGGCGACGTCAGCCTGCGAAGCAATCCCGCCGCGGAACCGGTTCTCGGTCAACTCCCGCGCGCGCTCGAACGCGGCGACCGTCGTGTCGAGCAGCGCCTGCTCGCTGTCGAGGCCGCGCAGCGTGAAGTAGTCGACGGCGACCTCCGCGTGGATGCTCAACCTCGCGGACTCGAGATCGGCGGCGCTCGCCTGCGCGGCCGTCCGGTTCGCCTCGAGGATCCCGTGGAGCCGGCCCCACACGTCGGCCTCGTAGGACACGGATACCGGCAGCAGGAAATCGCCGTACACGTCGTGAAAAGACGATGCCGCCCGGTTGCCCGAGGGCTGCACGATCGCGATCGACGGCGTCAGCGCGATCTGGGGCCCGAGATTGGCGCGGGCGCCGTGCGCGAGCGCGCGCGCCTGCGCGAACTGCGCCTCGGACGCGCGGATGCTCTGGTTCGACACGTCGACACGCGTTTCGATGTCGTTCAGCTGCGGATCGTCGAACAGCTCCCACCAGCGTCCGCGGATCTCCGCGTCGCGCGGCTCGGGCATCTTCCAGTTCGCGTTCTCGCGGAAGGCGGGCGCCACGTCGACGGTCGGCGCGACGTACTTCGATTTCGGCGCGCACGCCGTACTGATCACCGCGAAGCAGACCAGGACACGCTTCAACGCGCCGCCCCGGGATTGGCGGCCCTTGGGGCAGGGGCCGCCGAATTGGCCGCCGCCGCCGCCACGCGCACCGTCTGCCCATCAACCAGCGAGTCGGGCGGATTCAGCACGACGCGTTCGCCGCCGGACAGCCCCGACAGAATCTCGATCGTGTCGCCGAAGTCGCGTCCGGCCGCGACCGTGATCAGCGCGACCCGGTTCGACGCGTCCAGCGTGGCGACCTGGAGACCGTCGGCCTTGAAGATCAGCGAGTCCACCGGCAGACGGATCGTCGACGCCGCGGCCGGCAGTTTGAAGTGCACCTCCGCGTACGATCCGGGCAGCAGCTCGCTCTTCGGGTTGTCGACGTCCACCTCGGTCAGCAGCGTCCGCGACGCGACGTCGATCGCGCCCGAGGTCCGCGCCAGCTTTCCGGTGAAGCGCCGGCCGGGAAATTCCTTCAGCGTCAGCTCGGCGGTCAGCCCGGGCTGCGCCGCGCGCGAATACACCTGCGGAACGTTGACGAAGACGCGCAGCCGGTGAATCGCCGCGATGTGGAAGAGCTCCTTCGCGTTGCCGCCCGGGTCGATGAGCGCGCCGACGTCGGTGTTGCGCGCCGTGATGACGCCGTCGAACGGCGCCTCGATCCGGCGGAATCCCTGGAGCTGCTCGAGCCGCCGGACGTTGGCTCGCGCCGATTCGACCGCCGTCTGCTTCGCCTCGAGATTGCCGTTCGCGTTGTCGAGATCCAGCTGCGACACCGAATCGCTTTTGATCAGGTCGCGATAGCGATCGGCCGTGCTCTGCGCGAGCTTCGCATTCGCCTCGGCGGTGGCGAGGTCGGCGCGGGTCTGCAGCAGCTGCTGATCGAGCTCCGGCGTGTCGATCTCGGCGAGCAGGTGCCCGGTTCGCACGCGCGTCCCGATGTCGACGTGCCAGCGCTTGAGATAGCCGCTCGTGCGCGCGTAGATCGGCGCGTCGGCGAAGGGCTGCATCGTGCCGGGCAGCGTGATCTCGTCCTGCGGCGCGCCCGCCTGCGGCGCGACGACCGAGACCGTCGGCACCGCCGCTTCGCGCGTCTCCTGCGCGACGATGTCGAGCGCACGGGTTCGGGCGCTGATGCCCCAGAGCGCTGCGCCGACCGCGGCGAGCAGCAGAATCGTTCCCCCGAGAATGGGTCCCTTTTTCATACGTCTAGGTCTGAGGTCTGAGGTGTGTCAGACCAGCCTGAGGTGTCTCAGACTGGTCTGAGGTGTCTCTGAGGTGTGTCAGACCAGCCTGAGGTGTGTCAGACCGGTCTGAGGTGTCTCTGAGGGGGGTCTGAGGTGGGTCAGACCGGTCTGACCCCGACCGCCGTCCGCGGTGGAAGATCGCGAACACCGCCGGCACGAAGAACAGCGTCGCGACGGTGGCGAGCGTCAAGCCGCCGATGACGGCGCGGCCGAGCGGCGCGTTCTGCTCGCCCCCTTCGCCGAACCCGAGCGCCATCGGCACCATGCCGATGATCATCGCCAGCGCGGTCATCAGTACCGGCCGGAAGCGCGTGAAGCCGGCGTCGATCGCGGCGTCCGCCGGCACGCGTCCTTTCCCCACCTCGTCCTTCGCGAAGCTGACGACGAGGATGCTGTTCGCCGTGGCGACGCCCATGCACATGATCGCTCCCGTCAGCGACGGCACGTTGATCGTCGTGTGCGTCAGGAACAGCACCCAGACGATGCCGGCGAGCGCCGCCGGCAGCGCCGAGATGATGATGAACGGATCCAGCCACGACTGGAAGTTCACGACGATCAGCAGATAGACGAGCACGATCGCGAGCGCGAGGCCCGCGAGCAGTCCGACGAACGACGTCGTCATCGTGTCGACCTGCCCGCGGACGACGAGCTGCGATCCCCGCGGCAGGTCCTTCTTCGACGCGTCGAGGATTGGCGTCATCTCGCGGGCGACGCCGCCGAGGTCGCGGCCCTGCACCGCGCCGAAGACGTCGATGACCGGCTGCACGTTGTAATGCGAGATGACCGCCATGTGCGCTTCGCGGCTGACCGACGCGAGCGCCTCGAGCACCTGCGGCTTGCCGCCCGACGCGACGCCCGCCAGCGGGATGTTGCCGATGTCCTGCAGCGAGTCGACCTTGTACTGCGGCGTCTGCGTCGCGACGAAGTAACTGACGCCCGTCTGCGGATTCAGCCAGAACGTCGGCGTCGTCTGCGCGCTGCCGGAGAGCGAAATCAGGAGGTTGTTCGCGACGTCGCGCTGCGTGAAGCCGGTGTCGGCGGCGCGCGTCCGGTCGACGTCGAGGTGCAGCACCGGCTGGTTGAACGCCTGGTGGACGCGCAGATCGACCATGCCCGGAATCTGCGCGAGCTTCGTGACGAGGGACGCGGCGAAGCGGCGGTTCGCGTCGAGATTCCGCCCCACGACCTGAATGTCGATCGGCGCCGGCAGGCCGAAGTTCAGGATCTGCGTCACGATGTCGGCCGGGATGAACGAGAACTGGACGCCCGGGTATTCGGCGACGAGCGCGCGGCGCAGGTCGTGGATGTAGCGGTCGGTCGGGCGGTGGTCCGTCGACAGCGCGACGAGAATGTCCGCGTCGGAGGATCCGATGGGCGCCGAGTTGCTGTACGAGAGGTTGATGCCGCTGTAGGGCAGCCCGATGTTGTCGATGAGGCTGACGATTTCGTCCTTCGGAATGATCCGGCGAATCGTCTCTCCGACGTGATCGCAGAGCGCCGCGGTCTCCTCGATGCGCATCCCGGTCGGCGCGCGCAGATGCAGCTTGAACTGGCCGCTGTCGACGCCGGGGAAGAAGTCCTCTCCGACCCAGCGCACGAGGACGAACGACGCGACGCACGCCGCGAGGAAGACGAGCGCGAACGCGCCCCGCCGCGCCATCGCCGCCGCGAGCGCGCCGCGATAGGCGTCCCGGACGCGCAGGAACACGCCGTCGATGGCGTGCTGCAGCCGCACGAACGGGTTCCCGCTGGCGGTCCCGCCGTGCGCGCTCGGCTCGTGCGCCTTGAGCAGGTACTTCGCCAGGGTCGGGACGAGCGTCCGCGACAGGACGTACGACGCGAGCATCGCGAAGACCACCGCTTCGGCCATCGGCACGAAGAGGTAGCGCGCCACTCCCGTCAGAAAGAACATCGGGACGAACACGATGCAGATGCAGATCGTGGACACGAACGCCGGAATCGCGATCTGCTGCGCGCCCTCGAGGATGGCGGGCTCGAGATCCTTGCCGTCCTCGAGGTGCGTGTTGATGTTCTCGATGGCGACCGTCGCGTCGTCGACGAGGATGCCGACGGCGAGCGCCAGGCCGCCGAGCGTCATGATGTTGATCGTCTCGCCGAGCGCGCTCAGGACGATGATGGAGCAGAGGATCGACAGTGGAATCGACACGGCGATGATCACCGTGCTGCGCCAGCTGCCGAGGAAGATGAGGATCATCAGCGCGGTCAGGCAGGCGGCGATCACCGCCTCGCGGACGACGCCCTCGATCGAGGCGCGGACGAACAGGGACTGATCGGCGAGCGGCTTGACCTCGAAGTTCTGCGGCAGGCTCGGCATCACCTTGTCGACCGCTTTCTTGACGTTGGCGATGACGTCCAGCGTCGACGCGTTGCCGTTCTTCATGACGACCATCAGCGCGGCGCGCTGGCCGTCGACGCGCGCGATGTTGGTCTGCGGCGGATAGCCGTTGCGCACGTGCGCGACGTCGCGGATGTAGATAGGGGTGCCGTGAACGGTCTTGATCGGCAGGTCGTTCAGCTCGTCGATGGTCCGCGGGCTCGCGTTCATCTCGACGTCGTATTCGAACGACCCGATCTTCGACGTCCCGCCCGGCAGAATGAGATTCTGCTGGCTGATCGCGTTGACGACGTCGGCCGGCGCGAGCCCCTTGGCCTGGAGCGCGGCCGGGTCGAGGTCGACCTGGACCTGGGGCTGCTTGCCGCCATACGGATACGGAATCGCCGCGCCGTTGACGGTCGACAGCTGCGGGCGCAGGAAATTGACGCCGAGGTCGAACAGCGGCTGCTCGCCGAGCCCTTTGCCGGAGAGCGCGAGCTGGATGATTGGCACCGTCGACGCGTTGTAGACGTTGATGAACGGCGGCTGCGTCCCGGGCGGCGCCTGGCGCAGCATCGCCTGCGAGACCGCCGTGGTCTGCGCGAGGGCGCCTTCGAGCTTGGCGCCCGGCTGGAGGAAGATCTTGATGACGGCGATGCCGCGCAGCGACTGGGATTCGACGTGCTCGACGTCGTTGACCGCGGTCGTCAGGAAGCGTTCGTAGTTCGAGACGATCCGGTCGGTCATTTCCTGCGCGGACAGGCCGCCGTACTGCCAGATGACGCTGATGACCGGGATGTTGATGTTCGGAAAGATGTCGGTCGGCGTCCGCGCGATCGTGAGCGGGCCGACGCCCAGAATCACGAGCGCCAGCACGATGAACGTGTACGGCCGGTTCAGCGCGACGCGAACAATCCACATGGTGTAAATTTCGATTCTCGCATCGCATGGGGGCCAGATTGCAACCGGTTGTCACTCTGGCGTGTCAGACCGGTGTCAGACAGGTCTGAGGTGTGTCAGACCAGCCTGAGGTGTGTCAGACCAGTCTGAGGTGTGTCAGACCAGTCAGAGGTGTCTCAGAGGTGCCGAGGACCAAGGCCGCGAACGCGCGGGAGCATCACAACGTGTACGTCGTCTACTTGCGCAATCCGAAAGGCGACGGCAAAGCCGGCTACTACGTCGGCATGACGGGGCTCTCGCCGGCGCGGCGGTTCGAGAATCACAAAGCGGGCGTCAAGGCCGCGCGCGTCGTGCGCCGGTTCGGCGAACGGCTCGTGCCGAAGTTATACGCGCACCTCAATCCGATGGCGTACGCCCGCGCGAAGGAAATGGAAGTCCTGCTCGCCGACAGCCTGCGCAAACGCGGCTTCGTCGTCTACGGCGGCCATTGATGCAGGCGCGGCTGCCGTTTGAGGATCCCGGTTCCGGGTTCGCGGTTCCCGGCTCCCGGGTTCCCGGTACTGAAATGATCTTCACGCGTCATCCGCGCGCGCGGCGGTACCTGATCCGCGTGGCTGACGACGGCTCGATCCGCGTCACGATCCCGCGATGGGGATCGAAGCGCGAAGCGACCGCGTTCGTCGAACGCGAGCGCCGATGGATCGAAAAAGAGCGGCAACGCGTGCATGCGACGCGGACGCCTCCGCCACCGCCCGGAGAGCGCGAGCGCGCGAAGCGCGAGCTGCCCGCGCGGCTGCGGGAGATTGCGGCGGCGCACGGCCTCCGCGTCGCGCGCGTCAGCGTCCGGAATCAGCGATGGCGTTGGGGGAGCTGCTCGAAGGACGGCCACATCTGCCTGAACTGGCGCCTGGTGCTGCTGCCTGACTGGGTGCGCGACTACGTGATGATCCACGAGCTGATGCACCTGAAGCGCATGGATCACTCGCCGAAGTTCTGGGCGCTGGTGGCGCGCGCGTTCCCGGCGTACGAGGACGCGAGGAAATGGCTGCGCGGCGTCAACCTTTCCTGATTCGCGCGATCTTCGCGTCGCGCTCGGTCGTCAGCCGCTCGCGGTCGCGGCGGTATTCCTGTTCGAGCGTTTCGAGCACCGCCGGATCGGTGGCGGCCCTCCGCTGCGACTCATACAGCACTTCCTGCTCGGCGAGCTTCGCCTCGTAGAAGTTCCGCGCTTCGGCGATGTCTGCCTTCTGGCCGTCGGTGAGCGGCTTCGATTCGACCCCGTCTTCGGCGTCCTTCTTCTTCAGACGTTCCATCGCGAGCTCGAACGACGATTTCAGCGGTTTGTCGGTCATGAGGTGAGTTTTCCGTTCCGGACCCAGGTTGTCGAGCCGATCGTCACGGTCAGATCGGTGAAGAAATTCCAGCGGACGTACGCCGGCTGCCCTGAGCCTGTCGACGGACCGCCTGGCCCGCTGACGAGTTCGCTGTTGTCGCCGAGCGACAGGCGCACGACGCCCGCGCCGTAGCCGTAGTACGGAATCCACGGATTCCGGTCGGGCACCGCGAGCAGCGGATTCATTCCCAG
>Ga0075425_100008512_pt1 | contig 10879 bp, 9 predicted proteins | sample SoiMethybrSBSTD4_FD_75300 | JGI IMG/M metagenome (GOLD analysis project Ga0075425, IMG submission 75300) | Bulk soil microbial communities from a Populus tree surrounding site in Tennessee, USA - Soil MetaG P. TD hybrid SBSTD4 | ecosystem: Environmental > Terrestrial > Soil > Tree plantation...
TTGTATCGTATCACGATATAAACGCGGTGGGACCGACCGCGAGGACGGTGCCGCGATCGGTGACCTGACGTCGTCGGCCGGGTCCGGATGCACGGGAGACGTGGTGTCATGCGGGCTGTGGACGCAGAGACCGGGGACGTCGCATCGGCACCGCTCACGAAGGAAGACTTCGAAGCGCTCGCCCAGTTCCGCTTCGGGATCAGGCGGTATCTGCGGTTCAGCGAGGAGACCGTGCGCCGGCACGGCCTGTCGCCGCAGCAGTATCAGCTGCTGCTGGCGCTGAAGGGCTTCCCGGGTCGCGAGTGGGCGACCGTCCGCGAGTTGGCGGAGCGGCTGCAGTTGCGCCATCACAGCGTCGTCGAACTGCTGAACCGAGCCCAAGGGCAGGGGCTCGTCCAGCGTGTGCCGGATCCCAACGATCGCCGGGCGGTCCGGGTGGAGTTGACCGCAGCCGGAAACGAGATTCTGGCCCGGTTGAGCGCGCTGCACCGCGACGAACTGCGTCGGATGCAGGCCACGGCGTTCAGCCTGCCGAGCTGGAGCGCGGGGTGAAACTGCGGCTGCCGGTCCGAGTCGGATCACCTGGCCCGCCGGCGGCCCTCTCGTGGACCCGGTCAGGTGTCCGTCCAGGCACGTGTCCTGACCGAGCTCGGGATCATTCCACATGCGACAGTGCGGCTTCGCTGGTCGGAGCGGGACGGAGTCGTCTCCGGTTTGTGCGTCGGTTTGCAGTCGCCTGACTCAAGCGCGCCGGCCGGCCCATTGAACAGGATCGGTTCGTCACCGTCTCGTCGGTGACCCCGGGCATCAGCCGGGACCTGCAACCGATCCGAGGGACCATGCGAAACGCTCGAAGCGTCGTGCGAACAGCCGCGGTCGCCGTCACGGCCGGCCTCCTCTCCCTGCCCATGGTCGGGCCGGCCAGCGGCAGCGCTCAGACCACGAACCACAACCCATCCGAGCCGAAGCCGACGGTCGTGCTGGTGCACGGGGCCTGGGCCGACGGATCGAGCTGGGCGGCGGTCACCGCGCAGCTCCAGCGCCAGGGCTTCACCGTCAGGGTCCCGGCCAACCCGCTGCGCGGAGTGGCGTCCGACGCCCAGTACCTGAGGGACTATCTGGCTACGATTCCCGGACCGATCGTGCTCGTCGGTCATTCCTACGGCGGCATGGTCATCACGAACGCCGCCACCGGCAACGCCAACGTGCGGGCGCTCGTCTACGTGAACGCCTTCCTCCCGGAGAAGGGCGAGACCGTGGAGCAACTCAACAGCGCGCAGCCGGGATCCGCTCTCGACCCGAACACCGCGATCGACGCGGTGCCCTTCCGCGACACGTCGGGCAACGTCGTGGACGTCGATCTCTACGTCAAGCCCGCACTGTTCCCGGCGATCTTCGCGGCCGGCGTCCCGGCCGAGAAGGCAGCAGTGCTCGCCGCGTCCCAGCGGCCGTTCGCCCTGTCCGCGCTGACCGAGGCATCCCCCGACGTCCCGGCGTGGGACACCATTCCGTCGTGGTCGCTCATCGGCACCGCCGACCGCGTCCTCCCACCGGCCGAGCAGCAGGTCATGGCCACCCGGGCGCACGCCCACGTCGTCAAGGTCCGCGCACCGCACCTGTCGATGGTCACCGATCCGGCGACCGTCTCCGCCCTGATCACCACCGCCGCGGCCCGACGCTGATCGGCCAGTCGTGCGTGTCGTGCACCCCTGCACCGGGTGCACGACACGACCCGACGTCACTGCTTGGTCAGCACCGCGGCCAGCTGGTTGCGCGAGGTGATGTCGAGCTTGGGGAAGATCCGATACAGGTGCGAGCCTATGGTTCGCGGCGACAGGAACAGCTGCTGGCCGATCTCGCGGTTCGACAGGCCCTGCGCGGCCAGGCGGGCAATCTGAAGTTCCTGCGGCGACAGCAGTTTCGGCGATGCCGGCCGGGGCGTCGTCTGCCGGTCGCCGGCCGCGCGGAGCTCGGTCTGGGCCTGCTCGGCCCAGGTCCGGGCACCGATCTCCGCGAACACCGTCAGCGCCTGCCGCAGCGGCTCCCGCGACTCGGCCACGCGTCGCTGCCGGCGCAGCCATTCCCCGTACGCGAGCTGGATGCGTGCTCGGACCCAGGGCCAGCGGGTGAGGTCGGCCGCCAGTCCCTCGCGGTAACGGCCCTCGGCCTCCCCGTCGTCGGCCAGGACCGCACGTGCGTACAGGAGATGGACGGCGAGCAGCGGCGACGGGGTGATTGCGGCGAGCGCCTCCATGTCGTCGATGATGCGGCGGGCATCCTCGCGCCGGTCCGCGTGCACACCGGCCTCGGCGAGGAACATGACCCCGCAGAGCTGCTCGCGGACATGGTGGGCGGGGTCCGCCGGGTCGAAGACGCGTCGGAGTGCGTCGAACGCCTCGGCATGCCGCCCCGCGGTGATCAGCGAGATTCCGCGGGCCAGCTGCGCACAGGTGAGGAAGAGGCTCAACGGACGCAGCGTCGGTGCCCGCTCCGACTCCGCCGCGAGCTCGAGCCCACGTCGGCTGTCGCCCTGCAGTCCGGCGGACCGTGCCTCGTTCACGATCGGACCGATGCTCCAGATCGGCTGGCCGGTGTCGGCGGCGAGACGACGTCCTTCCTCGATTGCCGAGTCGCCACCGGCCCAGTCCCCGATGTCGAGTCGCACCACGCCCTGGGCGCCCAGGACGTGGGAGAGCAGCCCCAGCCGGCCCTGGTCGCGCAGGCGCTTCTCCGCCCGGTCGAGGAAGTCGATCGCGCGGGGCTGGTTGCCCACGGCGTGCGCGGCCTGTCCGTACAGCCGCAGCGCGTCGGCGTCGTCCACCGTCTCCACCGAGATCCTGGAGAGGATGTCGAGGACCGTCGGGCCTTGCCGCAGTGGCTCGGCCACCGCGAGCGCGGCGACGTAGCGGGGGTCGTCCTGCAGGTCCGGCAGGTTCAGCGTGACCGACGCGACCCGTGCCCGCGCCTCGGCACCGGTGTTCGACCACCAGCAGCGCAGAGCCGCGCCGAGCAGGAGATTCAGCGCGAGATCGGTGTCACCGGCGTCCGCTGATGCCGTCGCGATCTCGCAGAGCTGGAGGACGCGGCCGGCGTCGCCGGGAACGCCGTCGTTGAAGATCTCTCGCAGCCACTCCATCCGGGCCTGGTCGAGTCCCGACAGCGGCATCGCGGCCGCGGCGGTGATCAGCCGATCGACGATGTCGGCGCGCCCGAGCCCGAACGCGTGCTGGGCGGCCAGCAGGAGTCGACGTCCGCGCGCGGGATGGTCGGTGGTGAGCTGAGCCGAACGCTCCAAGGCCGAGATCGCCGCGGTGACCGCACCCCGGCGGATGCTCTCCACGTGGCTGCGCTCGAGCTCGTCGGCGACCTGGTCATCGGGGCCGACGATGGACTGCGCGCGGTGCCACGTACGCCGGTACGGGTTGTGCTCCAGGACCGCCGCGAGCGCGGAGTGCGCCGCCTGCTGCCGACGGCTCGGCTCGGACTGCAGGGTTCCCGAGCGCATCAGGGGATGCCGGAAGCGGACGTGGACCTGGTCGAAGTCGATCATGCCGATGGCGGCCGCCGGTTCGAACACGTCGAGTGTGACGGCCGCACCGGACAGCACCCCGGTCGCGGCCAGGACTTCCGACGTCTCACCCCCCGAGTCGACGGCGGCGACGAGCAGCGCATCGCGGGTCAGCTGTGGCTGCTCGTCGAGGCGCGCGGCGAAGGCGCGCTCGAGCCGGGCGCTCAACGGGATGAACCTCTGGCCGCCGTCATCACTGCTCCTGACCGCGGCCGAGAGCTCGACCAGCGCGAGCGGGTTCCCTACCGCCTGTGCCAGCACGGCCTCCTGATCGGCGGCACTGAGGTGCCCAGCGCTGTGCCGTAGGAGTTCCCTGGCGTCGTTGTCGTCCAGACCGCGCACCCTCAGCACCTCGAACGCGGACGCCACGAACGGCTCGGGATAGCCCGTGCGGCGCGCGCCCAGAATCACGATCGGGTCGCTGCGGATCCGGTGGGCGAGAAACGCGAGGACCTCACGGGTCGTCTCGTCCACCCATTGCAGGTCGTCGGCCACGATGACGACCGGCCGCGCGACGGCGACCTCGCTGATCAGGCTCAGTGCGGCCAACGCGGTGAGGAACAGGTCGGGGGCCGGCCCGTCCTCGAGGCCGAACGCGCACCTCAGCGCGCGCTGCTGGGCAGCGGGAACCGCGACCAGATCGGACAGGATCGGTCGCAGCAGCTGGTGCAGGCCGGCGAAGGGCAACTTCGCCTCCGACTCGACACCGGTGACCTGCAGGACCAGGCAGCCCTCGGTCCACGCGTGCTGGGCAGCAGCGCGCAGCAGGCTTGACTTGCCGATGCCCGTGTCGCCCACCGCCACCAGGACCGAGCCCTGCGTCTGGATGGCGTCGACGTGCGCATACATGGCGGCGAGCTCGGCTGCTCGACCGATCAACACACCGTCACCTACCCCCTGACCAGTCAAGTTAGCGCTACCGCGCCGCTGGGGCCACGGCCGCCCGGGTGCGATCCGGCTCGCGGACGTCGAGGTGCCCGAGCGCCGGTCGACGTCGGTGGTTGCGTCGATCGACTGAAGCCGACCTCCGGTCGGGCCGCCTACTGTCGCCGGCACAAGGCCTCGATCCGATCACCCGACGGAGGTCACCATGACGACCACACCGCATCGACGCTCAGCCCTCGACACCGCAGTGAACGACGCGTTCGATGACGTCGACCTGACCCTGACCGAAAGGTATGGCAGCGCCAAGCATCCCGAGCGACCGGTGGAGAGGGCACGGGCAGCGCAGCTGGACGATGCGACGGTCGACGCGCTCGGAAAGCTGTCCGAGGCGCTCGAGGTCGTCGAGAACACCCGCGGCCATCTCTACGAGTTCCACCGGATGACCGGTACGGCCGATCTCAAGCTGCAGGAAGCCGTGCGGGACCTGCGGTCAGCCGGACACGCGGACCTGGCCGACGACATCGACGAGGCGCTGGTCGGACGGGATGTGATCCCGGGAATGTGGACGTTCCAGCTGGTCGAGAAGTACGACGAGCATTACTGGACGGTGTTCCGCGGCGTCGAACGGTTCACCCGGGATCGGCTCGCCGACGGCGCCAGGCACCTGTACGAAGCCGAGATGAAGCTGCGCGAACAGTCCCGCCACTGAGCCCGCTCCTAAACGTTCCGGGGCCGGGCGGACGGCCGGCCTCCGGGTTCATGCGGGTCCTTCGGCCCTGGGCGGTACGGACACCGGATCCTGCTCGGGCGGCCGTGTTGTGGGCGGCGACGGTACGGACCTTCGCTGCCGTGAGGCAGGACCTTCGGTTCTGGCCCGGCGAGGTCGTGTTGGCGAGGCTGGATGTGGTGCGGCCCTCCGCGCGGCCGCGGGAAGGGCGGAACCATGGGACTCAACTTGGCGACGATCCTGCGGGAGTCCGCCCGTTCCCGGCCGGACAGGGTGGCGCTGATCTCCGGTGCGGCCCGGGTGACCTACGGGGAGCTCGACGCGGCGTCGGACCGGTTCGCCGCCGGGTTGGGCCGGCGGGGGCTGGTTGCCGGCGACGCGGTCGCCCTGCAACTGCCGAACCTGCCGGAGTTCGTGGTGGCGTACTTCGGGATCCTCAAGGCCGGCTGCGTCGCGGTGCCGGTGAACCCGCTCTACAAGGCGGGGGAGCTCGGCCACGTCCTGTCCGACTCCGGTGCCCGGCTGATCGTCACGTGGGCGGGTTCGCTCGACGAGGCGGCGAAGGGCGCCGCCGACGCCGGCGTCGACGAGCTGTTCGTCGTGGCGGCGCCGGGAATCCCGCTGCCGCCGGCGTACCGCCGGTACGAGCAGCTGCTGGCGGCCGCTCCGGCCGTGCCGCCGCTGCACCAGACCGACCCCGGCGACGTCGCGGTGGTCGTCTACACCGCGGGGACGACCGGCCGGCCCAAGGGCGCCGAGCTCACACACTTCCAGCTGCTCATGAACGCCGACACGCCCGGGCGGCTGTTCGGCGTCCGGGACGACGACGTCGTGCTGGCCGTCCTGCCGCTGTTCCACGTCTTCGGGCTCTCCAGCATCCTCGACGTCTGCGTGCGCTTCGCCGCGACGATGACGCTGGTTCCCCGCTTCGACGCCACCGCGGTCCTCGAGGTCATCCAGCGGGACGGGGTCACGGTGTTCGAGGGCGTGCCGGCGATGTACGTCGCCGTGCTCAACCACCCAGACCTCGACGACTACGACCTGTCCTCGATCCGGGTGGGCATCTCCGGCGGAGCCCCGATACCCGCGGAGGTCCTCGACGCGTTCGAGCGGCGCTTCGGCGTCGTCATCCTCGAGGGCTACGGGATGTCCGAGACCGCCGCGACGACCACCTTCAACCCGAGCGCCGACGAGCGTCGGGTCTACAGCATCGGCAAGCCGATCTGGGGCGTCGAGGTCGAGATCCGCGACGACGGCGGCCACGTCCTGCCGCCCGGCCGGGACCACGTCGGTGAGCTCGTCGTGCGCGGGGTCAACGTGATGCGAGGCTACCGGCGAGATCCGGCGGCCACCGCGCGCGTCGTGGTCGATGGCTGGCTGCACACCGGCGACCTCGGATACGTCGACGGCGACGGCTTCTTCTTCGTCGTGGACCGGAAGGACGACCTGATCATCCGCGGCGGCTACAACGTCTACCCGCGCGAGGTCGAAGACGTGCTGTACAAGCACCCGGCGGTCGCCGAGGCGGCGGTGGTCGGCGTCCCGGACGACCGGCTCGGCCAGGAGGTCAAGGCGGTCGTGGTCGTCCGAAGTGGACACCGGGTCACTGGCCCGGAGCTGATCGAGTACGTCAGAGAGCGGCTCGCGTCGTACAAGTACCCGCGATCGGTGGAGTTCCGCGAGTCGCTGCCGAAGAACGCGGCGAACAAGATCTTGAAGCGGGGACTGTAGAGATGGACCGCATGACGCCGCTGGACGCGGCTTTCCTGCAGGCCGAGGACGAGGAGCCGGGCGTCTCCCTGGCGATCTGCTCGGTGGCGGTGTTCGAGGGACCGCCGCCGTCGACGGAGGAGTTCGCGGAGCTACTGCGGGGCCGGTTGCCGCTGATCCCGCGCTATCGGCAGAAGGCCCGCCAGGTCCCGTTCGACCTCGGCCCACCGGTATGGGTGGACGACGAGCATTTCGACCTCGGATACCACCTGCGCCGCACCGCGTTACCCGCCCCCGGGCGCGACGCAGAGCTGGCCGCGCTCGTCGGTCGCGTGATGGCCGCCCGGCTCGACCGCAGCCGGCCGCTGTGGGAGTACTGGCTGGTCGAGCGACTGCACCGGGGCCGCTGGGCACTCATCTCCAAGGTGCACCACTGCATGGTCGACGGCGTCTCCGGCACCGACCTCTACGGCGTCGTGCTCGACCCGACGCCGACCCCGCGGCCGCCGGCACCCGACGACTGGCTGCCGGAGTCGGAACCGACGAACCTGGGCCTCGCGACCCGCGCGCTCGCCGGCCTGGCCGCCAAGCCGGTCACGCAGGTCCGGGCCGCGACCGGCGCCCTCCGCCAGCCCGGCGTGCTCCTGGGTCGGACGCGAGACACCACGCGCGGGCTGGCCGCGCTCTCCGGTGCGCTCGTGCCGGCCCGCCGCTCCGCGCTCACCGGGCCGCTGACGACGGCCAGGCGGTTCGCCGTCGCCCGCGGTCGCGTGGCCGACGTCTCGGCCGTGCGCAAGGAGCACGGCGGGACCTTCAACGACGTCGTCCTCACCGCGGTGGCCGGCGGCTTCCGCCGGCTGCTCCTGGAGACCGGCGAGGAGCCGGCGGGCCACACGGTGCGGGCGCTGGTGCCGGTCTCGACCCGGCTCGCCGGACAGCAGTCCATCCGGGACAACCGGGTCTCGCTGATGCTCGCGGACCTCCCGGTCGACGTCGCGGACCCGGTCGAGCGGCTGCGGGCGACGCGAGAGCATCTCGAACACCTCAAGGCGGTCCACGAGGCCGAGGCCGGCGCGGCCGTCACCGGTCTCGCCGCGCTCGGTCCCTTCCCGCTGGTCGCGACGCAGGTGCGGGTGGCGGCCCATCTCGCGCAGCGGTCGATCGTCACGACGACGACCAACGTGCCGGGTCCGCGCGAGCCGCTGTACGCGCTGGGCCGGCGCCTGCTGGAGATCATCCCGTACGTGCCGATCGCGTCGAGGGTCCGCACGGGTGTCGCGATCCTGACCTACTGCGACCGGCTCGCGATCGGCGTTACCGGCGACTACGAGTTCGCTCCCGACGTGGAGATCCTCGCTCGCGGGATCGAGGACGACTTGTCGGCCCTGTCCGCGACGGCCCGACCGCGTAGGCCGCCGCCGCGCAGGCGGGTCCCGCGCACGCCGGCCCCGCGGAGGGCGGCTGGGCGGGCATGACAGGGATCGCGAAGGAGGGCGACCGTGGCGGCCCCGCACCGGGGTCGAGCTGGTGGGCGGACCTCGGTGGCGCCGTGCACTACGTGGACTACGGCGGTCCGGCGGACGGCCCGGTGCTCGTGCTCGTGCACGGGCTGGGTGGCTCGCTGCTGAACTGGGCGGCGGTCGCGCCCGAGCTCGCCCGCACCTGCCGGGTAGTCGCGCTCGACCTCACCGGCTTCGGGCGCACCCGTGCTGGCGAGAGGTCCACCTCGGTCCATGCGAACCAGCAGCTGCTGCACCGCTTCCTCACCCAGGTCACCGGCGTACCCGTCGTGCTGGTGGGCAACTCCATGGGTGGGCTGATCACCGTGCTGCAAGCCGCCGAGCACCCGGACAGCGTGGCAGGCGCGGTGCTGGTCGACCCGGCTCTGTCCGTCGGTCCGGTGGCCCGGCCGGACCCTCTGGTGGCGGCGGTCTTCACGGCGTACGCACTGCCCGCGGTGGGGCGCGCCGTGATCGGCGGTCAGCGCCGGCTGCGGTCGCCCGAGGAGACCGCCCGCGCGCTGCTCCGGCTGTGCTGCGTCGACCCGTCCCGGGTGCATCCCGAGGTGGTCGCGGAGCACCTCCGGCTGGCCCGCGAGCGCCACGACTACCCGGACACCGACGCGGAGCTGCTGGTGGCCGCCCGGTCGCTGCTGTGGGTGCTGGCCCGCCGGCATCGCTACGCCGAGCTGATGCGGTCGATCCGGGTGCCGGTACTCCTCCTGCACGGCGAGAAGGATCGACTCGTCCCGCTCGCCGCCGCGCGGGCCGCCGCGGCGCAGAACCCGGCCTGGCGGTTCGCGGTCGCCCCCGACGTCGGCCACGTCCCGCAGCTCGAGGCTCCCGAGTGGACGGTCGCGCAGATCCGCGACTGGCTCGCCACCGACGCGGCCGACGCCGCCGACCGCACCCGCCGCCGGCGATCAGGCTCGGTCCGGTAGGCGCAGACAGTCGGCGCGGGTCCGCCGCGCGCGACTGCAGAGGTTCCTCCTCCAGCGGTTCGTCACCCAGCAGGACCGGAGTCCGTGATGCCGGAAGAATCAAGCTACGAACGCCGAACGGAGGATGCTGTGCGGTCCACTGACGAGTACGAGGGGATGATCGCGGAGACGATCACCCTTCCTGGCCACGGCGGCGACCACATCAACGCCTACTACGCCAGGCCGCTGGGGGCGGGTCCGTACCCGGCGGTCGTGCTGTTCCATCACCGGCCCGGCTGGGACGAGTGGTACCGGGAGGCGACCAGGAGGTTCGCCCACCACGGGTACCTCGCCCTCTGCCCCGACCTCTACTCCAGGTTCCCGCCCGGCCCGCCGGACGAGGTCGCGGCCCGGGCCCGCGCCGAGGGCGACGTGTCCGACGAGCAGGTCGTGGCGGACGGGCTCGCGGGGGTCTCCTTCGTGCGCGCGCAGCTGGTCAGCAGCGGCAAGGTCGCCCTGATGGGCACCTGCTCGGGCGGCCGGCACGCCTATCTGGCGGCGTGTCGTGGCCGGAACGTCGACGCCGTCGTGGACTGCTGGGGTGGCCGGGTGGTGATGCAGTCGGAGGACGTCAACGACAAGTATCCGGTCGCGCCGATCGACCTGACCGAGGACCTGCCCTGCCCGGTGCTCGGGCTGTTCGGCGAGGACGACAAGTCACCGAGCCCGCAGCAGGTCGCCCAGCACGAGGCCGAGCTGCGCCGGCTCGGCAAGACCTACGAGTTCCACAGCTACCCCGGCGCCGGCCACGGGTTCTTCTACTACGACAAGCCGGCGGCTTACCGGGCCGAGCAGGCGGTCGACGGCTGGGCCAAGATCTGGGACTTTCTGTCCAGGCAGCTCGGCTGAGACCGGCACGCGGATGGGAGCGTCATGTGCACCACCATCGGCCATGCGGCCGGCATCGCCGGTAGCGGCAGGAGCACGCAGGGATGGTTCTGGTTCGACCGGGTCTGGCTGTCGTACGACCATCCGTTCCACGCCCAGGTCGAGCACGCGGTCAGCGTCGACTTCGTCGACGGGTCGCGCCCCAGCGGCGAGCGGGTGGCCGTCGAGCTGACCCGGGAGGCCGCCCGGCAGCTGGCGCTCGACCTGCTGGCGGTGGCCGACCAGGCCGATGCGTACGAGGCCGGACTGATGGCCTGAGGGACCCTCGACGACGGTGAGGACCGGCGCACCCCGGTCATCGACCGCACCAGGGGCGTCTGGTCCCACGGCGGCGGTCGTCGAGGCGTCGAGCTCGGTACCCGGTGCACTTCAGCGAGCCGGTCGACTCCCACCCCGTGAGGATCATTCCTCCCCCGGCCGCCATCGCAGACAAACATCGCTCCGGGGGGCGCCGGCCCGGTGGACCGGGCGAAGAAGCGGGTGGGCAGGCTTTATCGCAAGGGCGTACTCGGTCCACTACGGCCTCGGAACTCTGATCCTCGAGAGGAGCAATGACATGACGGACGTGACCTTCACCAACAGCCGGGCCGACAGCTCTGCCAACGAGGACCTGACCACGCTC
>Ga0075425_100008513_pt1 | contig 10879 bp, 11 predicted proteins | sample SoiMethybrSBSTD4_FD_75300 | JGI IMG/M metagenome (GOLD analysis project Ga0075425, IMG submission 75300) | Bulk soil microbial communities from a Populus tree surrounding site in Tennessee, USA - Soil MetaG P. TD hybrid SBSTD4 | ecosystem: Environmental > Terrestrial > Soil > Tree plantation...
CTTACTCACAGACATGAGATTGCTCCTTGGGAATGGCTGGACACAGGTTGGCACGCACAACCACGAAGGGAGGTCTTGCAATTCGTGTGGTACTCCGGAAATAAATCTAGTGTGAGCAGAGGAAGCAGAGCAATACCGCGCAATACCTAAGCAGGCTAGGTGCGGTCTCCAGCTTGTCAACAAGCGCACCACTACGTTGTGTGCGGCGGAAGAGTCAGAAAGCTGTGGTTCCCTTGGGAGCCCCCAACCCGGTAGGCCCGTCATAGCCGGCCTTGCCCGTGCATAGGTAGGATCCGGCACAGCTTCCATTACTGCCTGAGGTCACATCGAACAGGCCTGAGCTGTGTGAGTAAGGGTACGAGCCGTCTATCGTGCTAGCGCCGTTGCCGGCGAGCGCATACATCGCGGCTATGATCGGGGATGACAGACTAGTGCCGCCAACCTTGAACCAACCCGATCGTCCCTGGTAGCGCACTGTATCGTAAACCGCGGCGCCGGTATTGGGGTTGGCGTCGGCCGAAACGTCGGCGACCGTCCGACGAATGCAGCCCTTATCTTTCTGCCAGGTTGGTTTCGGTTCATAGGCGCTGCAACCGCTGCCTGCGCCCGCCCACACAGTTTCGCTCTTGCGGGTGTTATTGGAATTGAGCATCAACGTGGTACCGCCCACAGCCGTCACATACTGCGACGATGCGGGGTATTGGACTCCATAACCGTTGTCGCCGGAAGAAAATGTGATCGGGATACCAACGTGGTTAAAGTGCCCATCGTAGGTGGATGTTGTTTCGCTCGAGAACTCGCTGCCGCCCCAGGAATTCGCAACGATGTTTGCGTGCGTCCTGGCGTAATCCTCAGCCTTGAGCAGGTTCGCGACGGAGTTGGTCGTAGCTTCGACCAGCAGTATCTTGCAATTGGGGCAGATGGCGTGGACGATTTCGACATCGAGGGAAATCTCGAGAGCCCAGCCTGCATTCGTAGTCGGATAACTGCTCCCGCCTGTCTGGTTCACTTTCTTGAAACATCCGTTCCCGCTGGTGCACGCAGGCAAACCATACTGCATGCTGTAAACGGCCAGGTCGCTTTCAATGTTTGGATCGTTGTAGGCGTCAACGATCGCGATTGTCTGTACCTTGCTCGCGGATGAGGGCAATCCATAAGCAGTGCGGAACTGCGCCGGCCCGTAACCAGAAGGGCCTACTGTCGCCAGGGGAATGCCGCGAGTATCGGTTATAACCCTGGCATGGCAACGGCTGGTGCCGGGTGCGGCTGGACCGGGGCAGACCGGACGGTGATCGGCGGCGAGCACAGCGGCGGACAATAGTAGGGTAGCGGTTACAGCTCGAAACAACATAAACCACTCCAAGTGACAAATTATTCCCTAAGGCACCGAATTGTAGGTTTGTTAGCCGTGCACAGTCAATGCTCGGAGCATGGCAAGATTTGGTCGGTGGTAGCGTTTAGCTGACAAAATGGAAAGTTGGAATTCAGAAGTTAGAAATCAGAATGCAGAAGTAAGAAGGCGCAACAACGCTCTCCCCCATTCTGACTTCTTACTTCTGACTTAATTCCGGCAGGAGCTAACCAATGTCGAAACCGGTTCCCATCGGCACTCGGGGCGAAGTCGAGCAGATTGTAGAATTCAAGCACACGCTGACGGCGCATCATCCCGATCTGCCGCAGGTTTACTCCACTCCAGACATGGTGCGCCTCATGGAGGTCGCCGCCTTTCATGCAATTCAGCCCTATTGCGAAGGCGACGAAATAACGGTGGGCACGGCCATCAACATCATTCATCGTGCCGCGAGCGGAGTCGGAGCGCGCATTCGAGCTGAGGCGGTCGTGGAAAAGTATGACGGGCGGTTCTACACGGTTCGTGTATCGGCTCGGGACGAGGTGCAACAGATCGGAAGCGGGACTGTCGGACGGGCGATCGTAAGCGTCGGCAAATTTATGGAGAGACTGAAGCGTGCCGGGAAGAGTTAAGGGGCTGAATTATTGCCATCGCACCGTTGAATCATTGCCGCCTTCTCGCGGTGAACGTCATCCAAACTTTTATGCAATCAACTACTCAATCGACGAAAGCCGAGTTGTTGCGCTCCCTCCATCGCGGGCCGAAAATTCTCGTTCTGCCAAATGCGTGGGACGTTGCCAGTGCGCGCACCTTCGAGGAAGCGGGCGCCGAGGCGATCGCCACGACCAGCGCGGGCGTGGCGTTTACTCTGGGTTATCCGGATGGGGAGAGGATCCCGCGCGAACAAATGCTTGCGGTCGTTGCACGGATTGCGGCCAACGTGAAGCTTCCAGTTACCGCCGATGTAGAATCCGGCTACGGTAACCATCCCGAGGATGCAGCCCAAACAGCCGTGGGGGTGATTCAAGCAGGAGCCGTGGGCCTCAACCTGGAAGACTCAATTCACGAGAATGAGCGTGCGCTCGTGGAATTGCCATTGCAGGTCGAAAAGATACGCGCTGTGAAGGAGGCCGCGAGCAAGCTTGGCGTATCACTGGTCCTCAATGCTCGAACGGACGTCTATCTTGCACAGATCGGTGCACCTGAGACGCGATACGACGAAACGGTTGGCCGGCTCTCCGCGTACCGCGATGCGGGGGCCGATTGCCTGTTTGCGCCGGGAATTCGCGATGGGGAGACGATTGCAAGGCTGGTCAAAGACCTCCGCCATCCTTTGAACGTTCTTGTCGGGCCAGGATCGCTGCCCATTCCGGAACTGCAAAAGCTCGGCATCGCACGGGCGAGCTTGGGGTCCTCGGCCATGCGCGCGACGCTCGGCGTCGCGAAGAAGATTGCAGTCGAAGTGCTCTCTTCCGGCAGCTATGCAACGTTAGAGGATGCTCCATCGCATGCGGACGTCAATCGAATGATGGCAGCTTAAAGCACTTAACCGCAGAGTTCGCTAAGCCAGATCGAGATCGCAGAGAATCCGTGGGCCGGAATCAGGTTCGGACAAGGGCGACCGGCCCCACCCCTGCAGAGATGTACCATTGAGCGTGCGCAAGCTTGCCCAGTCGGTGCTGTTGTATACCCGCAAGCACGATCTGCTCCGCGCAGGAGACCGCGTTGCGGTTGCAGTTTCAGGTGGAGCCGATTCGGTGGCGCTGTTGCGCCTCATGCTCGAAACGCGGGACGATGTTGGGCTGGTCGTCTCGGTCGTTCACCTGAATCACCAACTAAGAGGAGCTGAATCGGACCTGGATGAGGCCTTCGTCCGCGAGTTGGCGGACGCCCACCGCCTGGAACTGATTTCCAGGCGATGCGATGTCAACGAGCAAGCCGCCGAAAACAACATGAGCATCGAGGCTGCTGCGCGCCGGCTGCGATACAAGTTCTTTCACGAGATTCTTGGACAGGACGCCTGCTCAAAAATCGCGACCGCGCACACTCTGGACGATCAAGCTGAAACTGTGCTGCTGAAACTGGCCAGGGGGGCGGGAACGCGGGGCATTGCGGGGATTTGGCCGAAAGTCGCCGTTAGCCATCAGCCGTCAGCCGTCAGTGATGATGCGCCAAAGGTCGACGATCGACGACCGACGACAGGCACCATCATCCGGCCCCTTCTTTCCACTCGCAGAAGCGTACTTCGAGAATACCTTGTTGCACTGGGCCAGACCTGGCGCGAGGACTCCAGCAACCGCGATTTGCGGCACACACGAAATCGGATCCGGCATGGAATTTTGCCTCGGCTTGAGCGGCATGTGAATCCGAACGTGCTCGAGACCCTGGCCGGAGCAGCGGAGATCGCTCGAGCAGAGGAAGAATACTGGGCACGGGAGATCGAACGCTGGCTACCCCAGGCATGGATGCCAGACGCCCGTGGCGGTTCCGTAGACCGAAAACTGCTTGAGAGATTTCCACTGGCAGTGCGGCGCCGACTGCTGCGAGCGGCTGCGGAATCGTTCGGGCTTGATCTGCGGTTCGAGCATGTCGAGCGAATTCTGGGACTGGAGGTGACCGGATCGCGTTGTTTTCTGGTGCATCGCTGGTCGGCGCAGTTGGAGGGCGGCGAAATCAAATTTCGCAAGCGCACGCGCGCCGATCTGAATTACCGATATGAACTTTCTATCCCCGGAAAGATCGCTGTTCCTGAAGTCGGGCTGCAGATAGAAGCCGTGCGTATCGCTGGAACGCAACTCCCTCACACATGCGAGGTCAAGGCCGTACTTGATCGCCGGTTCGCAGGGAAAAACCTGACAATTAGGAACTGGCAGCCGGGCGAGCGATTCTGGCCATCCCACTCGAAAGACCCCCGCAAGGTCAAAGAACTGTTGCAGGACCGGCATGTTACGGGCGATGAGAAGCGGCTCTGGCCAGTTATTGCTTCGGGCGACGAGGTAATCTGGATGAGTGGGTTTGGTGTTCGCCGCGACTTTCAGAGGAAGAACGGTTCAGGGATTTGGATTCGGGAGTGGGTGCTTCAGTAGGATCTGCACTAAGCTCCCCAGAGATCCGCGGGCGAGGCGCCCGCGGCACACAGCCTCGGGCGAGTGACCTAAGTTATTTCCAAGTTCTGCCGATTTTTCGAGCAGAGAAGCGTAGAATGAGTGAGCGGCATTTTGTCAATCCAAAATCCGCTGCAAGCATCCAATTTGATGGGAGTAGTGCCTCCGCCATTTCCGCCGATCTGTCTTCTGGGCGCAATGGGTGCGTAGGCTGGCTGCTGTTCCAGGAGCTTTTCAGTGAATTCAACGGTCAAGACGATCATTTTTTGGGTGGTTATCCTGTTCGCGGCAGTCGCCCTGTGGCAGGTGGTGAAGAACGCCAACTCGGGGCAGAAGGTACAGGAAATCAACATTACGCAGTTCATGACGGAGGTTGATCAGGGTTCGATCAAAGAGATCAACGTCACCGGCATGGAAGTGAAGGGAAAGAAGGCGGATGGCTCGCTGTTTCACACTACTGCCTCATCCACGAATTACTTCACACCCGAAATGATCAAGGCGCTCCGAGACAAGGGCGTCAGCGCAAGTTTTCAAGACGTGACCAGCAGCAGTTGGGGATGGGTCATCAATCTGCTCGCGCCTCTGCTTCTTCTCGCGGCGCTATGGTATTTCATGATCCGCCAGATGCAAACGGGCGGAAACAAGGCCCTCTCGTTCGGAAAGAGCCGCGCCCGGCTGCTCTCCATGCAGCAGAAGAAGGTCACGTTTAAAGACGTCGCTGGCGTGGATGAGGCCAAAGAGGAGCTTCGAGAAATTATCGAGTTCCTGCGCGAAGCACAAAAATTCCAGAAACTCGGTGGACGCATTCCCAAGGGCGTGCTACTGGTTGGACCTCCCGGAACGGGCAAGACCCTGCTGGCGCGTGCGGTCGCCGGCGAAGCCAATGTTCCCTTCTTCTCGATCTCCGGTTCTGACTTTGTCGAAATGTTCGTCGGAGTGGGCGCTTCCCGGGTGCGCGATCTGTTCGAGCAGGGAAAAAAGAACGCTCCCTGCATCATCTTCATCGACGAAATTGACGCCGTTGGACGTCACCGTGGCGCCGGTCTCGGCGGCGGGCACGATGAGCGCGAGCAGACGCTGAATCAGCTGCTGGTTGAGATGGACGGGTTCGAGTCGAATGAAGGCGTCATCCTAATGGCCGCCACGAACCGGCCCGACGTGCTCGACCCCGCGCTGCTTCGGCCGGGGCGCTTTGACCGTCGAGTCGTTGTAAACCGGCCTGACGTTCGCGGCCGCGAGGAAATTCTTCGCGTCCACACTCGTAAGATTCCTCTTGCCGATGACGTTGATTTGCAAGTTTTGGCACGCGGAACCCCGGGATTTTCCGGCGCCGATCTCGCCAATATGGTCAACGAGGCTGCGCTTGCGGCAGCCCGGCAGAACCGAAAAGCGGTTCTGCATTACGATTTCGAGCTGGCCAAAGACAAAGTCCTGATGGGCGTGGAGCGCAAGTCGCTCTTGCTATCGGACGAGGAGAAGCGGAACACCGCTTATCACGAAGCTGGTCATGCGCTGGTTGCAGTCAAGCTTCCCCACTCCGATCCATTGCACAAGGTCACGATCATTCCGCGTGGCATGGCGCTGGGTGTGACCATGCAATTGCCGATCGATGACCGCTATACGTACTACAAGAACTACCTCGAGACGCAGATCGCGATCATGATGGGCGGGCGTTTGGCTGAAGAGATATTCTTCAACCAGATGAGCACCGGCGCCGGCAATGACATTGAGCGTGCCACTGAGCTTGCCCGCAAAATGGTCTGCGAATGGGGCATGAGCGATCTCGGCCCGCTGACCTTCGGCAAAAAGGAAGAGCAGATCTTCCTGGGCCGCGAAATCGCGCAACACCGCGACTACAGTGAGGACACCGCGATCAAAATTGATCAGGAAGTTCGGAAGCTGGTCAACGCCGGCTATGCGGCGGCAAAGCAGATCATCTCCGATAACCGCGATACGCTGGAAAGAATCGCCAAAGCCCTGATCGAACGCGAGGTGCTCGATGCCTCCGAAATCAAGTTGCTGGTAGAAGGCAAGGACCTGCCAAAGCTCGTTCCTCCCTCGAAACCTGATGACGGCGGCGTGCAGCAAGTACTCAAGCCCGAACCCGGACGCGCTGGGCTCAAGGGCGGAGAGCATCCGGCGCCGGCGTAGACATTTGTCAGTTGCCAGTGGGTAGTAAAACCAGAGGGCGGCCAGTTGGCCGCCCTTAACTTTTTGTCCACAATTCCGCTCCTAAACTTTTCTGGAACTATTCCCTACTCTTGCGCGAAGACAGAATGACGGCTCAAACGTCAAAGCCAACAACGATGGCCTGCATGGACAGCTACGAGACTTGGTCGGATGCGGAGCTGTTGAAGGCCGCGCTGGCCGGAGAAGAAGACGCGTTTGTCTTCTTGTACGAGAAGCTCAAAGGCGGCATTTTCCGGTACGCGTTCTATATGACCAATTCACTCGGCGCAGCGGAAGAAGTCACGCAAGACGTTTTTATGACCCTGCTCAGAGACGGCAAGAATTACCGCAAAGGCCGTGGGGACGTAGCTGGCTTTGCCTTTGGGATCGCGCGCAACCTGGTCCGGCGGCTGCGACGGCGAGAGTACGTATATCATCCATTGCCCGACGATGACGCGATTCACCGCCTGGCTGCCAGCCTTGTGACCGAACCCGAGGCTTTGCAGCGGAATCTGATTCGCAACGAGACGCTCGAAAACGTGCGGATGACGATCAGGTCCCTTCCCGTGCGGTATGCGCAGGTCATAGTCCTGTGTGATCTGTGCGAATTCTCTTATGCCGAAGCGGCGTCTCGTCTTGAATGCGCCGTGGGTACAGTCCGGTCGCGCCTGAACCGGGCGCACGCGCTTCTGGCGAAGAAGCTCAGGCCATTCAACAGTGCCAAGGCCGGGATGCAAGCGGCAGGAACAGAAGGATGCGTGATATGACTTGCCAGCAACTGCGATGGTATTTTGACCAGCTAAACCATGATGTTCATGAGTTGCCGGCCGAAGCAATGCGACACGTTTCGCACTGCGCCTCTTGCCGGGGCTTGGCCGACAAACGGAAAGAAGTCCTCGCTAGCTTGCGCCTCCTGCGCGAAAGCGCGCCCACGATGACTGCCAGCCTGGATGCGGCAGTGCTGGCCAGTTACCGTCAACGAATGGCAATACCGCAGCTGATCTCTACTGGTTCGCGCTGGAAAAGGCCCGGGATCTGGCGTTTAGCAGCTGCAGCAGCTGTAGCCGTTGTGATATTGGCGGCAGCCGCGTTGGTGCGGAGAACAGCTAGTTCGGGCAAGTCGCACGCCCAGCAACCACCCGCCACCGAAATCGCGCGCACCAGTGTGCCTGAATCACCCAAAGCTGCTCAGCCCGGGGAGCACAGCAATAGGCGCAATGTCGCGAAGGCTACACCACGAAGGCCGAACGATCCTGACGCGTATTCGTTGCGTGTCACTCCGCCTATCAGGCAAGACGACTCTCAGGGATTCAGAAGCCTCATGTATTGCGACGAACTCAGTTGCGAGGGGGGAATGGATGTAGTCCGCGTAGAGTTGCCGGCCCTGCCAGCAGGATTTTTGCCAGCTCCGAACATGCCCATTCGGAGCGTTTCCGCAGATGTTCTGGTTGGCGCGGACGGGTTCGCACGCGGAATTCGAATTGTGCACTGAAGCAATTTTTCGGAGGAACAAAACTCATGCTGAAAGCTACTTTGCTGATGCCGTTCGCTGTTGCTGTGTTGACTTCGAGCTTGAACGCCCAAATGCCGGATTCCGCTGCAGCAGCCGTCGGCATGTACGCCACAGTCCAGCCGAAGCCGGGCCTCACCGTGCAAGTTGAAAACTTTGACATGACTCCCGTAAAGGGAACACCATTTTGCGCGACCATCACCACGGAGCACACGCAGCCCTTTGCCGACGGCAATCGTATTCACACGGTCGACAACTCCACCCTTTGCCGCGATAGCGAAGGTCGCACTCGCCGCGAAGCTGGGTTGAATTTGCTGGGAGCGGCGCCAGAAAAATCGGCCACAAAGTTAATCACAATCGTTGACCCCGCTGCCGGGGTACGCTACGTGCTCGACACCAATACAAAAACCGCACGCAAGATGACGCTGCCGCCTCCGCCAAGCACGGCCGGAGAAAAAGGCTTGCACCAGACCGTACCGGTGATTAAAGAAGATCGGGTGATGGTTTTCCGTGGACCCGGCGAACCGGGGGCCGACACCACGTTTGGGAATGTCTTCATCAACACCGAAGCTGGCCCAGGCGGTCCTCAAGCGGACAGCGAGAACCTCGGCGACCAGACTTTTGACGGCATTCATGCTACCGGGACGCGGATGACCACGACGATCCCCGTGGGGAAAATGGGTAACGAACAGCCCATTCTTGTGACCTCGGAGCGCTGGTATTCGCCAGAGTTGAAGGCGACGATCATGACCAAGCACAACGATCCTTGGGCGGGAGAACTGAAGACCCAATTCACCAACGTGAATACAGCGGAGCCGGATGCGTCCTTGTTCGCGGTCCCCTCCGATTACAAAATCGTGGAAGAAAAGGGCGGCCCGTTCACCATTCGATTAAAGCCACCCGCGCCGGCGGAGCAGTAACTGGCTGCCCAGGGGCTACGCAGCTGGTTTTCGGCGATACCGATTGAACTGGTGGGTCGCCGCCCCGTCGGCAGCTGAGCCATTGCCACGAAAGACGAGTCACCCCAAGCGGAGGGCTCCGCGTTATCTAACAAGATCTCGACGCTTCGGACAGGAATTAGATGCTAATGAGAAGCGGGGTTCGGCGGCAATCATTCACTCGCACCGACTCTAGCAGTACAATGTCAGTCCAATCAGACACTATCGCCTTTGCCCCCGGATCCGATGTTCGAACTGTCTCGCCGTGATAAGTCCATCAGAACAATAGCCCGCACTCGTCCGCTTGGATATTTCACGTTGACTTACTTCTTGACTCTTTCACTTGGGCTCGCGGCTGCACAAAGCACTTCTTCAAAAGAGCCGCCGAAATGCCTTGTGCAGGGCCAAGTAGTTCACGAACCGGCGGCCAGCCGCTCAAAAAAGTAACAGTTAAGTTGAATCCGGAAGACAAGGAGAACGGAACCACATACAAGGCTATAACTGACTTCGAAGGGCGATTCAAGTTTGAGAAGGTCGATGCCGGCGACTACACGCTAACGATCGAGCGCAATGGCTTCCTTGAAACTGGTAAACAAAATGGCTCTCACAAATTGTCGCTTCATCCCGGCGATGAAGTAAAAAGCATAGTTCTACGTATACCACCTTCGGCGGTGATCAATGGAAAAATTCTGGACAACGTGGCGATCCACTGCCAGGAGTGTCGGTCACGGTCAGGAAACCTGGAACAACTTCTCTACAACGTGGGGTCGTCGGCGCGGGCTACACTGACGATCTCGGAGAATACCGCGTCAGAAATCTTCGCCCAGGGCGTTACTTGATCGAAGCCAACCTCACTGACTATTCCTCGAAGGCGGGGTCGTGGACAGCAAAGACCAGCCAATTGCCGACGCGGTGGTTGTAGCTATACCGGACGCCGAACATCGCAAGCGCCGAGATTTATTTAGAAAGACCTCTACAGACCAACACGGCCGTTTTGTACTGCAAGGACTAAGGCCGGGTGAATACAGTGCTCTCGCTTTCGATGAACTGGATGAGGACTACCGCGACCCCGAGGTCCTGAAGCCTTACGAAGATCGAGCGATCACGGTGCGAGTGGAAAAAGGCGAGCATAAAGGGTTGGTGCTCAAGCTCATAGCCATCGAATGACGCTTTAGCCTGACGCGCAGGCTACAGGTTCAAACCCGGCAATCTTCAGTTTCTCCCTGATTGTCTGCAACCATACAAAGCTGCGATTCCTATAGTATCTGGCCGGGAAACGAGGGACCAGGACATGGCGCTCATGCCGATGAACCTTCGCCTCGAAGCTCCTGATGGCTCAGGCGGCGAAGAATATCGCATTCGCGATAATGAAATCCAAGTTCGCTCGGTAAACTCCGATCTGCCGGACCACGACTGGCAGCCGCTTTCCTCACACGAACTAGCCGAGCACGTACAGAACAACAGCATCGTTGCGCAATGGCTCAAACACCGAATCGGCTGGCGTCGTCTGCTGCTGAAGTGTACGGACCAGGAAACACTGCAGCGATTCGGGGTCCATCAGGCCACTCAGGACCGCTTCGCAGCTTAACGAGGCGAGCGTACGGGAAACAGCCAGCGTGGCTATGTAACAACTTTCCACTCGCCACAACTCTTTCATTTTCCTCGGCATCACAGCTTCGATTGCGCCAGCTTGCACGCAGCATGAGCGGGCCAACCGGAAAACACTTTGCTGAAACCGGACTCGTACTCAAATGCGATTGCGAAACTTTGTTTGCTGCCTGCTCGCAGCCGCAGCCTGGGCCCAGGT
>Ga0075425_100008514_pt1 | contig 10879 bp, 6 predicted proteins | sample SoiMethybrSBSTD4_FD_75300 | JGI IMG/M metagenome (GOLD analysis project Ga0075425, IMG submission 75300) | Bulk soil microbial communities from a Populus tree surrounding site in Tennessee, USA - Soil MetaG P. TD hybrid SBSTD4 | ecosystem: Environmental > Terrestrial > Soil > Tree plantation...
GCATTTGCCGGCAAAGCTAACAAAATATGGCGAATGTGCGCTCGCTCGTCGCTTCTGTACTTGTTCGAATTGGCCTTATAGTAACGCTCGACGTCGTCGTCGGTAATGGTGACTTTTCTCTTCACCTGCCGATCGATAATCTCGCTCTTTTCCATTTCCGACTTAACGGAGGCTTTGTAGCTGTCGAGAGTCTGGCCTTCCCGCGCCAGCGCCGTTTTGAGATCATCGTCGGAGAGCCGATTATTCTTTTTTACCTGGTCGATATACCGATTGACGTCGCCGTCGGTGATGCTGATGCCCGCTTCGCGCACTTCGGATTCGAGAAGCTTATCCGTGATAAACTGCTCCAAGACCTCGCGGTCCGTTGCGTTGATCTGATCGAGGCTGCCATTCGGAAAACTGCGGCCCATTTTGCTTTTGGCGTAGGTGTTCAGGCTCGACAGGGTGTACGGCTCGCCATTGATCACGACGATCAATTGTTCGACCACTGCAGCACCTGCGCTGAACGGACTAAGTAAGAGCAAACACACAAGCAGCCTTCCGATTAGGGCTCGTTTCGGCATAGGCATTTTCACCGCGGAGAGTAAATATTGACGCCTAGAGGTAACACACTATGAGCCAAAAGCCAAATTCAGTGACCCCGCGTCTTTCGTAGAACCTTCGAACAGTTCTCTGTTCAGGATAGCGGAAGGCCGACCGTCTCGCTAGTGAAAACCGCTCGCGGCGGCAGGTCCTCAATTGAGCGGAGGAGCTCTGAAACTTCTTCGATGAGGGGTTCCCAGTCAGTATTTTTTGGCGTGAAGGACAGGCGCCCGTCCGGCGTAAGCCGCAAGCCACTTTTTTGTTTCTGGATCAGCTCGAGGAGCTTATCGATTTTAACCGGCGACTCGGGATGAAACAGCAGGTAGGCCCGGCCCTCGGCGACACTGATTTGGTGCACGAGAAATTGTTTCAGGGTCCGGCGCAGATTCATGACCAGGAAAAGATTTTCTACCACGGTCGTATACGGGCCAAAGCGATCGATGATTTCTTCCTTCAATTCGGCAAGCTCCTGATCGTCGCGCAGACTCGCCAACCGTTTGTAGAAGTACAATCGTTGATTGGCGTCCGGAATGTAGCTGTCTGGAAAATAGGCCGGTATGCCGAGGCGGATTTCGGGGTCTACCTCCGGCAACACATCTTCACCCTTCAACTCCTGGATCGCTCTCTCCATCATCTCGGTATAGAGCTCGAAACCGACCGCATGAATTTGTCCCGACTGCTGCTCGCCGAGTAGATTTCCCGCGCCGCGAATTTCCAGATCGTGCATCGCAAGCTTGAAGCCGCCGCCTAGTCCATCGATCTCCTGCAGCGCCCGTAACCGCTTCTCGGCATCCGGCGTGATCGCTTGTTCCCCGGGAATCAACAAGTATGCGTAGGCGTGTCGATGCGAACGGCCGACCCGCCCGCGCAGCTGATAGAGCTGGGCCAGACCGAATCTATCCGCGCGATTGAGGATGATCGTGTTCGCGTTGGGGAAATCGAGTCCTGACTCGATGATGGCAGAGCAGACCAGCACCTGAGTTTGGTTGTTGAAAAAGTCCAGCATGACCTTTTCCAATTCTTTGGGCCGCATCTGACCATGCGCCACCGCGAACTTGGCTTCCGGAACAAGCTCGGCAAGCTTCAGGGCCAATCGGTCAATGGTTTCAACACGGTTGTGGAGAAAAAACACCTGCCCGCCCCGGTCAATCTCGCGCAGAATGGCGTCGCGGATAAGGCGGTCGTCGTAGCGGGTCACGTAGGTCTGAATTGCCAGCCGATCTACCGGAGGCGTTTCGATGATGCTGAGGTCGCGGATGCCGACAAGCGACATGTGCAGTGTGCGCGGGATCGGCGTTGCCGTGAGGCTCAGCACATCGACCAATTGGCGCAGCTTTTTAAGCCGCTCCTTGTGGACCACGCCGAAGCGGTGCTCCTCATCGATAATCACGAGGCCCAAGTTTTTAAATTCTACGTCTTTTTGCAGCAAGCGATGAGTGCCGATGACGATATCGACCTTGCCCGTCTTCGTGTCCTGGAGAACATCGGCAATTTCCTTGTTGGTGAGAAATCGGCTCATCATCTCGATCCGCACCGGGTGATTGCGGAAACGATGGCGAAATGTTTGGAGGTGCTGTTGCGCGAGAATTGTCGTCGGCGCGAGCACGGCAACCTGCTTGCCGCCCTCGACCGCGAGAAAAGCGGCCCGCATCGCCACTTCCGTCTTGCCGTAACCCACATCGCCGCAAATCAACCGATCCATCGGCTTTTTGTTTTGCATCCCGGTGAGCGTCTCGTCGATGGCGCGCTGCTGGTCGGGAGTTTCTTCGTACTCGAATGCCGCTTCAAACTCCTGGTACATCGCGTCCGGTAAAGCAAAGGCGGTCCCCTCGCGCGCTTCACGGAGGGCGTAGAGCTGGATCAACTCTTCGGCCATGGCAAAGATCGATTTGCGCGCTTTCGCCTTCACCTTCTCCCACGACGTGCCGCCTAATCGATCGAGGGCCGGTTGGGCGCCGTCGCCGCCGATATATTTCTGCACCATATTGATGCGGTCCACCGGTAAATACAGCCGATCGCCGCTTTCGTATTCCAGGTGCAGGAACTCTCCTCCTACGCCAGCGACTTGCAAAAACCTGAGCCCTCGATAAACACCGATGCCGTGATCGAGATGAACGACAAAATCGTTTTGCTTGAGCTCGCTCAAGCTCGTGAGAAAATGGCTTGGATGGCGCTTGATCGTGCCTGCAGGCTGACGCTTGCGTGTGCCGAAAATCTCGTCGAACGTCACCACCACCAAACCCGCTTCCGGCATGCGAAACCCATGGTTGAGCTGACCACAGATGATCGCTTGGGCGAAATCGGTGCGCTCCAGCAAAACCGGGAGGGACGTTTCAATCAACGGCAGTTGATAATTGTAGTTGGTCAATAGCTCACGGAGACGCGCGGCATCGGCTTTGGTGGGTGCAACGAAGATCACTTGTTGTTTTGCCCATGCCTTGAGATGCTCCACCAAAGGTAAGAGCGTCGGGTCTTTGCCGGTGTGCGTCGTCTCCTGCCGGATGTCGGTGGTCAAATAGGACTCCACCGTGAGTGTCGTCGCCTGCGCTCGTTCGGATGGCGCCAAAAGGGTGAGCGACTCGCCTTGCACTCGCGGGAAGGGTGCGAGCGCTTCGTAGAGTTGATGCTCGCCCAGATACAGCGATTCCAGTGGCGCCACCAGGCGGCGCTCTTCTTCGGCCTGACGGCTTCTCTCCCAGGTAATTCGTCCGAAGCGCTCGGCTTCAGCCTCAATGCGATCCGTGCCATCGAACCAGACGACGGTTTGCTGCGGCAGATACGCGGTGATAGGCACCAGCGGTTCGGAAAAATAAGGCACCAAAAATTCCATTCCTGGAAATGGAATCGCTGCACGTATTGATTCAAGGAGACTGTTTTTTGTCCGGCGGTCCACGTCCAACTCTCCGGCGCGCTGGTCTAGCCGACGCACCACAGCGTCGCTGCCGTCTCGCTTGAGCGAAAACTCTTTCATCGGCAAAAGCAGCATCTCTTCGCGTTGCTGTGCGCTCCGTTGCGTGGACGGATTGAATTCGCGAATCGAGTCGAGGCGGTCACCGTCAAATTCAAGCCGCAGCGGAAGTGCGTAACCTGGCGAAAAGAGATCAACAATACCGCCGCGCATGCTGAAATCGCCCCGTTCTTCGGCCAGCGGCACATTCTGGAAACCCCAGGCGACCAAATGTTCGAGCAACGCTTCCCGCGGTAGTTCCTGACCCGCCACCAAGTAGAGATACGACCGTTTGAGCGACTCTTTAGGAATCACCTTTTGCATCAAAGCGGCGGGAGTAGCGATCAGAACCGGTGCGGGCTCTTCGACTAGCTTATAGAGACCCTCGAGACGGCCGGCAATATTTTCCGGATGGGGCGAGAGATTTTCGAACGGCAGCACCTCCCATGAAGGAAAGAGATGCACGCGTTTTTGCAACGGCGCTTCGCCGTACGGCTCACCGAGAAAAAAAATCAAATCTTCGTAAAGGTATTCCGCTTCGCGGGCGCTCGGAGAGACGATCAGAAATGGCCGATTGGCGCGGCGCGCGGCCAGCGACAGCACGTAGGCGCGCGCTCCTCCCTGCAATCCTTGGATTCGCCTGCTGCCGGTCCAATTTTCTTGGAGAAAGTTTTCGATTCGTTGTGCGAGGGCAATCTCGGTCATGAAAAGAAGGTACGTTTTTGCAGCGCAATCTTGGGCAGCGTTGAACTAATGATATCCGCCGAGTTCTCCGCTGCTTTGGCCCAGGCCTCGGCGACCTGACTCAGTTCGTTTACGCGAACCTCTAAAAATACCGGCTGATAATTCTCAAAACGAATAAGCGCCTGATGCACCATTCGTACCGGTCCCTTGATTTCACCAAACTCGCGATAGAGCCGAAATGCCGCGGCGAGTTGAATCAAGCCTTCGAGAAACGGCTTATTCTCGGCTTCAGTCTCTTGGTAATACGGTTCGAGAATTTCGTGACATTCGAAGAACCGTTGCTCATTGAAAAGACGAATGCCCTCTTGCAAACGAGCGTCCATAAAAAGGCAGAATTAAACGCTAACAGCTTATTTCGTTCCCCTCAAGTTTAAGTGAGCGACGCTATTTTTGCTCCGTCGCCCATAGTCGCTTGTCGTATTCAATTACTGATGGAACTGCTGCGAGCCAGATGCAAACATCGGAGATGGATAACACTGCGGTAGAAAGCGCGAAGGAAACAAGATAACTTCCCGTCCAATCGTAAAACGCTCCGCCGAGCCACGACCCAAGCGCGCCGCCGACGCCCACCGCAACCGTCGAATACCCGAGAATGGAGCCAAAGCCTTTGCCGGAAAAAATATCCACGGTAAGCGCCGAAAAAATCACCGCACGGGAGCCGAAACCAATACCAAAGAAAATCACATAAACGTACAGCAGCCAGGCCTGGCTCGGATTGCTAAGAACGATCAGCGCGCCGACGCCCACGACGGTCATCGCGATGTTCAGCGTGTACGCCGCCCGTTTCGAGAGACGATCGGCGATAAATCCGAAGATGACGCGCCCAAAGCTGCTCGTGACTCCTGCAAGGCCAAAGATCGAGGCCGACAAGAGTTTGCTAAAGCCCACGTCGACAACATGGGCAACCTGATGCGTAACGATCACGGTGGTTCCCGAAGCCGCGGCGATGCGCGCGACGAAGAGAAGCCAAAACTGCAGGCTGCGCAACGCTAAACGCGCCGTCCATTGATTTTGACTGATCTTCTTTTCTGGCCGCTGGCGCAGGTGTTCGCCATAGGGTCCGTGGTCGTAAAACAGCCAGACCACCGGCAAAAGTCCTAACACAACGATAGCGGCATAGGTTTCGAAAGCACGCGCCCAGCCATAGGTCGATATCAGCCACTCGCTGAGAGGTGCGAGCAGCATAATGCCCAAACCGGTACCGGCATAGACAAACCCGATTGCCGACGCCCGATTTGACGAGAACCACTCCGAAATTAAAAAGACGTGCGGCACCATGCCGGTGAAGGTGAACCCGATCGCGAGAAGCACTCCAAAGCTGATGTAGAGTTGCCAAAGCGTTGAGACCTGGCTGCTCAAAAACAACCCAATCACCAAAGCCAGACAGCCTGCAATGGAAATTCTTTTACTGCCGTAGCGATCGAGGAGGTGACCCACGAGCGGCGAGAGCATCGCATCAATGGTCAAAACAATCGAGAAAATGCCCGCCGTCGCGCCGCGGCTCCAACCAAACGTATCCAGCAATGCAACATTGAAGACACCGAACGATGAATGAATGCCGCGGGAAAAACCTAGAACGATAAAGGCCAGCGACGCTACAAACCAGGGTGTCGGAGAAAAACGCATGGAAAAATATCTTTCTGCTTAGCAGAGCACCGGCTGAGCCACAAACGCGACGCTTGAGCGCGGGCAGCGAAGCGTCGCTGCATACCCAAATCCTTCACTGGGTCGCAGAAGAAAAACTTGTCTTTTCTCGAGCCTGCGCTTATTCTGCAGACGGTTTTTATGGGCTTGGCTCGCTTCTGGATCGTGCTTTTGTTTTTTGTGGCATGCGCCAGCCTGGGAACTGACAGCGAGTTCCTCGCCGGACGACAAGCTTTCCTGCGCGGTGAGCCCGACAATGCGCGATCTTATTTCGACCGCGTGGCCCAGAGCGATCCGCGCTACGTAAGCCGTGAGGTTTCACCGCCCCGGAGCATATGGACCTATGTCGGACGCTCGGAATACAACGCCGGACGATATGCGCAGGCGCAAGCGGCGTTCGAAAAAGCCCTTAGCCAACTCAACGACGACTACATTGCCAAGCTCTATCTAGGCCTGACACGACTTCGTCCGCGCGAGCTGACCGTTTCTTCCAAGGCTTTTTCATTGCAAGAAGTTACCTACGCGTTACGGGAGGGAATTGATCCCAAAAGAGTCGCTACTTTGGCCCGCGAACGCGGTGTTGCGTTTGATTTGAACAAAGAGACCGAAAATCAGCTCGAGACGGTTGGCGCCAATAAATTGCTTCTCGACGAGCTAAAAAAAATTCGTGCCGAGAGTACCAAAGGAAGTCAGGCGACGGATGCACAAAGATCGCAAGGCGCCAAGGAACTCGGCGAGGCACTGACCGGATTGCAGGACTGGCTCGTCTATACGATCAGTTATACCACGCAAGGAAAATTCTGGGATCCCACGGAGCGAATTCGGAATCAACTTCAACTCTGCCTCAAGATGCTCAACGCGCGTCCTCCGGATTGGGATGCGCTGATCGCGAACGCGGAATGGGTCGGTTCAATGTTCGAGGAGGAGAGCGACAAGGCGCGGCGCGATGAGGCGGCGGAACGCAATCGGCAATTACGGCGCTAGACTTTCAAGTTTGACTGCGTAAAATTAGCAATTTACCGGATTACCTAAAACGCGTTCGGCGTTGCAGGCCCGCTTCGTCTGTTCAATTTCTTTTCGCACGGTGTCGTCGGACGGATCCAGAGCTCTGGCCTTTTCCAGCTCCGCCAGTGCGCCGGCGTAATTGCCCTGCTCGCGCAAGGACCCCGCCCGGCCGAGATAAGCCGTCAGTTTGACCTTCGTATCGGCACTCGGAGTTTCAATCTTAAGTGACCCCGATTCTGGAGTTTGCACCGACTTTGCCGGCTGCGGCGCCGGTTTCTCCGGATCTTTGACGAGCACGATCACGGCCGGGCTAGTTAACTCGGCATAACGCGCCACGATTTGGGTCTTGCCGGGCCGCAAGCCTTCCAGCTCACCGGCACCCGTGATCGATGCGACGGCGCGGTTGCTAATCTCCCATTCGATCTCTCGCGAAAGCGCTTGCTCGGTGTCATCGGAATAGCGGCCTCGCACACCGATGGGAACTCGTTCATTGGGGCGCAATTCTCGGTTACCGACGGTAACCCGTAACCCGACTAGTTTCGGCTGCGCTGGACTTTTGTGCGGCGCTTCGGCTTCCTTGACATTGATGGTCCATGGCGCGCTAACCACGCCGCCAACGGTTACTTTGATTTCCGCGGTTCCAGGCGTCAGAGCCACTACTTCGCCCGCCGAACTCACGCCTGCCACTCGTGGAGCGCTGCTCGACCAGGTAATCGCCTCCTTCACCTGCGCCGGCTTACCGTCCGAATCCATTGCGCTTAACTCAAGTTTGCTTCTTTCAGAGGGAGTAAGCTGATTTCGCTCGCCGCGAATCGAGAGGCTCGCTAGTTGCGGTGCAGATCTATGTTCGACCTTCTCTTCCGGTGCTGATTTTTGCCCGTCTCGTGAGAGCTCATTCCAAATTTGCCATCCAACCAACAATGCGACAAACGCAGCGATGACAGCGCCGAACTTGAAAGCCCGTGCCCCGGTAACTCGCTGAAGCCAAGTCGTAAGACCGGTTTTCCTCGAAGAAAATTCGCTCGGCGGCACGGATGTTTCGCGGCCGACGCCAAGAACCGATCTAACATCGGCGATAAATTGCTGCGCGGCGGGGTCATCGGTTGAGCCGTTCCAATCCGCGAGATCGGCGGCCTGAATTCCGCGAAAACCGATGGGAGGCTCGACGCGCTCAATTAGCACCGGGACGATGGTCTTGCCGAGTCGACGCGCTTCTTCAGCTTCTTCCGTGACCCAGGGACTCTGCACGGAATTTTTCGACCAGAGCACGACCAAGCAGCGCATTTCGCGTAACGCATCTTCGAGGATCGATCGCCAGGTGCGTCCTGCGGGAATACGGCGGTCCCACCATACGCGCCAACCAACCGATTCGAGGAGCTGCGCAAACCGCGCCGCCGTTTCTCGATCCTCATTTGCGTAGCTAATGAAAATATCGGCCATGAACCGAAACTCGTCCTTGTCGCCGGAGGTTCTCGTGCAGGTCTGGAAGCAAGCTGGGCTGGATTTTAACAAAACTGGGGAACTTTGGAAAATATCGAATATCCCGTCCGAGCACGTAGACGAGCTCACCCGGTATGGTTGAATTCGCTGTTCGGATTTCCAGCCCCGTGTAAAATCGAAGTTCCTCATCGCTTTGCTCACTCGGAGTAGAAGGTTGTCATTTCGATCGAAGGGAGAAATCTTTCCTAGGTCGACTGTAATATTTGATTTTGCGTCTGCATTCGAAGAATCCTTCGACGAGCTCAGGGCGAGTGGTCAAGGCAAACGCCGTTCGTGCTGAGGCTCTCGAAGTATGAACGGTGAACGCTATATTGCTGTTACAGTTCACTAAAACTCAGGATTTTGTGAGCTCTCGAATAGCACGGATTGACCGGATCGGAACGATGGTGATAAAGCCTCTCAGAAAGCGAGTTTTGAAGGAGCTTTGATGGCAAATCCAAGCGTGCAAACCGACGTTATCGTTATTGGAGGCGGGGGCGCCGGAATTCCCGCCGCGATCGAAGTCGCTCGGGCGGGCGGCCAGGCTATTGTTTTGGAAGCCGCCGCGGAATGTGGCGGCACGGCCGCGATTTCCGGCGGCGGATGCTGCATCGTCGGGACGCCATTACAAAAATCGCAAAGTATCGCCGACACGCCGGATATGGCTTTCGAAGATTGGATCAGGTGGGGCGGCGGCCAAGCCGACGAAGTCTGGGCACGTTACTATCTCGAACACACTCTGCACGACCTTTATTATTGGGCGGAGAGCTGCGGCGCGAAATGGGTCGACATGAAGTTTCAGGAGGGAAACCGCGTGCTGCGCTGGCACCGGCCGGACAACAACGGTCTCGGACTGATGACGGCTCTGATCAAAACCGCCGAATCGTTGGCGAACGTCACGATCATGACGGCGACAAAAGCCGGCAAGCTGCTGACAGAAAACGGTCGAGTGTGTGGTGTCAATGCAACGAGAAATCGTGAAGCGTTTGAAGTTCGCGGCAAGGCCGTGGTCGTTGCCACGGGTGGCTTCAACTCAAATCTCGACATGGTTTTGCAACACCGCCCCGAATTCACCCAGTTTCGCGTGATGGAAGGCTCAGGCTTGAATGCAAAAGGCGAAGGGCATCAAATGATCCGCGAGCTTGGCGGCTACTTTACCCACATGGATTGCATTTGGTTTTATGTTTACGCCACGCCCGATTACCGCGACCCGCAACAGCGACGCGGCTTGGTGTTTCGTCAGGTGCCCGGCTATCTCTGGCTCAACCAGCAGGGTTATCGTTTTCATAATGAGTCCGTAACCGGCGGCGCCTCGGCAACACCAGCCTTGTTGGCGCAGAATCCTCCCCACGCCTGGGCGCTCGCCGATACACCCATGCTGGCAAAGATCGATGTTGCGGATCCGTATTACCGCCGCGGCGACGTGATCGACCGGCTGAAGGTTCAGGAGCTTTTAGACAATTCGCCGTACATTAAAAAAGCGCCGAGCCTCGAAGAGCTTGGTAAAAAAATCGCCGTCGAGAACCTGAAGAATTTTATCGACGAAATCGAGGCGTACAATCGCTGCTTCGATGAAGGACGGGAAAAGGAGCCCAAGTTTGGGAAGTCATTGAAAGGCGCGAAAAAGTTCGATACGCCCCCTTACTACGCGATCCAAATCTTTCCGCTAGCGCGCAAAAATTTCGGCGGTGTTAAGACAGATTTACACTGCCGTGTGCTGAACAAATACTTTGAACCGATCCCGGCCCTTTATGCGGCAGGTGAAGTTGCCGGCATGGCCGGTGGACACATCAATGGCAAGGCGGGATTGGAAGGGACAATGCTGGGCCCCTCGATATTCAGCGGCCGTGTCGCGGGCGCATGGGCTGCCCATGAATCAGGCTTTGGGCCGGGCTTTATTGGCAAGCCGAACCGGCCGGAGCTAGACTAAACGAACGAAGACGTTCAACGTTCAAGGTTCCAGGTTCAAAGTTCAAGCCTTTATTCTAACCTTGAACTTTGAAGCTGGAACGCCCTTGGTTATGTCAACGGCAGCAAAGAAGCAATTAGAAACTAAAACGGTGCGCGGTTACTGTGCGCTATGCACGGCGCACTGCGCGACGATTGCGACCGTGGAGAATGGTCGAGTGACCCGGCTCGACCCCGACTACGACCATCCGAACGGCGGGGTCATGTGCATCAAAGGCAAGGCTGCGCCCGAGTTGGTCTACCATCCCGAACGTCTCGACTACCCGCTCAAGCGCACCCGTCCAAAAACCGACGCCGATCCGGGATGGCAACGAATCTCTTGGGATCAAGCACTCGATGAGATTGCGCAGCGCATTTGCGACATTCGGCAGCGCTATGGCGCTAAAGCCGTTGCGTTAGCCAAAGGAACAAAGAGCGGCACTTCGGTGGACGATGCCGAACGCTGGCTTGGCCGGCTGCTCTATTCGCTCGGCAGTCCCAATTGGGTATCGACCACTCACGTCTGCAACT
>Ga0075425_100008515_pt1 | contig 10879 bp, 11 predicted proteins | sample SoiMethybrSBSTD4_FD_75300 | JGI IMG/M metagenome (GOLD analysis project Ga0075425, IMG submission 75300) | Bulk soil microbial communities from a Populus tree surrounding site in Tennessee, USA - Soil MetaG P. TD hybrid SBSTD4 | ecosystem: Environmental > Terrestrial > Soil > Tree plantation...
TGGTCGGGGTACTGAGGCTGCACGCGTTCTCGATACTTCGGCTTCGTCGGTTCTTCGACGCACGCGCCCGCGGCATCGGTCGGCTTCGGCGCCGGCCCACGAACCCTTTTCTCCGCCTGGCCGGCGCCACCTTGGGCGCGGTCGGGCGCCGCGCCGGCGGTCATTCCCGCCACGGGCACGGCGATGCCCCCCTCGACACCCCCTCCGAGCGCAATTCCGAAGTCGGGCAGCGCCGCCATCGCCTCGTGACCTGCGGGGGTCGGTGAGGTGTTGGTGGGGGGCGGCGGCGTGTTTTTCGGAGGAGGCGGCGGCTCGGCGCGTTTCGGCGGCGGCGGCTTGGCCTCCTCTTTCTTGGGCTCGGGCTCTTTCTTCTTCTCGCGCTTGGTCTCGAAGACTTTGATCTGCGTCGCCTTCCTGGGCATGTTCTTCGGAATGGACGTCACCCCTGCCGCCAGTCCGAAATGGACGGCGAACGAAAGCCCATAGGCGGTTGCGGCCCACCAGCGCATGGGGCTACTTCGCCGGCTCCACGTTGATCGCGAATTTGAGGATGCCCTCGACCTTCGCGGTATCGATGATGTGGACGACGTTGCCGTGGGGCACCTCTTTGTCAGCGCTCACGATGAGGCTCATCTCTTCGTTGGCAGCGATGCTCTCCTTGAACTTCTTGACGAGCTCCGGCTCGGTGATCGGCTGCTGGTTGAAATAGAGCTTGCCGTCCTTCGTGAGCGTTACCGCCGCCAGCGATTGAACTGCTTCGTTCGAGCTCGCCGCTTTCGGAAGCTCGACCTTGAGACTCTGCGACACGATGTACGTCGCGGAGACCATCATGATGACGAGGAGAACGAGCACCACGTCGACCATCGGAGTGACGTTGATTCCGACGATAGCGCCGTGTCCCCCTCCCGACTTTCCGCCAAGTGTTCCGGCCATGGGTTTTCTCCTTTGCGATGCGATCAGTCGAGGTCCGACAACGATGGGCGCGCCGCGACGCTCGGGGCGCCGGCTGCGAGGATGTCCGAGCTCGTTTCGGGGATGTCGCCAAGGGCACGAAGCTCCTCTTTCAACTTGTCTTGCGCCTTCAAATAGGCGAGAAGATGCTTGCCGATGACGCCGACGTTCGCTTCGATCTCGTTGACCTTCTTGGCAAGAACGTTGTAGGCAACGACGGCCGGCAGGGCGACGAACAGGCCGACGCCGGTCGCGACCAGGGCTTCCGAGATACCCGACATGACGTGGCCCATGGCTTCTTTGTTCTGGCCTTCGCCAAGCAAGTGAAAGGCGTCGATGACGCCGATCACGGTTCCGAGAAGACCCACGAACGGCGCGTTGTTGCCAATCGTGCCCATGGCGGTCATCCCGCGCTCGAGCTCCCGCCGCTTCTTGCGCATTTCGCCGTCGAGGGCTTCTTCGACCGCGCCGGCCCCTCCGTCGAGCCACTTGAGCGCCGGACGCACCACCGCCGCCTCGATCGAGGGGCTCTTGGCCAGCAGCTGATCGGCGCCGCGCACGTCGCCGTCCTTCAAGTGCGAAATGAGAGCGTCGCCGAGCTTGTCGGTATCGTCACGTCGGACGCGGAAAAAAACCCATCGCTCGATCATGACGCCGATCGAAAATATCGATAGACCGAAGAGCAGATAGAGGACCCACGCGCTTCCGAGGAGCGCCACCCTTGAGAGTCTTTCGATCACGTTGTACCGCCTTTCTTAGAATTGAAAATTCGTGATTGCGAGTCCTGGTCCAACGCCGTTGTCGGCGTCTTGGGCTATGAGTCGCCCGGGAATCGACAGCGTGAGCTGGTCCTGCACGTAGAGCTTGAAGACGAAGTTCGCGACCGGTTCGCCGCACGTCGAGAACATGTCGACTTTCGCCAGGTACAAGCCGGGCGTCGGGGCGGAGCTCCAAATGACGTCTTCTTGCCTCGTGCCGTCGGGAACGCAGTTCGCGTTGGAATCGCGATCGAGCACCCCTTGTCCCGCCGGCAGGCCTCCGTCGACGAAGCCGGCCCCGGTGCGGTGCTTCGCGTCGATCTGTCCGGTGGGCGTGAGGATCTGCAGATCGAGATCGGCGTTGCTGTCCCAGGCAAGCGTGGCGACCGCGGCGCCGGTGGCCTGAATCGCTTGAAAAACGAGCGGGGTCTGGCTCGGAGGACCCCAGCGACCGTCGCCATCGACCGCGGTCACCTGGAGCAGCTGGCTACCGAGCGGCATGGCGATGCCGAAATCGAGCTGAACGTCCCAAATGTTTCCTCCGACCGTTGTGTCGGGGATGAGCACCGGCGCCACCCAAAATCCGGAACCGATGTCCTTGAACTTGAGAGCGACTCCGGTCGAACCGACCCCGGCCGTACCGGCCATCTTCTTCCCCTGCTCGCCCGGGAAAACGAATGCCTGCGTGTTGGAGATCGAGATGACGGGACCCTGCTCGCCCGCGGGGAGCGGGCCCGCAAAAAACTGCCCCGCGATGGGCCCGGACGAGCTGCGCGGCGGCGTGAACCGCAGGCGCAGCGGTTCATCGAGACCGCTCGGCGCCGATTCGCTCGCGCTGCCGCACCCCGCGACGAGCGGCACGACCAGAGCCAGGGCCAACGCGGATCGAGTCACAGTTCCCCCTGAAGGCGAAGGGTCCACGCATCGTTCGCGAGGTCGTTCGGAACGCCGCGCACGTCTCGGCCCAAGAAGTCTCGAATGAAATCGTATTGGAAAACGAGCCGCGCGCGCCCGGGCACCACCAAGGCGACCATAGGAGAGTAGGTGCGAATCCTCTGCGACACCGTCACGAGCTTTCCCGACTGAAACCCGAGAAAATCGGCATTGGGATTGTAGTAATCCGTACGAAAGCCGACGGCTCCGTAGGGGGAGACCTCCTGCGTGAGGGCAATGTAATAGCCGAGCTCGCGCGTATCCTGGCTTGCAACCGATGGGTTCACGATGAAGAGCCCACGGTCGATGTTCGAACCGAGCTGCACCTCGCCGTAAAGGGTGGTCCACCCGGCCGGCGTCTTGAGGCGCGTTTGAAGGTCGGCGCCCATGGCCCAATGCCGGAAGTTGCGAGATGGGGACGCGGCGGTGGCAGGTTGAGGCAGAATCTCGGTATCGACTTGGACTTTTCGATCCTGGTTGTCGTCGCTCCAGACGAGCGTGTTCTTCGTGGCGTCCGTTCCCTTGATGAAACCCTGCCCATTGAGAACCGAAACGCCGCCTGAAACTTCGAAGTCGTCGACCGGGACGACGGCTCCGACCCGCCCCACGAAGTCCTTGTGGCTATTGGGGTCTTGGCCGGCGAACGAGGTCGGCTCCGCGAGCGGGTTGCCGTTCATGAAAGCGAATGCGTAGCGAAGCCACCCGACTTGCCCGGAGAGGCGCGCGCCGAGATCGGGCTCGCTCGGAAAAAAAGCTCTCGATTGGACGGAGCGCTCGGTGAACCATCGCGTGCGTGGCGACTCGAGGAGCTCGTAGCCGAAGGGCGCGTCGAAGATTCCTCCGGTCAGCTTGACGAGCGCGGGGGCCGGCGCCGGCTTGCCGCCGCGCAACAGAACCGAGGCTTCGGCGTGCCAGAGCGAGAAAGAAGGGCCCTTCGTCGTGTTGCCGTCGAGCTCCATCATGACGGAGCTGTATTCCCACTCTCGCGCGATCTTGACGCGCCCGCGCCGCACCAGAAATCGATTCTGGTTGAGCGTCCCTCCGCCCGGACGAATCTGATCTTCCGACTCCTCGTGGTTTTCGAGCTGCGCCTGCAGGTAGCCGGTGACGACGATGCCACGGAGCGGATCGAGGTCCGGCTCGGCGACCGGAGCCGCCGGCGCAGGTGCTACCTGGGCGGGCGTGGGCTGCGCGGCCGATGGCGACTGTGCGGCTTTCAGCTCGCCGAGAGCACGGCTGAGTCGTTCGACCTTGCTTTCGAGCTCTCGGATGCGCGCGTCACGAGAAAGAGACGGAGCCGTCGTTGGCGGATGATCGGCCGGCTTGGTGGCGTCGGGGCTAGGAACGGGCGATGCGCCTGACGCAGCGGGCGGGGGAGCTGGGCCCAGCGAAGGCGGTTCTTGAGCAAACAGTAGCGACGGCAGGATGACGACTCCGCACGAGACGGCGACTAGTGCGCGCGATTTCACGATTCTCCATGACAAGAATGGCGACGAGGTTCCCCTCCCCCCGGGCAACCTTGCCTCCACAACGTCGAAGGCAAGGTGCCGGTGAACCATTCATTTCACAGCGGGAGAATGCCGCCGTCGGGGCCGAGCAAGCCCATGAGACGCGTGGTGTTGTCGAAAGACCCCGCACCGTTCGCGGGGCATATCTCGCCCCCGTCGTCCCCAGTCGAGCCGCCTGCGCCGCCCGTTCCGCCGCCACCGGTTCCAGCCGTCATGTTCGAACCTCCGGCACCACCCGCGCCGGCGGTCGGGTTGCCGCCGTCGGGAACGACGACACCGGGTCCCGCGTTGTCATCGCCGCTGCATGCGTTGCCGAGCATTCCGGCGCCCGCAAGGAGAAGCCCAGCCACGACTGCGCTCTTCAACTTCCAATGGTTCGTACGCATGTCACTTCGCCTCGCAGTAGCCGTAGCTACAGATCATGTTGCCCGCGTCACCGCATTCGTCGGTGGTCGTGCACGTCTTGCAGCTCGCCGGAACCGCACCGCCTGGTATGTGCGCGTCGAAGTAGCACCCGCACGGGTTGGGATCGTTGTTCGCTGAATACGGTCCGAGCTCTCTCGTGCGCCTCACCTTCATGGCGCACTGCGGGACCGTGTGGGATGCGATTTCGAGGTCGATGATCAGGTTTTTGTTGTTGCCAGGAGGAGTTTCGGTTCCGTTGAAGTAGCCGACGATCGTCTTGACGAGCGGATTCGTAGGGTCGCCACCGGCCGTCGTTACTGCGGCGAGCATGTGAAGCGGGCCCCAAATCGGGTACTGGCCGGTGCGGACCCACTTCTTGTCGAAACTCGTCAGGCTCGAGTCCGGCCAGTATGCGCACTTCTGTCCGAAGTCCTGAAAACCGACCACCTTCAAGAAATCGCGGTCGCGGTCGGCCTCGCCCGTCGAGACGATCCCGAGGACCGAGACGAAAGCGGGGTCGTTCATGTCGGCATCTTTGAGCTTGGCTTCGACGCCGGCCGCCGACGCCGCGTCGGTGCCGTGCCACGACGCCGCGTCGAGGTGAATGGCGGCGGCCAGCATGGTCTGCGTTCCGGAGCCCGCGTTGCGGATGTAGAGTTTGGTCGAATCGGTCCAGGGAGCGACGGTCTTTCCACCAGCGGGTTGCCCCATCACGTAGTACGCAGCCTCTGCGCTGATGTTCTTCACCGTGTTGGCCTTCTCCGGTGCGACGAAAACCATCACCTGGTTCGGACCCCAGAAGTCGCCCACCTTCGTGGGATCCGCGGCGCCGCCCGGACAGCTCTCGGGAAACACGTCGGAGACACCGAGATCGACCGGCTGACCGCCGCCCGCGTCGGTGCTCCCAAGGTCGCAGTCGGTGGCCACGCCGAGCCCCGCATCGTCCACCGCAGGATAGTATTTCGCGGTGCCGGAGATCGGCGTGCTATGGACCATTGATGTGACGCCAATGCAGGACCCCGCCCTCTGGTAGACGATGGTCGTCCCGTTGGGGTAGAGCGCAGCGCCAAGGGCCGTCATGAACGGTTCGACAGCGCTCGATCCGGTGACGTAGACTCGATTTTGGAGTGAACTGCAATCGACCGCGGACGCATTCGATGCGACCAAGACGGTTCCCATTGCAGACAAACCAGCCAGCGCACACTGCGCCCTTTTCGTCAACCTCATTCTATGCTCCTTCCGAAGTTCGTATTATCGACAAGCAACTCGATGCGCGCTAAACGGTGGCAACGCTATGCGCGCTTCGTGACGAACACTCCACTCCTGCGTGACAACTGAGTGACAAAGCGCGACGGGGCGCACGAGGTCGAGGCGGCGACTACCCGCTTCACGTCTACGGAAAACAGTCGCAGTCGAGGATGGCCAAGCACTGAACGAGGGCGTTGGCTTGTCCGGCGCCGAAGGCCTGATTCGTGAAGTCGCTGGTGATCTGGACGCCCGGCCCGGTGAAGTCGCAGGCGTAAATCGGCAACACGGGTCCGCTGGGTGGCGCGGTTCCCGCGAGGCACGCGCCCGGATCCGCGGCGCCGCAATAGCACGGCGTTTCCTGACGGGTGAGCGCGCAACCCGACGTGAAGATGGCGTTGAGCGTTGCGATGCAGACCAGCGCCTCGGTCGGGGCGGAAGCCGTGCCGAGAACGGCACGGCATGCATCTGGCGCGACGCCCGGCGTTCCTTCGCAGGTGCCGCCTTGCAGCGAGGGGTCGAGGCATCCGCTTCTTTCTGCGCACGGAAGACAGTCGGGTCCGCGGGCGCTCAGAATGGTCTGCGTCGTTCCGTCGCTCGGGAAAAATCCGGAGTCCCCCGTCGGGGACTTCCCAGGGTCGTCGGCGGCGTCGAGCGCGCCGCCGGTGCCGTCGTCGGGAGTCGCGCCGTCGATGCTGGTCACATCCACTCGAGCGTCGAGACTTGCGTCTACGGTCGAGACGTCGTTACCAGCGTCGCGAGCGGAATCGTTGCGATTCTCGACGGCTGCATCCGAGGCCGACTCGGTCTGCCCCATGTCGCCGCCGGCATCGCGTGAGCTGGGTATTTCGCTGTCCGTGCAGCCAGCGCCTCCAAGGCACGCGGCTGGTGGCACGGCTTCGCCTTTGCTGCATCCGAGGCTGCACGCACCAAGCAGAGAGCCCAGCGCAGCTCTGTACAAGAGCGAAAGCACGAAAGCGAGGATCCGGGATCGATGCATGCCCTTGGTCCATCGACAATGGGTGAGGGCGCGTGTGCACGAGATGGCGGAGGCGTAACGTCTTCGTTACAAGACTCGACCTCCTCTTGACCGGGCCATGCAAGCGAGGGCAGAAGGACCGGCACCCATCGGTGGGAGCAGCTTCGATCATGACCCGACGGCAGAGTTGGACAATTGCCGCGACACTCGCCGGCGTGGTGAGCGTCTCTTGCGGAGATCACATCCACCAGCTCGTGCCAAGCGACACCACTCGCCAGAACACCGACGAACAACCCAACGCCAGCGGGGGAGGCGATGCCAGCAGCGAAACCGCGACCTCGATCGATGTCGGCGGACCCGCCGAGGTACCAGACGCGAGCTCAGGCCCGACCGGGCTCTGGATCGCCGATCCGACGCCGGCCCTGGCGTCCCAGGCACCCTCGTGTCTGGAGTGCGCCCAAGCCAATTGTGAGATCTACGTCGCCGGGTGCGCCCTGATCGCCGGTGACGCGATCGAAGGGCCCGCCAAGGGGACGCCGAAAGCGGAGCTGTGCGTCGAAACCCTTGCGTGCGTGCTTTCGACCGGCTGCGCCTCGTGCGCCACCCCAAACGACGGCTGCGCCCCGCTCACGAAATACGGCAACTGCTACTGTCTAGAGGACGCCCCCTCCGTCAAGGACATCCCCACGCTGTGCAACTCGCCCACTCCGGACATCGAGGGCCCTTGCAAGAGCACGCTGGAACGCTCGCTCGAGACCACGCGAACCTCGACCGTTCTGGCCTCGTTCGGCGATCCCAGCAAAGGAGGAAGTTGGGCCATGATGCTCATGCAATGCCTCGTGGACAACCGATGTCAGAGCTGCTTTCCCACACCGGATGCCGGGCTCGACGCTGGCGATAGCGACGCCCCCTGATGCCAATTGTCATCGAATCTTGACAATTCCCCCCCGAGACGGGTGCTAAAAACCCGGCCGCTCGTTTTGCCGCAGGTCCGATCCGATGACACCCGTTATGGTCGCGCGCGCTCTGTCGACGTCGAACGAGCGTTGCAGGTGGTGGGCCGCGCTCATCTTGGCACCCCTTGCCTCATGCGGTAGGGGGGCCAACCTCGACAATGCCGGCGCCGACGCGTCGGGGGTCCCGTTGGCGGACGCGGACGTCGTGGACCACGGCAGCGCATCCGATCCGTTTGGACCCTTCGATCGCGCCGTTCCGCAGCGACCCCCTCCGAAGGATACCGGTAACGTGGACCTCACGGACGATGCCGGCGTGCCGATCGATTCACGCGCGCCGCAGAACGACGCGAGCATCGCGATGGACGCGGACAGCGGGCCCCTCTCGACGGAGGGAATTCTCACCGCCCAGTCGCCCGACTGCCTTCTATGCGCCACGCAGAGCGGCTGCCTCGACCCTGCGCAGACGGGCGGAGTCTGCGAGACGGTGCAAGGTAACGCACTTCGCGGTGGCCTCACGGAGGCCGAGCTTTGTCTCGAGGTTCTGCAAAAGATCTTCGTAACGAAATGCGCGAAGGGTGAACTGACACCGTGCCTGTGCGGGATGACGGACCGCGCTGCGTGCCTCGCCGGCACTGCCACGCCAACGGGTCCGCTCTACCCTGATTACTTGGACGAATGGCCGTTCGGCGGCATCGGCAGCATCACGGCGAACTTCACGCTCCAAACGTTCGGCGCCGGCATGGCCAACGCACTGGTCCAGTGTGTCCAAGCCTACGATTGCACGAGTTGCTTCGGTATCTCGACGCCCCCAGACGGAGGGGCGAACTGATGACCCGGTGAATGTCCCTGGGTCGCACTTGGCTCGAGGAGGTGTCTCTCGCATGAACCCGTTGAAGTCGAATGTCGCGGTGCTCTCGTTCGCGGTTGCAGCGGCAGCCGTCTTGGCATGCTCTCGCTCCTCGAAACCCGATCCTTCGGGCTCGTCGAAGGGGGGAGTTTCTTCAAGCTCGGCCGCCCGCGCCGACCTCGGCTCTCACGTCGAGCGGCTCGCTCGAGCATCGACGACGCGTGACGTTCTCTCCTCGCTCGCCGACGATTGCTTGTCGTGCGCCGAAAAGAACGGATGCCTCGACCCGAACCGGCAGGGGGGCGAGTGCGAAGCCGTGACCGGAAAGGCAAGAGGGGGACGTACCGCGACGGAGCAGTGCGTCGAAACGCTGCGCTGCGTGTTCAGCTCGAAGTGCGCCAACAATGGGGAACAAAGCCAATGCTTGTGCGGAAAGACCGACGTCGTCGAATGCATGGAGGGAAAGTCGCCCCCGAGCGGAACTTGCGTCGCGGTCTACAAGGACGACTTCGGCAGCAACGGCAAGGCGATGTACGACCAATTTCTCGACCGGAAATTCGGATCCGGCCAAGCCAACTACATCATTCAATGCGTCGTTCCCCTATGCCCCACCTGTCGGATTCGGTGATGTCGCGGCGGATGCACATGGGCATGAGCACTCTCGTGCGCCGCTGGCTCAGGGTCCTCGTGGCCTGCCTGACGATGTGCATCTGGCTCGGCCCGTCGCGCGATGCGGCTGCATCCCCGGCGCGGCATTGGGTGGACGACCGCGAGATGGCGCGGCTCACCGCCAGGCATCCGGCGGCGATCGGTTTTTTCGACGAAGCGGAGGCGCGCGCAGCGGCCGGCGACGCCGAGCGCGCCCTTGTGGCTCTTCAAAAGGCGGCGAGCGAGGCGCCCGAGAGCGCGCTCGTCGCACGAAGGGAATGCGAGGTGCTCACCATCTTGGGAAGGCGGGCGGAGGCGATCGCGTCCTGTCTTCGAGCTCTTCGAAACGAAGGGTCGGGCCTCGACATGAGGGCGATGGTCGCGGCGCTCATGTCGGGTGAGGCTCTGCCGACCTCGGGAGAAATGGCGCAAGCGATGCGTCTCGCGCGTCGCGCGCGCGATTCGATGCCCAACGACCCCTATGGGCATGCGGCTGAATGCGATATCGCCGAGCGCATCGGCGATGCAGAGATGTTGGAACACTGCCTCGGCGAGCTCGAGCGGGTCGCGCCGGGTCATCAAGAGACGGTCCGGGCGCAGCGAGCGGCGGCGAGGTGGTTGCCGACGTGGCGCGTGTGGGGCGGCTGGTCACTCGTATTGATCTTGGTCTTGGGAACACTCGTCCATGCCCTGTGGCGGGCGCTTCGATCGTCCGCTACGCGCCCGGCGGCGGGCCGGGGCGCCGCCATTTTACTTGCCACAGTCGTCGCGCTGTCGATATCGACCGAAGCCCGTTCCGAAAGCGCCGGTACCGAAACGCAAGCTCCGAGCGGCACCGGCAGAATGCTCAGCGAGTGGCCCGTCGACGACACCGATCCGGAGAGCAGCGTTCCCAGCGACCGCAAGAAAGAGCATAACCCACTTCAGTTCGGTTATTGGCTCATGGACCTCACGTACAAGGCGGACCTTGCCACGAAAAGAAGCGACTACCAGGCCAGCATCAAATATTACAAAGCCCTGGTGAAGGCGGTACCCGACCGCAGCGTGTCCTACACGCGCCTCTGCGAATCCTACGAAGCGGCGGGTGATTGGAAAAGCGCCGTCGACGCGTGCGCGACCGCGCTCACGCAGGGCGGAGTCACCGTGAACGAGTATGCTCACTACTTCTCCGTGGCGCTGGCGAAGAAGGGGGCGCTCAGCGGTCAGGAAGTCGACGCTCTCTCGAGCGTGCTCGATCATTTGCGCGGCGATCCCGCGGGGAGCCAGGTGGTGGACGATCTCATGTGCCAGCTGGGTGTTCGCCTCGAGGATGTGAATCGCCTCGAACAGTGCACGACGGCGCTCGCCGCCAAATCGCCCACCGACCCGAGAACCATCTCGTACCAGTGGGCGCTTGCGCTGAAACGAGGCAACTTCGACGAAGCCGCGGGTCTCATCGAGCGCGCTCGCGCAACGGACATGAAGCCCGAGGGGATCGATCACATGGTGCGAGGGACCGAGGCCATTCTTGCCACCCGCCGGCGCAAGTTCTACGCGTGGGGATTCGGGGCGCTCGCGATCGTGCTCGGCTTGGGCGCTGCGATCGTCTTCGTGTCGCGGAGGCGAAAGACACTCGGGGTTGCCGCGACGTGAGCAAGCCGACCAAGATT
>Ga0075425_100008518_pt1 | contig 10878 bp, 7 predicted proteins | sample SoiMethybrSBSTD4_FD_75300 | JGI IMG/M metagenome (GOLD analysis project Ga0075425, IMG submission 75300) | Bulk soil microbial communities from a Populus tree surrounding site in Tennessee, USA - Soil MetaG P. TD hybrid SBSTD4 | ecosystem: Environmental > Terrestrial > Soil > Tree plantation...
CCGAGCGCGTACAGATCGAGGCGGTGGTCGAGGGCGCCGCCGTTCGCCGCCTCGGGCGGCAGGTAGGCCAGCTTGCCCTCGAGCCCGGACACGCTGCGCTCGACGCCGACCGGACGCGAGAGCCCGAAGTCGAGCACCTTCACCGCGCCGTCGGCGCAGGCCATCACGTTCGACGGCGAGATGTCGCCGTGCACGAGTCCATTCTTGGCGCCCGGTCGGCGCAGCTCGTGCGCCGCAGCCAGGCCGCGAGCAACCTCGCTGGCGATGTGGACCGCCGCCGGCCAGTCGAGCTTGCCGCCCTGGGCGCGGACGAGGCGCCTGAGGTCGATCCCCTGGAGGTACTCCATGGCCATGAACATGCGGCCGTGCGACACCCCGACGTCGAACACCTGCACGACCGCGCGGTGGTTGAGCAACCCGGCGAGGCGCCCCTCGCGCTCGAACAGACCTTGCAGCCGTGGGTCGTCTGCCCGCTCGGACAGGATCACCTTGAGAGCGACCTCGCGCTCGAACCCGCCGGTCCCGGTCTTGACCGCGAGGTAGACGTCTCCCATCCCGCCTCCTCCCAGGCGGCGGATGATCCGGTACGCCCCCATCCGCTCAGGCAACAACAAGCGACCCCCAGCTGTCGGCGATGCGCCGCCCGACGATCTTAGGGCCGCACATCCGGGTTTTCAACCTCGGGACGGTTTCGGGCCCGGCGCGGGCGAGAGCCGCCGGCGCGAGCGTAGCTCCTGTGCCGCGGCGTACGGGGGTTGCTTCCTCCATCCCGTGCGGCGCGGGCGACAGCCCTTCATCTGGTCGGGTCTGCGGGTCCGCGTGAGGCGGGGCTGCCTCATGGAGGTCGCCCGGCGGTGAACCACACCGCCCGAAGTCGCCACCTGAACAGGCGGGCTCGCCGGGCACACCCCCTGCAAATCGCGCGGTGCGTGTGGAGGAGATCGACGCCGGGGCGCGAACGGACGCCGTCCGCCGCACCGAGCGACATCACGATGATCGACCCGACCGCCTACGAACGACCCGCGCCGCGGCGAGATCCCCCGCCCCCGCCGGCGATGCGGCCGGGCGCGATCGTGGCACGGCGTTACCGCCTCTGCTCCCGCATCGGGTCGGGTGGCATGGCCGACGTCTTCGCCGCGATCGACCTCAAGACCGGCAGGGAGGTCGCGCTGAAGATCATCCGCGTCAAGTCGTCGGCGTACGGGCTCGGCGCCGTCTGGCGCGAGGCCGCGCTGGCCCGGCGCGTCCGGCACCACAACGTCTGTCGCACGCTCGACGCTGGCGCCGAGCTCGTGTTCGACGACGGCGCGCCGGGTCGGTCGTTTCCGTTTCTGGTGCTCGAGCTCCTCGAGGGAGAGACCCTTCGCGATCGGGTGCAACGCGACGGGCCGCTTCCGCTCGAGTCGACGATCCGGCTCGCCCTGCAGATCGCAGCCGGCCTGAGCGCGATCCACCAGGCGCACATCATCCACCGCGACATCAAGAGCTCCAACGTGCTGCTCATCGCCGGCGCTGCCGGGGACCGCGCGGTCATCATCGATTTCGGTCTGGCCCTGTGGCGCGACGGCGGCGGCTCCCGCGCGGTACCGACCGCGCCGGACGCGCTCACCCAGGCGGTGCCGCTCTGCGGGACGCCGGCATACATGGCGCCGGAGCAGGCGATGGGGCTCAGCGCCAACCGGTCCTCCGACGTGTACGCGCTCGGGACAGTGCTCTACGAGATGGTGACCGGCCGCCTGCCCTACCCGGCCGAATCGGGCCGCTCGATCCTGTATCGCAAGCAGAAGGGCGCCCGGTTTCCGCGGCCGAGCGCGCTGCGCCGCGATCTGCCGGTCGCGCTGGATCGGATCGTCTGCCGGTGTCTGGCGGTGCGCCCATCGGATCGCTATCACGACGCGACGCAAGTCCACCGCGATCTGGCCGACGGCTGGCGCGAACGCTCCGCGGATCGCTGGGACCTCGAGACCGCGCGCTGACCGCCAGAACAGGGTCGCGGCGCGCGACCGGCGTCACGCAGGCGCCCTGCGCGGCCTCGCGCACGAAAGTTGCTCGTTCAGGCCACGTGGCCGGACGAGTTGCCGTCTCCTGTGCGATCGCCTGCGCGTTCGCGGCTGTGTCGTTCGACACGCGGGTCGCCGCTGCCGGACGGCCACGTCCGGGCGTGGTTGCCCCGCCGCGTCGCAAGGCCGGAGGGATGCCGCGCTTCCTCGGCGAAGGGGCGTTCAGCCACGCCTTCCGCACCCGCGACGGCAAGTACGTGATCAAGCGGCTGAAGCCGCAGCTGCTCGGCACACCGCTCACGCACGCTGAGCGGGCGGAGATGGCCGGACGCTACGTGGCGTCGATCGAGATCCTGCGCGGCGCCGGGCTGCCGGTGTCCGCCACCAGCCGCGCGGATCGTCATCCGCACATGATCGTGCAGCGGTTTGCGCGCCGGGGGGTCCGCTTTCGCGAGCTGCCGGTCGCCGCCAAGGTTCGCGCGCTGGCGAGTGCCATCGCCATCACGGCCCGCGCCTGGTACCACCTCGAGCGGGCGGGTGCCCGCAGCGTGTTCGTGGATCCGTTCCCCTGGAACATGCGGTTCGACCGTTCGGGCCGGGTCGTGGAGTGGTTCGACCCGATCGGGCCGATCAGCTTCACTCGCTGGATCCGGATCCAGCTCCGCTCGCTCGTCTCCGGCGACCGCGGCCCGCCCGGACGCCGCACGACGCCAGCGGGCTCCGTAGCGCGCTCGCCCTGGGACCCCGGAATCTCGGGCAGCGAGGTCAAGGCGTCGACTCGCAGGGGGACTGGAAGCAGCGCGCGTCGGGCAGGTCCGATTCCGGGAAAGGCGGGCACTCGTCGCCCTGCGCGAGGTCGACCGACCAGATGAAGTCGTTGAAGGTCGCGTCGCCGACGACGGCGGGGAGGCCGCAGAGATCGTAGGCGACGATCATGCCGCGGACCGCCAGGCGGGTCGTCTGCCGGTAGAAGACGCCGTACTCGCCGGGCAGGATGTTGCCCTGGAACTGCATGATGGTCGAGTCGGCGGAGGAGGTGGTCCAGAAATCCATGCCGCCCTCCGACACCTCGTGGCCCTTGGTCCTGGTGTACGCCCACGACTCGGTGTCGGTGTTGCTGTAATCGCGCGCGACCGAGTAGCCGCGTGTGCTCGAGCCGTAGATGCTGCGGCTGGTGGTCATGCTGTTCGACACCTTCGCGCTGACCCCGACCGAGACGAACTTGCTGATGCCGAAGGTGGCGCCGCCGCCGACCTCGGTCGCGACCGTGTTCGACCAGCCCATCTCCCAGCCGTTGGTCTGCGACTGGCTGACCGTGTAGTTGATGCCGTAGGTCTTGCTGGTCGAGCCGCCGTTGGTCGTCGAGGCCTGCTCGGAGAAGCTCTCGTCCCAGGTGACGCCGACCGTGCGCGCGCGGGTGTCGGTGGTCTCCTCGGCGTAGGTGAGCGTGCGTCCCTGGGTGTCACCACCGGAATGGCAGCCGGAGACCGGCCGCGCCTCCTCGATCTCGGCGATCTCGACCTTGCGCGCGTTGACGTACTCGATCGCGTTGTGGACGCCGTAGCTGAGCGAGATGACGCGCTCGATGCCGTCCTTGCCGAGCGCGGCGACCGCGAAGGTACCGACGTAGAAGGGCAGATCGGGCGGCGGGAGGTGGAAGAACAGGTCGCCGTCGGCGCCGTAGGAGTCGGTGGCCTCGGTCGCCTGGCGGCGAACGATGCGCGGCGCGGCGACGCCCGGTTCGCCGAAGATGACGTACGAGAAGTTGACCGGCTCGAAGCCGATCGCCTGCGCCGACACCTCGTAGGGAAACCCGGCGAGGATGACGCGCGACGGCGCCTGGCAGGTGGAGGTGAGCGGTTGCAGCTTGCGGAGGATGACGCTCGGCAGTACTTCGAGCGTGACCGGGGCCGGCTCCGACTCGACCTGCGCACCGGACTCCTCGAAGTTGATCGCGCTGATGGTCCCCGCGAAGGTGCCGAGCTCGTCGCCGGTCGGCGAGAACGGAACCGTGAAGGGACCGAACTGCGCCCACACCAGCCGGTTACCGTCTTCCCAGTGGGGGCGAAACTGCATCGACACCGGATACACCGGGCCGTCCTTGCTGTGGTACTCGCCGTCGAGCCGCACCTCGGTGTAGCCCTGGGTGCCGTTCCGGAAGTTGCCGCCGACGATCTCGAGCGGTTCCCCGACCGAGACCTCGGTGCGCGAGAGGCCGAGCACCAGCGGCGGCTGTGGCGGCTCGACGCCGACCTCCGCGGCGCACCCGGTGAGCAGCGGCAATCCGAGGCACACGAGAGCCGTTCGTCGTCTTGAGCGCATGAGTCGTCTCCGCGACGATCCGCTCAGCAAGTCGCGGACCGACCCTCTTGCGATCGGTGAAGACGATGTCTGCCTGAATTCGACAAACGCGGTGACTCGGGCTTCCGGCACCTTGAGGAGCCACGGTCCGGATCACAATTTCTTCGAGCGCGGTCTCGCGCCACCGGCAGCTCGAACAGCCTGGAGCCGCGCCTCTCAGGTCAACCGGCCGCCGTGCAGCAACCCGTGTGCTCAGCGATCGTTGCGCAGGCGCGCGCCCTCGCTCGATCATCGTCGCACGTGTTGCCTCTGTCGCCGGCTGCGGCTGACCGAGGGACGGAGCGCCGGGTGCGGCGGCGCTGGCCCTCCGGTTGCAGCCTTCCCGGCGAGAAAGCGAGCGCGAAGGTGCGGAGAACTTGTGTGGTGGCAGCGCTGGCCTTGATCGTCCCCGCGGAAGCGTCGGCCGGTCGGCCGAAACGCAACGGCAAGTTCGAGGTGGAGCGCGGACGGATGCGCTATCGCGAGACGATCCGGTCGCGCCATCGATTCGTCGTGCACCACGATCAGGGCGCGGGCGATGTGTCGACGTCGGTGCGCAGCGGCAAGCTCCTCCGCAAGGGCCTGAAGCGGTCGATCGCGAGGACCGCCGGCGGCGGCACCGAATCCTGGGGCTCGTACTTCCGCGAGGGCCCCCTCGGCGTGGCGCACTCCGAGAGCGGCAGCGACCACGTGATCGTGATGCCGGGGCTCGTGCGCGAGCAGATCAGCCGCGATCCGATCGTCGGCGCCGCGATCGCCGAGACGCGGACGACCGTCACCGGCGTGCACGGCACCAGGGTGGAAGGAACCCGCGCCGGGCGCAGCTACCACGGCCTCGACCCGCGCGACCGTAAGGTCGGCAGGCCCGGCATGCTCGGCCGCAAGCGAAAGGTGCTCGTCCTTCCGGACGGAGCCTCGTCCGCCGACCTGGTCGAGCGGCAGAGCTTCCTGGAGCGGCACTCGTCGTCGATCCTCGGCGAGACCGTCCAGGTCGGGCACGAGCAGACCGAGCGCGGCGGCGGAGTCGTCGTCTCGCGCGAGACGGCCACCTCGCTGCCGCGGCGGATCTCGCGCATGACCACCATCGACCCTGGCGGCGTGAGCACATCGCGGGGGAAGGTCGAGAAGCACGGCCGCGTGGTCCGCCGCGACCGGGTGCGGGTGACCGACCGCGACGGACACCGGGTCGAGGAGCTCCTCCGGCCCAACGGCCGCGTGCGCAAGCGGATCGAGACCTGGGCCGGCCACGACCACGTGACCACGACCGTCATCACGCGCTACCGGCGCAGCGGCACGCCCTGGATGACGACCACGCTGCGCACCGATCTCGACGGCAAGACCACGCGAGAGCGGGTCCTCTACCGCCGCGACGGCGTCACGCCGCGGCCGCCTCTCTTCGAGCGCCGGTGACCGGCCGTCGCCAGGTCTGGCCGCCATCGGAGGAGCGGGGCAGGAGCGCTTCCTCCGCGCCGGGGTCGAACCGGTAGCCGCTGGTGTAGACCCGGCGGGCGTCGGACCGGGAGGTCTTCCGTCGCGCGAGACCAGGAGACCGAAGGTGACCCGGACCAGTGTCTCCTCGCTCGCCTCGGCTCCGAACTTCACGTTGACGCTGGCCGGGAAGCGAACTCGACGACTGCCGTCGGCGTTGGACGACGGCGGGTCGGCAGTGCGATCGGCGAGCCAGCAGCGTCAGAAGACGTCTGCGCAGGGGCGCCGGGTCATGGCGCCGCTGCAGAAGGCGCAGGTGGTGTCGGCGCGGCGCACGAGCGACCTCGTCTCGGCGCACTTGCGTTCCTGTGCCGGGTTCCGCTCCTGCGCGCGGCAGATGCGCGCCGACGCGTCGCGGACATCGCGTGCGCCGGCACACGCCTCCAGGCAAGCGTCGCCGTCGGCCGGCACCGGCGCGCGGCACATCAGGCGTTCGAGCGGCCTGATCGAGTCGAAGAAGGTCGTCTCGGCGATCCGGTAGTCGAGGTCGACCGCGTCCGCCTCGCGCTCATCGCCGGCCGCATGACTGGCCGAGGATGCCGGGCGCTGCTCCGCCCCGCCGCACGACATCAGCGCCGCGACCAGGAGGACAGCGCGAGAGCGGGCGAACATCGCTCCTGGATGGAACGCCGCGACCCTCATCCGCTTACGTCAGTCGGACTCGCAGACGAAGCGGCGCAGGCGCGAGCAGCCGGTGACCAGCCAGCCGGTGGGATCGAGGTAGGCGCAGAACTGGTCGCCGTCGAGGTCGGGCGCGGCGGGAAACTTCGTGTAGTCGACCGCTTCCCCCGTGACCCAGGCGAGGGCGCCGTCGCTGAAGAGCTCGCCGAGACCGATGAAGGCGTCGGTGCCGACCGGCGGCAAGGACGCGGACAGGGTGTCGGCCTCGGCGGCGCTGGTGAGCGTCGCCAGGTGGGCGCCGGCCTCCTCGCAGACCAGCTCGGCGTCCTGCCAGGTGTCCAGCCTGCGGATGGAGCGATACGCGGAGCCGCCCTGGCCTGCAATCCACGCCTGTCGCTCGCAGATGAACCCGCGGTCGAGGCTGCAGACGTTGTCGTGCCACTTGCCGTCGAGGAGGACGACGCAGTCCTCGCCGGGGCCATCGCTCGGCTCGGTGGCGGCCCAGTTGTCGAACGAACCGGGCGCATAGCCGGACGCCCAGAGCCACACGCCCTCCTCGATGGTGTCGGACAGGCCGATCCAGAGCGGCATGCCGGACGGCACCTGGAGTCCGGCGATCACCTCGGCGGTCTCCCCGCTGCCGCGCAGGCTGGCGAGCTGGCCGTGCGCCTGCTGATCGCAGTACTCCTCGGCGCCGCCATAGTGCCGGATGATGGGATCGACATAGAGGTTGTAGCAGTGGCCGCTCCTGACGAAGGTCGAGGATGCCTGCGGATCCGCGCAGACCAGGCACTGCGAGGTGCAGCTGTCGTCCGGTGCGCCGCCGTGATCGCACTCCTCGACCCCGGTCCTGACCACGCCGTCGCCGCAAGTGGCGATGCGGCACCGGGTGCAGGCGTCGTCGTCGTCGGTGTCGCCGTCGTCGCACTCCTCGTCCTCCTCGAGGAGGCCATTGCCGCAGATCGCGGCCGGCTGCGGGTCCGGCAGGCCGTCGTCCGGCAGATGGAAGCTGACCAGCAGGCGGGCCGCGTCGGCGCGCAGCGCGGTCGGGTTGCCCTCCGAGCGGACGGCGAGGCCGTTGTTGGTCTGCGGATCGAGCCAGTCGGCGATCGATGGCCCGAGCGGAACCGCACGGGTGGTCGCGACGCCGTCGGTCGCCATGCGGGCGAGCGGGGCGTCGTCGCAGGCGCCCGCGCCGCAGCCTGCGGCCGTCCAGTCCTCTCCGGCGGAGCGCTGGTTCCAGGTCGCGTCATCGGTCCACGGCTCGAGGGCGCGGTGGATCGACAGCGGCCGCGGCGGGCGACCCGGCTCCGGCGGATCCCACGACAGCTCGAGCTCGGCGCCGTCGATGATCGCGCTCGCCGGCAGCTGTTCGAGGTCGAACCAGAACAGCGCGACCGACTGCGCGCGCTCGACCGGCAGGCTGCCGTCGCTGCCGTGCGGGTCGTCGGGCGCCGCTGCCACCAGGAGCGTGTCGCGCGCGACGTCGAGCGGGACGGTGCGGACGCCCGCCGGATCGCCGGTCTCGCCATCGACGAACGCGCACTGGCCGCCCTCGACCACGCAGTCCAGGCCGCCGCAAGCGGCGGCCGCCTGCTGGCTGAGCGCGAGACAGACGCAGGCGCCGCCGCCGGCGAGCTCCGCCTCGCCGATCGCGACCTCGTCGCCATCGGCGTCGCGGCCGCTCACGCGCACCCGCTGGCCGCCGGCGAAGTCGAGATCGATCGTCTGCGCGTCACCGGCCGGGGCCTCGCCGCGCGACACGACGTCGCCGTCGTCGTCGAGCACCTCGACCACGAGCTCGCCGCCGGCCAGCGCGGTGCTCAGCTCGGATCGGTCGCCGCGGCCGCAGATGTCGATCGTGCGGCGGTCGCCGGAGCCACAGCCAAGGCCGGCCAGCAACAGGGCCAGCGCGAGGAGATCACAGGTGCGGGACGACATCCGCCTGGTCCGAGGGTTCGGGGAGACTCCAGATGACGACCGCGGTGATGGCGAGCGCGGCCCCGCCGATCGCCGCCCAGAACCATGGCCGCCTGACCAGCGGGCGCGGCGGCAGGCTGCCGGTCCCTTCCGGGACCAGCGCGTCGGCGCGACCGCCGAGCGCCTCGATGGCGGTGTCGACCGCGAGCGGCGCGACGACCGTGCTGGCGACCAGCTTGCAGTGATCGAGGCGGGCCAGCTCGATGCGACCGCCTCGCGCCGGACGCGCCACCACCAGCACGTCGGCCAGAGCGCAGGCGCCGCCGAGATCCTCGGCGCGCAGCGGCGACACCGGCGGCACGCGCCTTCGCAGCTCCGCCAGCGCTTCGTGCAGACGCGGCGACCCTTCCCCGTCCGCCGGCGCGAAGGTGGGGTCCCAGCGGAGGAGCCGCTCGAGCAGGAGCGCGGCCCGCTCGGCTTCGCCGCGCGCCAGCGCGATGGTGACCCGCTCGACCTGCGCCGCCACCAGCTCGGCGGAGCCGCCGAAGCGGTGCGGCTCGCGCGCGGCGGTCTCGAGCCCCTCGTCCAGGACGCGGGCGGCGCGGTCGAGGTCGCCGGCGCGGTAGAGCTCGCGCCCGCGCGCGACCATCGCCAGGGTGTCGGCGGCCAGCTCAGGCCGCTCGGCGGCCGGCGCCGGCGCCCCACCGAGCGACCGCTCGAGGCCGAGGGCGACCCGCTCGGCCCGCGGCAAGAGCGAGCGCGCCTGGGACCCGCGGGCCGGCAGCGCGACCGCGGCGACCGTGCGGGTCCTGCCTCCGTACGCCACCCGAGCGGCGCCCAGCACCTGCACGAGGGCGAGGAGGAAGACGACACCTCGCGCGCGCATCATCGCGAGACTATCACGCCACTGGCGAGCCCGACCGCGCTTCGTCCCGTCTTGCAGATCACGCCAGTAACGTCCAGCAAGTCTCCGGCCAGCGCGCCGGTCGCCGGGTCGCCGGGTTGCCGGGCCTCACCACCTGCAGGTGACAACCGGAGGTCGTCGCTATAATGGCGGCCGGTGCCAGCCGAGCCTCGCTACCTGCTGCAGGACCGTCTCGGCGAGGGAGGCATGGCGGTCATCCACCTGGCCACCCAGCTGACACCGGCCGGCGAGCGGCTGGTCGCCATCAAGCAGATCGGCCGGCGCGAGGAGGTCGGCAGCGCGGCGCACGCGCGGCTTCTCGCGGAAGCGCGGCTGGTCTTCCAGCTCACCCACGCCAACATCTGCCAGGTGCTCGACCTCGGCGAGAACGAGGAAGGTACCTTCGTCGTCATCGAGTACGTCCACGGCTGCGACCTCGGCGATCTCATCGCCGCCGCCGATCCGGCCGGCGGCGTCGAGCTGCCGCTCGCGATCTACGTCGGCCGCGAGGTGGCGCGCGCGCTCGACTACGCGCACCGGCGCAGCGACAGCGTCGGCCACGCGCTCGGGCTGGTGCACGGCGACGTCGCGCCGCGCAACGTCCTGCTCTCGGTCGAAGGCGAGGTCAAGCTGGCCGACTTCGGCATCGCGCGCGGCCGCGGCCTGTGGGCGCCCGGCTCCGGGCTGGTGGGCGGGACGCCCGGCTTCATCGCGCCGGAGGTGGTCGACGGTGCCCATGACCTGCGCGCCGACGTCTACTCGCTGGGCGCCACCATCGCGCGCGCCATCGGCGGCGCGCCCGCCGCCGAGCAGAACGCGGTGGCGAAGGCGCTCGCGCGCAGCGACCTCGGCGGCGTGCGCGACATCCTCCTCCGCGCCACCGCGCGCGAACCGGCGGCGCGCTTCTCGTCGGCCGGCGAGATGGAGCGGGCGCTGGCGTTCGAGCTCTCGCGCCGGTATCCCGGATTCACGCCCTCGGTCCTCGCCCGCGCGGTGAATCGCCTCTTGACCGAGCGCAAGGGGCGGCGCGACCGGACGGTCGACGAGAGCGCGACCACCGGATCGCTGTTCGACATGCACACGCTCATCGACCACACCGCGGCCGAGCCGCCGCCGGTGGCTCGACCGCCCGAACCGGAGCGCGGCATCACCGTCTCGGTGGTGCCGGGACGCAAGCGGCGCGCCGCGCGGCGCCGCCGGATGGTCGCGCTGGTGACCGGGGGCGTGCTCGCGGTGGTGGGCGCCTCGCTGGCGATCGCCCTTCGCGGCGGTGACGATGGCGACCGGGTCGAGGTGGTGGCGAGCGCGCCGGAGCCGAGCGCGCAGACGTCGGCGGCGGCTCCGCAGACCGCCGCCGAACCGGCCGCGCCGCCGCCGGTGGTGCCCGTCGTGATGGCGGACGCCGCGCCGCCGGCCACCCCGCGGCCGTCTCGCCCGCGCGCCCCGCGCAAGCCGCCGCGCGACGAGGCGCGCGAGGAGGCCTACGTCTCGGTCAGCGCCACCCCGTGGGGCGCCGTCTTCATCGACGGCAAGAAGGTCGCCTCGGAGACGCCGCTCTACCGCCACGCGGTGTCGCCCGGGCGCCACGAGGTGCGGGTCTACTAC
>Ga0075425_100008521_pt1 | contig 10875 bp, 9 predicted proteins | sample SoiMethybrSBSTD4_FD_75300 | JGI IMG/M metagenome (GOLD analysis project Ga0075425, IMG submission 75300) | Bulk soil microbial communities from a Populus tree surrounding site in Tennessee, USA - Soil MetaG P. TD hybrid SBSTD4 | ecosystem: Environmental > Terrestrial > Soil > Tree plantation...
CCACGTCGTGGTGTATGTCTTGCCCGCCGCTCGAGGATCTGCACACTCGCGAACGACTGCAACTGTCACGTAGTCTCCCTCGGCCACGACCGACACAACTTTCGTCGCCCAACTGCTCTTATTCGGTATCGGTCTCGGGGTTCCGCGGCCACCGAAAAAAGTCATCACCGTCTGCCGTCCATTCGCGCAACAGGGATTGTGCTGAATGTACTTCTCGGTGAGCCATTTTGGTGCTTCATCCCAATGGCCTGCTTCGAGAAGGTCTCGCATGATGTGCATGGCGGCCTGCTTGTTGGTGTTCAGCTTGGGATCCTTGCTGGTGAAAAGGGACTCCGGATCATTGGATCCGACGACCGGGTCCTGTGCAATTAAGAGACTGGCTCCCATCACGAAAGCACTCAGCCCGAGCGCAATAAGTGTCAGAGGTTTTCTCACGTTCGTATCTCCGTCAAAAGTATTCCGGGTTTCCATTCTTGATGCAATCCGCGAAGGCTATCATCCTTTGAGGGCCGCCGCTCGTCCTTTTAAGGTTCATCAGGCCGGAGTTCGAAGTCGCCGTTGGTTTAAATTCCTCTTCCCAGTGTACCGGCGTGGTAATCAGCCGTCGTCCTTGTGTTTTCAGCGACCTACGTGATTCAACTCCGAAGGCTTATGCGAGATTAGCAAAATCTTAATGAAATCCTTATTTGATTCCGTGCCTTGGGAAAGTTAAAAAATACGTCACACGACACAAAGAAGTGTTGTTGACGATGAAGTCTTCGGGGTCTTGCCCCCGAAGACTTTTTTGCGTTTAGCGCAAATTTGGACACTGCCGTCCATGGCCGGCCGAAAAGGGCTACGCCATGGATTTTTTTTTGAAAGCTAGAGGACGAACCGGAGGATCGATGAAGAAATTGACGATCTCAGAAAAATTAAGTCGCTTGCGCGAACGGCTGCATGACCGTGAGTGGCGTCGTTATGGAATGCTGCTGCTTAGCGGAAAGCTTATGGGCATTGGTTTGTTGCTTGTCGCCATAATGTTCTTCAACCCGGGGCTCCTGGGTTTCCGAGCCCTCGCCGCTGACCCCACACTGACCGGCAACGACATTGTGAATCCCATAAATACAGTCTGGACTCTTGTTGCCGCATTTCTTGTTTTCGGCATGCAGGTCGGTTTCACGATGCTGGAGGCGGGATTCTGCCGATCGCGTGAGACTGTGAATGTGTTGATGGAATGCATCGTGGATACCTGTCTCTGCGGAATTCTGTTTTTTGCCTGGGGCTTCGCATTCATGTTCAGCCACGGGAATGGATTCATCGGCTATCACTGGTTCTTCCTGAAGGATGCGCCGGCCACGTACGAAGCGACGGGCGTCGCTTTCCTTGCTTTCTGGCTCTTCCAATTTGCATTTGCCGATACCTGTTCCACGATTACTTCCGGCTCCATGATCGGTCGCACGGGCTTTGTTGGTGATTTGATCTATAGCGTCGGCGTATCGGGTTTCATCTATCCGATCGTTGGTCACTGGGCATGGGGACCGGATGGCTTCCTTGCAACCATGGGCAGCGCAGGAAATTTTCTGCCGTCCGTCGGAATAGGATTCCATGATTTCGCCGGGTCGACGGTTGTTCATACGATTGGTGGCTTCATCGCAATCGCCGGAGCTATCGTTCTTGGACCCAGACTTGGGCGCCGGTTCAAACGTGATGGCGGCGGCCCGATGATGCCTCACGATCTAACGATCGCTGCCTGTGGAGGACTGCTCCTCTGGTTTGGTTGGTATGGATTCAATCCCGGTAGCACGTTGTCGGCGATGGACGCAGCGGGCATCGGACGAGTCGCAGCGAACACAACGCTGGCGGCTTGCGCGGCCGGTTTAACAGCCATGATCGCCGCATATGCAATGGCGAAGAAATGGGACATAAGCTTCACTGTAAATGGATTTCTCGCTGGACTGGTTGCGATTACGTGCCCCTGCTATTGGGTCAGCCCAACGGGCGCCATTCTTCTGGGAGGCATTGCGGGATTTGTCGTAGTTGCAGGCGTCGAACTCCTGGAATGGTTGCGCATCGATGACCCCATTGGCGCGTGGCCGGTGCACGGATTATGCGGGATTTGGGGGACTCTCTCCCTTGGCCTGTTCGCTTCCGGACAATACGGCGCAACTGGGCCGTTTGCCCCCGACAACTCAGCACCGCTTACCGGCCTGTTTTATGGGGGCGGCATGCAACTATTGATCGCACAGGCTATTGGAAGCGCGATCGTAACCGTTTCGACATTCTCCGTCGCCCTCGTCCTGATGTACGCTGTCAATGCAATGGGTGTGTTGCGAGTGTCGAGGGAAGGCGAAACCTACGGGTTGGATCTACACGAGCACGGTATCCCGGCTTATCCGGAGTATGTCGTTACGGCTGGAGCACAACCATCTGGTCTGATGCAGCACAGCGCGGCATTCGTACCTACGACGGAAAAAGCGACCGCGAAAATGCACTAATTTCCGGAACGCTTTGCAGGACGCACCTCGCGGTGCGGTGCGTCCTGCGAATCTATTTCTTACGTCCCGGCGTTTCTTCCCTCCACGATTCAGGAAAATACTCGGTCGCGAGGCGATATCCCACACCAGGTTCTGTACGCAGGTAACGAGGCCGCGCGGGATCCCCTTCCAGTTTTCTGCGAAGCTGAAACATGAACAATCTTAAGTAGTGAATCTGCTCGCCGTGGTTTGGTCCCCAGGTTTCATTCAACAATTGTTTATGCGTAACCACCTGGTCGGCGTGACGTATCAGAATCTCGAGGATCTTGTATTCGATCCGCGTAAGGTGCACTTCCGTATTAGCAACGAGCACGCGCCTCTTGCTTAGATTCACTTCAATATCTCCCGTGCGAAAAACGGATAAAGCAGGTTGTCCTTCAGCCTGCGTTGACCTTCGAAGCGATACACGCAACCGCGCAAGCAGTTCGCCGACCGCGAATGGTTTGTTAACAAAGTCGTCGGCTCCCGCATCGAGCGCCGTGATTTTGTCGCGTTCATTAGAGCGAACCGAGAGAACAACAATCGGAAGAGTGCGATTGGCTTGCCTAACTCGTCGAATCACTTCGATTCCGTCGGCATCAGGAAGACCAAGATCAAGCACGATTACGTCAGGCGATCCCTCCGTTGCAAAGAGTATTCCCTCCGAGGCCGTGGACGCTTCGCGCAAGCGGTAGTTTTCGGCGGTGAGGGTCGTTCGTAATAAGCGCCGGATTTGAAGGTCGTCCTCTATGACGAGGACCTCAGGCGACGCACTCACGTTAATGAGTCTCCGTCCGAGGCGATTCGGTTGGAATTCCAGTCGCAAGAATCGAGCTCATCGTGCAGGGAGCGATCACCGCGGGGATCAAGTAATCGGCCATGATGAGATCCTACCAAACAACCGTGTAGGGCCGAAACGGACACGGTTTCCCCAGACGGTTGGGTTATCCTTCCTTAGTGAAGCTGATTCAATGCATCATCCAACCTTACAAGCTGGACGTCGTCGTCGAGGCACTCCGCGCCGTTGCGCCAGGCCTCACAGTCTTCGAAGCGAAAGGGCACGGGCGTCAGAAAGGACATCCCATTCTTTATCGTGGCGTGGAATACGCCGCGACCCTCCTGCCCAAACTGATGATCGAGGTTGTCGCAAACGATAATCGGGTTGACGACATCGTACGAATAGTGGTTAATGCCGCGGGTGCTGGACAGATCGGAGACGGAAGAGTCTTTATTCTTCCCGTCGAAGAGAGTTACCACGTTCGGACCGGCTTCATGGAACTCGATTGAATCGCAAGCAGTCTCAAAATTAGGAAGTTCCCAATCCCTGAGTAGGATTCGAGAGCTTCAAAAACAAAGCACACAGACCTCTAGGTCTGTGTGCCGTTTCCGGTTTGCCCGGCATCGTTTCACGCGTTCTGCGAATGGATTTTTGCGCCTGCCGGAATGTCTCCGAAATTCTGAGCCAGAGCCATTTCGTCGTAGTCGTTCGCAAATACGTACGCACTCTCGCTGTGCTGGCTGAGATCCAGGCCTTGGCGTTCTTCCGCTTCGCTGACTCGTAAGCCCATGACCGCTTTCAACACGAGCAAAATCACTGCGCTCCCAGCGGCCACGAACAGGACCGTGACTCCGACTGCGATCAATTGCGTTGTAAGCAACGAAGGATTGCCATACAGCAATCCGTCGTTTCCAGCAGGATTGATTGCCTTCGTGGCAAAGATTCCTGTCATGATCGCGCCGAAGATGCCTCCTACAGCGTGGACGCCGACGACGTCCAGAGAATCGTCATACCCGAACTTCGGTTTCAACAGGCAGGCGCTATAACAAATCACTCCCGCTCCAAATCCAATAACTATTGCCGCAAGCGGCGTCACGAAACCGGAGGCAGGGGTGATCGCGACCAGGCCCGCAACTGCTCCGGAGGCGGCTCCAAGCATGGTCGGTTTTCCCGTCTTGATCCATTCTGCAATCATCCAGCCCAGCGCTGCCAAAGAGGCTGCGGTGTGCGTGGCCATGAACGCGCTGGATGCGAGCCCATTCGCGCCCAAAGCGGATCCCGCGTTGAACCCGAACCAACCCACCCAAAGCATGGCGGCCCCGATCACGGCAAACGGCAAGTTGTGGGGTGCCATTGGGACTTTGCCGAAGCCGACTCGCTTGCCCATAATGAGCACTGCCACTAACGCAGAAACACCGGCGCTGATGTGCACGACGGTACCTCCTGCGAAATCCAAAGCGCCCATATTGCGCAGAAAACCACCGACTCCCCATACCCAGTGCGCCAGAGGGTCATAGATCAACGTGGCCCACAGTAAGGAGAACACCAGGAAGGTCGAGAATTTCATGCGCTCTGCAAAAGCTCCCGTCATCAATGCCGGCGTAATGATGGCGAACATGAGCTGATAAAACATGAACGTCTGATGCGGGATCGTTGCGGCGTAGTCTGCATTTGGAGTTAACGCGACGCCGCTTAGTCCAGCCCACTGCAAACTACCAAGGAAAGACGTGCCATTTGCAAAAGCGAGACTGTAGCCGATCACGATCCATTGAACGGTAATGATTCCCACCATGATGAAGTTTTGCATCAGCATGCCGAGAACATTCTTGGAACGGACCAACCCACCGTAGAAAAGAAACAGACCCGGAATCGTCATAAAAAGGACGAGCGCTGCCGATGTCAGCATCCAGGCCGTGTCTCCCGTGTCTATTTTGGGCGCTGGCGTTTCAGCTTGGGCGAAAGCTGTTATCCCGGTACATAAAAACAGGAATAACAAAAGGACGATGTGTCTAGCTCGGTTCATAAATTTCTCCTTTGCGAATCGTTCGCTAAGAACAGGCTCGGCCCTAAGGCCTGATTGCGAGCCTTGAAATTTTCGAGTCGGACTTCATCGTCTTCGGCGGTACGACGCTGTACCGGATAGGACTGCGTTGAGTGGGCTAGAAGCTACCATCCCTGGAGGCGACCCGATATTGTCTTGAAGTATAAAAATCTATACGGTTGTATAGGGTATCTTCAGATCTGTAGCCATTCGAAGGAGAGATGCTAAAGACCTCGCTCGCATTTTTCGCATCAAGTGACCGCGGTGCACTTTTACCGTGATCTCGCTAGTGCCGATTTCCGCCGCTATTTCTTTATTGGATCGGCCAGAAACCACGAGCGGTAACAGTTCCCGCTCTCGTGAAGTGAGCGACTGAAACCGGCTACGCAATTCCGCGATCTCACTGTCCTTCTGACGCCGCACATGATCTTGCGCGAGGGCCGCTTGAATAGCATCCAGGAGGTCCTGATCCCGAAACGGCTTCGTCAAGAACTCCACTGCGCCAGCCTTCATAGCGCGCACCGACATTGGAATATCTCCGTGGGCGGTGATGAAGATGATCGGAATATCAACATTTGAAGCAGAAAGTTCTCTCTGAAGATCCAGTCCGCTAAGCCCAGGCAAACGAACGTCTAGAATCAGGCAAGTCGGAACATCGGGCCGGTCTGCGCTCAAGAATTCCTGCGCCGACGCGAACAGTTGCGCCTCCAATCCGACTGAGCGCAGCAAGTTCTTGATGGCCGTTCGCATCGACGGGTCATCTTCGACGACAAACACGCGATTCCGCGACAGGTTCATACAGTTCTTGGCGAGATTGGAATAGTAAAGTTGAGAATGGCTCCGTGCGGTGTTCGCTGTTCGGCCCACAAGCGCCCTCCGTGCGCCTCGACAATCGAGCGGCTGATCGTGAGTCCCATTCCGATCCCGTCCTTCTTCGTCGTAAAGAAAGGATCAAAAATTGAATTCGAGTGCTGAGCGTCCAACCCATTCCCGGAATCCTCCACCTGGACCAGGACGCAGTCCGATTTGTTGGAGGATTTGATCCGGAGCTCACGGGGCCGATCTGTGGTTATGCTCATTGAATCCAGGCTATTCATTATGAGATTCAACATAACCTGTTGCAATTGTACGCGATCGCCCAGTATGGCCGGCATAGGAGCGGCGATCTCGGACTTGACCGCAACCTGACGCCTGTTCGCCTCAGAGGCCGTAAGTAATAACACCTCTCGGATGATCTCGTTGATATCCAGGCTCACCATTGGAGAGGTATTCTTTCTAAGAAGCGAGCGAATTCTCCCGATAACCTGCGCTGCGCGATTCGCATCTCGTACGATGCACTCTAATGCTTCTTCCGCGCCTTCGACATGAGATGGCTGTTGCCCGAGCCAACGAAGAGCAGCGTTGCCGTTCGTTACTATCGCGCCTATTGGCTGATTGATTTCGTGTGCGATTGACGAAGCCAACTCTCCCATCGTCGTGATCCGCGATAGATGTGCCAGTTCTGCCTGAGCCTTTTGTAGCTGTTCAAGAGCCAGTTTGCTCTTCGTAATATCTCGGAAAATGAGGTAGTAGGCGATGACCTTGCCATTCGCAATGACGGGAAACGCTACTTCAGAAACATTTATGAGCGATCCATCTTTTCGCCTTCGAACTGTTTCAACGTTCACCACTTGCCCCGTTGCGAGCCTCTCCCGAGCGTTGAGCGCTTCCCCTTTGAATTGGGCTGGGACAATCAATTCCGTGCTGGGACGCTTGACGCTTTCGTCGATCCCGTAACCGAAAATGTGCGTGAACTCCTTATTAACTCGCAGCACGCGATCGTGCAGGTCCACCAAGATGACTGCCTCCGGCGTTTGCTCGAAGAGCTCATCAAGATGGGCTGTTTGCTTCTCTTCGGCATACCTTCGCGCGGACCCCAGCCAGCTGGTCACTACAGCGCTCAAAAGAAATGTCAGAAAATACGGCAGTTCATCAAGTTCAATAACAAACGCGCGATAGGGTGGGATAAATAAATAATCAACCGTCACCGTCGAAACAACCACTGCAAACAAGCCCGCGCCCATTCGCCCAAACCAGCCGGCTAGCATTACGGCAGATAGAAAAAAGATTAGAAAACCATCGGGTAGGAAACTATGGACTAGGAGCGATAAACCCAGAGCAACTCCAACAAAAAGGAGGGAAATACCATATCGAAAGGTGGCGGACTGAGGGATGCGCATGAGTGCACGATCATACCTCAGCAGGTCGTTGCACTGCGGTTGCCCTATCCCTTCGCATATAAATCTAAACCTTGGTATAGGTAGCCATCACGCCCACATGCCCGGTTCATAAGTGCTCACGCCTGGGTGTGTCTCTACCAAGAATTTTCATGTAAGCTACCCAGTTGCGGTCTGAAATGCGTAACCGAAAATACGTTCGTCTCGTCCTCCTGGCTGCCTGTGCGGCCGCTATCATGCAGTTCGGTCTTGGCGTGGAATTCACGCCAGGACACGACGCGAATCCTGTTCAAACGTCAGCGGTCCTTGCGGCCCCCCTCGTCCCGTGCTGTGCATCGTTGTCGGTAGCTTCTGCTGCGCGGCATTCCCGGATCTTGAGCGGCGCCAAGCACAACTCGGTGAACGCTGCAGCCGGCGAATTGTTCTCTCTGCCTCACGTGCTCTGTGGTGGCGACCGCATAGGTCTTGATGCCGAAAATCGCACACGCTGCAGCCGGGCTTGCGTCGTTTGCGATCGCTCGCCTCCCTCTACCTGATACCCGCTCGTTGATAACAATCCGTAGAGGTAACCCCAAATCGTAAAAGGAGAGCAATGGACTCAGGAAAAGTGTTTGTACTTGTGATGGTCGTTCTAATCATTGGAGTGCTGGCGTATCTCGAATTGAAGTCACGTCGCACGGCGCGGCAGTCGGAAGTGTCGGTGGGGCCGACGGACGAGCGCATAAAAAAGACATAGGAAAAAGATCAGTCGTGGCATCCTGCCACACAACGGTAAGTGCAAATCGATTGTGATGGCATAATGAAAGGATGAACGACGCAACTCAGAAGAAGGCAGTCGAAACGCTCAACAAAATTCTGGAAATGGAACTGGCCGGGGCCATTCACTACACACACTATTCGTTCATGGTGTACGGCTATAACCGGATTCCGATCGTGAACTGGTTGGAGCAGCAGGCCACCGAGTCCATTAATCACGCGCGTGCCGCAGGCGAGTTGGTGACGCAGCTCGGAGCGCATCCCTCGCTTGCGATTGGACCGCTGCTGGAGACGCACAAACACGACATCGGCGATATTCTTCGCGAGTCCCTTTCACACGAGAAGAAGACGCTTATCGAGTACGAGAAATTGTTGGAACTCGCGCAAGGCCAGGACGTCATGCTCGAAGAATTTGCGCGTGAGCACATTTATCTCGAGCGCCTGCACATTGGCGAAGTCGATAAAATGCTGCGGCGTCCGGGCGATATTGAGAGCGTGGAGAAGCCTTCGAAGAAATAGCGGTCCAGGTTGGGCGGCCAATCTTGGTGTCCACTCCAGGCGAATAGTGTGCGAGAAAGTCTGTGCTCGGAAATTGCACATGCATGGCTTGCCTGACATTCTCTTCGAGTTCCATCACGCGCACCTGATGCAGTTGCCATGGTGCGTGGCCTACAGCGGCCGTGATCAGCCGTCGGCGATAGACCGAGTACAAGCGAAAGCGAGCCGTCAGAAATTTTTCGAGTGTAGATTGTTGCTCGATGCGCGGACCCTTTGCGATCCGTATCTTCGCGTGTGCTCGTCCCCCACGATTGCTGAAATACTGATTCTCACTGCTACCAATATCGACGTCCATGTCCGACCAGTAGTACGGCAGGCCGTATGCTGCGCGTGCGCCGAGCACTGCGATAAGCCTCGCTGCATCCAACGAGAAGAACCAAATTCCCGGGCCTTTCGGCCCGAGCACGTATGTCCGCAGATTCATCTCCGGAAAAACTAAGCCAAAGACATGCGGAATGAGAGGAGGCCGCAGCCCAGTAAGAAGAAACGGCGTCAGACTAATCCATCCCTTGCCGTCAAAGGTATCGATCTGCAAACCCTGCGGCAGCCGCTGCTGCAAACGGGTGGGATCGCAGGACCAATGGAAGAAGCAAATCTCGTGCCAGCGCTGGAGCATGACCGGCAGCACTAACGGCGGTGTTGGATAACGATTGTCCAAGGCCATGCGAAATCAAAAGCAAGCACGTTGCCATTCTGTACGCAGCTTTGTGACTGCTCAGGCTTCATAGAGCGTCTCTACAGTCATGCACCAATGATAGAATTCCCCCCGGGATGAAGAAGATTTTTACGGCTGTTCTGGCGGCGGCACTCGGTGCTGCCCTTTTTATTTTTGCCGCAGATGTGAATTTCCCGATCTATTTACCAGACGGGAAACTGCTGGTAAAGGCCGATGTCATGAACAGGACGGTTTATCTGCCTGTGCGCGAAATCCTTGGTCAGATGAACGTGCCCTACACGGATTCCGTTTCACTGGAAACATTGACCATACGATCCGGAACTAACCGCCTCGTCGTGACAAAGAATAGTGGGCTGATCTCGTACAACGATCAAATCATTCTCCTGCCCAACCCGATACTCCGCGAGGATAACCGTTGGCTCGTTCCCGTCGAATTTCTGACTATGGGCCTTTCCCGGCTTACCGGAACGGAATTCCGTTACCGGCCCGGCACTTCGCGTGTTTTTGCGGGTAGTGTCGAAGCTCCCGAATTAGAGATGAACGCGCAAACACTCGGACCGATAACGCGCCTGACGCTTCGTTGTGCAGTGCCCATCAAGCTCGACGTCAAGCGTGACGATCCGCTCAAACCGATTCTGGCAATCGACCGCACGCCCGTCGATCCATCGCGCGAGCGTTTCGATCATAAGGACCGGCTGTTGCGCTCGGTGGCATTCGATGATTCGGATGGGAGTTCTAAGATTGTTCTCGATATCACGCGAGATGTAGGGGACCTGCGAGTCACTGCTGCGGATAACAATCGCGTCTACTTTGTGGATCTATTGCGAAAAGGCGATACCGTAACTCAGGTGCCAGGGCTTGCAGATCCAGGTACCGGGACAGCTGCGAAGGCGGAGTTTTCAGCCGCTGATCGAAAGGTCCGCGTGATCGTGATCGATCCCGGCCACGGCGGAACGGACACGGGCGCGAAAAGCTCCATCACGACCGAGAAAGATCTGATGCTCACCATAGGTCGCCGCCTCAGAACAGCATTGCAAATGCGCTTGGGTGCGACCGTTCTTCTTACCCGGGATTCCGACACGGCGCTGGATAATGAGGCAAGGTCCGCAGTTGCAAACAACAATCAGGCGAATCTCTTGATCAGCCTGCATACGGGCATCTCGGTGGATAAGGTCGCGTCCGGCTCATCCATATTCATCATGAAGGAAGATTTTGGAGACAAGTCCGTCGTAGCATCGACGTCGCGCGATCAGCTGTTTCTCCCGTGGTATCTCGGCTACCGAGTCCACCGTCGCGCCAGCGCTGCGGCCGCAAACATTCTGCGGGACCAATTGACCAAAGGCATTCCCGACTGGACG
>Ga0075425_100008522_pt1 | contig 10875 bp, 11 predicted proteins | sample SoiMethybrSBSTD4_FD_75300 | JGI IMG/M metagenome (GOLD analysis project Ga0075425, IMG submission 75300) | Bulk soil microbial communities from a Populus tree surrounding site in Tennessee, USA - Soil MetaG P. TD hybrid SBSTD4 | ecosystem: Environmental > Terrestrial > Soil > Tree plantation...
GCCGGCCCACCCTCGCGCAACCGCTGCCGCCGCTTTGACTGGGGTCCATTCCTCGACGGCGATGCGCAATCCCTCTTCGCCGAACACGTCATCGTAGATCGCCTCCCATCCCGACCCCGGCGCTCGAGGCACAGGCACCGGTTCCGGCGGCTCGCGAGCATCGTACTTGTCGAGATGGAGAAGTTGCTCGGTCGTCTCGGGAGGCGCCCTCCACGCTTCATCGACCGCCGACCACCCGCCGTCGTCGGGTCCGGCTTTCGCAATTCCTCTTCGCCTGAGCGCGTGAACGAACACGACACCGTCGACGTACGGCGCGACCAGCGACGCTCGAAGCACCCTCGGGACGCCTGCACCCTCCGGTGTACCGGTCATCGAGCTCTCGACCTCGGCGGAGAACACGTCGTCCGGCACGTCGATCGCGCGGCGATGCGCATCTTTGAGCAAGAGGTCCATCATCGCGCTGGTCGCATCACCCTCGGCCAGAGCCTGCAGAGCACTTTCGCGATCGTTCGCCTCGGGCTTGTACGCAAGATGCGAAGACAGGTCGTAGTATTGGTCCTGGAGCGCATGCACCAGCTCGTGTGCGAGCGTCGCGTCGGCCGCGCGATCGAGAAGATCGGAAGCGAGGTACATCTTCTTGTCGTGCGGCTCGTAAAATCCGGCAAGCTGCGCTTCCAGCAGCCGAAAAGCGCCCTCCTCGTAGTCGAAATCGGGAGGCACCAGCCCGAAACCGACGAGTAGCTCGCCCTGGTTCTTGATCACGTCCGGCGGGACTTCGCGCGCAACGTGCTCGCGCACGCTGGCGACGAGGGCCGATCGATCGAGCTCGCGCGCCTCGACGGCGGCCCGCGGCGCCAAGTGACGCACCGCTGCCACACGCACAAGGAAGTCGGCGACGCGCCGCTGCGCATCGCCCTCGGTCGCTCGCTGCGAGCTGCCGGAAGGCGCAACCTGTCCATAGCCAGCGCGCGACGAGGCAGGCGCTTGCGGTGCATCCGTCGTCCGCGGCGCCGAGGCGCACGACATCGTCGCCACCGCCGAAGCGCACGACATTCGGAACGCGAGGACCCTTGTCGTTCGGGCGCCAAAACTCACTTAGCCGGCGTCCTCTCGAGCCCGCGAGCGCCGTCTTGGCGCAGGGCCGCTATCGCGGCCGAATAGTCGCGCTGGCCGTACACCGCCGACCCGGCCACGAGCACGCGAGCGCCTGCCTCGACGACCTTGCCAGCCGTACCGGGGGCGACGCCGCCGTCGACCTCGAGCTCGACGTCGAGCCCTCGCGCGTCGATCATTTGGCGAATCGCACGCAACTTCGGCAAGACCTCGGGCATGAAAGCCTGTCCCGAAAATCCGGGGTTGACGCTCATGACGAGGACCAGATCCACTCGCTCGAGCACGTACTCGATGGCGTCGGGCGGCGTGTGGGGATTGAGCACGACACCCGCCTTCTTACCGAGGGACCGAATCATCTGGAGGGTGCGTGCCAGATGGTACGACGGCTCGACGTGGACGCTGAGAATGTCCCCCCCCGCTTCGGCGAAATCGTGAACGTAGCGTTCGGGCTCGACGATCATCAGGTGAACGTCGATGGGAAGCTTGGTCACCTTGCGAATGGCGCCCACGACCACCGGGCCCACCGTGATGTTCGGCACGAATCGGCCGTCCATGACGTCGACGTGGATCCAGTCGGCGCCTCCCCTTTCGACCGCTTGGACCTCCTCCGCGAGGTGGGCGAAATCGGCGGACAGAATGGACGGCGCGATCTTGAGAGGCGAGGACATCGTCGATTCCCGGTGTAGAGGCACTCATACTATGCGCTGGCGGGCGAAGACCCGCATTTTGCCGTCCTGCTTTGGGACCCCGCTGGCAGGGTGATGAGCGGAAGAGTAGTGTAGGCGCCCGATGGTGACCCGCCCCCTCGAAAAACGAGATTACGACCATATCGTCCAAGTCATCGATCGATGGTGGGGCGGGCCGACCAGCGCTCTGGCGCATCCGATTTTCTTCTATGAGCTCGGCGATATGGCACGAATGGTCGAGGACGATGGAGTGATGGTGGGCTTCCTCCTCGGGTTCATCGCCAAGTCGCCCCAGGGGGATTGCGGCTACGTCCATTTGGTTGGCATTCATCCGGACCATCGCCGGCGCGGCGTCGGCCGACTGCTGTACGAGGCCTTTGAACAAGATTGCCGCGGGGCGGGGGTTGCCCGGATGAAGGCGATCACGACGCTCGGCAACGAAGGATCGCAGGTTTTTCACCAGGTCCTCGGGTGGGACATGGTCGAAATCGAGGATTACGCGGGTCCTGGGCGCCCCCGGATCGTTTTTTCGAAAGATTTCTCCCGCGACGACCGTATCAAGGCTTGAGCACGTCGAGGCGCTCCGCCATGCAAACCCGACCAACACCCGTCCCATCTTCCGCTTCGGACCGTATCGGCGTGGCCGACCTGCGCGAGGTGGGGCTCTTCGGTGGGCTTACCGACGACGCCCTTTTGCACCTGGCTTCGACCCTCAAAATTCTGAAGCGCAGCGCCGGCGAGCTCATTTTTCACGAGGGGGACGATGCACGCGAGTTTTATGTGCTTTTGCGGGGCGAAGTCGAAGTGTTCAAGGCTCTGATGGGGGGGACCGAAGCGAGGGTCGCCACTTTGAGCGCAGGGCATTGGTTCGGCGAAATGTCGGTGCTCGACGTGCAACCTCGCTCTGCGAGCGTTCGGGCGCTTTCAACGTGTCGTCTGCTCGTCGTGACCGCGCGCGATCTCGACGCGCTCTACCGGCGCGACATCAAATCCTACACGCTGGTGGTGCTGAACGTCGCGAGAGAGCTGGCTCGACGGCTTCGACTCGTCGACTCGCTCGTCGCCGATTTCATCGGCAGCGTTCGAAACCAGCACATCGGGTACGGCTGAAGCCCCCTTCGCCGAAGTTCACTCCGGGCTAGCCCCGCCGTCCCCCTCCGGCCCGTCGCCCAAAGGACCGGTTTCGTTCGCGCCGGTGTCCGTCGGGTTGCTGTCTCCCCCTTCGACCGTCGTCCCGGTGTCCGGCGCCGCTTCGTCCAACACGCCGTCGGTGGAGGGAGGAGCGTCGAACGTCTGCGCGGCCTCGCGGCCCGTGTCCAACGGACCGGCGTCTGCGGCCGAAGCGTCTGCGGTCGGAGCGGCCGCGTCGCAGAACCCACATGCTCCCCCGGCGCCTGTCGGGCCTCCGGCCCCTCCTCCACCTCCTGTGAGATTGCCGCCGGTCCCCGACGTCCCGCTGATCACGCCCCCCATCGCCCCCGCCGAGCCCCCTGTTGATCGGGGGGGGGCTATGTCGTTGCTGCCCGGAGGCTCGGGTTGCGGGTTGAGCGCGCAGGCGGCGAGCGCACAAACCGCCGCCAGAAGGCACGTGAGGGCGAGCTTATCCATACGTGCGCGCGGCATGGAACTGGGTAGCTAGCATGCACCGGGCCAAACGCTCCGCCCGCTCAGGGCCTACGCTGGACCGTCCGCGGAGACCAAGTGGCACAAATTGGGCCGCGAAGCGACCGCTGTGCCAGGGGAGACGACCCTGGCAAGTCCCACCCTTCAGGTGTTCCGCAGCGGCTCCGACGCGGCACCAAGAGTCCGCCGCATCGCCCCCGGCCAACCGCGGCATCATCCGGTTGCACGGAGTGGAAAACGGCCCTAACCCCTGGAGCTGGATGGGCGAGGCGGCAACCCTCTCAGCGAAAAGGGTGACCAAGCGTGTGACCGACGGGCGGGTGCGGCGCGAAGTTCTGCGCGGTATCACGCTCGATCTTCACGCCGGCGATCTCGTGTTGGTTCGAGGCGCGAGCGGCAGCGGAAAGACGACTTTGCTGGGCGTGCTGGGGGGAATGCTCCTTCCGACATCGGGCGAAGTCTGGCTCGATGGCGAGCCCATCTCCCGGCTGCGCGATCACCAGCGCGCCGAGATCCGGCGACAGAAGGTCGGCTACCTCTTCCAGGACTTCGGTCTCATCGAGGGGATGAGCGCCATCGACAACGTACTTCTCCCACTCTTGCCCCCCGGAAAAGCCGACGGCCGGGCGACCGCGCGGGCGACCGACATCCTTGCGCGACTCGGCATCGGTCCGCTAGCGCGCACGAACGTCGTGACCCTTTCCAGCGGAGAACGCCAGCGGGTCGCTCTCGCGCGCGCTCGCATCGTCAATCCGTCGGTGCTGCTGCTCGACGAGCCGACATCGCACCTCGATGCCTCGCTGTCGCGCGACTTGATGGATGACCTCGCGGCCGTTCGCGCCGAAGGAACGGCGGTCCTGGTCGCTTCCCATGATCCACGCATCTACGACGATTCGCGCATCACGAGGCGTTTCGAGCTACAAGACGGGGTGCTCGGGTGACGCTCCTCGAACCTTGGGTGATGATCCGCGTTCTTTCGGGCGCCGTCGCCACCTTGCTATTCGGCTACGGGGCGATCGTCGGAGCTCGCGTGCTCAAGTATGCGCACCTGTCCAGCGCAACGGAGGGGCGCTTGCTCGTTGAGCGTCATTTCGAGCTCGCCGCCACGCTCGTGCGCATCGCAGCCGCGCTCCAGGTCTTTTCGACGCTGCTCTCGATCGTGGCCGCCGACCGTCTTTCGGGCTCGCTTCGCGGAGCGATGTGCGGATACGGGGTCGTAGCGCAGAATCGCTGGGGCTGGCCGTCGATCGCGGTCGGGCTTACCGCTAGCCTCGCGGCGGGCGTGGTGCTTCAGCTTCTCGCACTCGACCGACGCGTGCGCGGGCTCGATCTGATGCGATCGATTTCGCTCGCGTGCATCGTGCTCGCCCCTCTGGCGGCGCTCGACTGGGGCTTCTCGTTCACCTGGCTGACGAGGCTCGATCTATCGGTCGTGGCATCGTGCTGCTCGACGACCCTCGACTCGGCCCGTCGCGAAGGTGCGCTGTTCTGGCAGGGGCCGCGGGTCACCGCGGCGTGGGGCGCAGCAGCCGGCATTCCGATCGCCATTGCCGCGGCCCTCGTCGCCAGACGCCGCCCGGCTCGCGCGCTGGTCGCGCTTTCAGGGATGGCAACGCTCGCCATCCTGCCGCTTGCCGTCGGCGCCGCAATGCTCGAAGTCGCTCCTCACGTCTACCAGGTGCCTGATCACCTTTGCCCCTTCTGTCTCTTCAAGGCCGACGCGTACTTCATCGGTTATCCGCTCTTCGGCGCGATCTTTTTCGCGACGATCTGGGGTCTCGGCGGCGCGGTCGCCGCGGGGCTCTCGACGGGACCCCACGCGCGCGACGCATTCCCGTCATTCGCCCAGTCTCGGATGTCGCGCCAGGCGCTTGCCTGGACGTTCGCGCTCGTCGTCGGCGCCGCGCCCGTTGCTCTCTTTGCGGCGACGTCTCCGGGGGCTTCGCTCTTTCGATGATGCGACCCTCGCCGATGTGGCTCGGGGCAATGACCATCCTCGCTGCAGGGGGGTGCCACGGAGGCCCGCGCTGCGCGACGTGCGGCATGAAGGTCGATCCGGAGTCGGCGTGGGTGAGCTACGTCATGCTCGGACCACAGGAGGTCGCGTTCGACACGCCCCGGTGCGCCTTCACTACCCTCCGTCGAGCCGAAGGGGGCGCATGGCGGGCGCGGTTTCGAGAATACTACTCGCAGCAAGTGAAGCCGGTTGACGACGTTCGTTTCGTGACCGGGTCGGACGTCGTCGGACCGATGGGGCCCGATCTGGTGCCGGTTGCCGCCGAGAGCGCGGCGCGTTTCTCGCGCGATCACAATGGCGCACCCCCGAAGAGCGCGGGGCAGATCATCGAGGACGGTCTGCCATGACCGAGCTTGCCTCACGACTCGCATCCGTGCGGGAGCGAATCGAACGTGCGGCGCGGGCGGCAGGCCGCGACCCAGCGAGCGTCCGCCTCGTGGCCGTCTGCAAGCGCCAACCCGTTAGTGCCGTTCGCGAAGCTCATCGCCTCGGCCTTCGCGCTTTTGCAGAGAACTACGCGCAGGAGCTCGTCTCGAAAGCCCGCGAGACAGCCGCGCTCGAGGGCATCGAGTGGCACATGATCGGACATCTGCAGACGAACAAGGCGCGTCTCGTCGCGCCGATCGTGGGAACGGTCCATTCGATCGATTCGGTGCACGTCGCGGCTGAGCTCGGCAAACGGGTCGCCAAGCTCGGACGAATCGTCCGCGTGCTCATCGAAGTCAACGTCGCCAACGATGAGGCTAAGACCGGCTGCTCGCCGCAAGATCTCGCTTCGGTCATCGATGCGGTGCAAGCGAGCCCGGCCCTCGATCTACGCGGGCTCATGACCATGCCGCCCTATTCCGAGAACCCGGCAACGACCCGCCCCTTTTTCGCGGGGCTTCGCGCGCTCCAGACGCTTCACGGCGGCGCGACCCTGCTTCCCGATCTTTCGATGGGCATGTCGCACGATCTCGAGGCCGCCATCGCGGAAGGAGCTACGATGGTTCGGGTTGGCACCGCCTTGTTCGGCGAAAGGGCGTCGTAGAGCTGGCGCAGCTTTCCCGCAGGGGTCATGATCATGGCCAAATCGAAATCGCGAGCCGCGTCCGCCGACGAAGAGACGCTCTTTACGGCTGCATTGGCGAAGGATCCGGCGGCCATGAAAACGACGCCGCTTGCCGACCGCATGCGCCCGCGCTCACTGGACGAGCTCGTCGGTCAGCCGCACCTGGTCGGCGCTGGAAAGCTGCTCGGTCGCGCCATCGCCGAAGACCGGGTCCCATCCATGATTCTGTGGGGGCCGCCCGGGAGCGGCAAAACCACGATCGCTCGCCTCGTGGCCGAAACGACGGGGCGCGGGGATGGCCGGACCCATTTCGTCCCCTTCAGCGCGGTGCTCGGCGGCGTGCCCGAGCTTCGCGGGATCCTGGACGAGGCCAAGCGCGCTCGCGCGTATGAATCAACGCGCACGATCCTCTTCATCGACGAGATCCACCGGTTCAACAAGGCGCAGCAGGACGCCTTCTTGCCGCACGTGGAGCAGGGAACGGTGACGCTCATCGGCGCCACCACCGAGAACCCTTCCTTCGCGGTGAACGCGGCCCTCTTGTCGCGATGCCGCGTGTTTCGGCTGGAGCCGCTCTCCGACGCCGACATCGTGACGGTGCTGCGCCGCGCCCTGACCGACGAGGTTCGCGGGCTTGGCGCGGATCATTTGACGGCCGACGAGGAGACGCTCGCGGCGCTCGCCGGATCCGCTCAGGGCGACGCGCGCCGCGCCCTGTCAGCCCTCGAGATGACCGCGGCATACGCACGCGCGTCGGGCCGCTCGCACGTCACGCTCGCCGACCTCGCGGCAGCGAACGAGGCGAGCACGCTCCTTTACGACAAGAAAGGCGAGGAGCATTACAACGTGACGAGCGCCTTCATCAAATCGATGCGCGGCTCGGATCCGGACGCGTCCATTTACTACATGATGCGGATGGTCGAGGCGGGCGACGATCCGCTCTTCATCCTGCGACGGATGCTCATCTTCGCAAGCGAGGACATCGGCAACGCCGACCCGCGAGCGTTGATGGTGGCGGTCGCGGCCGACGAGGCGTTTCGCCGGGTCGGGATGCCGGAGGGTCTCTTCCCGATGGCTCACGCCTGCCTCTACCTCGCGAGCGCTCCGAAGTCCGACGGCATCAAGCGAGGGTGGACGAGCGCGGCGGAAACCGTCAAAACGAGGGGCGCGCTTCCAGTCCCGATGAAGCTTCGAAACGCGGTCACCGGTCTCATGCGCCGCGAAGGGTACGGCGAGGGCTACCGCTACGCACACGAGTTCGAAGGGCACGTCGTCCCCGATGAAACGTACTTGCCCGACGAGATTGCCGATTTGCGCTTTTACGAGCCCACCGACGAGGGCTACGAAAAGAACATTCGCGAACGACTCGCCCGCATTCGAAAAAAGAAGGAATGATCTCAGCCGAGCGACGCGAGCGCGGCTTCGATCTCGCCCGCCGCATGGACGTCGCCTTTTTTCTTGGCAACGGCCAGACCTGCCGCCAGCCACTCCTTGGCTTCCACCCGCCGATTCGCTTCGATGAGCATCGTTCCGCACATGAGGTACATGGGAACGTAAGTCTCGTCCTTCGCCCGTAGCTTCTCGAAGGACGAAAGCGCGTCGTCGATGCGTCCGAGCCCTCTGTATTCGAGCGCGAGAGCGTACCAAGCGAAAGAGTCGGCTCCTTCGCGCGACGTCATCTTGAGCAACATTTCGAGCCGCTTCTGGTTCATCGGACCGAGTAGCTTACGGGGATATGGCGCAGGTGGAAGGGGAAAACGTGGAGCTTATAACGTCGGGGCAGAGAGAAGCGCTCAGTCGAGAACCCCGATGTAGGGCAGGTTCCGGTACGTTTCGGCACGGTCGAGTCCGTAGCCCACGACGAAGCGATCTTCGATCGAGAAACCCAGGTAGTCGATGGGAACGGGCGTGCACGAGCGCGCGGGCTTGTGGAGAAGCGAGCAGACCTTGATGGTGCGCGGCAGGCGCGTGCGCAAGAGCTCGAGCAAGTGAGCAACCGTGAGTCCGGTGTCGACGATATCTTCGACGAGGAGCACGTCTTCGCCCTCGATCGGATTTTCGAGGTCGTGCGTGATTTGCACGACACCGCTCGACGACGTCCCTTGGCCGTAGCTGCGCACGCCGAGAAACTCGACCCGGAGCGGCAGAGCGATGGCTCGGCTGAGATCGGCAGCGAAGACGAAGCTTCCTTTGAGAACGCACACCATGACGAGGGAGCGACCCTCGTAATCGCGCGTGATGGCGGCACCGAGCTCTCGGACCCGTTCGATGATCTGAGCGCTGGTCAGCAGCGTCGTGACCGCGTCGATCGATTCTCCGTCGATGTTTCTGACGTCCGGCACTTTTCCACCCGTTTGCCGTGAAGGGCAGCCGTAGAGACAACGGTGTTATAGCGTACGGTCGGTCGGCAGGCCCCCTGAAATGAGCCCGCCGGGCCCGTTTGGGATGTCCTTCAGGGCGCCACGGCCGTCGCCAGCGACGTGGCTTGTCCGTCGGTCTGCCACCGGATCGATCCTTCGCGATCCGTTCTGTGAACGTGTCCGGCCGCGGTGAGGGTGCGCAGCGTCAGCGCGTGCGGGTGGCCGAAGCGGTTGCGCACGCCGCACGAGATGACGACGTTCGCGGCACCCACGGCGGCGACGAAATCGGGCGACGACGATGTGGCGCTGCCATGGTGTCCCACCTTGAGGAAATCGGCGTGCAAGGAACTCGGCCGGGTGGTCAGTAGACTTTCCTCCTCGGCTCGCTCGGCATCGCCGACCAGAAGCGCCGCGCGCCGCCCGAACGTGACCCGTATGACGAACGAGTTGTCGTTGGGGTTGGCGAACGGGACAGGACCCGGGCAGGGGGCGAGAACCTCGATCTCTGCGCCGCCCCACGATCGCGGCCGCCCACAAAGCGAGGTCGGCCGGACGATCGGCACGCCGCGCGCCCGAAGACTTGCAAGAAGCACCGCATAAGCCGGGCCGGCGCCCTCGATTTCTCCTTGCCCGGTGTCCCAGAACTCCCCCACGTCGACGCCCGCGAGCGCCGAGATCAGGCCGCCGAAATGGTCGGGATGCGGATGCGTCAGCACGACGATCGCAAGAGCGGACCTTCGCCGCGCGCGGAGCATGGGGGCAATCACCGCCTGCCCGGTATCCACCGGACTGCCGACCAACCCGCCGCCGTCGATGAGCATCGCGCGGCCGTCGGGTAGATCGAGGATCGAAGCGTCGCCCTGCCCGACATCGAGGACGGTGAGGCGAACCTCGCCGCGCGGCGAGGCCATTCGCCGGGTCATCACCTCGGACAACCCGAGCATCGCCACGCCGGCCAGCGCGATCGAAAGACGACGTCGCGGCTGCCCGAAGAACAGGCACGCACCGAGCGACCAGAGAAGCGCTGTCTGCCACCCCGAAAGGGGGGGGACCGGAAGCTGGAGCCAGGTGGCCCGCTGCGTCGCCCGGGCGATGGACCGAACGACGAGCAAGCTCCCCGAGGCGATCAAGGCGTCGCCCCGCTCGAGAAGCGGCACGACCGCGAGCATCACGTGACCGAGACAGAGGGGCAGGGCGATGAGCTCGCCCACCGGAACCGCCAGCAAGTTTGCGAGCACACCTCCTACCGGGAGTGTCGGGGCAATGAACGCGATGAGAGGGGCACACCCGACGGTCGCCGAGAGCGTGGTGGCGAGCGCCCCAGCGACGGAATGCCACGCGCGCCCGGCGAGCGAGGGGGGCGCTGCAGCCGATGCGAGCGACGTCGGCGCCAACCGCGAAGCGATCGGTTGCTGCAACACCATGAGCCCCCCGGTCGCTGCGACCGACAGCATGAACGAGAGATCGAACCCGATGAGTGGATCGACGAGGGAGGCGCCCACGATCGACAGGCCGAACGCGCGAGGGGCGTGGGGGGCTCGACCGAGGGCCCGCGCGCCGAGAGCGAAAGACATCATGGCAGCTGCGCGAACGGCCGAGCCCGAACCCCCTGCGAAATCGGCATAAATCCATGCGAAGGCGGCGCCGGAAGCAGCCGCCAACCTACCGACGTCCCACCGAGCGCTCGCCCATACGATGCGGCGCAGGATGCTCTCGAGCGCACGCACCGCACCGGCGACGACGAGCACGAGGTGCGTGCCGGAGACGGCCAGAAGATGTGCGAGCCCGCTAACGCGAAACGCTTGGTCGTCCTCCTGTTCGAGATCCGACTCGCCGAGCACGAGCGCGCGAGCCATCGGAGCCGCCTCGGGCGAGTACGTAGCCTCGATGCGGCGCCGTGACGACGCGCGGAGCCGATCGATGGCCGATATGAGCCCGCTGCCGCGGCCCGTGACCCGAACGTCTTCGGCACCGCCGGTCGCCAGAACGCCCCGACGCGCTCCGCCGGGGCGCGGGTCGGCGAGG